>Ga0315268_10004592_pt1 | contig 14969 bp, 6 predicted proteins | sample C1_top_MG_FD_204535 | JGI IMG/M metagenome (GOLD analysis project Ga0315268, IMG submission 204535) | Sediment microbial communities from Yellowstone Lake, YNP, Wyoming, USA - C1_top | ecosystem: Environmental > Aquatic > Freshwater > Lake > Sediment | place: USA: Wyoming | collected 2017-08-01
CCCGCTCGGTAAAAGAAAGCCTGAATGTCTGGAAAAACGTTCCGAGAGCCGCGTTCTATCTTTTCTTAGCGAACGCAGCCATAAGCAGCCTGACAATCGGTTGCCAGACATATTTCGTCGTGTATGTCACGGAAGTTCTGAACCTAGAACGGTTCCAATGGGCAATCGTCATGGCTTCTATGTCATTAAGCATAGCCATCCCATCGATCATCGCAGGTCTACGAATGGACATCTCAGGGCGCAAACGCTTCATCATCGCCGGCTACCTGCTCTACGTTCCAGCCATGCTCATCTTCCTAGGCGCGCACTTTTTTGAGTCAACTTTTGAAATGCTTCTGTTGGCATTCTTCTTTTTCGGCTTAGGCCAAATGCTACAAGGAAGCAGCTATCAGTCGCTTTTAGGCGATTTGACTCCTAGAGAAGTTCGGGGGAAAGTTGTCGGGTGCAGCCAGTTTTTCATGTATTTGAGCCAAGCATTCACAACGCTCTTGGCAGGTGCTTTGTACTCTTTTGTGGCTCCAGAACTGCCGTTCTTATTGCTGGCGATCGGCGCATTACCTCTATCACTGCTCGTTTTCTTCAAGGTCTTTGAGCCAAAGGTCAAACAGGTTTAAAGTTTAAGAAGAAGCTACACGCTTTAGGTTTGAAGCAGACAACCAAGGATTGACAACGCATGTCCTTCATCCAAGTAAAAGACGTTCTAGAAGGAAGCCACGGCGCTGAGAAAGTTGCCATTCGCGGCTGGGTCTACCGCAAAAGAGAAGGAAAACAAACAATCTTTCTCTTAGTCCGCGACTCAACAGGCTTCATCCAATGCACTGTCAAGTCAGATAGTGCAGCATGGAGTGAAGCTGAAAAGGTCACCATCGAATCTTCGCTTGCGCTTGAAGGAACAGTCAAGAAAGACCCTCGGGCTCCGGGTGAATATGAAATTGCCGCTGACAAGCTCTCGATCATTGGGTTGGCTGAGATATTCCCGATCAGCAAGGACAAAAGCGAAGAGTTTCTCAGGGATAAGCGCCATCTGTGGCTTCGCAGCCGCAGAATGAATCTGATAATGAGAGTCCGAGCCGACGTTCTTGAATTTGCGCGGGATTTTTTCAAAAGCCAAGCTTTTATAGAGGTTTCTCCGCCCATGTTTATCTCGGCTGCAGTTGAGGGCGGTTCAACGCTTTTCGGACTGAAATACTTCGATCAAGACCTGTACCTGACACAAAGCTCTCAATTGTATCTTGAGATTCTGATTTATGCCTTGGAAAAAGTCTACTGCATTGCTCCATCCTTCCGTGCCGAAAAGAGCAGAACTATTAGACATTTGACTGAGTACTGGCACATTGAAGCAGAATGGCCTTATGCCGACATGCAGGATCTGATGCGGTTTGAAGAGGAGCTTCTGACACATGTTTGCCGAAGAACTGCAGAAAAATGCAGGAAAGAATTTGCAGAATTGGGTGCAGACATTTCAAAGGTGGCTTCAGTAGAGACGCCTTTTCCCAAAATAACCTACACAGAAGCCGTTGAAAAACTGAAGAGCAAGGGCATTGCCAGGAAGTGGGGCGAAGACTTCGGATACGATGATGAGAAAAGCTTAGCTGAAATATTTCGCAAGCCATTCTTCGTTTACGATTATCCAACGCAAATCAAAGCATTCTACTGCAAAACCCACAGAGACAAACCTGAAGTGGCAATGTCTGCAGACATGCTTGTTCCTCGAATAGGCGAAATCTCAACTGGTGGCGTGAGAGAAGATGACAAAGAAACGCTCATCAGACGAATCAAGGAGATGGGAATGAAACCAGAAGACTATGAATGGTACCTTGACCTAAGACGTTATGGCACCGTTCCACATGTTGGCTTTGGCATGGGCTTGGAAAGAGTGTTGACTTGGATGCTTGATTTGGAGAACATAATCGATTCGATACCGTTTCCAAGAACTACCCGAAGATTCTATCCGTGAAGGAAAATCAGGTGACTGTTTAATGGGGGAATTTGAGGAAAAGTTCATCAAGCCAATTCGCAACGCGTCTTATCCAGCAACACTGGCCGCATTATGTTTGGCAGGGGCTCGCCTGCAAGTTTCTGGCCGAGGCAGCGTCACTACTCTTTTCTTGCTTGGAGCAGCATCATTTCTTGTATCTTCCTTTTCCGTCTTCTTCTATACACTCTATCCAACGCGAAGGACTCTTTGGACAGTGTCTGCAGTGGCTTTCCTCGTTGGATTGATCTTCTTGATTTTCTCTGTCTTTCTAATGCTGTTCCTCTAACAATATCCATGCGGGAAAACTGCATCTGCAGGTGTTCGCGAAAGTTTTTCATATGGGGTGAACAATAGTCTTAATTGATGCAAAATGCCAAGCGTTGGCTTGCAGAATATAGTGAAGAAAGCACAAGACCACGAGAGAAAATACGAGTGGCTCAACGCAGCCAAATCATACACTGAGGCACTATGTTCAGAGACTGGCACTATTCCTTCTAATGCGGAGACTTGGGAAAGGATTGGCTTCTGCTACAGTTTGGCTTGTAGACAATGTGAGAACCTAGAAGAATTCGAGAAGCTTGCTCAGCTTGCAGTGGAAGCTTACGAGAATGCAGCCAAAGCGTTTAGAGAAGGAAACGGTTCAGAAAATCATGGGAAAAATCTGCAATGCAGCGTAGCCGCGGAATACATGCGTTCTTGGTTGGCGTCCAGCCCCTCGGAGAAGAGAAAACTGCTCGATAAATGCGTGAAACTCGGAAAGCAAAGTATTGAGGCATACGAGAATGTTAGTGATTCGTTGAACTGCGGGAAGATGTGTGACGATTTACTGTTTTGTCTTCTTGAGAAAATATACCTTGCATCTGACTGGGAGGAAATGATGAATACTCTTCAAGACGGAATGGCATGCGCAGACAAAGCTATTGCAGTGTTGTCCAAAGTAGAGGACAAGAGTGAATTGCTCCGCGCCTATTCTGCAGCCAGCCTTCAGGCTTGGCATGCGGCCAGCAACAGCGAAGAGGACAAAAGAAAAGAGTTGGAGCAGAGAAGTCTGCGTTTTTCAGAAGATGCTTTGAAGCTCTCCAAAGAAGTTGACAATCCTTATCACGTGGCGATGTCAGACTGGGCAGCGGCTTTCTGCACCCTTCTTTTCACAGAGAAAGCCGAATCCGCATTGGAATATGCAAAGGAGATGCTCAAACAAGCAACTGTTGCAAAGGATAATTACTTGAAAGGAGTTGCTTTCTATGTTCTTACGTTTGTTACTAGTTGGATGATGCAAAGGGAACCAGACCCTGACAAGAGAAGAGAAGGGCAAGAGGAAATAATCAAATATGGCGAAGACGCCATTCGTCATCTTAAGCTAGTTTCTCAGGACTATTTCATCGCGGAAACCTACCTGTTTTACGCTGAAAGCTATTCTTCTCTGGCTCTAGACTTAGCCGATTTGGAAAAAAGACGAGCTACATTGGAAAAAGCAGTTGAAAATGGACGGAAAGGGCTGGAGCATGCAGTTCGCTCAGGCTCTCCTGAAGCCATGATATCTACGCTTCACCCTTTGAGTAAGGCATTGCATTTCTATTCTAACATCGAAGCGGGGAAAGATGAGAAAACAAAACTGCTCGAAGAAGCTTTGGCTCACAGACAAGAGTACAATAAGATAGCGGAAAGAGCCTTTCCTTCTGAGGATTGGATGCGAGGCGTTGGCAAGAATTATGAGGGACTGATAAAAATGGAGCTAGCCAAAATAGAAACTGACAGCGAGAAGAAAAGGGTTATTCTTGAAAGTGCGGTTGCGGATATGGAAGATTGCATGTCTCGCTGCAAGAGGTGGCTTTTGTCTCGTCCTGTCCCGACACTTATAGCTGTTGTGGGAAGGTTCGAGGACGGTTTTGGAGGAATACTGAACGAGCTTTATCTGTTGACTGGAAACAAGACAACCCTAAGCAGATCGGTTGAGGTTTATGAGGATGCCGCTTCGAAATTCAAGAAGGTTAATCTGTCAAGCCGTGTCGCGGAGTGTTATTGGAGAACTGCAAGAAATGAAGATCTCTTAGGCGAGCATGATAAGGCTGCAGGAAATTTCACAAAGGCATTTGCAGAATACAAGGATGCTGCTCAGAAAATTCCTAATTTTGCTGATTTCTATCTTGATTATGCAACTTACATGAATGCTTGGAGTGAGGTTGAGAATGCTATCGTTGCCCATGAGCGTGAAAAATACGCGGATGCAATGGAGCATTATGGAAAGGTTGCGAATCTTCTTAGGCAAACAAAACTGTGGAGCTATCTGGCTTCGAATTTTCTAGCTTGGTCTCTTTTAGAGCGTGCCGAAGATTCCAGCAGAAAAGAAAGGAGCGCTGAGTCAATAGAAGCCTTCAATGAAGCTGCTGCTCTCTTCAAAGAAGCCAAAGAAGCCTTTGAAAAGGAAACCATGAAAATCCAGAATCTGGATGAAAAGGAAAAAGTCATGGAGCTTGGCAAGGCTTCTGTCCGCAGAGAAGATTATTGTCTTGCAAGAATAAGCCTTGAAGAAGCAAGAGTATTCGATCGGCAAGGCAGTCACACTGAAAGCGCGGAGAAATATAGTTTAGCAGCTTCAAACTTTGAGCAATTGCTGGGAACAATGGAAGTGGAGGCTGATCGAGAGGAGATAAAACCGTTTGCATGCATGTGTTATGCGTGGCAAAGAATGAAACTTGCTGACGCGCGGGTTTCGCCTGAACTTTATCATGAGGCTTCTGAATTGTTTCAGGAAGCTAGAAGCCATTGCACAAGGGATAGAGCAGCTTTGCTTGCTTCGGGGAACAGTGCTTTCTGTAAGGCGTTGGAACATGGAACCATATTCGAGACAACAAGGGAAAAAGATGATTTTTTCAAGGCGAAACAGTATCTTGGAAGTGCAGCAACCTATTACATGAAGGCAGGATTTGACAATGCTTCTGTATGGACGAGTGCTACGGAGATTCTGTTTGATGCTTATAACTATATGATTGGTGCTGAGATGGAAGTTGATCCTGATAAGAAAATGAAAACGTATCTTCTTGCAGAGAAGTGTTTGGAAAAATCAAGCCGGCTTTACGAGACAGTTGGCTATATTGGCAAGAGAGAAGAGGTTCTCAAGATGCTGGAGAAGGTTAAGGAAAAGAGGGAATTCGCATTGTCTCTTGGAGAGCTGCTGGCTGTTCCTAGTGAAGCATCAAGTACCCGTGCAATCTCTGCTCCTAGCTTGAGCGTAGAGGAACCTGTAGGTTTATCGAATTTTGAACGCGAGTTTATTCAGGCAAACTTGATTGTTCGACAAAGAGAGATTGTGGTCGGTGAGGTTTGGGGTTTGGAGATTCAACTTGTCAATCTTGGGAAGAAGACTGCTTTCTTGACTAGAGTGGAAGAGGTTATTCCACAGGGCTTTGATCTGGTGGAAAAACCTGAGAAGTGTGTAGCGGAGGATGGGCTTCTTAACTTGAAAGGAAGAAAATTAGGGCCACTTGAAACGGAAGAGATGAAGCTAACGCTGAAACCTAGGAAAAAGGGCAAATTTGTTTTCACGCCGAAGATTCAGTTTATGGATGAGGCTGGAGAATTCAAATCTTGCGATCTTGAACAGGTAACAGTTAGTGTGAAGGAGTTGGGGATTCGCGGTTGGCTGAAGGGACAAGGTTGAGCGACGGGCACTAAGATTAAGGATGCAATGCAGACTTAGTAACATAGATTATGGTAATAGAGGATTTCTCCACAAATAATATCTACTTCTTTATTGAATTTAATATTGGAGAAGGCGTTACTTTGAGAAAGTTGATTTTAGGTCCAGATTTGGCGCTCTTGCTTGCGTGCGTTTTTGTCTTATCATTTAATATCCAACCAGTCAAAGCTGGAATTATTAGAGTCCCACAAGACTCTTTGACAATACAGGGAGCCATAAACGCAGCAAACCCTGGAGACACGATTTATGTTGATGTTGGAACTTACTTTGAAAATATCCGCTTAAACAAGTCTGTATTGCTGGTTGGAAAAAGCAGAGAAGGCTCTGTAATCTATGGCAACACAACAACAGATGTCGTGATGGTAAATGCAAGCGATGCTACATTGGTGAACTTCACGATAAGAAATAGCGCAATGGAACCATGGACTGGAATCAGACTTGATCACGTCAGCAACTGCAACGTGAGCAGAAATAACTTAACGGCTGACAGCCCGCTAGGTCTGCAGGTTGTTGCCTCGTCGTACAACGTTATACGTGAAAACACGTTTTCTAGTAACGGTATTGTTGTTACAGCTTCAGCTATTCCCTGTCTTCACAACATAATCGACAATAACACAGTTGATGGCAGATCTATAGTTTACTTAGAGGATGCAGAAAACTTGACTGTGAATGGTGCGGGGCAACTGGTGCTCGTTAATTGCAGAGGCATAACTGTAAGAAACAGCAATCTTACGCATACATCGATAGGCGTGACGCTGAGGAATTCAAGCAACTGTTTGGTAACAGATAATGACATGTCAGACAGTTATGAAGGCATCTCCATGTCTGACTGTTCAGGCATTACTATAGCTAACAACACCGCAGCAAACAATGCTTTTGCAATAGTTCTTGTTCGATATGCAAACGATAGCGTAATATCGGGTAACGATATCTCGGCATGCGAATACGGGGTTTATGCTACTCTTTCGTCAAACGTTAGCATATCTGAAAATAACTTTAGGCAGTGCACCGCTGGCTGCATTGAGCTAGATAGTTCTTCAGACAGCATGATACAGGGCAACAACGTGACGGACAGCGTCGAAGGCATTTATTTCTTGGGCTCTTCAAACAACACCATACAGGATAACTTCATAGCTTTGAACAACTGGACTGGCATCGAGCTCCTAGGTGACTCTTTATACAACACAATTAGAACGAACTTCGTCATGATGAACTACAATCACGGTCTTGCTATGAACTATTCCTATTTGAATTACGTTACAGGAAACTATTTCATAGACAACGAAGGATACGGTGCAGCTTTCTTTGGGGCTTCTAACAACACTATTTATCACAACAACTTTGAAAATAACGGCGCGGCATGGTACTCGAATCAAGCTGTTGATGCATGGTGCAGCAATTCATGGGACAATGGCTACCCTTCAGGTGGAAACTACTGGAGCAACTACAACGGCACTGATCTTTACAAAGGAGTCTCTCAAGACATAAATGGCAGTGATGGAATCGGTGACACATATTTCACCATTGACGCAAACAGCACAGACCGTTATCCTCTAATGGGTCCAGTAGGCTCATCAACCACTACAGGAACCAACGTGACGGTTTTCCCCACAGAAAATGTGGGCTTGATTTTCGACAGTGTTACGGGAGGAGGCTCGACAAGCGTGAATGAAACTAAAACGGGTCCTGCACCTTCTTCGGGTTTCAAGCTGGAAGGAAAATACTATGACATTACTACGACCGCCAGTTATTCGGGTAACATAGAAATCAGAATAATCTACGACGATACAAACATGACGTTAGAAGAGGAAACAAACTTGTACTTGGCGTCTTGGAATGCAACCACTTCTCAATGGGTAAACATAACTACCTACGTGGATACCATAAACAACGTGATTTATGGTGAAACAAGCCATCTTTCAGGACACGGCGTGTTCAGTCCTCAGATTCACGACGTCAAAGTGTCACAAGTTAAACTCTCAAAGACTGTTGTGGGACAAGGTTTCGCTGCAATAATAAACGTTACAGTGGCAAATCCAGGTGATTTCGACGAAACTTTCTATATGACCGCTTATGCTGACGCATTCACGATACAAACGATACAGATCACCGTTGGAAACGGTTCAGATACAATAGTCATCCTCGTATTGAACAGTGCTGGTTTTGCCAAAGCAAACTACACTATTCAGGCAGTAGCTGACACAGTTTCTGGCGAAACCAACACAGGAGACAATGCTTACCCCGACGGATGGTTAGTTGTAACGATTCCTGGTGACATTAATGGCGACTTCAGAGTCGGTCCTGCTGATTTTGCGTTGCTTTCCTCCGCTTACGGCTCAACTCCAAGCAAACTGAAATGGAATCCGAACGCTGACATAAACAGCGACGACAAAGTTGGACCAGCGGACTTTGCTCAGCTGAGCGCTCACTACGGACAGCACTACCCATAATTACCCTCTTTCTTGGATTCTCTTACGCCTACTGCATCTGGAACGTATGTTGAACCTATTTATAGGGGGGTTAAAATTCCGTTTCAGCGCAACAGAGCAAAGACTGATGAGTTTTCAAACACGTACTACTAAACTAATTCATTGACAAGACACGATGAAGGAGGAATGTGGAGAAATGTTTAGGTTACTTCTTTTCGAGTTGTTTCCTCAACTCTTCATAAGTCGCCTTTATGTCTTCAACAGAAGCCTCATCCTCAAGCGTCGAAACATCACCCAAAGCCGCACCAACCAGCACCACCTTCAAAAGCCTACGCATAATCTTTCCACTGCGAGTCTTCGGCAACTTGTTAACAATCACAATCGCATCTGGTGTAGCTATTGGACCAATCGTGTTCCTAATGTGCTTCACAAGATCCGCACGAAGCTCATCTGACGGCGAAAAGCCACTTCTCAAGGTCACAAAAGCCACAGGCACTTCGCCTTTGACAGCGTCTTCTTTGCCCATGACTGCTGCTTCCGAAACTGCAGGATGAGACACCAAAGCACTCTCAAGCTCAACTGTGCCAATCCTGTGACCAGCAACCTTCAAAACCTCATCAGCTCTCCCAAGCAACCAGAAATACCCATCAGGATCTTTAACAGCATAATCGCCTGTATAGTATATGTTTGGCCATCTTCCAAAATACGTCTGCTTATACCTTTCAGGATCCCTCCACAACGTTTCAAGCATACCTGGCCAAGGAGTCTTAACCACCAAAAAGCCTTTGATACCTGTTGGTGTTGGCTGTCCCTTCTCATCATAAACCTCAGCGTCAATGCTTGGCAACGGATTCGTTGCCGAACCTGGTTTAAGCGGCACAAGCTCCAATCCTGACAATGGCGCTATCATGAATCCGCCTGTTTCTGTCTGCCACCAAGTGTCTATGATTGACAGCTTCTCCTTTCCAATTATCCGATAGTACCATTTCCAAGCTTCAGGATTTATCGGCTCACCCACCGTTCCCAAAAGCCTGAGTGAGCTTATGTCATGCTTATTCACCCATTGCTCCCCAAACTTCATGAACATCCTAATCGCCGTTGGAGTAGTGTAAAGAATCGTTACCCCATGCCTCTCAATCATATCCCACCATCTATCGTTCGCAGGATAATCAGGAGTACCTTCAAAAATGAACGACGTAATTCCTAAAGCCAACGGAGCATAAACGTTATACGTGTGCCCAGTGATCCAGCCGATGTCCGCAGTGCACCACCAAATATCCTCATCATTAGGATCAAAACCCCACTTAAGCGTCCAATAACCCCAAACCAAATAACCCCCTATACCATGCTGAACCCCCTTCGGCTTCCCTGTTGTTCCCGAAGTGTAAAGTATGAACAATGGCTCAGTCGCTTCCATAGGTTCAGGAGCAACATAAGCATTAGGCTCAACCTTGGCAACAGCCTCATGATAATAAAAGTCTCGTCCTTCCTTCATCGGAACCGTTTGACCAGTCCTCTTAACAACCACCACTTTTTCGATAGTTGGACAGCTTGCCAGTGCACGATCAGCAGTATCCTTCAGCGTAACTGTCTTTCCTCGTCTAAAAGCGCCATCAGCGGTCACAAGGATCTTAGCCTGACAATCATTGATCCTGTCCGCAAGCGCCTCAGCACTGAACCCTGAGAAAACCACCGTATGCACTCCGCCCAAGCGTGCAGTTGCAAGCAACGTGATCGGCAATTCTGGAACCATCGGCAAATAGACTGCTACTCTATCGCCCTTCTTCAAACCCATGTTCTGGAAGACTTTGGCAAGCTTGTTCACTTCTCTGTAAAGCTGATAATACGTGTAAGTTCGAACTTCACCAACGTTCTCGCCTTCCCAAATGTACGCAAGCTGATTCTTTTTAGGAGTATTCAGATGCCTATCGAGAGCATTGTAGCATATGTTCAGAATGCCCCCTTTGAACCACTTGTAAAATGGAGGATTCGAATCGTCCAAGACTTTGTCCCATGTTCGGAACCAGTCAATGGCCTTTGCTTTTTCAGCCCAGAACTCCTGCGGATTCTTGATTGACTTCTCCCATTCTTCCTTTAGCTTTTTTCCTGGGAATATTTTATCGTTAAATGGCAAACTGGCTTCTGACATCTTCCAGCCTTCTAAGAGTTTGTGGACAAACCTTCTTCCGAAAATATAAAGCTTTTCAGTTGAAAAATAAAAAAGGGTGAAGGCAATTTTCAGATTAGCTGACCAATTGGCAAAACGGTTTTTCCATGTACTTCATTGAGCACTTCTGCCAGCGCCAAATAGAATGCGCTTAACCCAGTTATGATGCCTTCAATGCCAATTATGCGAGTGAACAGATTCATTGTGTCAGTGGATACAGATGACGGAAAGTAAGCCAGAATTGCGAACTTCATTGCAAGCAAGAAGAAGAGTACCGCCAAAGTCATGAACACGACTTGCAAAGCCCGATTAGTCTTCAACGTACCAAAGAACATAATCAGCGTAAACAAACCCCACATGAAGAAATACGCCATAAACGCTTCGTTACTGACGCCCCAAGGAGTGGAACCTCCAAAGAAAGGCCACACACCAATTGCCGCGACGCTACTCGTTCCAATCCAATTCAATGCGACAAAGGAGAGCCAGAACAATCCATAAGATGTGAATGCCGTCATTCCGAACGTGTTGCCCTTCTTGTATTCTAGCACACCAGCAATGATCTGAGCTAAGCCTCCATAGAATATTCCCATGCCGAAAATCATTCCGTCAATCGGTCGCAAATTGGCATTGTGAACAAAGTTCAGAAGTATTGTCGTTATTCCGAAGCCAAGCAGCCCAAGCGGTGCTGGATTTGCTGTTTTCTCACTCATTTCCTTTCAATCCCTCAATCATCGTTGTTAGAGGCTTTTCTCACGTCGCTTTGAATTTAAGTTTTTCTAAGCTGTCTTCCTTCTTCTGCTGGCAATGTACTTGCCAATCTCCAACGACCCGAATGTTATTGCTGTGAACAATATTGCGAATGCCCAATCAATGGGTTCTGGAGAAGTCACACCGAACAGCGTTTGAAGACCTGGTGTATAGAGCACGATAAGCTGAAGACCGAAAGACGAAAGCACTGCATACCAGAGAAACTTGTTCTTGAAAACACCCACTTTGAAAACACTATACTTCAACGACCGAGCTGAAATCGCATTGGCTAATTCCATCAATATCATGGCTGTAAGCAATTGTGTACGTGCCTCGAATAGTTGAGCCTGTCCCAGCCAAGGCTGATACATGAAATATCCAGAAAGCAGCAGCACACTCATCAGAATCGGCGTCGCTGTCAAATAGAGTTTGACATCAGTTGTCCACACGCTCTCATTAGGATCTCTCGGCGTCTTATCCATCAAATCTGGATCACCTGGATCTACACCTAACGCAATAGCAGGCAAACCGTCCGTCGTCAAGTTAACCCACAACAGCTGTATAGCCGTCAGCGCCACGACTGATTCTGGCTCAACATCATGCGTGCCTGCAAGGTACGGAACGCCTATCATCGCTACAAACATCACAATAATTTCCATGACGTTGCAGCGAAGCAGATACGTCAAATACTTCTTTATGTTTCCATAAATTTCGCGTCCTTCCTTAACAGCTTTGACAATTGATGCAAAGTTATCGTCTGTCAAGACCATGTCAGACGCTTCTTTTGTGACTTCTGTGCCAGTGACTCCCATTGCAACGCCAATGTCAGACAGCTTAAGCGCTGGAGCATCGTTCACGCCATCACCAGTCATCGCTACAACTTGCCCTTTGGCTTTCCAAGCCTTAACAATTCTCATCTTATGCTCAGGTGAAACTCGCGCATATATTACAACGTTCTCAACCATCTGGGTCAACTGCTCATCGCTGATTTTGTCCAATTCCTCTCCTGTGAGCACCTTGCCTTCGGTTTCGTTTTCAGCAAGTAAGTTAAGCTCTCTAGCCACCGCAATTGCCGTAAGCCTATGGTCACCTGTCACCATTACAACTCTGATACCTGCTTTCTTGCACAGGTAAATTGCGTCTTTGACCTCTTCGCGAGGTGGATCAATCATTCCCATTATTCCGACAAAAGTCATGTCCTTCTCGATCTTCTCATCGAAAGTCGTTACAGATTCAGGCAACTCTTTGAATGCGAAACCCAAGTTTCTCAGCGCCTGCATTGCCATGGCTTCAGTAACCTTGAGAACCTCTACCCTATCATCTTCAGTCATCTTTCGGACCTTCCCGTCCGAATAGATCTTCGAGCATTTAGCAAGCACTACTTCTGGAGCACCTTTCATGAAGGCTACTTTTTTCCCGCCCGAAGCAAGATGAGCTGTGGTCATGCACTTTCTCTCTGACGAAAACGGAATTTCGGCTATTCGTGGCGCATCCTTTTCCAAGTCTTCCTTCCACAGTCCCGCCTTCGCGGCGGCAACAACCAACGCTCCCTCAGTCGGATCGCCCTTTATTATCCATCTTTCAGTCTCCGTTTCCTTCTCCAGCTTTGCATCATTACAGAGGGCTGCAATTTTGAGCAAAGTCTGCAGATTCTCATTTTTCGGATCAATCTTCTTATCTTCTAACAGAAAATCTCCTTCAGGTTCGTAGCCGACTCCTGAAACCTTGATTGCCTCATAATTTACGTAGATTCTCTGAACCGTCATTTCACCCTTCGTCATCGTTCCCGTCTTATCGGAACATATGACACTCGTGCAACCCAACGTTTCAACGGCTGGAAGCTTCCTAACTATGGTGTTGACCTTCGCCATGCGGTACATGCCAACCGCAAGAGCACCTGTCACGATTGCTGGAAGAGCTTCTGGAACTGCTGCGACTGCAAGACTTATTCCCCACATAATCATAGTCAGGATGCTGCGACCTTCAATAACTCCGATCAAAGCCACCAAGAGACAGACACTTATGGATAATATCCCAATCCACTTTCCAACCGACTCCATCCTCTTCTCAAGCGGCGTTTGCTCCTCTTCAGTAACTTGAACCATCTTAGCTATCTTACCAAACTCAGTGTTCATCCCAGTCGAAGTAGCAAGCGCCTTTCCACGTCCATAAACAACAACAGTTCCAGTGAAAACCATATTCCATCTATCATTAAGAGGAGTCTCTTCAGGCAAGGCTGTCGTGCTTTTGTTCACAGGAGAAGATTCGCCTGTTAAGGAGGCCTCATCTACCTTTAGATTGAACGCTTCCAGAAGCCTTGCATCTGCTGGAACTTTGTCACCCGTGTATAGTAGGATAACATCTCCTGGGACAATGTCGCTTGTTTGAATCTTGACTTCTTTTCCGTCGCGTAGGACGATTGCTGTGGGCGAAGTCATCTTCTTTAATGCGTCAAGCGCTTTTTCAGATCGATACTCTTCAACGAAACCCAGAACAGCACATGCTAAGATAATGGCAAAGATGACAACCGCGTCGTAGATCTCCTCCACAGTTCCTTGATAAATAGCAGTACCTATAGAGAGAAACATCGCAATCAACAATATAATTATCAAGAGATCAGTGAATTGTTCAAGGAACATCTTTATCGGCGAAGTCCCTTTCTCTTTTTGCAGTTCATTTGGACCATACTGCTGAAGACGCTTCTGCACCTCTTCTTGACTCAAACCAGTCTCCTTAGAATCTAGTTGCTTCAACGTTTCTTCAGTTTCAACCGCATGCCAAGACTTCGACAATTTCCTTCCTCTCTACTAATGCGATTTAGAGCTAAGGTGTAAACATAATCGAGTTATATTCTTTTCTCACGGAAGACGAAGTTTGACAAATAACTTTATAAGAGATCGGTTCAAACTACAGCTTCTTTAAAAACGGGTGGCACGGAAGGGTATTAAATGATCGAAACCGGAGTATGGGTTATAGCACCTCTGTCAGCATTTGTCTCAATTCTAGTCGGACTTTACTTCTATAATTATGTCAACAAGCAAGACAGCGGAACCGAAAGAATGAAAGAGATCTCTGGCGCAATCAAAGAAGGAGCCGCTGCCTTCATAAAAAGAGAATACACAACACTAGCAATGTTCATAACTGTTGTAGCGATAATAATCGCCATATTCCTGCCGCAACCACTCTGGCAACCTCACGATCTTATGCTCAACCTCCAATTGCCAATAGCCTACATGTTCGGTTCATTCTGCTCAGCCTTGGCAGGCTATTTGGGCTTAAACGTTGCAACAAAAGCCAACGCAAAGGTAGCAAATGCTGCTCAAGGCGGGCTAAACAAGGCTTTCCCAATAGGCTTCCGAGGCGGTGCAGTCATGGGACTATCAGTGGTCGGCGTTGGACTGGCAGGAATCAGCGTAGTCTACTGGTTCACAGGGATGACTGAAACCCTTCCAGCAGTGTTAGCTTACAGCTTTGGAGCTAGCTCGCTCTCGCTTTTCGCCAAAGCTGGCGGAGGAATCTTTACGAAAACTGCAGACATCAGCGCCGACCTAGTCGGTAAGGTGGAGCTGGGTATTCCTGAGGACGATCCTAGGAATCCAGCAGTCATAGCTGACAACGTCGGAGACAACGTAGGCGATGTCGCCGGCATGGGAGCAGACCTTTTCGACTCCTACGTCGCAAGCGTGGTAGCAGTAATGATTCTTGGTGTGGGACTTGGCGTCACTACCACCTACGTTCAGATACCGCTAGTGTTTGCTGGCTTGGGCATTTTGGCTGCTGTCATAGGTGCCTTAACGGTTAGAGTCGGACCCAAAGGCAACCCTGGAGGAGCGCTGAACAGCGGCACATACGTAACATGCATAGTGTTCGGGATTCTGACTGCCATAACAACATGGTATCTTGGATATGAATGGGCGTTATGGGGAGCGGCAATTGTAGGTCTGGCGG
>Ga0315268_10004593_pt1 | contig 14968 bp, 15 predicted proteins | sample C1_top_MG_FD_204535 | JGI IMG/M metagenome (GOLD analysis project Ga0315268, IMG submission 204535) | Sediment microbial communities from Yellowstone Lake, YNP, Wyoming, USA - C1_top | ecosystem: Environmental > Aquatic > Freshwater > Lake > Sediment | place: USA: Wyoming | collected 2017-08-01
GGGAAGCCGTTGAGCGATGCCTCGGTGACTCTCGCGCCGCCGTACTCGTGCTCGCCCGAGAAGGCGACAATGGCCTGGTACGGGCTCTTGCGCTCCTGCAAGTAGGCGCGCATGGCGTGGTAGTACTGGATGGCGCGCTCAATGCCGCTCGTGACCACCATCGCCCGCGCCTCGCCGCCGATCTTGTTGAGCGCGAGCACCTGCTCGTGGAAGTGGTCCACCATGATCTCAGCCTTGAGCTGGATCGCGTGGTCGTGGCTCTCGACGTACTTGCGCAGCTTCTTCTTGGCGCGCTTGGTGTCGAACTCGGGGTCGGCTTCGACCGTCTTGATGAGCTTGTAGTAGCTGTTGACCGGCGTGTAGTGGCGCAGCACATCCAAGATGAAGCCCTCTTGGATGGCTTGCTTCATCGTGTAGCTGTGGAACGGGCGGTGCTTGACCTTGCCATCGGCCTCGAAGGCGTCGCCGAAGATTTCCAGCGTCTTGTTCTTGGGCGTGGCGGTGAAGGCGAAGTAGCTGGCGTTGGGCAGCATCTTGCGCCCGTCCATGAGGCGGTTGATGCGGTCTTCGACCGTCTCGTCTTCGTCTTCTGCCCCGGCCTCGGACAGCGCCATCGACATCGCCGCTGACACGCGGCCACCCTGGCTTGAGTGAGCTTCGTCGATGATGATGGCGAAGGCGCGTCCGCGATGCTCGGTGCCGATCTCGTCGAGGATGAAGGGGAACTTCTGCACCGTGGTGATGATGATCTTCTTGCCGCTCTCGATGTACTTGCGCAGATCGCCCGAGTGCTCAGCGTGGCCCACGGTCGCGCCCACCTGAGCGAACTGCTTGATGGTGTCGCGGATCTGTTGGTCGAGGATGCGCCGGTCAGTGACGACGATGATCGACTCGAAGATGGGATTGTCGTCTTTGGCGAGGCCAATGAGCTGGTGGGCGAGCCAAGCGATGGAGTTGGACTTGCCGCTGCCAGCCGAGTGCTGCACGAGATACCGCTTGCCCGCGCCGTGTGCGGCGGCGTCAGCGAGGAGCTTGCGCACCACGTCGAGCTGGTGGAAGCGCGGGTAGACCTGCGCACGCTTCTTTCTGCCGGTCTTCTCGTCCTTCTTCTCGACGACCTGCGCGTAGTTCTCCAAAATGTCGGTGAGCCCACGCGGCGTGAGGATGCGCTTCCAGAGGTAGTCGGTCTTCAAGCCCTCGGGGTTGGGCGGGTTGCCCGCGCCGTCTTGGTAGCCTTGGTTGAAGGGCAAGAACCACGAGCCCTTGCCTTTCAGGTGCGTACAGAAGCGCACCTCGTGGTCATCGACGGCGAAGTGGGCCACGCACCGGCCAAACTCGAACAGGCGCTCGCGCTGGTCGCGGTCGCGCTTGTACTGCTCGACCGCATCTTCGACCGTCTGCTTGGTGAGGCTGTTCTTCAGCTCGAAGGTGGCCACGGGGAGGCCATTGACGAAGATGGCGAGGTCGAGCGCGTTCTGCGCGTCGGCGCGGCTGTACCTGAGCTGGCGCGTGACGCTGAAACGATTGGCAAGGAAGCGAGTCTCGGCCTTGGCGTTGCCCGGCGTCGGCGTGCCGTAGAAGAGGTCGATGTGGTGCTTACCGTCCTTGATGCCGTTGCGCAGCACGTCGATGGTGCCGCGCTTGCTGATCTCGCCCTGGAGCCGCGCCAAGAACTTCTGGCGGGTCGGGCCATCGGTCTTGAGCGACAGCGCTTCGGCCAAGTGCTCTTGGGTTGCGAGGACAAAGCCTCGGAGCTGCACGAGATCGACGGCGTAGTCGCGCTCGTAGTGCGTGGCATCGCCGAGGAGCCAGCCGGTGCCACCAGCAACTGGCAAGGCTGTCTCGGTCGCCAGGTGCGGCGGCGAGACGATCTCTGTGCGCCCGGTCATGGCGCAGACGATGAGGCTTTCCAAGCCCTTCTCGCTGGTATCGCTCTTCACGCCTCGGCCTCCGCAAGCTCGGTCTCGGTTTCGAGGTCAGCCGGCTCGGCGTCAGAGTCGGCGTCAGCTTCGACCGGCTCCTGGTCTTGGATTTCCTCGGGCAGCTTTGATGCGGCCTCGCGCACGTCGAGCTTGCCCGTCACCACGTCGGCGATGAGGCGGGTTCGGTACTCGCGGAGGAGGTCGATCTCGCGTGTGGTCGCGCTGATTGCACGGTCTGCATCGCCCGTCAGTCCGGCTATCGCATTCAACATCGCCTCCTGCTCAGATTCGGGAGGGCAAGCGATCTTGATCCGCAAAAACTGCTCGGGGTAGAGCCGCAGACGTGACGACTGGATGCCCGTCGAGCGACAGATGTACTCGCTCACGTATGGCGAGGTGCGGAGGAGCAGGTCGGCATAGGCAGGACGCAAGCGCGAGCCCTTCAATGGTCGATAGACAGCGTAGGCTGGACTGACGATTCCTGTGTGACTAGAGACACCGAGTGCCCCCATCCATGCCCACATCGTGTTGATCACCAGGTCGTCGTGTCGGCAAAGTTTGTGGCCCACATACGATGCGGCCATAAACATGGTGATATTCTTGGCGCTTCGAGGCGTAACGCCAGTCAGGTGCGAGACAGACAAAAGTTCCTCTTCGCCCGCCGTCGAGCGTTCATCCACCTCGCGGTAGAAGTACTTTGCTGGCCGTTCATCCCAATGCGCAGGCACCTCGCCAATCCATCGAACGCCCGAGGGCTTGAACTTGACGTTGGGTTCGAGGCCGCGCGTGACGGCCTTGTGGATGATGGCCTGCTTCTGCTCGTTCAAGAGCGCGATCAGCTTGCGCTTGGCGGCGATGTAGCGCCGGATGCGTCGGTCGGCGTGGTCGAGGAAGCGGACAAGGGCTCGCTGCTCGTCGGGAGGTGGGCGTAGTATTGGAAGAACCTTCCACATGTCATAGTTCAGACTCTCGATGGACACGCCATAGCCGCTCATCCCCCGCGCAGACTCCTCTAACGAGTAGGCGATCCATTCTCGATTGGCACCAGCGGTCAGAGCTATACGTTGCACGACATTGCTGTAGATCGCACCCTCGACTGGTCGATGAACGTAGGGTGTTCCATTCCGAGTGAGGAGCAGGTCGTTTGCAGCCGTCCTCTTCCACGCCGGAAAGGCCGCGTAGTCGCTCTTGAGCCGATTGCGCGCGCATGTGTACAGAATCTCTTGACCTCGGCCCCACCATCCCTTGTCGATGACCTCACCAGCGTTGCTACCGCGAACAACGCGCGCCAGCTTCATCACATCCCAATGAATTGGCACGCATCCCAGCCACAACGCGCCGGAATCCTTCATCCCTGAATAGGGCTTCAATCCCGCGCTCATGCCCGCCCCCTCCCGCTCGTCCCCGAGGGCGTGCCCGTATCCTCACTCGCAAGCTGGTAGTACTCATGCAGCTTCGCCTGAAGCAGCCGCTTGTCGGGCAAGCGCGTGCGGTACTCGGCGATGAGCGCGGGCGACATCGAGCGGCTCAGGGCATACTCGACCACCTCGCTGTCTTTGGTGGCGCAGAGCAACACGCCGATGGACGGGCTCTCGTGCGGCTTGCGCACGTCGCGGTCCAGGGCTTCGAGGTAGAACTCCAGCTTGCCCAAGTACTCGGGCTTGAACTCGTCGATCTTCAGCTCGATGGCGACGAGGCAGTTGAGCGCGCGGTTGAAGAAGAGCAGGTCGAGCGCGAAGTCCTTGCCGCCCACCTGCAATGGGTACTCGGAGCCCACGAAGCAGAAGTCGCGGCCTAGCTCGGTGAGGAAGCGACCGAGGTTGCGCACGAGCGCCTGGTGTAGATCGGCCTCGCTGTGCCCGTCAGGGAGCGCCAGGAACTCCACGAGGTAGGCGTCCTTGAACTCGCGCTCTGCCGTGGGGTGGACTTCTCTCAACGCCGTTGAGAGTTTTGGCGGGCGCAGCACGACGCGCTCGAACAAGGCACCGTCGATCTGACGCGCCACCTCGCGCACTGGCCAGCCGTTGTTGGTGGCGGCGCGCAAGTAGAACTCGCGCTCCTCGGGTCGCTTGCACTTGGTGAGGATGTGCAGGTTGGCCGACCAAGGCAATTCTCTCAACAGCGTTGAGAGTTTTGTCTTGCCGCGATACGCCTCGAAGAATTGGCGCATGCGCCACAGGTTCTGCGGCGAGAAGCCACGTAGGCCGGGGTGGCGGTGCTCGATGTAGGCGGCGAGGGCGCTCACCGTGCCTTTGCCCCAGCCGTCCTTGGCGATCCGCTGACTGATGACCTGGCCGATGCGCCAGTACAGATCGATGAGCTGGGTGTTGACCGTCTGGAGAGCGTGAGCGCGAGCCTCATGGATGAGCGTCGCCACCTCAGCGAACTCGGCTTCCCTGCGCTGCGTCTTGGTCTGCCTCGCGGGCACCAGGGCGCGTGTCTTCGACGCCCGGCGCGTCACGACACCCCCCCGTGCAGGATCTCGCCGAGCAAGCCCTCAGTCTCGCGCTCGACGGCGAGGATGTCGGCGCGGATCTCGTCGAGCGAGCGCAAGGGCTGCGGCCTGTAGAAGTAGCGGTTGAAGCTCACCTCGTAGCCGATCTTGGTGGTGCTCTCATCGATCCAGGCGTCAGGCGCGTGCGGCAGCACTTCACGTCGGATGAAACCTTCGACGCCATCCGGCTCAGTGAGCGGCACCTGCTCGGTGTCGCGTAGCTCGCTGTCCGGCTCGTACTCGACCACGCACATCTTTCCATCGATCTTGGCCTCGAAGAGCCCACGCAATGGGTCGGCCTTCGCCTTACCTGCCTTGTGGATCTTGGCGATCACGGGAGGCGCGTCATCGGCGCGCTCGGCGCTGTCCTTGAGCGCCTTGATCTCCTTGGGCGTGTAGGCGCGGCCCGTGTCGATGCCCTTCACGCGCAAGGGGCGCTCCACCGTGACCTTCCAGTAGCCGAAGGCGGCGTTGTCAAAAATCTTCGACTGCTCCGTGTCCTTGAAGGCGAGGAACGTGTCGCAGATACGGTCGATGTCCTCGTCGGCCAGTTCGCAGTTCTTCTTGCCGAGGTTCTTACGCAACGGCTTGAACCACGCCGTGGCGTCGATGAGCTGTACCTTGCCCTTGCGCGGCGTAGGCTTGCGATTGCTCAACACCCAGATGTAGGTCGCGATGCCGGTGTTGTAGAACATATTGAGCGGCAGGGCGACGATGGCTTCGAGCCAGTCGTTCTCGATGATCCAGCGCCGGATGTTGCTCTCACCTTGGCCAGCATCGCCGGTGAACAACGACGAGCCGTTGTGGACCTCGGCGATGCGGCTGCCGAGCTTGGTGCCGTGCTTCATCTTCGAGAGCATGTTGGCGAGGAAAAGCATTTGCCCGTCGCTCGACCGTGTGAGCAGCGAGTACTCGCCGTCGCCCGCGTGCTGGATGACGAAGCGCGGGTCTTTGATGGTGCCCTTGCCGCCCATACGCTCAAGGTCGCTCTTGTAGCTCTTGCCATAGGGCGGATTCGACAACATGAAGTCGAACTCGGTGGACGGGAAGGCGTCGTTGCAGAGCGTCGAGTGCTCAGGCCCGCCCACGATGTTGTCGGCGGCCTCGCCCTCACCCTTGAGCAGGAAGTCGGCCTTGGCGATGGCGTAGGTCTCGGAGTTGATCTCCTGGCCATAGAGGTGCGTAGACACCTCCTTCTTGTGCTCGCGGGCGAGCTGCTGGAGCGTCTCCTCGGCGACGGTGAGCATGCCACCTGTGCCGCACGCGCCGTCGTATAGGAGGTAGGTGCCGGACTCGATCTTCTTGGCGATGGGCAGGAAGATGAGCCGAGCCATGAGCTTCACGGCATCGCGTGGCGTCCAGTGCTCGCCGGCCTCTTCGTTGTTCTCCTCGTTGAAGCGTCGGACCAGCTCCTCGAAGATCGTACCCATTGCGTGGTTATCGAGGCCAGGGTGCGCACCCGAGCCGTTCTGCACTGGGTGCGGGCTCAGGTTGATGGCTGGGTCCAAGAGCTTCTCGATGAGCGTGCCGAGCGCGTCGGACTTGGAAAGGCGCGGGATCTGGTTTCTGAACTCGAACTTGTCGAGGATGTCCTGCACGTTGGGCGAGAAGCCGTCGAGGTACGCCTCGAAGTCGGCCTTGAGCTGTTGCTGGCTGGCGCGGGCGCGCAAGTCGCGCAGGGTGAACTTGGAGGTATTGTAGAACGCCTGGCCCGCCGCCTGGCGAAGCGCCTGGTCCTGGTTGGTGATGCGCGCCTTGTCGAGCAACTTCTTCTGGTCGAGCACGGCCTTCTTGGTCGGCTCCAGCACCGCGTCGAGGCGGCGCAGTACGGTCATCGGCAGGATCACGTCGCGGTACTTGCCGCGCACGTAGAGATCGCGCAGCACGTCGTCGGCGATGCCCCAGATGAAATTGGCGATCCACGTCAGTTGCGCTTGTTCCATTTGCCCCTTCCACGGCTAGTACTGGTTGTCCTGCGAAAGCCCGGTGCGGAGCAAGACGCAAGAGCCCGCCCGAGGCGCAATTGTGGTCGTTCTCTTCAACGAGAACGTGCCTCACACCCGCTGGAAGCGCCGGTTGCACTTGAGGCACATCGCTCTGAGAGCAACCGCCGCGCGCACGTTGGTGCAGCCGCACGTCCAGCGGCTCGTGGTACTGATCGGCGGATCGACGTACTTCTCGGGGCCGTCGCTCATTCTCTGGAGGCGGACGCGGTGCTTGGCCAGGAGCCTGCCGAAAGGCGTGTCGGCACGCAGCACGTTGCTCGCCGACATGCCCTCGCGCGTGCAGGGGATGCCGATCTGCTCGGCAAGCGTTCTGTACCAACTTGTGTGGTACGACGAATGCGTCGAGCGCGACATCTTGCCGGCCAGCTCCTCGGCGAAGTGCAAGACCTCGTGGCACAGGGTTTCTAGCGTCCAGCACTGGGGCAGCACCTCCAAGTACCGTTCGTTGAGGATGACCTTGCCGACGAGCTGCAATTCGTCTCGACCTATGATGTAGACGCCGAGCAACGTGCGACGCAGGCACGCCGTGCCGATGACGACTTCGGGCAGATCGACCTGGCTGTGCTGGGCGACGAGCCCGCGCAGACGGTCGCACCAAGGGTACAGGCGCTTGTGCGCCTCGCTGACCGCCACGGCTTGCTGACGGACGGCGCTGTTGGGATCGAGGGCTTTGGTTGCATATCTGCGCATGGTCCTCACCTCCTCTTCGTCGGGGCTCGCGTTTTCAACGTTGGCCGGCAGGCCAGCGCCTCCTCAACCTCATCGAGGCAAGTGCGCGCGGCCACGTGCGGACGGAGCTGGGGGTACAGCTCGCGGCTGCCACACTCGAAGTAATTGCGGACGCCGCCTGCCTCGGCTGGCGTCAACGGCACCAGCGCCAAGATGTCTTCGGTGGTCAGCTCTTTGATGCTCCAGTTGGCGATCAGGTAGAGCTGCCCTTCGTGCTCAACGATTGGACTTCGCAGAGGTGTCGGTCTTGGGCGTAGTTCACGCTTGCTCATGGTCTCTCCGTTGTCTGGATGTGAAAACAGAAGGGCCGCGACCGGCACGATGCCGAGCGTGGCCAGGGGCGTGATGGGCATCTGCACGCTCGCGGCAGGGGCCGCGAGAGCGCGCTACTCTATTTGGTCATGTGACGAGCTGGCTCTGGCACGGAGCGCGCCAGCCTACATTGATGCCGACTCGGCGCGGATCGCCTCGTTCTCTTCGTCGAAGAGCTGGTCAACGATGTCCGTGTTCTTGATCAGCTCGCGCGTCGCCAGGACGAGGGCCTCGGCGACTGTCTTCGAGCGCTCGAAGACCTCGGTCGGGATCTTGTCGCTGTTCGCCTCGAAGAACTGCTTGAAGCTCATGTCGCCGATACGCTCTCCAGAAGGCCGGATGGGCTGAGTGATGCCAAACGCGAAGTGGCCTTCGACCTTGCGTACGTCGTCGCCGAAGTCGTCGCGCTCCTCACTCCGAAAGGCACGGTACTCGCGCAGGAGCATCGCCAGCCGGTTCACCTCGGCCTGCGTCAGCAGCCCGCCGTCGTTGAGCCGAGCGAAGCAGCGGGCGATTTGCGCCAGGAGGTGGTCGGTGATCAGCCCGGTCTCATGCACGCGCTTGAACCGCGTGCGCTGCACGTAGTCGCGTGCCCTTGTGAGCACAGCGGTGACGAACTCTGGGCTCGACTTCCAGCGCTGCACGGTGACGTAGCTCGCGCCGATCTCCTCGCCGATGCGCCGCACAGACCAGCCGCGCACGAGAAGGTCCACTGCCCGGCGCTTCCGCTTGGTCCATTTCCAAGTCTTCGGGGTCGGCGAAGTGGCCGTCTTCTCCGGCGACGCTAACAAGAGCCCCCCGCTTCTCTCTGGGTCTTTTGTTAGCGCCTCGCCGGCATTGGTGTTGCCGTGTTCTCCTGCCGAATCAAGGGGTTGCCTGGTTGTGGACGCGCTCATTGTGCCTGCCCCGTGTTAGCGTTGGCTGCCACCAGTAATGGTACGGCAATGGATCGTCGATGTCGCCTGCCGCGCCGTGCTCGTTGCCCGCGAAAAAAGTCGTGCAGTAGTGCCGGATGGGGTCACTACGGATCGGCTCCTGCATCAGTAATGAGAGGCTTTCTCCGCGGCAGATCGAGCCATTACCAGAGGTAAGCGGCAAGCTCGCCGTTCTGGCACTTCGGGCAGTAGCCCTCGCCTTCGTGGGTGAAGCGCAGGAACCGCTTGCCCTCGGCGAGCCAGGCCACGAGCATCCAGTGCGTGTGCTCTTCGGTGCCTTCGTCGAAGCCAGCGGCATTCTCGTTGGCGCTGGTGGCGATCATGGCCGTGATGTCGCTAGCCGTGCGCGTCACCAGGGAGCCCTGGCGGTCTTCTTCCTCGAACATGCGGGTGGCTGTCCCGAGCGCCTGCATGAACAGATCGTCGCTGGCTTCGATCTTGTCATAGCTCTCAAGCTGGACGTGGCCGCGCCCGCATGTGCCATCATCGTACCAGCGGTAGCCATCGTCGGTGCTCCAATGGGCACCACACTTGGCGTTGTCGCACGCGATGGTGGCGCGGGCGTTGTCGAAGATGCAGGTCTCGTCGCTGTCGCCGGTCACGTCGAAGTAGCGGGGCCTCGTGTAGCCGCCGCGTACATCGGCACCGCCGTGGATCTGGAGCAGAACGTGAGCGCCGTCGTGATCCGTCCAGAAGACGTACTGGAGCGTCTGGCTCAGAAGGTCGGCGGCGTTGTACGTGTTGACCGTCAGGGGCTCACCGTCGCGGTAGATGCCAGACGGCGGCTCCCGGTGCTCATGGCACGTGCATGACCCATCGCACTCCTCATCGTTGTCGTCGCGGCATGCGTCACAGCAGCCTCGATCTGGGTCGGCGAGCGTGGCCAGGTACTTCATGTAGGCCTCCATGTTGGCCAACCAGTGCTCGTCTTCGTTCGCCGGCAGCTCGCACCAGGCGGCGAACTTGTCGTCCTCGGTCTCGTTGTAGTCCAGCCGGGCTGCGAGCCAGTGGTAGGCGTGGAGCACGACGCTGATCTCGCCGTGGCGGAAGGTCGCCGCCGCCTCGGCCTCGGTGGCGAAGTCACGACCGACGTTGCGCTCCCAATTCCGACCGTAGCCGTGCTGCGAGCCGGCGTACTTGCCGTCAGCGTCGAAACGGGGCTCGCCGCCACTGTCCAAGATGCTCGTGCCAGTCCTCTCGCGCAGCATCCGCGCGAGCATCGTCTTGGTGGGGTCGGTCGTCGCTGAAGCACACACCTGTCCCTTCACTGCGATTGCAGTCATCGTCGTCTCCTTTGTTGGTGGTTGGGCGCGGCTGCCCGCGCAAGTCAGCTCATGCTGGGCGGTTCAGGCTCGATGGCGGGTGCAACATCTCTATTGAGGAAGAAGCCCTTCACAGGCGGCGTGATGTGCCTCGGCATCGGTCGCGCCAGCTCGCTTCCACGCAGCGTGGCGTTTCTGCCAAGCAACGCGGTCACGAAGCTCGGCGCGGAGCGCGGTGGCCTGGCGCTCGTCGTCAAGCGCGGCGCGAGCCCACAGCTCGATGGCGTCGAGGTCTGCGTCGCTGGCAAAGCCGTCGCCGGTATCGATCACGTTCTGTGCGGCATGTTGGACGGCGCTCCAGAGCGCCTTGGCTCTGGTCTCGAATCCAGAGGTCAGGCAGAAGCGAGCCCGCACCTCGGTGTGGCCGAGGAATCTGTACGACCAGCCACCGTCCAGCACGGGCGACACGAGGATGGCCTTGCAGCCGCTTGGTGGCCCGGCAATGAACAGCGGCCCTTCGTCCAACTGCTCGGCGGCTCGTGTCGCTTGGCGCTCCGCATCGGCGCGAGCCCCGCTCTTGCTGCGGCCCTCGCCTCGGCATGGTCCGATGTTGTAGGTCGTCATTGCCTGCACTCCTTCCTTTGTAGGTGTCCGCGTTGCGCGGTGCCGACCATCGGCACCGGCTTCGTGTCTCTCGTGTCGGGTTTGGAGGCCGCCGCCGTCATGCCCGGCACCGTGGCCAGGGCGCGTCGCCTTGCTCGTCACGCGCGGCGCGGGGTCACGGGTAGGCTAGCGGAACGGCTCCACGCGATCCCTGGGGGCTCGCCTAGCCGTTTCTGGTGACGGGGGAGGGCTCGACCCAGGGTTACGCCCAACGAGGGCATCCTGGGCCGTCCCAGCGGGGCTGAAAACTACGCCGACTAATGAGGGTTAGGCGGTGTAGCCTCCCATCAGCGCCATTCTCCATTCTTCACCAAGAACGTGAAAACGAGGTCGTCAATCGCCGGCATCACCGCCTTCATAAGGTCGGTCATAAGCTCGGCGACCCGTAGTGCCTCGGCGGACATGGCCGTCTCGGTGCTCGCCGTCCCAGGTGGTAGCAGGGCGGCCAAGGACGCCTTCTGTGCGAGTCTCCAGTAGTTGCCGCCGTACCGGCTGCCCACCTGCATTTCACCCCACAAAGCGCCGTGCTCCTCCAGGACGCGCCCAAAGACTTCGGGGTCGAGATGCGCTGCGACTTGATGGCGGTAGTCCTTCACCGCCTCGAACGCTCGATTGAGCGTCGTCCTCAGAGTCGTCAGGCTTTGAGCGATTGCTTTCTCCTCGGTCGTGGAAGCTAGCGCTATCGCGTCCTGCACTCGGCTGCCTGCATCCTGAAGGACCTCGCGCATGGCGAACAGAGTCACGAACGACCGCTTCGTGAAATAGAGCTTGCGCGCCAGTGGATCGCCGCGATCCATCTCGTCAATGCTCTCCACCCGTTGGCCGTAGAACTCGATGGTCAGATCCTCTTTGAGCACGGCCAGGCGGAACACCAGGCACGACAACGGGTCGCTTGGTGGAAAGCACGCATCGAGCCGCTTCTCACGGATATGGATTGCCACGCGACGCAGTTTACCATCACACGATGCTCGGCACATGCGTGTGCGCCGGGTTGCGCTTGCCCGACAGCCGTCGCAGGTAGGTCGCGGTCACGTTCAGGTTGGCGTGGCCGAGGTGAGCCATCACGTCCATGAGCTTGGCCCCGCCTTCTTCGGCGAGCTTGGCCCAGGTGTGCCGCCCGACGTGGCTGCCGGTGATTCGCACCTTGGCGCGTCGAGCATAGCGCCGGAGCTGCCTATAGATCCGGTCAGCCGTCATGCGGTCTGGATGCGCACGAAAGCCCTTGGCGATGGCAACGAAGATCGGTGTCCCTCGCTCACGAGAGCCGCTCCGTGCATCAAGGTAGCGTGTCACCAGCTCGTAGACCCTGGGCGGCAGGTCAACCGACCGTGGCTTCGCGCCCTTGCCGATGACGCTCACGCGCGTGAAGGTCTCGCCCTCCTGCGTTTCGAGCACCACGTCGCCGACACTGAGCCCGGCCACTTCGGACACGCGGAGCCCACCGAACAAGAGCGCCAGAGTGGCGGCGTCGCGCTTGCCAACGAGGTCGTCGGTGTCGATCTGCTCGGCGATGCGCTTCGCCTCGGCCAGGGTCAGAGCCCTTGGCGAGCCTTGCATGACGCGCGGGATCTTCACCTGCGTAGTCGGGTCGGTCTTGGTGTAGCCGTTGGCGAGAGAGAAGCGGAAGAAGGCCCGCAACGCGCAAAGGCGCAGCGCCACCGTGGCCGGCTTCTTGTCGGCGAGCAGGCGTTTGAAGACGCCCACGTCGTCGAAGGTGACTTGCTCGACGCGCTCGCGCCCCATGACGCGAAACGCCAGCCGGACGCACTCGCCATACGTCTCACGGGTGCGTCGGCTGTTGAGCGTGTCGAGCCACGCCTGGAGCGCAGCCTCCAGCGCGTTTCGGCCTCCGTGGAGCGGGTACACGTTTGCCTGTGCCATTGATGATGGCATCGTTCTCCTCCTGTCTGTTGGTGCCGTGTGGTTGGACGCCGACAGCCCAACGCGGGCTGCCGTGGTCGAGATGGGTCAGATCGAGGTGTCCGCCGCGCTCAGATCGGCGGCAGTACTGGAGCGCCGGTGAGCCTGAGCCCACCTGCGCAGATCAACATGTTTGCGTGCGCGAGAGAGCTGCAAGAACGGAGAGGGACACTTCTGAGCCTGTAGTCAGGGAGTTGCCACGAAGCCCAGACAAGGCAAGCCGCCGCGTCTGTAACCCACGGCGGCGATAGCCGGTCAGGGCACGGCGGGTTGATTTGCTGTCTTGGGCTCGCCCTTGCTCTCTTCGGCTGGCAGCTTCGCGGCCTTGGGCGTGCATCCCCATTGGGAAGGCGGCGCGGCTTGGCCCTTCGCCACCGCGTCGGCGTGTCTTGCCCTCAGTGCCAACAGGATCTCGGCAAGCTCCGGCGGCAAATGCACTTCTTCGTGGCCAAGCACCTTCAAGCGGAGCACGCGCACCGGGATTTCGATGGGGAGCGCCATTTCCGAGCGGTCGAAGAACTGGACCTTCTCGTCAACGAACGCGGCCTCCATCTGCTTCTCACCGTACATTTCGAGGTCAAGGTTCATGCACGGCTTGTCCTTGCACCGGGCGAACCACTGGCTGTTGTCACGCGGGACGTACTCGGATTCTATTGTCGCCTTACCTTCGGCCGGCCTGGTGAGCGTCGTTTTCGAGTTGACTGTCGTGAATGTCCAGTCGCCCTCCGAGTCGCGCTGGACCATCATCGCCAAACCCTCGAACGTGGCCTTCGTCACGCGCGTTCCGGTTTTTGGGTCGCGGTCGCGGGGATTCAGGTATGCAGCGCACGTTCCGAGGTCGAAGGAGAGATTGTCTTCCATCTTCGAGCGGCCGGCGTTGTACCAGATGCCAGTCCAGTCCGAGCCGATGGGCTTCTTCCTTGTAGTCACCTTCTTGAGAACCGGGATCAGGTCTTTGGCGTAGCTCTCAGCTTCTTTCTGCCAAGCGACGTGCTTCTCGTCTGCGCTCGTGTCAGTGCTGACCGCCAGGCTGGCTGCAATCAAGGCACCTGCCAGGAACATGACCCTCTCCCTTCGTGATTGAGACGGCCTCGGCCTACGTCAAGCTTGACGTATCATCCGAGGGGTTGGCCCGCTACCGTCCCGAACGTCGTGGCGCGACGGGATCGGGATCGAGACAGACTGGTGGTCCGCTTTGGTCGCCATTGCTGCACCGCTTGGCACGTCAACGTGGCAACAGACTCCCACGACAAACCGTCAGCGTCGGGCATTGGCTCGTTCGATGACGAGGTAACATCGTGCCTGCACGTTGACCGGCTAGAACTTGTCGGCCGCCGCCTGGTTGCGCTTTGCCTTGGCCGCCTCAGCGGCTTGGCGTTCTTTCTCAACCTCGGCGCGCACGCCGCTCTTGAACGCCTGGGCGATCTTCGGATCGAAGATGATCGTCGCGCACGCATCGCAAGACTTCTTTCCAGCATCCGGACACAGCGCCTTGGCGATTGGTGTGGAGAGCGCCCAACCGCAGGTCTGGATCACCGCCGCCTTCGTGTTCTTCCACACGCGGCACTGTAGCGGAGAGTACTTGGTCGGGACTTCTTTGACCTTGCCCTTGCCGTATGTCGCGTCGAGCTTCGTGAGCACGGCCGCGTTGGCATCCTCCCTGGAGTTGATTCGCACGCCCGCGAACACATCGCTCGCCAACAAGTAGCCAAGCTCGTCGTTCACCCGAAATGGGACGAAGCCCGCGGGAATTGGGCTGAATCCCACGTAGTTCGCGTCAGGCCGCACCCAGCCAAGCTCGGTCTTGCCAAGACCCACGAAGTCGTAGAAGCAGGCGTTGATGGCCGCCCCGAATCCGCTATCACCACCCCAGACCTCGGCACCTTTGGAGAGAGGCTCGCCTTTGCCCAACTTGGCTTGAAGTTCATCGTGGACTACTCCCCAAGCGACCCCTTTGTAGCCCACTGCCTGGTCGTCGGTTGCCGCTGCCAGTACCACCAACAACGTCAGAATCTTCACAGTTAGCCTCCATGGTTGAGATGCCCAGTCCTACGTCAAACTAGACGTATGGCGCAATGACGTATGTCGCTACCTTCGCGCTCCTGTGGCGGAAGGCGACGACAAGAAACTGCGGGCTCGCTTTGGTCGGCGATGCCGCGAGGTACGCCGCAAGCGCGGGCTCTCGCAGATGGACCTTGTGCGGCGATTCGAGTTCTCTCTGTCGCATTACCAGAAGATTGAGCGCGGCGATCTCGATCCGAGGTTGAGCACCGTCAAGCGGATCGCTAAGGCGTTTGGCGTGTCGATGGCTGAGCTGCTCGATGGGCTCTAGCCACAACCTTTCGCCATGGCCAGCACGGGCGTCCAGGACCAAATGCCAGGTCGCGGTTGGTCACTCGCGCGAAGGCTACACTCCCTCGCTGGACGTGACCGCGCCCGTTTGAAGATTCACGAGAACATCGCCGACGAGCACGACACCTGGCCCGGTGCCCCACCGATGACCCACGGTGCCCACGTGCAAGTAGCCACCGCCCCACGGAGTGCAGTCCAGATACAGCCCCATGCGGAAGGGGAAGGTGCTCTCTCGACGCTTGATGAGCTTTGCTCGGCCTAGATTCGTGCGCTGGGTGGTTTGCATGACCACACTCCTTCCTTTGGTTGTCGTTGGTGGTACTGCGCGTCGGAAGTCGCTACGTGGATTGCAGTGGCTGATCTTGATCAGCCC
>Ga0315268_10004594_pt1 | contig 14968 bp, 12 predicted proteins | sample C1_top_MG_FD_204535 | JGI IMG/M metagenome (GOLD analysis project Ga0315268, IMG submission 204535) | Sediment microbial communities from Yellowstone Lake, YNP, Wyoming, USA - C1_top | ecosystem: Environmental > Aquatic > Freshwater > Lake > Sediment | place: USA: Wyoming | collected 2017-08-01
CTTGATGGCCTGACGGGCCCGTTTTACCGCAGAATTTATTTTTTTCTTGGTATTCCTTTTTTTAGTCTCTGCCAACTTGATTCCCTCCAAATAAATTTTGTTGATTATTGATTAGTCGTTAGTTTTCTCTTTACAAAGCATATAAAAATATCATATCATACCATTAAAGTCAAGCTATATTTTACCGATAGCTATCCGGAATTAACCACATAAAGCACAAAGCATCGCCGCTGAAGCTTTGGCACTCGGTGAAGATATTAATAAAAGCGTAAGCGGAATAAGCTATTTGAAGCAGATATTTTTACGTAGAAGTTGATAATTACGCGTGCCGAAACTGTGCCATCCTCATTAGAAACATTTAGGGGATGCTGTTGCTCAATTTTCAGTCCGGTCTTCACCCAGGCGATTTGCCATCCATTTTGTGCCCTTTGTGCCTTTTGTGGCTGAATATTTATTTTTATCCATTAATAAACCCGACACCGTTTGATAAGGAATTGCTTATGGACCGCACCGAAGCCAAGAGGATAATCGAAGCCCTGCTTTTTGCCACCGACATCCCGCTGCCCGTCTCCAAGATCAAGTCCACCCTGGGCGAGATAGACATCAAGATATTGCGGCAGCTGCTGCACGAGCTTAAGGACGAATACGAACATGACGGGCACAGCTTTTCCCTGGTGGAGTTGGCCGGGGGATTCCAGATATACACCAGGCCGGAATATTCAAAATGGGTGGGCGAGCTGTTCCGGGGCCGGAGGGTGTCCCGGCTTACCGCCGCTTCCCTGGAGACCCTGGGCATAGTGGCCTACAAGCAGCCCATCATCAAGGCCGACATGGAGAGCATCCGCGGGGTGAACGTGGACGGGGTGACGGCCACCCTGCTGGAGCGCAACCTGATCACCGCAGTGGGCCACGACAACCGGCCCGGCAAGCCGGTGCTGTTTGGAACCACTCCGGAGTTTTTGCGCTATTTCGGCTTAAGCTCGCTGTCGGACCTGCCCCGGATAGAGGATCTGGAGGAGTACCTTAAATCCAAGCAGGCGGAAAAGGAAAAGATGGACGCCGAGATCGACGCCGAGCTGGGATTAAAGAGGCTTTCGGGCTATGGCACCCAGGAGGAGGTGCCCTTTGAATCTCCAGTTGTCATTAGTGAAGAAGAACCAGGAGAATCCCAGCCGGAAGCTGTTGATGAAAAAAGCCCGGCTCAGGAACCTGAGGCCGGGACTGCTGAAGACGGTGAAGAAAAAGAGCAGTTGTAAAAACCCCAACGACTTTTATAAGGAAAACATGAATGCAGGAATCATTCCCTGGTTTCATGGATTCCTTAAGTGTTCCAGGGTTATTTTTTGCCGGGGGATACTTTTACTTTGTATATCTTACTGGCCGTGCCTTCGGTGACCGTGAAGTCCAGGCCCTGAAGCCTGAAGCTTTCTCCGGGCAGGGGGATGCGCTGCAGTTCTTCGAACAGGAACCCGGCCAGGCTGTGGGCCTTGGAGCCGGTTTTGATCTTGAACTGTGCGGCAAACTTTTCCAAAGGCATCCGGGCATCGGCCAGAAAAGAGCGGTTATCCAGTTGCTTTAAGTACTGATATTCCCGGTCCAGTTCGTCCTGCATCTGCCCCACGATCTCTTCCACCAGGTCCTCGCTGGTGATCAGGCCGGAGGGTGCGCCGTATTCATTGATGGCCAGGGCAATGGAAATCCTTTTTTTGCGGAACTCGGACAGGGCCTGGGAAACCTTGATGGTCTGGGGCAGGAACACCGGCAGCCGGATGAACTCCACCGCCCGCAGGTTGCCGGATCTTTTGCGCCATAACCTTAAAACTTCCTTGACGTGGATGATCCCGATGACGTTGTCCGGGGTCTTTTCATAGACCGGAAACCGGGAGTGTCCCGACTTCAGGCAAAGTTCAATTATCTGGTCCACCTTGGCCGAGGCTTCGATGGATGCAACCTGGGGCAGGGGGATCATCACCTCCCAGAGCGGGGTCTGGGACAGAGACAATATCCGCTGCATCATATGCCCCTCATCCTGGGTGACCGCGTTCTGGGACACGGCCCGGGACAGCAACTGTTGCAGTTCCTGGGAAGTCAGCTTATCGGGATCTTTTAGCCTTAGCTTTGCCAGCAGTTCTTTTAACGGAAGCATCAGGTTTGTCCAATGAGTTGGCGATAGTTAGGTTTTGGGGAGAGACCATTCCTCCGGAGACGATTAGTTTTAGGGCTTCCTCCACCGACATCTTCACCCTTAACAGCCGCCGGGGCGGCACCAGCATTATCCGGCCGCCGGTGGGATTGGGGGTGTTGGGCAGATAGACGGTATGGACCGTGGTCCCGTTCTCCATCTCCCAGGTCTGGTCGGAGGTCAGGAATCCCAAGGCGTAAGTGCCGGGACGGGGATACTCCACCGCCACCACTTGGCGGAAGGCGAAGCGGTTGCTGAAGAAATTATCGGTGAACTGCTTGGTGGTGCCATAAACCAGCCGGGCCAGGGGCACCCGGGAGATGAAGTTGTCCCAGACGTTCAACAGCCGCCGGCCGATCAGGTGCGAGGCCAGGAAGCCCACCGTATAAATGACCAGAACCAGCAGCATAAAACCCACCAGCAGCCTGACTGTCCGGGGTATGTCCTGAAGGTAGGGGACATAGACCAGCAGCTGGCCGAATATCTGCCCGCTCCAGGTGAACAGAAACCAAAGCAGGTAGGCGGTCAACAGTATCGGCAGCATCACTACCAGGCCGGTCAAAAAATATTTTTTCATGGTCTCCCTGAGGAATCCTGTTTATTTATGGATTCCATGACATTATTATTCAGTCACAATTTAAATGATTTTACCGAATTGGCCACATAAAGCACATAAGCCACAAAATGTATTTTTATTTATAGTAGACGATCTTGCATAAGACTCAAACTCCACCCGGGTCATGTTTAACAAATGTTTGTGCCGTCTGTGCCTTTTGTGGCTGAAGAGTACCTAAAATTAACACAAATTGACTGCCGCGTCAAGATTATTTATTTTTTAAATTGAATGAAACTGTATTTAAGGCTGATATCACACCTAAAACCATACTGGAAACAGTTCGGGCTGGCGGTGATCTGCATGTGGCTGCTGGCCCTGTTCTCCGGCGCTTCGCTGGGGATGATCGCCCCGTTCATCAAAGTATTGTTCAGTCCGGCTCAGGAGCAACTGGCCGCGACCGCTCCCGCCGTCCGCTCGCTGGACGTCAACCAGGTAAAAGACCTGGCATTTTGGTGGCTGTTAAAGGAAGGCCGGCTGGCCGGGCTGATCAAGCTCTGCTGGCTGATACTGGGCGTATTTTTTCTGAAAAACATTTTCATGTACCTGCAAAGGATCTTGACCGTCTACATCGAGCAGAAGGTGACGGCGGACCTGCGGGAGGAAATGTACGGCCACCTGCACAAGCTTTCCCTGTCCTATTTTCATCAGCACAAGGTGGGAAACACGGTATCCCGCCTGACCAACGACGTGGGGCTGTTGCGGGGAGCCATCACCGATGGCACCATATCCATCATCCGCCAAAGCAGCCTGATCCTGGTATACCTGGGGCTGGCAATCATCGCCGCGCCCCGGCTGGCCTTGACCGCTTTGCTGGTGCTGCCGCTTAGCATCGGGGTCATCTCCGTCATCGGCCGCCGCTTAAGGAGGCGGGGCAGGCGGCTGCAGGAGAAACTGGGGGATGTGACCGCGGTTTTGACCGAGACCATCTCCGGCATCCGGGTGGTAAAGACCTTTGCCATGGAAGAACACGAGAAAACAAAATTTTCCCGCTACAACCGGGATTATTTCAGGGCGGTGTTCCGGTTTGAGACCCTGGCCGGGCTGACCCCGCCCCTGACCGAGTTCCTGGGGGCCGTCGCCGGGGTGGTGATAATCTGGCTGGCCCGGGACCAGGTGGCCGGGACGGGAGCCATCAGCCCGGAAAGGTTCTTCGTCTTTCTGGCCGGGGCCTTTTCCATGCTCCAGCCGCTGAACGGGCTCTCCAATGTCACTCCGGTGGTGCAGCAGGGTTTGGCCGCAGCCGAGCGCATCTTTGGTCTGATAGATCTGGAGCCCGAGGTTAAGGACCTGCCTAATGCTTTTGTCCTTAGTGAATTTAAGGAGTCCTTAAAATTTAGCGGGGTTTCCTTCAGCTATAAAAGCCGGGGACAGGGCGGGGCCGGGCCCACCGACGAGGACTTCGTCCTTCAGGGCATCAACCTGGATGTCAAAAGAGGCGAGATGCTGGCCCTGGTCGGGCCCTCCGGGGCCGGAAAGTCCACTTTGGCCGACCTGATCCCCAGGTTCTACGACTGCACCAAGGGCAGGATAGAGATAGACGGCAGGGACATCCGGGAATTGGACTCCAAATCGCTGAGGAGGCTGCTGGGAGTCGTCGGGCAGGAAACCATCCTCTTCCACGACACAGTGTTCAATAACATCGCCTATGGGCGTCCAGGGGCCTCCCAGGCCCAGGTGGAGGAGGCCGCCAGGGCCGCCAACGCCCACCAGTTCATCGCCGAGATGCCGGACGGCTACCAGACCGTGATCGGCGAGCGGGGGTTAAAGATCTCGGGCGGCCAGCGCCAGAGGATGTCCATTGCCCGGGCCATCCTTAAAAACCCGGCCATCCTGATCCTGGACGAGGCCACCTCGGCCCTGGACACCGAGTCCGAACAGCTGGTCCAGCAGGCCATCAATAATCTGATGAAAAACCGTACCGCCATAGTCATCGCCCACCGCCTGTCCACCATCCAGCGGGCCGATAGAATCATAGTGCTTGAGGACGGGAGGATAACCGAGGCCGGGAAGCATTCGGAGCTTTTGACCAAAGGCGGGACCTATGCCAGGCTGTATAACCTGCAGTTTGCCAAGGACAAAGCGTAAGCTGCAACCGAGGCCGAAACACATAAGGAAACCCTGCCTCCGCTAAAGCTACGGCGGGCAGGCAGGAATGCAGGAAAATACTGTGGTTTCCACCGTTAAGTATTCATGGTTCGACACACTCACCACGAGTGGTTTCAGGGATTCCTTATTAAAAAACCGTTTTTGATGAATTAAAGTTATCAGTTGCTATGCGCTTCAAACCGGCGGAAAAACTATTTAAAAAGGCCCTGATCGGCCTTTTCTCAGCCTTCCTGACCGACGTGCTTTATTCCCCGGACCAGGTGGACCTTGGTTCGGTCAAAAGCATCCTGGTCCTCCGCCAGCACGACCAACTGGGCGAAACGAGAACGAATTACGGGACTATTAAAGAACTTAATTTGATTTGCGATGTTATGAAAAAGGAATTGATGCCGGCGTTGGAGGGTAAATAATGGGCAAAGCGCAAAAAAAATCCGTTAAAAGCAAGGGTGGTGAAATTCTTCTCTACCAAGCAGAAAACGGTGATTTGCGGATTGAAACAAGACTGCAGGATGGAACTGTTTGGCTGACACAGCCCTTGATGGCGGAACTGTATCAAACCACCCAGCAGAATATAAGTCAACACATTCAAAACATATATGAAGAAGGTGAATTGACGTCTGAGGCAACTCACAAGAAATTCTTGTTGGTTCGCTCCGAAGGTCAGCGGCAGGTTCAGCGCAATCTGGAATATTACAATCTGGACATTATCATTTCAGTGGGCTATCGGGTTAAAAGCAACATTGCCACCCGATTCCGTACCTGGGCGACTAAAAGGCTCGGGGAGTATATTGTTAAAGGCTTCACCCTGGACGATGAACGTTTGAAAGAACCCGAAGGCGGCCGCTACTTTGAAGAACTGCTTGCCCGTATCCGGGACATCCGCTCATCAGAAAAAATATTCTGGCGAAAAGTGCTGGATATATACGCCACCAGTATTGATTATAGCCCTTCCGCCGAAACCTCTAAAGAGTTTTTCAAGCAGGTGCAAAATAAGATGCACTGGGCAGCTCATGGGCATACCGCCGCTGAAATCATATACAATCGCGCTGCTGCTGCCGAGCAAAATATGGGCATTACAAACTATCCAGGCAAGAAATTGCTTAAACGGGATGTTGAGGTTGCAAAAAACTATTTGATGGCAGAAGAACTCGTTCTGTTGAATCGTATGGTAACAGCCTATTTGGAATTGGCGGAAATTCAGGCTTTGCGTCGGATACCCATGACCATGAAGGATTGGAGTGAGCGTTTGAATCAGTTCCTAACCATGACCGGCAGAGAATTATTGACCCATTCCGGAAAAATCAGCAACGAAACAGCAATAGAAAAAGCTCATGAAGAATATGACAAATTCCGCCGACAGCAGATTGAGGAACCGACAGAAGTAGAAAAGCATTTTGTAGAAGCAGAACAGAAATTAAAACAAATTGAAGCTTCCACCAAGAAAATTGTTGATCACAATGAATAAGCAGAGGCTTAAAGTATTTAAAACAGTGTTGTTTCTTTAATAAATAGGTTTATAGTACCATCACCATCATGCGCATACCCAAAATAGAAAAAATATTCAAGAAGGCCCTGATCGGCCTTTTCTCTGCCTTCCTGCCCGATGTGCTTTATTCCCCGGACCAGGTGGACCTTGGTTCGGTCAAAAGCATCCTGGTGATCCGGCAGCACGACCAGCTGGGCGACCTGATCCTGACCACGCCGGTCTACCGGGCCTTAAGGCAAAGATTCCCCCAAGCCAAAATAACCGTTTTGGCCCGCTATTATACCAACTCCGTGCTGCAGAACAATCCCAACATCGACAAGGTGTTGGTCTATCCGGAAAAGCTTAAACTGGCCACGCCCCAAAGGCTGTTCCAGCTGTTTAAAGGCCTGCGGCAGCCCTATGACCTGTGCATAGTGCTGAACACCGTTTCCCACTCGCTCTCCAGCGATGTTTTGGCTTTGTTGTCCGGGGCCCGCTACCGGCTGGGGACGGCGGAAATGCCGTTCTACCATTTCCGGCCCAATCTTTTTTATAATGTCCTGGCCGCCCCGTCCGTTTCACCGCTTCACGAAACCAGACGCAGTCTTTTGATATTGGAGCATCTGGGGATCACCGCCGGCGATCTATCGGAGGAGGTCTTTTTAACCCCAGAGGAACAGGAGCAGGGCCGGAAACTGCTTTGGGACCGTCACCTGATCCCGGAGAAGACCATCGGCCTGAACCTGGGCGCCTATAACACGCCTAACCGGTGGCCTTACCAGAAGTACGCGGCCCTGGCCGACTGGCTGGCCAAAGAGCTGGGATTCCAGGTGGCCGTGTTCTGGGGGCCGCGCGAGGACGACCTGGGCGAGCGGTTCCTGGGAGTGGTCAACGCCAAGGTGACACCCCTGCCCGGCCTGGACATCCGCCAGCTGGCCGGGGTCATCAGCCAGCTGAGGCTGGTGGTGTGCAATAATACCGGCATCATGCATCTTTCGGCGGCGGTGGGAGTGCCCACCTTCGCCATCTTTGGCCTGTACGATCCCGAGCTGTGGCGGCCGTTGAACAAGGATTTCTACGGCGTCCGGGGGCTGGACAAGACCTGCACTTCGGCCGAGCTGGAGGTGGTGCAGTCGGGGATAAAGAGGATGCTGGAGAGACAAAAATAAATGGGAAGCGGCTAAACTTGCCCTGAGAAAGGCCGCCCTGCTCCACAGACGAATGGATGGGAAATGGGAAGTAATAATAAGTGGGAAGCAGGGAAATGGGAGGTGAAACCAAGGGCAGTGGTTCCTATCTCCCATTTAATGCATATCTAACTTGATCAGTAAAAAGTAGAAAGAATATAGTGGATATAGTAAAAACGCAGATTTTATCCGGCTATGTTCTTTTTCTTTTTTGTACCGCCAACTAAGAAAAAGAACCAAAAAGAAAAAAGCTCGTCGCTTAAAACTCTCCGGGCCACGCTTACGCTAAAGCTTCAGCGGACCCGCGCTGCGCTTCTCGTTGACGGCGGGCTTGTCTGAACTCGGGCTTTGGCCAGCCCTCAAACACCCCAGACAAGCTTTTAACCGCCGTCAACTGAGATGCTCACTGATCGTTTTAACGCGACAACCGGGGTTGGAACCAATTGTCCTACATATTTCCTGATCTGAGGTGGATAATCATTTCCCATTTTTGTTGCTTCCTATTTGGAACGACCCAAACTTGTTGACAAAACTACCGTCCTCTGTTAAAATCAATATTGGGCCGGGCCCGATGGAAGTGATGTTTGCCAACCCCGCCAGGACCGGAAGGTAGCAACGGTAAGCACGACCTCTCCTTGTTATCGGATAAGCCTGGCCCTTTTCTTTTAAACTAATTCTGTTAATCTGCCATCAAAGTCATGCCCCGCTGCGACGGGGCATCCAGCAGTGACTATGCTCCCACCGGAGTATACACCTGGATTCCCGCTGGAGTTTACACTGAAGGCAATGAAGTGCGGGAATGACAATACGGGCGGAAATCACAAAACAGCACTATAATCCTAATAATAAACTATGTCCTATCTTGTATTAGCCCGCAAGTGGCGACCCCAGAATTTTGAGCAGCTGATCGGCCAGCAGCACGTGACCACCACTCTGCGCAATGCCATCAAATCCAAGCGCATCGCCCATGCCTACCTGTTCTCCGGGGCCCGGGGGGTGGGCAAGACTTCGGCCGCCCGGGTGCTGGCCAAGGCCCTTAACTGCGCCGAAGGCCCCACCGAGACCCCCTGCAACAAATGCCCCTCCTGCGTGGAGATCACCGGCTCCCGCAGCATCGACGTGCTGGAGATAGACGGCGCCTCCAACCGCGGCATCGACGAGATCCGCGACCTGAGGGAGAACGTCAAATACACCCCCACCCAGGGCAAGTACAAGATCTACATCATAGACGAAGTCCACATGCTGACCAAGGAGGCCTTCAACGCCCTGCTGAAGACGCTGGAGGAGCCGCCGGCCCACGCCATCTTCATCTTTGCCACCACCGAGATCCACAAGGTGCCCATCACCATCCTGTCCCGCTGCCAGCGCTTCGACTTCCGCAAGGTGGAGGTCTCGGTGGTGGTGGATTACGTCAAAAGAATGCTGCAGGGCGAGGAGGTCCAGGCAACGGACGACTGCCTGTACTTAGTTGCCCAGAAATCCGAGGGCTCGATGCGCGACGCCATCAGCCTGCTGGACCAGCTGATCTCCTACGGCGGCCAGAAGCTGACGGCCGAGGACGCCCGGCAGGTGCTGGGCCTGGTGGACGAGGCCCTGTTCTTCAAGACCGTGGACCTGATCCGGAGCAGGGACCAGGCCGGCCTGCTGGAACTGGTGGAACAGGTTTCCTCCGGCGGCTACGACCTGCAGGAATTTGCCCTGGGCCTTTTGGCCCACTTCCGCAAGCTGATGGTGATAGCGGCCGGCCAACCCGACATAGCGCTTTCCGATGTCCCGGCCGACGCCCGGGAGAAATACCTGAAACAGGCCGGCGGCATCCAGGGCCGCGACCTGCTGCGGATGGTAAGGATCCTGGTGGAGACCGAGACCACCATGAAGCGAAGCAGCCAGTCCCGGCTGGTGCTGGAAGCGGCCTGCTTAAGGCTTTCTGACCTGGACGAGACCGTCAAAATTGAGGAACTGATAAACGGTTTGGGAGGTGATCCCGGCCCGGAATCAAACCCCAGGCCGGCGCAGAACAGCGGCAGGGATGAGGTAAAACCAACCGGCTTAAAAAGCGCGGTGGTTGCTCCCCCCTCGGTCCGCCAGCCCCCGCCTGCGGTCTATGCCGCTCCTCCGGTCAGGGAAGAGGTTAAAACTTCGCCCGCGGTCTTGAACGGTGATTTTGAAAGCCTGTGGAAGGACCTGGTATCATCCATCAAAAACCGCAACATGCTTCTGGGGACCTGTCTGGAAGCGGCCCGGCCCGTGGGCATCAGCGACGGACGGCTAACAGTTATCTACGGCGTCAACTCCAAATTCTTCACCGATTCCCTTGAAAACAAGACCAACCAGACCATGCTGGACGAGGAAACTTTCCGGCTGTGGGGCCAGAAGCTAAAGCTGTCCTGCCAGGTGTCACAGGAACCGGGTCCGGCGGCCGGCGGCCAGCCGGTGCGGGCCAGTTTAAAGGATGAGACCGACCGGCGCCGGAACCAGGCGCTGGGCTCGGCCAAGATCAAGGGCTTTTTGGACCAGGTGGAAGGCGAAGTATTATAAAACCAAAAACAAAAAATCAAAGATAAAATATAAGAACGGATACGAGTTTCTATGGCTAAAGGAATGGGGGATATTTTAAAGCAGGCCCAGATGATGCAGTCCAAGATGGAGATCATCCAGAAAGAGCTGGGGAACAAACGGGTGGAGGCTTCGGTCGGGGGCGGCATGGTCAAGGTGACGGCCGACGGGCAGCAGAATATACTGGACATCAGGATCTCTCCGGAGATCGTCAAGCCGGAGGAGGCCGGGATGCTGCAGGAACTGGTGCTAAGCGGGGTGCAGGAGGCTCTGAAGCAGTCGCGGGAGCTGGCGGCCAAGGAGATGTCGGCCCTGACCGGCGGGATGAGTTTGCCGGGTATGTTTTAACCTTAAAATTTAAATATTGCCACAGAGACTCAGAGGCACAGAGAGTATATTTTAATTATAGCATATATGATCTTTGCGACCTTTGCGTCTTAGCGGTGAAATAAAGCTTATGAATTACGGATCGGAAATACTCAACCGCACAGTGGACGAACTGATGAAACTGCCGGGCATCGGGCGGAAGACCGCCCAGCGTCTGGCCTTTTATCTGTTGAAATCCTCGCCGGACGATGCCGAGGCTTTGGCCCACACCATTCTGGAGCTCAAGCAGAAGGTGCGGTTCTGCCAGCAGTGCTTTAACGCCTCGGAGCAGGACCTGTGCAACCTGTGCCGGGATGCCGGCCGCGACGACTCCATCTTCTGCGTGGTGGAGGAGGTCAATGATCTTTTAGCCATAGAAAAGACCGCCGATTTCAAGGGCCGCTACCACGTGCTGCAGGGGCACCTGTCGCCGCTGGACGGGATAGGGCCGGACGATCTGAGGGTGCGGGAGCTGATGGAGCGGCTGGAGAAGACGGATGTCAAAGAGATCATCATGGCCACCAACCCCAACGCCGAGGGCGAGGCCACCGCGCTCTATCTGATGAAGCTGATAAAACCGCTGGGCATAAAGATCACCCGCATTGCCCGGGGCCTGCCGGTGGGCAGCGACCTGGAGTTCTCGGACGAAGTGACCCTGAGCCGGGCGCTGGAAGGCCGCCAGGAGATGTGATGCGGAGCATAGGATGCGCCTTTTGCAAAAGACCATTTACAAAGCGTTTCCGGAATGTCCGGGAACGCTTTGTTATGTTTTTTTATTGCTTTTTTGGGTTGAATTGTCTATAATAAAATGTTACGAGTTATTGGGTCTGCAGAAAATCCTTAATCTTTTTAAGGAGGCTGGCTCATGAACAGACATCTGTTTGTTTGCCTGGGATTGTCATTAATCCTTGCTACAGCGGCCAACGCCAAGAAAATTAATCCCAGGATCAATTTGGTTACCAAGAACGGTGATATCCAGGCGGTCAAAGCCCCCACGGCCAAGCTGTCGGGCGTGGGCATAATAGTAAGCACCACAGGCTACGGCGATGCCTGGCGGGCTACTGTCGGCATGGCCGGGAAGAGCATAGTGGTTGATCCCACCGGCACTTATATCGGCATAGTGTTCGGCACCAAGAATGATTCCCTGTGCGACATGCTGTTCGGTTTTTCCCTGGACGGCGGCACCAACTGGGTCACCAAGACCATAGACAGTAACATGAACGTCCGGATATACAACGGCATGGCCTTGGATAGTATCAACAGGCCTTATATTGTATGGCAGGATAAGAACACTAACTCCATAATATGGGCCAAGGATGCGGACGGCATTGGAGCAGGTCTGTGGACGCCACCAGATACTTTGGCGAAAGATACGATAGCTTGGTATCTTCCTGTAATTAACATTAAAGGTAATAAACTTATAATTTCAGCAAATAATTTTAACGATAATTCCATTCATATGGTATTATCAAATAACCTTGGTTCAACATGGCAACCACCTTGGGACATTACATTTCCCTTTGGCTGGCATAAGTGGGCTTATAATGAAATATCGGGGCAGAACTGGGGAATAGACCCAGCCGATTGGTTGATCTCGGGTAGCGGCGACACCATAGTGGCCTTCTTTGAAGCGGTTTGCGACACCAATCTATATATTGCTGAAGGCGGCTATGCCGGTTTCTATCCGGTTTACAAGATGTCCTTCGACGGCGGAGTTACCTGGGGTGCTATGCAGAAGTTTGACCTGCCCCCGCAGTATAACTATGGCGGTTGGTGGTATCTGTATGACGGCGCCTGGATCGGCGACCGGCCGTATTTGCTATACACACATCAGGACGGCGTCTGGAACGGCAGCGCACTGTTCGTTTACTATCCCACCGTGGCCGGTGATTACAGCAACTGGACCTGCAAGCGCATCTCTGACATCCCAGGCAATTTAGCGGGAGTCACTCCCGGAGACCTTAATGGGGGTGAAGCCAATTTTCCGACTTTAAGTTACGATGCGGACGGGAACATCTATGCCATTTACGCGGACTATCCTAAGGACGGCGACAGCTATGAGATCTTCGGTGTGGCCTCCACCGATAATGGTGCCACCTGGCTGAATCCGGTGCAGCTGACCACCCAGGCCCCCGAGCTTAACGGCAACATCTATTTGGAAGCAGCCGAATTCTCTGGTGGGGACAAGATCCATATGCTGTTTCACGACCCGGCCTATACCAACATCTACTACTGGAATGTTCCCACTTCCACAATATTGGCCGGGGGAACCAGACCGGAAGAGATTTCTTTGGCGCCCGAGCTGGTTGGTTCCGATGGCGGGGGCTGGGGCGGTCCAATAGATACGGTAATGGATACAGTGCAGGGACCGGGTGATACCTTAACCACTTATTGGGCCCCCAAAGTGGCCCTGGGCGGGACTTACCAAGTACAAATATGTAAATCAGCAGATTTCCTTAGTTCTGTATATCTTTTTGCCTTGAGTACTAATTATTTTACAACTATAGGTTTGCCAGACACAAATGTTGTGTGGTATTGGAGAGTACGCTCGGTTAAAGTGACCGATTACTCACCCTGGAGTGCTGTGTATGATTTTTATTATAAAGGTTCTACGATAAATTGGTATCATGGGGTGAATAGTGAACCTGATTTATTAAAATCCTATAAATATATTTTAGAACAATCACGGCCCAACCCGGCGAACAAGGAGGCCAACCTTTCCTTCACACTTCCAAAGTCTGGCAACTACAGACTGAAGATATACAATATCTCTGGGCAGGTTGTAAAGACACTGGACGGCAAGGGTAATGCAGGCAAGAACACCGTTACCTGGAACGGGCTGGACAACGGCGGCCGCAAGGCAGCCAACGGCGTCTATCTCTACAACCTGCAGGCCTTCGGTAACAGCGCCACCAAAAAGATGATAGTTTTAAGGTAATTAAATCAAACGTATTATCTAAAAAGGATACTTTAATAACGTTGCATAAGACAATAGATTGCAAGCACTTTAATGGTTACAAACCCTGCCGGCCAGGCTGGCTGTGCCGGGGATGCAAGAAGCGCGAGCCCCGGGGCACCCGGATACTGATCATCAACCTGGACGCGCTGGGTGCGGTGCTGATGACCACGGCCCTGCTGCCGGCCATCAAACGCAAGGATCCCAAAAGCACCATCCACTGGGTGACCCTGCCGATGGCTGTCCCTTTGCTGCAGAACAATCCCTATATCGACAAGATCTGGCCCTACGACTTTGAAACTGTCTCCATCCTCCAGGCCATGAGCTTCGACAAGGTCTATTCCATAGACAAGGCCCACCGTTCGGATGCCCTGGCTATGCTGGTCAAGGCCAAGGAAAAATTGGGTTTCGCCATGGACGAGAACGGGGCCATCACCTATTTCAACCCCGAAGCCGAATACGGCTACCGGCTGGGGATCGACGATGATCTGAAGTTCAAGAAGAACAAGGTCACCGGGATAAAGTTCCTGGCCCGGGCCATGAAACTGGATTACAAAAACGAGGACTACGTCCTCCGTCTGACGGACGAGGAAAAACAGGCGGCCAAAGATTACCGGCTGAAGCACGGGATCAAGGGTACCGGCCTGGTGATCGGATTCAACACCGGATGCTCCGACCTTTTCCCAAACAAAAAGATGACCATTGAACAGCATGTCCAGATGATAAAACAATTCCATAAAAAATGGCCCCAGGCCAAAATAATGCTACTGGGCGGCAAGGCCGAGGCCGGGCGCAACGCCGAGATCCGGAAAAAGGCCGGGGCCTTTGTCATCGACAGCCCAACCGGCGAGGGCATCCGCCGGGGCATGGTCTACATTGAGGCCTGCGACCTGATCATCACCGGGGACACCTCGGCCCTGCACATGGCGGTGGCCCTTAAAAAATGGGTGGTGGCCTGGTTCGGGCTTTCCTGCGGCACCGAGATCGAACTCTACGGACGGGGCGAGAAGATATTCTCGAAACTCGCCTGCAGCCCCTGCTGGAAGAAGTCCTGCGACCACCTTTCCTGCATCAAGCAGCTGGACCTGGAAGCGATAACCCTGGCTGTCAGGCACGGCTTGGAACGCCTGTCCAAGGGGCCAAAGAACAAAAAGTGAGCAGAAGGGGCTTTGTGGGAGAGAAAGGGTTTAAAAACATACTGGTGGTCCGAAACGACAGGCTGGGTGACCTGGTGCTGGCCCTGCCCGCAGCAGCTGTTCTAAAACACCGGTTCCCGGAAGCCAAGGTAACTTACCTGGTCTCAAAAAACACGGCGGCCCTGGTCCCGTTCTCTCAGGATATTGATGAAGCTTTGATAGATACCGGAAAGGGCGTTTTTGAATTAGCGGGTACGTTGCGGGCTTACAGGTTTGACGCTACAGTACTTCTGCACCCCACCCTTCGTCTGGCGGCGGCCCTTTGGCTGGCCGGGATCCCGGTCAGAGCGGGCACGGCCTACCGGGGGTACAGCCTGCTTTTCAACCGCCGGGTAAAA
>Ga0315268_10004595_pt1 | contig 14968 bp, 17 predicted proteins | sample C1_top_MG_FD_204535 | JGI IMG/M metagenome (GOLD analysis project Ga0315268, IMG submission 204535) | Sediment microbial communities from Yellowstone Lake, YNP, Wyoming, USA - C1_top | ecosystem: Environmental > Aquatic > Freshwater > Lake > Sediment | place: USA: Wyoming | collected 2017-08-01
GGACAGAGCGGATCGGACGCCCTTACCCGCTCCTGGCTGATCTATGCATTTGTCCGAATGAAGAGCGTTCAGGAGCAGGGGTTCAGGTCTGAAGCTCAGAGCTCAGAGGGTTTTTCCCCGGCGGATGTTTTAGCTCTTGCGCAACGAACACTGAGATCGCCGACTCTGCATCCGGGGTGAGCGGCGAGAACCGGATGCCGTAATGGTTGACATCTGAGCCGGAATTCTCGTGCACGACACGAACGATCTCGCCTGCTGCGCGGAGGCGCTTTCCGTCAGGAAGGCAGAACGAACACGAGATGCGCTCGCCCGGAGCAAGGGATTCCTGGGTCCTGATGAGCATCCCCTTGGTGCTGAGATTCTGCGAGCTGCACAGGAAGGGTCGATCCTTGTGCTGGCCTTCCACTTCCGCGTTCAAAACTACACGGTAGTAGCGGCGCGGGGCGACATCCAGCAGTTCGTGTACGCGCTCCGCAAAGACCGCGGGATCGATCGGCCTGGTGACGACTGCATTTGCGCCGCACTGGACGCATCGGTCCTGCTGGGCCGGCGTATTGTCACAGAGCAGCAGGATGGACACTTTTCGTAAGTTCTGACCCCGCCTGATCGTGTGCACGAGTGTTTCGACGGTCATGCCGGGCGTATCGATCTGCGTGACGATCATATGCGCCGGTTCGGTAAGGTGGTTTTTCAGGATGTCGTCATTGGTCGCAGTGGTGACGACCGAGATCTCCGACCGTTGAAGAGACTGTATGGCAGACATCATCAGATTCTTCAGATCTTGCGCGATCAGCAGCTTTTTCATTCAGCACCTCCGGAGCGTCTTCCGGCTTGGTTCGATGTTTGCCGGACGAACGTTATATTAGTATAGCATCTAATTCCCGCATGTTCCTGGAAATGATGCAATGCCCTGGCTGCAGGAGAAAAGAAGAAAACAGGGCATCCTCAATAAATTCAAGTCATTCATGCGTTATTCAGAGTGCCCTCATTGGTCACGGCAAAGGATGCCGGGCAGGAGCGCGTGCATGCGCCACAGGCGTGCCGTCTTATGCTATACTACTACCTAAATTCTGGCGACAAGCTGTCACGGATTACGCGTGATGGAAATATGAGTCCGGAAACAAGGAGGCATGAACTATGAGACGCGCATTAATGCTGCTGGTTGTGGTGGTGTTCGCCCTGTCTGCGATTACCGTATATGCTGCTGTGGGAGGCGGTGATCTGACATTTAAACCCAAGGGCGCGAAGCCGGTATTTTTCAGCCATGTCGTGCATGTGGACGGCAAGACGTACAAGTGCAGCGCCTGCCACTACAACGTTTTTCAGATGGAAAAGAATTCCTACAAGATGGAAATGAGCAAGATCAACAAGGGCGATTTCTGCGGCAAATGCCACAACGGCGAGCGGTCTTTTGATGTCAAGGAAGCGGCAAGCTGCGTCAAGTGCCATAAATAGAGTCAACGCGGCCACCCCGGCACGGTTCATGCCGCGTCGGGACGCTGCGACGGATATCGGCCTCTGCCGCGAAGCGCGATACACGCTTCAAGAAGCCCCGTCAGAAAAGCGCTTCGCACGGGATTGGCGGGTCTCTTCGAGCGATATATTGCCGACTCATTGCCTTCCAAAATATCCCATTTCTTCCTTGCCCTTTGCAACTATCTGTAGTACATTTTTCAGTAAGAATAGGCTAATCATGAGTGGGATCGCCGGGATCGCCGGAACATTCCTAAAGGACGAGTATGCCGGACGACCGGTGTTGTCCGGTGGTCGGCGCAGGGACGGAGGTTTTTCCAGAAGAGCGGGGAGGTGACATGCAGATAACGTGTTGGGGAGCCAGGGGCTCCATTCCGATTTCCGGCAAGGACTATGTAAAGTATGGCGGCGATACGACCTGCATCGAGGTCCGCAGCAAGGACGATGATGTCATCATCATAGATGCAGGTACGGGCATGAGACAGCTGGGGAACAAGCTGCTTGCGTCGGAAAAGCGCACCTGCAGCGTGCTGTTCACGCACGCACATTGGGATCACCTCATGGGGTTCCCCTTTTTCAAACCCATCTATATGAAAGGGACGAAGATCAGCCTGTACGGGTGCTCGTATACGCAAAAATCCCTTGCTGACATCCTTGCCAGGTCCATGGCCGCACCCTATTTCCCCGTTGAATTCAGCCAGCTGCAGGCGGAGATCACTTCCCACGGCGTATGTGAGGACGCATTCGATATCGGCCCCGTCCACATATCGACGATCCAGTTGAGCCATCCGAACCAGGGCATGGGCTACCGCTTCACGGAAGACGGGAAGAGCTTCGTTTTTCTGACGGACAATGAACTGTCGCTGACGCACGCGGGCGGAGCCGGATACCAGGACTATCAGCGGTTCGCGGCCGATGCCGACCTGCTGATCCACGATGCGGAGTACACCGAGGCGCAATATAAACTGACGAAGGGCTGGGGGCATTCGGTGTATACCGACGCGCTTCGTCTTGCCATGGATGCACAGGTCAAACAGTTCGGTCTGTTCCACCACAACCAGGAACGGTCGGATGCGGACCTTGACCGTATGGTGGACGAGTGCCGCAGCATTGCCGGGAACGCAGGCAAGCGGCTCGGGTGTTTTGCGTCCCAGGCGGGAATGGTCATCGATCTGTAATCGCGATCCGGATGCTGCGTCGGTTGCACGCTGAAGCGAAGGAAGGAACGAACATGTCAGAGGTTACGACCGCGGATGTTGCCAGTGCGCCGGTCCCCGGCACCGGATACCTGCTCGTCGTGGATAGCGACGCGAACAGCCTCGTGTTCATATCCCGCCTCCTCCAGCGGCTCAAGTACCATATCTGTTCGGCAAAGACCGCAGAGGAGGCGATCGAGATGGCGACCGTGGCTGTGCCGTCCCTCGTGATCACCGACATGTCGCTCTCGGGCATGAACGGCTTCGAACTGATCCAGCAGCTCAAGCAGGACCCCCGCACCGCAGGTATTCCGATCATCATCGAGACCGGCCCGCTTACGCCGAAGCTCGACCAGATGTGCCGCCAGGCAGGGGCCGAGGCATGTATTGAGAAGCCGGTCCAGGCCGAGGAGCTGTACCGGAAGGTCCAGGCAGCCATCGAGCCGAAGCCCCGGTCGCATATCCGGATCCAGACCCGATTGCCCGTGTATGTGAGCAACAAACCGCTGGATGCAGACGCCGGGGAGTGCGCGTCGATGCTCTCCGCGCACGGCATGTTCATCCGGACGCTCAGGCCGCTGCCCGTGAGAACGATACTCCCGGTCCAGATAACGCTGTCCGGGCATACGGTGTCAGCGGAGGCAAAGGTCGTGTACAGCAATACGTTCGGCCAGGGCGCTCATGGTGAGCCCGGCATGGGGCTGTTCTTTGTGGACATCGCTCTGCGCGACCAGGACCTCATCCGGGAGTATATCACCGCAGAGGTCACCAAAGGGATCGCGCCGGGACGTTCGTAAGCTTGCGATAACAGCACATGCCGCAGTTCGGCACCATTTCCGTTGCAGTAGCGTTCATTGTTTTTCATCGCTGGACAGACCCCGCGAATTCCTATACAATTGTTCAGTGCTCAGGACCTGCGGGGAGAATTGCCAGGGACCATGATAGAACGCCGCGTGAACAGTATGAGGAAGCGGGTGATCGGGGCCGATCCGCAAAAAGTTCGTCCAGTCCTGGTTCCTGACCCTGCTCACGGTCAGCATCCCGACCCTCGCCGACATCCGGCACAAGACCAACACCATTGTTCATCAGCTGATCCCCGTGGATAAGACGGCCCGCAAGATCGAGCGGGAATTTCATCATGAATGCGTCCGAAATAGCACGTGCTGCGGATACCGTCGTCCTAACCGCGCGGCCAGAGTCCAAAAGCGCGGCTTGACGACATCAGAGTGTTCGTTGCGGTTCTCGCCTTGGGCGGCCAGATCAACGATTACGACCGGGTGACAAACAGGCTGAAGGAAGAACAGTTTTGACAGCGTGTACGGCACACCCTGTGCCGGTGGGACAAAAGAAAGCGAGCGTTGCCATGAGCGGACCGGCACTGATGAGCGGACAAATGCGGTACATCCTGGTGGTGGACTCGGACTGGAACGAGCGCTTCACCTTGAGCATGCTGCTGCAACGGTTCGGGTATACGGTCGCCAATACCAGCAGCGCGCGCGAGGGGGTCGAGTTCCTGTGCGTGGCCCCCGCCCTTGCCGTGTTTGCCGATGCAGGCACGGTCGGTACGGAACTGCGGACGCGGTTGAAAGCGGACGCACGGTTCAAGGACATGCCGCTTGTCATGGTGACGCCAAAGCCGGACCATGACCTCGAACGACGATTAAAACAAGGTGAACTTGCCGGCCTTCTTCGGACGCCGGTCAATCCCGATACGGTGTACCAGGTCATCCAGAAGGTGATCGAGAACGGTTCGCGGGAGAATATCCGGATCGCGACCGCGCTGTCCGCGGAGCTGCGGGACAAGCAGGGAACCACGGAGGGCTTTGTCACGGTCCTGTCGCAGTACGGGATGTTCTTCAGGACGCTTGCGCCGATGCCGGTGAAGACACGCGTTGCGGCCAGCATTTCCTTCGGCGATCGGAATGTGGACCTTGAAGCAGAGGTGCTGTACATCGTCTCCTTTGAGGAGGGGCCGTTCTGCGAGCCGGGCATGGGGATGAAGTTCGTGAACATCGCGCCCGAGGACAGCGGCTTGATCAAGTTCTTTATCCATGAACAGCTCGGGGCCGGCTTTATGACCCCCGGCCAGGGGCAGGCATGAACGCGAAGAAGAACTGTCAACGCACGATAGACAAGGTGGTGAAGTCATGAAGCAGGATCGCATCATATTTACCCGGTTTCAGAGCAATGAACGGGCCATGTTCAACGATATCTACGCAATCGATCCGGACGGCGCCCACGAGGACCGTTTGACCGAAAACCCGGAAGTGAACGGAGCATATGCGGACAACGCATCTCCGCGGTATAACCGGGACAAGACCAGGATCGCCTATCTCAGCACGAGGAACCATCCCCATCAGCTCTATAACATATTTGTCATGGATCTTGCGGCCAGGTCTGTAAAGCAATTGACCTCCGGGAACCTTGATTTTGCCGGCGTGGATTGGGCGCCTGACGACAGCCGCTTCGTTGTATCCTGCAAGGACAGCAACGGTCTGTTGCAGGTACATGTGATGGCTGCTGATGGCGTCAGCCTGATCCAGTTGACGCAAGGTCCTGCCGAGAATACCAGCGCCCTGTGGTCGCCGAAAGGCGATCTGATCACATACACGCAATTCCTGCCCCAGCAAACAGTTTCGCATATCTGGATCATGGATGATCAGGGACGGAATCCTGTGCAGCTCACGACGGATGCTGCAGCCCATTCGAACCCCTCCTGGTCGCCTGACGGCTCCTGGATCGTTTATCGGTGCGACCAGGGGACGCCTCATATACGCAGGATCAATGTGCATTCACGCGAGGTGGTCCGGTATCCGGCGCCCGCCTCCGGCGCTGATTCATCACCGATCTGGTCTGGCAGGGAGATCGTATTCTCGAGCAACCGCGACTGGGAGGAAGCTGAATCACTGTTCAACCTGTACAAGATGTCCGATGCCGGAGAGAACATAGAACGTCTCACCACGAGCCAGGCCTTTGAATATTGCGGCGATTGGTAGCTGTTCGGAAAGCCGAGGCGCCATATCCTTATTCCTTATGCGTCAATTTGTGCTATACTAATACGGTCTGTTTGATCGTAAACGTTCATATATAGCCAAGGAGGAGTTTGTTCATGAAAAATGCGTATATCGTCAGTGTCCTCATCTCGCTGGTACTCAGCGGGGCAGTTGCTTTTGGTTCTGCGGGCGGCGGCGATCTGACCTATAAGCCCAAGGGTGCCAAGCCGGTGACCTTCAGTCATGAGCAGCATGTGACCGTAAAGGAACTGAAGTGCAGCGCCTGCCATAATCACACATTCCAGATGGCCAAGGATTCGGACAAGATGGACATGGCTAAGCTCACCAAAGGCGAGTTCTGCGGCCATTGCCACAACGGAGAACGGGTTTTCGACGTAAAGGACAAAGCGAACTGTACGCGTTGCCATAAGTAGGGAACGCTCTGCTCCTGTTGACGGGTCGCATCAGCCCTACCACGATGCTTGCTTCACGGAGGCGCACCCGGTAAACCCATCGTGTTCCGACCTCCGCGAAGCATGCTTCGGCCCCTCTGCATAACCCAGCCAGATCGTACAATGAGAATCATGAGCGGGTGTCCTGCACATGGTGAAATAGACGCCCCCATTTGCTCATCCGACTAATAAATATAAAAAGAAATAACAGCCGTCTCGCGCAGGGCCGCTGAGTTCGCTGAGAAAGAAACGCACATGCCGCTGGATTCCTCACGCCGGAAGACCGGTTTCCTGTCAAGCACACCTCGAACATATGCCTCCTGTGGTCCACAGTCTGTTCGTGTACACGTTTCCGCTGTGTCACGGCGCCTCCGCGCGAACATCGTCCTGTTGAGCGCAGCGTGGTGCCTGATCCTGGGATTACTCCTGGTACCGGGTGCGTTGAGCGCGGAAGAGCCGACGCCCGCTTTCTCCCTGCTTCAGAAGAGGCCGCTGCCTTTCTTGCCGGGTGAAAAGCTCACGTACGAGATCAGCTGGTCGAATATCGTCAATGCAGGCGTTGCGGTCATGGAGGTCACGGAAGTGAAAACGCCTGACCGGGGCACGGTCCTCGAGCTCATTACCACGGCGCGCTCCGTTGGGATGGTTGATGCGGTTTATCCGGTGAACGACATCGTCAGGAGCCTCTTCGACCCCCGGTCCCTGCAGAGCCTCGCATTTAACCTGAGCGAAAGCCATGGCAAGCGGAAGCGGCAGCGTGATACGGTTTTCGACCACGAGGCCCGAACCGCGATCAGCCGGGTGAACAACGGTCCCTCAGAGGTCCTGACGATTCCCGAAAACGTGCAGGACGCTCTTTCAGCGATGTATTATCTCAGGACGCGGGACGCATTCTCGATCGGGAAGCCGATCATCATCCAGGTTGTTGACAGCGGAAAGACCTGGTCCGTGGAGGTCCATGTCCTGGGCAGAGAAACAGTGAAAACACCTGCCGGCGAGTTCGCTACGATCAAGGTCAAGACCTTTCCCAAGTACGAAGGCGTTTTCATGAACAAGGGCGAGATCTTTATCTGGCTTACGGACGACAGCAGAAAGTTGCCGGTCCTGATGAAAAGCACGATCACCATCGGGTCCATTGTGTCCACGCTGACCGAGGTCCGAACAGGACCTGCCGCGCATTGATCCCACGCTTCTGCATTATGCTTAAACCCGCTTGTGTCTGAAAATCAGGTGTGACCCTTCCTGTTTTTGTGGTAATATACTGCATGTCCGAACGGCTCAAAGTACAGGACCTCAAGATCGGCATGCAGGTGCGGGTGCCGAAAGACTGGTTCGCTCATCCCTTCCTGCTGAACGAGTTCACCATCACGTCCGCACGACAGATCAAAAAATTCAGCGAGTACGGGATTCGTGAGGTCATTGTCACGGACATGCCGGAGGCGCGCCTGGAGGATACCGAGACCGAACCCGTGAGTCACGGACAGGAAACGACGCTGTACACGCCGCCGCGGATATGGGAGCCGGAGAAACTCGTGCCCATCGAGCTGCGCGAGGCGATCCATGACAAGAAGCTTCCTCCTGAGGAAAAATCAAAGATCGTGTACGAGTCGTCCCGCGTGCTCGTAGAACGGCTGTTCGAAGATCCTAAAGCGGAGAACCTGCAGGTGGCAAAGCAGAGCATTTCCGAGGTCGTTGATCTGATCCTGGTCGAGGATGCCACGTCCCGGGAACTGCTCCGGATCACGTCGTATGATTACTACACCTATACCCACTCGGTGAACGTGGGTGTGTTCTCGGTGATGCTCGCGAAGGAGCTCTTCAAGAGGTCCGATGCCCATGACATGCACGAACTGGGTGCGGCCTTTTTCCTGCACGATATCGGGAAGGTCCGTGTCGATCCGGGCATCACCAAGAAGCCGGGCAAGCTGACGGACAAGGAAATGAAGCAGATGCGGTCCCATGCAAGCGCCGGGTACGACATCCTTTCGGAGTCCGGGCAGCTTTCCGAGGAATGCAAGATCATCGTCATGCAGCACCACGAGCGCGAAGACGGCTCTGGTTATCCGCGGGGGCTCAAGGGCGGCGAGATCCACACTTATGGCCGCATCTGCTGTATCGCCGATGTGTTCGATGCACTCACGGCGGATCGGTCCTATAAGCAGCGGCTGAACACGTTCTCGGCGCTCAAGCTCATGAAGAAAAAGATGCTGAACCATTTCCAGCGCGAAATGTTCGAAAAATTCGTACTGCTGTTCACGTGATACACCCGCTGTCCACTATCTATCGCGCAAAGGAGTGTATATGCAAACGGCTGCCGGCCTGGCAAAACGATGCGGATTGGAACACTATCTGGACAAGCCTGCCGAGCTGAACGATGCGATCTTCAATCTTCTGCTGCTGCAGGAGACAATACAGATGGAGCAGGCGCAGAGGATGCGACGCGACGAACCGGGAGCCGCCAGCATCGCGATACAGCGGACCGCATACGGCACGTTCACTGCAGCCTGCGCAGGGGACGGACGGTATCGGTATGCCGTCGAGACGGCGCTCAGGTCCGGCACGACGGTCATCGCACTGTTCCAGAGAAGCCGGTTCGTCAGCGTGCTCCGCAGCATGGGGATACCCGAGGACGCGATCGCCGGGTATTGCAGCAGCGTGAGGATTTCAGACGACACCACATGCATTGACCGGGAGTGATCGTGCCTTCGGGGAAAAGTTTTGAACAGGAATAAAGAGCATGAAATTCTTTCGAGATAACCGCCTCGCGCGTCCGGGAGCATCATCCGGAGTCAGCCGATATCCAGCAATCGCGATCCTCTGCAGTGCGGTTATTCTCGCATTTGCGGTTGAAACGAACGCAGGAATGCAGGACGGGGTCCAGGCACATCGAAAAGGCGACTATGCAACAGCATTAAAGATTTTTAAGGCCTCCGCGGACAATGGCGATGCAGAGGCTCAGTATTATCTGGGCCAGATGTCTGCGTCCGGCCAGGGTGTTCCCCAGGACCAAAAAGCTGCGCTTGGCTGGTATCAGAAGTCCGCGGGCCAGGGATATGCGGCTGCGCTGCATATCCTCGGCCTGGTGTATGAGAACGGACAGGGCGTGCCGCGCGATCTCAAAGCAGCAGCCATGTCATATATGAAAGCAGCGGAAAAGGGGTATGCACCCTCGCAGTTCAACTTCGGAATGATGTACTTCGACGGAAGGGGCGTGCCCCAGGACGCGAACGCCGCACAGAAGTGGTTCCTGAAGTCCGCTGACCAGGGGTATCCCGCGTCCCAGTATTTTCTCGGCATCCTCTTTTACAAGGGACGGGGTGTGGCACAGAGCTATAAAACAGCGCTGGAATGGTTCCAGCGGGCAGCCGAGAAGGGTGATGCGCGGTCCCTGCATTACCTCGGTGTGATGTCCGAGAACGGCCAGGGATCTGTGCAGGATCCGGCAGCAGCAGCGAAGTGGTATCGGAAGGCCGCTGACGCGGGGAATGCGATATCGCAGTATACGGTCGGCGTGATGTATGCAGAGGGAAAGGGAGTCTCCACGGATCTTGCAGAGGCGCATATATGGCTGACCCTGGCAGAAAAGGCGGAATTGAGCGGAGCCCGGGAGTACCGGCTGAAGATCGAACCGCAGATGACGGCCAAAGAACTCGAAACCTCGCGGGTCATGGTCAAGGCATGGCTCGTCATGCACAAATAGGCCCGGAGAACGAGATGGCAAGTGTGATCACCAGAAAACCGGTTGTGGGGTTCGCGACCGGCCTCCTGTTCGGCTTCCTCGGCATGCTGCTGGTGCAGATCGAAACAACACCCGGTGCTCCACACGGCATCGTGCTCTGGATGTTCCGGATCGTTGGATGGTTCCTGCTCTTTGTTGCGCTTGGATCGTTCGTGACCGCGACCTACTCGCTCTGGAAGCACCGAGGCCACTAGTCCGTATCACGTCGTGACGGGCGTTCATTCTATCAGGGAGGTGCGATGACCAACCTATACGGAGCAATGGGAGCGGGCCTGCTCATTCTGGTATTAACAGCATCTTTTGCTCACGCAGGCGAGACCTGCGGAATGATGGGTGGAACGTGCCGGGATGTATGCGGCGCGAAGGAGCAGGCAGAGACCGGTGATTTCATGGATTGCAAGGAGAAGCAGGAGTGCTGCGTTGCCAGGTCCGAACCGCAGGCTGTCCAGTGCTGCATTTATTCCTTTGACGCAAAAAACTACGGCCCCGGCAACTGCGGTGCGCCGCTCCGGGGCGTATGCGGGAAAGGATCGGGGAGCCTGGTCGCATGCGAAAAATTGAACTTCTGTAAATAATGCGCGCTGCAAAGAATAGCACTTGACTTTGCCGCGTGAGAGTGGCATTATACGCACTGAAGTTCGGAAGTTATTTGTCAGGTGGACCGCAAAGACTTTTCGCTTTGCGGTTTTTTTGTGCATATTTCGACCAGCTTCAATTCCACAAGAAGGAGGTTACTCACCATGGAAAAAGGTACCGTGAAGTGGTTCAATGATGCCAAGGGATTTGGCTTCATTACCCGTGAAAAGGGCGGAGATGTATTCGTACATTTCGGCGACATTCAGGACAGCGGATTCAAGTCCCTGGCCGAAGGTCAAGAAGTGCAGTTCGACGTTGTCGACTCACCCAAAGGCCCCAAGGCAGCGAACGTCGTGAAGCTCTAAACGATTGCTGAACCTATGAAGCAGGTCCTGGTTTATCCAGGACCTGCTTTTTTTTCGCGTGGACTCTCTGCCGGATGCCCCAATATATGCTACGACAGCGTTTCCGGGTAGCAGGCATCCAATGATCGATGTTTTATAAAGGTGGAAAGGGTGCGTATTCGTCCTGATCCCATAAACGGCTGCCCTGACGCTGCCCGCATTGCAGGAGGCCTTTTCTGCACAGGACTTCACGCCATTCGTACTTCACCAGTATTTTCTGCACCGGGTCCTGCTCAGGTTCGAACGAAACCGTGATGGTCGGAGAGTGCTGGGCATCGCCAAAGCCGGTACCCGCAGCCTCATCCCGGCTCGCGCGAGCTTTCCCGTGTGCTGAGCTTTCCGCAGCCGGAGCAGCTGGCGCATTCTTTTTCAACATCTCATAACGCGTTTGCGGCCGCACTTTTTCCCGATACACCGCTACCGCGATTACCCCCATGGACGAGGAATCCCGGAACGTCCGCATTGCATAGGAGTCCTGCAGGTCGGTAAAATAGGACTTATGCACAGTATTCCGGTCGGTTCTCCATCCGTCATACTGGCCCCGCTCATACGACTCAACGATATACATGTTCTCGGTGTTCTTCAGGTCGGAGCGTTTTCCCGAGATTATGTTCCTGCCGTCCACGGCAATGACCACGCCGACCCTGTCCCGGGTCATGTTCCTTATTACGATGCCGTAGTTCCTGTTCTTCACTGCTTCCAGATACTGCTTGCTGATGTGTGTGCCTTCTTGCCGGTACTCTTGGTACGGGATGGTGAGCAGGGTCGCGCCGGTATCGGACACGATCTCGATACTGACCTCCTCCGCAGTTCTTCCCCAAGCCAGTGAAAGCGAAGTTGCTGTTGATGCCACGATGACCGCTGCGAAGATCAATGCCGTTGTTTTGTTCATGATAGTTCTCCTTTCAATTCAGTTTGAGCAATGAGACAATGCTTCGGGCGGATTTGTTCCCAACCGAGAATACTCATTTCAGCCCTGGCATCCTGTGCGCAGAAGGACCGGATGGCTGGCTATCAAGCTTTATACTGCACACGGATAAAAACCCGGCAGGGAGCACCTTGACAATGCTGCCAGAGATGATATTCTATAGCTGAGATACGAGCCTTAGATGGTTCAGACTTAGCGACCCTCTTGTGTATGGAGAATTCTCAGGTATGAACAGAAAAACCCGAACGATCCTGCTCGTGGACGGGAGCGCAACAATGCGCTACTATCACGGCATTCTCTTGAAGCGTCTTGAATATGCGGTCCTCACCGCATCGAGCGCCGAAGAGGCCTTGCAGATCGTTGACCATACAGTGCCGTCACTGGTCATAACCGAGAGCGCTCTTCCGGTGATGAGCGGAACCGAACTTATCCGGACGCTCAAAGGATCGGACCGCACCAGGGATCTGCCGGTTGTTGTGCTCGCCGGAGGAGAAGATACCAGGATCCGCGAGAGATGGAAGGACCTCGGTTGTGCAGCATACCTGGTCAAGCCTGTTGAACCCCATTTCTTTTACCAGACCATCCAGGCTGCGATCGAGCCGGTCCCGCGAGAGCACATCCGTCTCTCGATGCCGCTTAAGGTCGTAGTGGGAGATGAAAGAACCTCGCCGCATAGTGCGGAGCGGACTGAATACGCCACGACGATCTCGGAGGGGGGACTTTATCTCAGGACCCTGTATCCGCAGCCCAAGAACACCTCCACGCCGGTCAGGATCTTTATCAAGGACCGGATGATCAAGGCAAAGGCCGCGGTGCTGTATTCCACGGCCATGGACAGCGGGGACTTTCATGAGCCTGGGATGGGTATGAAGTTCACCGAGATCTCCGAGGACGACCAAAACTACCTGCGGCACTTTATCGAAGAGCGACTGACGTTTGATATCACGATCGGCCCCTGACCAGAGCTCGACAGCCCCCTTGTACGTTCTCCTCTGCAGTAACACCGCGACTCCTGTCGTCCCGAAAAAATTATTTGCGTTTTATCGTGAAAAGGAGATAATGAACGCATGTTCATATTCGCGCAGGTATCATCAGGCTACCTTGGTATCAGCCCGATACGTCGATACGAACACTTCACCCCCGGTCCCGGACGATAACGACAGGAACATGAACGATCAGAAGTATCGACTGAGGTTCGTTCTGTTACGATCAGGTGGCGATCGATTCGTTCCATGTGGTGTTTGTATCCAACGAGCATCGCAAGGATAAAAACCAAGTGCATGCAGCTTCCGCTGAGCGAGGAGGTTCATGATGCATATTCTGCTAGTGTATCCCCACTATCCCGAGACCTTCTGGAGCTTCAAGCACGCTCTTAAGTTCATATCCAAGAAAGCAAGCCTTCCCCCCCTCGGCCTTTTGACCGTCGCTGCCATGCTGCCGGATGACTGGCAGGTCCGCCTGGTGGACAAGAACGTGGGACCGCTCGATGACGATGACCTGCGCTGGGCAGATTACGTTTTTCTGAGCGCAATGTCCATCCAGCGCGCCTCGACCGAGAATGTCATTGCACGCTGCAAGGCCCTCGGCACAAAGATCATAGCCGGCGGACCGCTCTTTACATCGAATCACGAAGAGTTCGACCATGTAGACCACCTGGTCCTGAACGAGGCTGAGATCACCTTCCCGCTCTTTCTCAGGGATCTGCAGCAGGGAACAGCGAAGCACCTCTATACTTCCAGCCAATGGGCCGACCTCTCCTTCACGCCGTTGCCGCGTTTCGACCTCCTGGACATGAACAAGTACGCGTCGATGAACATCCAGTATTCCCGCGGCTGCCCCTTTGATTGCGATTTCTGCAACATCACCGTGCTCTACGGTCGCGCGCCGAGGACCAAGAGCGCCGAACAGGTGCTTGATGAGCTGAGCGCTTTGTATGCGCTTGGATGGCGGAGCGGTGTGTTCATTGTTGACGACAATTTCATCGGCAACAAGGGCAAGCTCAAGCGCGAGATTCTTCCGGCCATCATGTCCTGGATGGACAATCACCATCATCCCTTCACCCTGTATACCGAGGTCTCCATCAATCTGGCGGATGACGACGACTTGATGCGGCTTATGGTCAGGGCTGGCTTTGATCAGGTCTTCGTGGGCATCGAGACTCCGAACGAGGAAAGCCTTGCCGAGTGCAGCAAGCTTCAGAACCGGAATCGCGACCTGATCGCGAGTGTACGAAAGATCCAGAATGCGGGCATGGAGGTGCAGGCGGGTTTCATTGTGGGGTTCGACAAGGACCCGGCGTCGATCTTTGAGCATCTGATCGCATTTATTCAGGAGAGCGGGATCGCAACCGCCATGGTGGGGCTTCTGAATGCGCCGCAGGGCACCAGGCTATACCATCGGATGAAGCAGGAAGGCCGCCTTATCAAAGGGGTGACCGGAGACAATACTGATTTTTCGATCAATTTTGTGCCGAAGATGAGCACCGAGGCGCTGCTTGCCGGATATCGGACGATCCTGCACACGATCTATTCACCGAAGCATTACTATAGCCGGGTGCGGTCGTTCCTGAAGGTCTACCATCCTGTGCGCGTAAGGGGTGGGCACCTTCGGTGGAATTATGTGATGGCCGGATTCAAGTCCACGGTGCGACTGGGCATCATCGGCAGGGAACGGTACCAGTACTGGAAGCTCTTCTTTTGGTCCTTGTTCAGACGTCCCCGGTTATTTCCACTTGCCATCTCTCTTTCGATCTACGGCTTCCATTTCCGCAGGGTTTTTGCCCGGCACGAGAAACTGCTGAGAACTGAGGCGCTGCGCTGAAGCGACCGTTCGATCCGTTGCAGTGCACAGGACACGGCCTTCGTTGATACAATTTCGTTCTCTGGCAGCGGTGTTTCGTGCTATACTCTCTCAATCGGTCACCCGTTAGGATGAACCACGGCCCCTATTTTTATGCGCTTTTGTATACGAAAAGAGATCGGTTTCAATAACAGCGAAGAACGGCTCCAGAAGGTCAGGGGCGTGCCGATCGAGCTTGCGCTTCCGCCGGACATCAACGACTTCGTGCAGGACCGTCATGGCCTGGTCGAAGTGAAAAAACAGCTCGCGCGGTTCAGGATCCCGGTGCTCTCGGTGCACGCTCCCCACGGCCATCTGGCGGACGAGACCTTCAAGAGCTGGGCGCCGCAAGTCGTGGGTTTTGCGGAA
>Ga0315268_10004596_pt1 | contig 14968 bp, 12 predicted proteins | sample C1_top_MG_FD_204535 | JGI IMG/M metagenome (GOLD analysis project Ga0315268, IMG submission 204535) | Sediment microbial communities from Yellowstone Lake, YNP, Wyoming, USA - C1_top | ecosystem: Environmental > Aquatic > Freshwater > Lake > Sediment | place: USA: Wyoming | collected 2017-08-01
AGAAAATCGTAGGCGCCCAGTTTCACGGCCTTGACCGCGATCTCGATCGTGCCGAACGCGGTCATCACGATGACCGGCAGAAGCGGGCTGTCCTCCTTGACCGCTTTCAGTACCTCGAAACCGTCCTTTTTCGGGATCTTGAGGTCCGTCAGCACCAGTCCGATCCGCTCGTCGGACAGTTTCCTTATGCCTTCCACACCGTCCCTGGCAGAGATCACGCGATAGCCCTCCGCTTCGAGGGTCTGCCTGAGCATGTCGAGCATGCTTTCCTTGTCTTCAATGACGAGTATCGTGTCGGTCATGCCATCAGCACCTCAGCGGAAGCGTTACGCTGAACGTTGTTCCCTTTCCCTGAACGCTTTCGGCCTCGATCTTTCCACCGTGGGAAAGGACGATCTTGTGCACCAGCGCCAGGCCAAGCCCCACGCCTTTGTCCTTGGTCGTAAAGAACGGGAGAAATATCTTCTTGAGCTCATCAGCGGGTATCCCGATGCCGGTATCAGAAACCGTGATTCTCAACTCTCGACCGACTCCTGCACCGATCGTCAGTGTTCCCTGTTCCGGCATCGCTTCCACGGCATTCTGGACCAGGTTCGTCATTGCCTGTCGCATAAGCACTTCATCGAGGGAGGACACGGCATCATCCAGTCTCAAGACCGTACTGACCTTCGAGTCCGGGCCCTTTGCCTGAAGGACCGTTGCAACGCATCCCTCGATCAGCTCCTTGACGTTGACCTTGACGCGATTCAGCGATGCGGGCCGTGCAAAGGTCAGCAGGTCCCCGATGATGCGGTTCATACCGCTGATCTCGGAAGAAATGTCGCGTATGATGGTCTGGTTGGACGGATCCGTTTTTTTTGCAAGCAGCGTCAGATAGCCGCTGATCACTGCCATCGGGTTGCGAAGTTCGTGTGCGATGCCTGCCGACATTTCGCCGAGCGCGGTCAGGCGTTCCCGCAACTCCATCTGTTCCTGGAGGCGTTTGACCTCGGTAAGGTCCGAGAACGAAAGGATGACGCCGAGCGCCGCCTTCTGCCGGTCTGCAAGGACCGCGGTATTGAATCCCAGCCAGATCTTTCCCGCTGCCAGGTCGATCATCGCCTCCATGCGCGCGGATGGAGCTTTCTTCTCAAGCGCCTCATGCACCGATTGGGTGATCTCGCTGTCTCCGAACAGTTCGCGACAGTTCTTATTGACCACCCGCTCCCGCTGCCAGCCGAGCGTTTCCTCGGCAGCCCGATTGATGGTCGTCAACCTGCATTCGCGGTCAAAGGTCATGACCCCGCTCGTCACGCATTCGAGGATATTTTCGTTATAGCTCTCGACATTCTCCGCCCGCTGTACTGCAAGCGATCTCAGCCGTTCCAACTCCCGCTCCTTCTCTTTCAGCTGCTTGTTCACTTCGTGGAACGCGCTGATAATGAAGGCTGTTTCTGTCGACTTTTCCTGTTGTTCTTTCTGGAGACCCAGTTTGCGCCGATAGCGGGACACGAGGCCGCCGATAAGGACCGCCCCGAACAGAACGATGAGCATGGCAGGAAGCAGTGTGGTCAAAGGCTGCTGGGTCATACGCGGATCAGGCCCAGATACCAGGAAATGATATCCGTGCCGAAGAAAGCGGTTGCGAGAGCGCCGAACGCCAGGTACGGGCCAAAGGGCATCTCCATCTCCATTTTATGGTTTTTGAACACCATCAGAGCGACGCCTCCGATCGAGCCGCCGATCGCCCCGAGCATGATCGTGAGGAGTGCTCCTTTCCAACCTAAAATGCTTCCGACCATGGCCATGAGCTTCACGTCGCCGCCGCCCATGGCCTCGACATGCCTGAGCTTTTCCCAGGCCCAACCGATGAACAGGAGAGGTCCGCCGCCGAGGATCAGTCCGATGATGGAATTGATCAGCGCGGTGACGTACGGGCCTGCATGCGGGATGATCCGGTCCAGATGGAACGGGAGAGGGTCTGTCAGGGAATACATGAAGAACGGCGCGATAGCGAGTCCGAGGAGCATTCCCGGAATCGTTATCACGTCGGGGATGATCTGATGATCCAGGTCAATAAAGGTTATGACGATCAACGATGAACAGAACGCCATCAGGATCAGGGCTTCCCCGTTAAACCAGAAGGCGTGAATGATCCAAGCATAACAGAGTCCGTTCAGCAACTCTACCAGAGGATAACGCCACGAGATCGGTTCTCCGCACGCGCGGCATTTTGCCCTCAGGAGCAGAAAACTGATCACCGGGATATTATCATAGGCTTTAATGCCTGTTTTACATCGAGGACAGTGGGACGGCGGAGACACGATCGAGCCGCCTGCTGGTACTCGTGCGATACAGACGTTCAGAAAGCTGCCGATGACAAGACCAAAGACCAGGGCCACGAAGATCGTTGTCATGATTGCGGGTCCTCGGTCTTCCTTGTCATTGGTTTAAGCGCGTCCAGCTCGGTCCTGATCTCGGCCTTGAGCGTTTCGAGTTCGTTCTTTCTTTCGGCAAGAGCGTTCAACGAAGCAGCGATCTCCTCGTCCAGCAGAAGCTGTTCACTGGTCTTGGGCAAAGCGTCGCTGTTATGGAGCATCTCCACTCTTCGACCAATTGCCTGGTGCATTCCGTTGATCCGGTCCTGGACCTCGTCTATCCTGATCCTCAATCGGACAAGGGCGATCTCCACTTTGACCCGTTCAGAGAACGTAGCAGCCGCGATCGCGACCCGCTGCGCTCCGTGCTGCATGTTCACGACTGCTTTTTCCCAGATGGTCATTGAAACTCCTTACACCAGGGTCATGTAGCAAGGGTCATGGGTCAAGGTCGAATCCAGATTGTTGTTTTTGCCTTGCTACTTGCTACTTGCCCCTTGACCCTTACTTTAACATCACTTTATCAGAATACCGCTAAAATATCAACCAACACTCATCAGACCGAGCTTGCCCTGCCACCTTCTGCGCAAGAGGTTGCGAAGCAACGGGTAGCGAACAAGATGCGGATCCTGCTGAAGCAGCAGGGTCGCTTCGCTTCGGGCCTGTTCCAGCAGTTCCGCATCCCTGATAATGTTCGCAGCGCGCAGGTCAGGTAGGCCGGATTGACGCGTACCCAGGAACTCACCGGGTCCCCGCATGCGCAGGTCTTCCTCCGCGATCTTGAACCCGTCGTTCGTACGCGAGAATGCATTCAGACGCTCCCTGGCCTCTTCTGCGAACATACGCGGTCCCATCAGGATGCAGTACGACTGATGCGCGCCCCTGCCCACCCTGCCCCGGAGCTGATGGAGCTGCGCAAGACCGAACCGCTCCGGATGCTCGATCACCATGACCGTGGCGTTCGGAACGTCTACGCCCACCTCGATCACCGTGGTCGAGACAAGGATGTGCGTTGATCCGGCCTTGAACCCGGCCATCACGGTCTCTTTTTCAACGCTCTTCATCCTGCCGTGCAAAAGGCCCAGTTTCCACTTCGGGAAGATGTCCTTCTGGAGGTGCGCGGCCATCTCGGTCGCGGCCTTGAGGTCGCTTTTCTCGGTCTCTTCCACGAGCGGGTAGACCACGTACACCTGGCGTCCTTTTGCGATCTCCTGTTCAAGGAACTGGTATGCCTCCCGACGCCGCGGCTCGAAATACAGCCTCGTTATGATCGGACTTCTTCCCGGAGGCATTTCATCGATCACGGACACGTCAAGATCGCCGTAGACCGTGAGCGCGAGGGTCCGCGGGATCGGCGTTGCGGTCATGACCAGCACGTCGGGCTCGTAGCCTTTTGCGGTGAGCGTGGACCGCTGCATCACGCCGAAGCGGTGCTGCTCGTCAATGACGGCCAGGCCGAGCTGCTTGAACCGCACGCTTTCCTCGATCAGCGCATGCGTACCCACCACGATCTGCGCAGCGCCAATCGCGATCTCTTCCTGCAGCAGCCCTTTTTCCTTCTTCTTCATACGGCCGGTGAGCGACCGCACAACTATGCCGAGCGGCTCAGCAAGCGAGGTGATGTTCTTGAAGTGCTGTTCAGCAAGGATCTCGGTAGGCGCCATGATGCAGGCCTGGTAGCCGTTCTCAACGGCCATCAGCGACGCGATCAATGCGACAACGGTCTTGCCGCATCCCACATCGCCCTGGACCAGTCTGTTCATAGGGTGTGCGGTTGTCATGTCCTGCTTGATCTCCGCAAGAACTCGCTCCTGCGCAGCAGTCAGCTGGTACGGCAGGCCCTTCCTGAGCCGGGTCTCGAGCTCTCCGATCTGTCTGAAAGCGATCCCCTTCTTTACCTCGATGACGCCTTGTTTTCTGAGCAGCAGCCCGAGTTCGAGCGAGAACAGTTCCTCGAAGCTGAGCCTGCGATGGGCGGCGCTCGTGCCCCGGTTCAGGACCGCGATATCGCGTTCTATTGCCGGGAAATGGACCTCTTCCAGCGCCTCTCTGACAGGCATCAGGCGGTATTTGCCAATAAGATGGTCCGGCAGGCATTCTTCTATTGATCCTACGCAGGAATCCAGAATACCCCGCATCATGGTGCGGATGGCACGAACAGGCAGGCCGGAGGTTGCACGGTAGATCGGCACGATCCGTCCAGCATGGATCAGATTTTCCGTATCGTTCTCGTCCATGATCTCGTACTCGGGATTATCGATCTGCGGCAGGCCGCCCTTGTACGGATTCGACTTCACGATGCCGGACAGGATGACCTTCTGTCCGACCTTGAACGCCTTCTTCATGAACCCCTGGTTGAACCAGGACCCGATGAGCATGCCGCTCTTGTCCGTGATCACCAGTTCGAACACCTTGATCCACTTCCGCTTCGTCTCGACCACCTCGGCTGATACCACTTCTCCGGACACGGTCTCATATGCTCCGTACGAGACCCTGCCGATCTTCTTGAGATTACCACGGTCCTCGTATCGCCACGGGTAGAACGATAAGGCATCCTCGATCGTGGTCATCCCGAGTTTTTTGAGCAGTTCGGCCTTTTTGGGGCCGATGCCTTTGCAGTACTGGAGGGGAGTGTCGAGCTGCAATGATTGTGCGGAAGCGGTATTGTTCTGCGGAACTGCAGAAGCCGTTCGGTTCGTTGTCCGGTCATGCGCTGGAGCATCAGGAAGTGGAGTTTCCTCAAATGCATTCAACAACGCCATCGCCCGCTGAATGCGTCCTTTTTTTTCGTCCTTGTCTAAAGAATCGAAGCCCAGAAACAGGCTCTCAAGTTGAGCGATACGATCAGTGGGAGCTCCCACCCGGCCCAACTCTATGGCTTGACTATGAATGAACGGCTCCAGCTTAGCAAGGTTTTTGATATGGGCGAAGTTGTCCTGTGAAGCGAATGCGAGCGGTTTTCGGATCTTGCTGAGAATATCCTTCAGTTCGTCCATGATTGGATAATATTAGAGTATTTTGATGTTTTTGTCGAGGGATAAGGACCTGATAGTTTCTTGTGGCAACGATTGCTTTGTAGGGCGCGATTTTCAGGCTATGACTTTTTCTCCACGCTTCCTGAGATCTTTCGATATACTTGAACCAGTTATGAACGAACGGCAAAACGGAACGGAAATAGTATTTCAGGTACGCGGCCTCACCAAGGTCTACGATATGGGTGAGGTAAAAGTTGAGGCTTTGCGCGGCATTGACTGGGACCTTTCCTCGAATGAACTGGTCGTCCTGCTCGGCCCTTCGGGCAGCGGCAAGTCCACGCTCCTGAACATCATGGGCGGTCTGGACAGCGCCACAAGCGGCAAAGTCACCTATTGCGGCAAGGAACTGACGCTCGCCACGAAACAGGAGCTGACCGAGTACCGCAGGTATCAGGTCGGATTCGTATTCCAGTTCTACAACCTGATCCCGAGCCTTACGGCGCGGGAAAACGTGTCCGTGGTGACCGAGATCGCGCATGATCCCATGAAACCTGAAGACGCATTGTCGCTCGTCGGCTTGAGCGAGCGGCTCGACCATTTTCCGTCCCAACTTTCGGGCGGCGAACAGCAGCGCATCGCCATTGCTAGGGCCATTTCAAAGAACCCGGCCGTGCTGTTGTGCGACGAGCCCACGGGCGCCCTGGATTCGCAGACCGGCGTGGTGGTCCTCGAAGTGCTCGAACGGGTGAACCGCGAGCTCGGGACGCCCACGGTGATCATCACCCATAATGCAGACATAGCAGCCATGGCTGACCGGGTAGTGCACCTCTCGAACGGTCTGATCGCGAATATCGAGAAGAACGCGTGGCGAAAACCGCCGGGTGAATTGAAGTGGTAGTAGATCAAACCATGTGACGACATGGATTGTCACGGATGCACACGGATATGCACGGAGGCAACTGTTTTAATTCTTAAACCTAAAAAAAACATTTTAACCACAGATGAACACGGTTAAGATCTTAAATCAATAACATAGTTCAAAGGGAAGCTTTACCCAATTGGTGATTCATATTTTTGCCTTAACACTTTGATCAACCGTGTTCATCTGTGGTTAAAATAGGTCTTTCATGAAGGCTCTCGACAAAAAACTGTTCCGCGACCTCTGGCACATGAAGGGCCAGGCCGCTGCCATCATCCTGGTGATCATGAGCGGCGTCTCTACCTTTGTCATGTTCCTGTCGGTCATGGATTCGTTGAACCGGACGCGTGACCGGTTCTATAACGAGCACGGTTTTGCCGATGTTTTCGCCCCGCTCAAACGCGCACCGGAAAGTCTGAAAGAACGCATTCACGAGATACCGGGAGTTGCCCTGGTCGAAACCCGCGTGGCTGCAGACGTGAAGCTTGACATCCCGGGGTTCAGCGAGCCGGTGACCGCGCACCTCGTTTCCCTGCCTGACAACATCAAGCCGCTCCTGAACCGGTTGTATCTTCGAAAGGGTCGACTTCCCGAACCCTGGCGTGACAATGAAGTCGTGGTGAGCGAGGCCTTTGCCCAGGCCCACCGGTTCAGTCCCGGCAGCACCTTTGGTGCGGTCATCAACGGCAGGTGGAAGACGCTCACCGTCACGGGCATCGCGCTCTCACCGGAATTCGTGTTGCAGGTGCGGCCTGGCGCGATCAGCCCGGACTTCAAGCGCTACGGCATCCTCTGGATGGGCAGGAAGGCGCTGTCCCGGGCCTATGATATGGAGGGTGCGTTCAATGACGTCGTGCTGACCCTTTCCCCGGACGGCATTGCCCAGGATGTCATCGGCAGGCTGGATCATGTGCTCGAACGTTATGGCGGTTTCGGCGCATACGCCAGGAAGGACCAGATGTCCAACCGGTTCCTGTCCGAGGAATTTCGACAGCTGGAGAACAGCGCCAGCCTATATCCCATGATCTTCATTGGAGTGGCCGCATTTCTGCTGAATGTGGTGATCACCCGCACGGTCAGCACCCAGCGCGAGCAGATCGCTGCGCTCAAGGCCTTCGGCTACAGCACCACCGATATCACGGTCCACTTCGTGAAGCTCGTGCTTATGATCGTGGCGATCGGTACGATAGGCGGAACACTCCTCGGCATCCGTCTCGGTATGGGGCTCGGAAACATCTATATGGAATTCTACCGATTCCCCTACTTTCTCTACGTGATCAAACCCGGTGTGGTAGCTCTGGCGGCAGGCATAACCGGAAGCGCGGCCGTGGCTGGGACCATCCACTCGGTCTGGAAAGCAGCGCGCATCGCACCTGCCCAGGCCATGCGGCCCGAACAGCCTGCTCAATACCGGAAAACCACGGTCGAGCACGTCATACCGGCGCGCATGCTGTCGCAGCCGAGCCGGATCATCCTGCGAAACCTCGAACGTAAACCCATCAAAGCCTTTTTGTCGATCACCGGTATCGCGCTGGCGTGCGCTATCATGATCGTGGGCGGCTTCTTCGAGGACACGGTCAATTACATGGTGGACATCCAGTTCCGGCAGGTACATCGCGAGGACATGACCGTAACCTTCATCGAGGCCACGTCCGGCAAGGCGCTGTACGAACTTCTGGGCCTTGAAGGCGTGCAGCGCGCCGAGCCTTTCCGCAGCGTGTCTGTTCGGCTCCGGTCCGGAAACCGGACTTATCGCACCGCAATCAGAGGCATTTCCAGCGACAGCAGGCTTTACCATCTGCTGGACGAGAACTTTCGCGTCAAGACCATGCCCGAAGCGGGCCTCGTGGTAACGGATTATCTCGGCGGAATCCTCGGGATCAAACCCGGAGACAACATCATTGTGGAGGTCATGGAAGGAAGCAGGCCTGTGCGCTCTGTTCGGGTGGCCGGTTTCATCAAGGAATATATCGGCCTTATGGGTTATATGGACCTGGCTGCCCTGAACCGGATCATGCACGAGGGCAATGCCATCAGCGGCGCTTCCCTCACGGTCGACGGAAAGCACCAGCAGTCGATCTATCGCACACTCGTCAAGATGCCCCGCGTTGCAGGCGCGGTGGTTCGAAAAGACGAGATCAGGAACTTCTACCAGACCCAGGCCGAGGCCATGCTCTTCTTCACGTTCGTGGCAACTGTGCTTGCCGGCGTCATCGCCTTCGGTGTGGTGTACAATAGCGCGCGGATCAGTCTGGCCGAACGCGGAAGAGAGCTGGCGAGTCTGCGTGTCCTGGGTTACACGCGGGGCGAGATCTCCTACATCCTGCTCGGCGAGTTGGGGCTCCTGACGCTCGCGGCGATCCCCCTGGGGTTCCTGTTCGGAAGATGGCTCTGCTCGTATGTATCGATCGCGCTCTCTTCGGACCTTTTCAGGATCCCGCTCGTGACCGAGCCGGCGACCTATTCCCTGGCCTCGCTGGTCGTGCTGGTCTCCGCCGCGGTGTCGGGTCTGATCGTGCGCCACCGGTTGGACCATCTGGACCTTGTGGAGGTTTTGAAAACGAGAGAATAAAAACATATCAATTTTGACACTGAAGACTCTGAGAGAAGTTATGAAGAATCGGACAAACAGGTTTTCTTTCATAATTACTTTCAGTGTCCTCAGTGTCAACGACAAGCATTCATTACTGATCTTTTCAGGCAAAGACATGCTTTTTCATAGGCAGTTATCCGACTCTTCAGTGTCAGGAAAGTTATTTTTGAGGTATCTATGAACGCACAAACCCGCAGAAGAATATTCGTCATTGGTGTCGGCGCAATCGTGATTATTGCAGTGATCTACGGATTTCTTCCGAAACCCGTGGCGATCGACGCTGCGCCGGCAAAACGCGGACCGCTTCGCGTTACCGTGGAAGAGGAAGGCAGAACGCGGGTGAAAGACCGGTTCGTCGTGTCCGCTCCTGTGGCGGGGTATCTCCGGCGCATCGACCTTGAAGCGGGCGACCGTGTCGTCAAAGGACAAAAAGCCGCCCAGCTCGAGCCGCTCCGGTCCACGTTCCTCGATCCGAGGAGCCATGCCGAAGCTGAGGCAACGATACGCGCGGCCAGGGAAAAGGCCCGGGCCGCTGCTGCAGATGCGGAGTATGCGCGCGAACGCGAAACCCGTATGAAGAAGCTCGCAACGGACGGATATATAGCAAAGGACGACCTCGACCAGGTCGTGACAGAAGCCAAGAAAGCGGAGGCCGCGGCGACTGCCGCGAAGGCAGACCTTGAACGTGCGGAGGCCTCGCTCCGGTATTCCGCAACAGACCCCGTATCGATTGGAGGCAAATCTGTCATTGTCCGCGCACCGGTGAGCGGCAGCGTGCTGAGGCTCTATCGCGAAAGTGAGGGTGTGATAAATTCCGGCGATCCGCTCATCGACATCGGTGATCCGCGGGGGCTCGAAGTGAAGGTTGAAGTTCTCTCCGCTGACGCGGTAAAGATCAAAAAAGGGACCGCGGTCTTGTTCGAGCGCTGGGGCGGGGAAAAACCGCTCGAGGGCCGTGTTCGCGTTATCGAACCCGCGGGTTTCACCAAGATCTCGAGTCTCGGGGTGGAGGAGCAGCGCGTCAACGTGATCGTGGACATAACGTCTCCGTTCGAGTTGTGGCAAAAGCTCGGCGACAGTTACCGTCTGGACACGACTTTCGTTCTCTGGGAAGGAAAGGACGTATTGCAGGTCCCGTCCAGCGCTCTGTTCCGCAAAGGTGAAGGTTGGGCTCTCTTTATCGTGGAAAACGGACGTGCAAGGATGACCGAAGTAGAACTCGGAAAACGGAACGGCCTCTCCGCAGAGATCGTCAAGGGGCTCTCCGAAGACATGATGGTGATAACGAACCCGGAAGATAATGTGAAGGACGGCGTTAGAGTATCGATTCGAAAGTAGACCGCGTCAGGATCGTGCAGTTTCCCGATGTCTGGCTCGAACAGTGTCCGGGAAGCACCCTGTATCGACTGTCCCGGCTTTCCCTCCAGGTCAACGCATTTTGATCTTCTTGTTCAACAGGCCGAGCTTTGCGATGATCGTTGAGGTAGGAGGCAGATTCCTGACCGGATTGCCGGGTGCAGTGACCCCTTCAAAGAACGTTGCGCTGTAGAGATTGTAATATTCGATGATATCAAGGACATCGTTGCCCATGGCCGTGCCATACCGGAGAAAATAGATCTCTCCCTGCTCGATAAATATCCTGATCATATCCTCGCTCTGCTCCACAACGTCGATATAGAGTCCCCCGGTCTTCTTGGCCTGGTGGAGCTCTTTCAGCACATCACACAATAATCGTTCATTCATCATGGCGCATCGCACTCCTTAGCCCCTGATCGGGCCATTTTGCTCTCAGCATCCTACATCCGTTCTCGCGACCGGCATACCATATTAGCACCATTGCTCATAAAATACGTGACAATAATAACCAGCGACATTCATATATTCAGAACAGGTTCATGTAAAAAAACTCAGGAGCTTCGATAAGATATCTGACGGGTTTCTCTTAGAGGCTTATTGTCGGTTTTCGGCGAAGATCAAGGAGGTTAACCATAACCAGCGACCATAGGGGCAAGAGATTTATAGAAAGGAGATCCTACTCATACCGCAGGGCGTCGATGGGATTCAGGAGCGATGCTTTATATGCGGGATAGAAACCGAAGAAGATGCCGATGAAGCCTGAAAAACCGAAGGCAAGCACGATCGAGACCGGTGAAACGATCGTTGGCCAGCCTGAAAGGGAGGATAGCACTACGGACGTGGATATCCCTACGATGATGCCGATAATACCGCCGATCAGCGACAGGGTCAGCGCCTCGATAATGAACTGGAGACGGATGTCCCAGGTCTTTGCGCCGATGGCCATGCGGATCCCGATCTCGCGCGTACGCTCGGTCACGGAAACAAGCATGATGTTCATGATGCCGATGCCGCCGACGAGCAGCGATACCGATGCGATGGCGCCAAGCAGCATGGTCATCACCTTGGTGGATTGTTCAGCTGCCTGCATGATCTGCGTCAGGTTCCGGACCGTGAAGTCGTTGTCCTGCTTCGGTCCGATATGATGACGCTGCCGCAGCAGTTCGTTGATCTGCTTTTCCGCTGAGGCTAAGTCCTCCGCGGTCTTTGCCTTGACCGTGATGATCCTGACCATGCCCGGGAACTGGGTCCCAAAAAGCTTCTTCTGCGCCGTGGTCACCGGGATCATGATCGTATCGTCCTGGTCCTGCCCCTGGGCATTCTGGCCCTTTTTCCCGAGCACCCCGATCACCATGAACGGAACATTCTTGATCCTGATGGTCTGGCCGACAGCGGTCTGCTCGCCGAAAAGGTTGTCCACCACGGTCTGGCCGAGAAGGCAGACCTTTGTAGCGCTTTTTACATCCTGCATGGTGAAGGACCTGCCTGCGCTCAAGTCCCATTCCCGAACGATCAAAAGCGACGGCGTCGTGCCGATGACGCCGGTCGACCAGTTCAGATGGCCGTACACTACCTGTGCGACTCCATTATGGATCGGCGCCGCATCAGCGACCGCGGGACATTCTTTGATGATCGCATCCGTGTCGCCGATACTGAGCGTCGGTTGCGTGCCGGCGCCCATGCGCACGCCGCCTGACGTGGTCGATCCGGGAAGGATGATGAGCAGGTTGCTTCCCATGCTCGAGATCTGCTCGGCGATCTTCTGGCTCGCTCCGGTCCCGATCGCCACCATGGCGATGACCGCTCCGACGCCGATAATGATGCCGAGCATGGTCAGTGCGGAGCGCATCTTATTCACCCTGAGCGCACGGAACGATATTTTGAAGGTCGAAGGTATGTTTATCATTTTCAAATCGTGAAACGTAAGAAAGTTAAACGTAAGATAAAAGAATTTCACGTAGTTTTAGTACGTTGTATTTTTTACCATTCACTTTTCATCACGTTTCACATTTCACCTTTCACTTTTTCACCGCTTCATCGCTCACGATATGCCCGTCAGAAAAACGTATGATCCTTTTGCTGAAGGCAGCGATGTCCGACTCGTGCGTTACCAAAATGACCGTAATATGCGATTCGCGGTTCAACTTTACGAAGAGCTCCATGATCTCCACGCTGGTCTTGGTATCAAGGTTGCCGGTGGGTTCGTCCGCGAGGATGATCGGCGCTTCATTCACCAGCGCCCGGGCGATCGCGACCCGCTGCTGCTGGCCGCCGGAAAGCTGGTTCGGATGGTGGTCTTCCCTCCCCTCGAGCCCGACGCTCTTCAGGGCCTGCCGCGCGCGTTCCCGCCGTTCTTTTGCATGGGAACCGTTGTACAGGAGGGGCAACTCTACATTTTCCACTGCTGAGGTACGGGAAAGAAGATTAAACCCCTGGAACACAAAACCGAGTTTCTTATTCCTGATCTCGGCAAGCGCGTCGCGCGACAGCCCGCCGGTATCTACCCTATCCAGCAGATAGTGACCGTCCGTCGGCGTATCCAGGCATCCGAGTACGTTCATGAACGTGGATTTTCCCGACCCTGACTGCCCCATAATGGCAACAAACTCCCCTTTTTCAATGGTCGTTGAAATTCCGTCAAGCGCCCGGACCTCCACATCGCCGAGACTGTAAACTTTGGTGAGATTTCGAGATTCTATAAGCGCCATATCAGAACATCCTCGGGCCGCTCTGACCGGACGGTTGTTTGCTCTTCTTCAGCGACTCAACGATGATCTCATCTCCCTCTTTAATCTCCCCTGATATGATCTCCGTATAGGTGCCGTCGCTGATACCCGGCATAATGCCGACGCGTTTCGGTTTTCCGTTCTCCAGGACCCAGATAGCAGGCCCCTTCTTATCGGACGGACTCCCGCCCGCTTTTGCACTTGCATTGGACCCTGTTCCGGCAGGCCGATCCGCCATTCGGAAGCGCAACGCCGCGTTCGTGATCCTGGTCACGCCCTGCCTTGTAGTGATGATGATCATTACATTTGCGGTCATTCCCGGCATAAGTTTCAGGTCCCGATTATCGACCTGAATAACGACATCATAGGTTACGACGTTCTGCACGGTGATCGGCGCCTGTCGCTTCTGCCAGACCTTTCCCTTGAACGTTACATCCGAATAGGCATCGACCGTGAACTCCACCTCCTGTCCCACTTTCACGACGCCGATGTCCGATTCCGCGATATTCGTATCTATCTGCATCTTCGTGAGGTCCTGGGCGATGGTGAACAGGGTCGGGGTCTGAAAGCTCGCGGCAACGGTCTGGCCGATATCTACATTCCGGGAGATCACAATGCCGTCCACCGGAGACAGAATGCGCGTGTAGCGAAGGTTCGTTTCCGCAACCTGCAGGGCAGCCTTCGCCTGCTCTACGGAAGCCTTTGCACTGTCATAATTTGTCTCTGCCGTATCAAGGTCGCTGCGCGGCACCAGGTTTCGGGAAAAAAGTTCTTTGTTCCGCTGGAACGTCCGTTCGGCGTCCCGATATGCCGCATCAGCCTTCACCACGTTCGCTTTTGCCTGCGCCGCCTGCGCCAGGAGCATTTCCGGGTCGATCAGGGCGATCAACTGGCCTTTTGTGACGCGTGAATTAAAGTCGACAAAGAGGCTCTTGATGGTCCCCGATACCTGTGTGCCGACCAGCACCGTGGTCACCGCGTTCACGGTTCCCGTAGCAGTCACGGTCTGCTGGACATTTCCGGTTGAGACCGGTTCCGTCCTGAAGGAAGGGCCGTCCCCTTTGCATCCCAATATCAGGCCAATCAGGGTGATGATTGCCGTTATTCTCAGATTCGTCTTCATCCCTCTAGTATACATGCAATGCCCCGTCGTATTCGATGGTGGATTTGATTTATATGCCCATTACGGATCAAGAACAACCACTCATTCATGCGATATTGTTTTCTTTCGCGCGCTGAATATTTTCATTCTATTGAGCTTGTTCTGAAGCCGGTCCATATACAAGAAAACAACAGGTGTCACATACAATGTCAACGTCTGTGAAAAGAGCAGACCGCCCACCACCGCAAGTCCCAACGGCCTGCGAGACTCCGCACCGGCGCCGAATCCGAGTGCGATGGGCAGCGTACCGAGCAGAGCAGCCATGGTCGTCATCATGATCGGCCTGAACCTGACAATGCACGCCTTGAATATTGCGTCATGGGCCGTGGCAGCCTCCTTGCGCTGAGCATCCAGTGCAAAGTCGATCATCATGATGCCGTTCTTCTTAACGAGACCGACAAGAAGGATGATGCCGACAAAGGCATAGACGTTCAGATCCGAACCGAAGATCATGAGCGTCACGAGTGCGCCGAATCCGGCAAAGGGCAGCGCCGAAAGGATCGTGAACGGATGAATAAAGCTCTCGTACAGGATGCCGAGCACGATATAGATGACCAGGACCGCGGCGATCAGCAGAAGTCCCAGTCCCTGCATCGACGACTGAAACGCCTGGGCCGTTCCCTGGAAACTGGTGGTGATCGATGCGGGCAGCGTTTCGCGGGCAACCTTATTTACCACATCGACCGCGGTCCCCAGGGACACGTCGGGCCGCGTATTGAACGACAGGGTGACCGCGGGAAGCTGACCGAGATGGTTCACCGACAATGGCCCGAGACTCTGTGAAAGTTTTGATACCGAGCTGATCGGCACCAGCTGGTTCGCCGACGACCTGATGTAAAGCATGGAGAGCGAATTAGGGTCCCGCTGATATTCAGGCTCC
>Ga0315268_10004598_pt1 | contig 14957 bp, 12 predicted proteins | sample C1_top_MG_FD_204535 | JGI IMG/M metagenome (GOLD analysis project Ga0315268, IMG submission 204535) | Sediment microbial communities from Yellowstone Lake, YNP, Wyoming, USA - C1_top | ecosystem: Environmental > Aquatic > Freshwater > Lake > Sediment | place: USA: Wyoming | collected 2017-08-01
ATCCGATCTTCGGGAATTCCGTTATCTAGCATATAATTCTTGACCGTAGCAGCCCTCATTCGGCCGAGCCTATCGTTATATTTCTCGCTTCCCCGAACATCGCAGTTACCGGTGATCAAAATATCGGCATTGGGATTTTTATTCAAAGCTTTTACGGCTTCTTCCACAATAGGCGTTGCGTCTTTGCGCAGAGTAGCCTTATCATAATCAAAATAGATCTTTACATTCTTGATTATATTTCTGATCAATAAAGAAGGCCTTAATTCCGAAGGCTTGGCGGCAGGAAGCTCTTCTTCTTTATAATCATAGATAATTTTGTAAACGTAAACGAATCCCCTATTGCCCCAGAGTTTCGTTTGTCCGGGTTCGCTCGGCCACCACCAATATCCCCCGCGGGCATCTTTTACCGGGGCGGGTTTGGCATCAGTCGGCCACCATTCGAATTTTTTCTGCAACGCTTCCAGTTCGGCTTTCTTACGGGCCTCCCTATCTGAAGCGCAACCGGTTAATCCCAAGATAACTAATCCAACCAATAGCAAAAACAATCTCCCCTCTAACATCCTTTTCATCGGCCACCTCTCTTATATTTTATTAAGCTTCCGGAATCCTCTCGAATTTATTTTGGCAGGAGTTTAACTAATTGCCACATAACAAAAAAACACGATAACTTGATTAATTATATCTTAAAATAAGGTTTTGTCAATAAAAGTCTGCTTATGCTAATCGTAAGGCAGGGTTATCTTAAAAGTAGTGCCAAGGTTAATCCGGCTTTCTACCACTATATTACCTTTATGGCGCGTGACTATGCTATGGATCAACGCCAGCCCCAGGCCGGTTCCCTCGCCAACATCCTTAGTGGTAAAAAATGGCTCAAAGAGCCTTTTAATGTTTTCTTCTGGTATACCTATACCATTATCTGAAACCGATAAAATCACATTCTTGTTTTCCGGCTCCTGCCAGGTCTTTAAAATGATAATGCCGCCTTTTTTATCCGGCTTTTTAGCAATTGCCCATTTAGCATTAGCAATTAAATGAATAATAATGTCCTGCAGCAATTGAGGGTCGCCTTGAATGACAGCTAAACCCTGCTGCAAAGACCTCTCAACAGTAATGTTAACTGATTCCAGTTCGATAGAATTAAGTTCTAGCGCATTATTAACAAGAGAATTTAAATTAACTGGCTGAAATAATCCCGAAGTGATACGAGATATATCTAAAAGAGACTGCGTTATTTTTTTGCATCTTAAAGCGGCTTTTTCCATAATATCCAAAAGCTGGCTGACGTCCGCTATTTTTAGCTCCTTATTAGCTTCCGCTTCCATTTTGATCAACTGCACATTGTTCAGTATTCCGGTCAAAGGATTATTGATCTCATGGGCAACCCCTCCGGCTAATTGGCCCATAGCCGCGATCTTGGAATTCTGCAAGAGTTGAAATTTGGCTTCTTTAATCTGTTCGTAGGATTCACTAAGTTTTTTTTCTACCTTCTTGCGTTCAGATATTTCTTGATTAAGATTATCGATAGAAGTTGTGCTATGCTTAATAGACTCGACCATCGCATCAAACGACCTGGAAAGTTGGCCTATTTCGTCTTTAGTGTTTGTCCCAACCTTGTAATCTAAATCCCCTTTTTCTACCATCTCCGTGCCCAAATGCAACGTATGTATAGGCTGGGAAATGGATTTAGCTACCAATCTAGCTATTCCAAAAATTACCGACATTCCAATTAATCCAAGAAAAAACATCAAGCGTAATAAATACGCTATTGGCGCGAATGCTTCTTGAAGGTTAATTTTACAGATCAAAAACCATTGCATATCCGGGATATAATCAAGGTTACCTAAAACCGTCACTCCTCTATAATCCGAGTAAATTCTGGGTTGATGTTTGTATTCCAACTTTTTACTTTTATTTTTATAAAACTCTTTGACAATCGGCGTCCAGATTTTCTGCTTAAGGAAAGTATCCGGTAAGAATCTTGACGGAGTAATCATATAACAATATTTATTAACCAGGAACATCTCGCCAGAATTACCTAAACCGGTAACATCTGTAGTTATTTTGTTTAGCCCGCTCATATCTACTCTGCCAACCACTACGCCAAGTAATTCCTGGGTCTGGGAATCAAAAACAGGAGCAGATACTGCTAAACATGGGTTTTTTATAGAATCGGAAAAATAAGCGTCTTTAATAAATACATCTTCTCTAGCTCCGGTAAAATACTCATCCGTTGATTTATCTTGGCCAATTGCTTTTTTATCAGTTGAAACTATCACCTTTCCCTTTAAATCCAATAACATTAATTCGAATATATCCGGATTGGCGGCTTCTGTCCGCTCTAATCTTTCAAACGCTACCTCAAATCTATCTGCATCATTTGGTGCTTTCAAAAAATTTTCCAGTACGGCGCTCTTAGACATTTGCCCCATGGAAATTCTCAACAAACTCAAGTACGTTTCGATGTGCTTTTGACGAGCGGAGCCAATAGCCTCTAGATTATAATTAATTTGCTCTTTAAGATGCTTTTTAGCCAAATAATAAAAAATACCTCCAGCGATAATTCCAGAGATCAATATTACAGTCAGGAAAGACAGGGTAATTCTATTGGCTATTTTCATAAAGTTCCTTGATTAATTTCCGGTTTGTTCCGCTTTCTGCGTCAGGTTTACTAATAATCGTTTTGCGCTCAAGCTTAATCTGGGCAATAAGATCAAAAACCTCACATCGCTTCTCACATTCCACATCAGAAATTTGGTCTTTATAATCGATCCATTTTAATCCAAGAGCTTCTTTTTTAAATTCATCGGGGCTGATATTAAAATGTCTGGAGATTATTCTATTTGCTTCAGACGGATTTTCTTCGCAAAATTTAAATGCCCGAAACCAGGCTCGCATTATTCCCTTAACCAACCCAGGATCATTTTTTATTATATCTTCCCGGATATTAAATGTGTCCACGATTATTCCGGGCCTATCCTTGCTGGAAAGCAAAATATGAGCACCCGGCCTTTCTAATGCTTTCGATACCAGAGGCTCCCAAGTTACAACCGCATCTACCTGGCCTGCAAGAAAGACATCAGCAGCTTTATCCGGGTTAATAGCGACAATATTTATATCTTCCATACGTAACCCTTCTTTAGAAAATACGCAGGAGATAAAAGTATCGCTCACATTTCCCATGGCAAAGGCTACTCTTTTGCCAATGAGGTCTTTTAATTCTTTGATTTGGCTGGTCGCAACTATGGCATCCGCGCCAAAAGAAAGATCAATATCGAATACCGAAACTATCGGAATACCTTGCGCCCTCTTATTTATCAATAGATCCAAAGTTCCGGCTTCACAATCCAGGATGCCAGCTTTAAACGCATCTCGGCGCGCAGAATCCAACTGTTCATCAACAAAAATCACCTCTATCCCTTCATCTTTGAAGAATCCTAATTCATCCGCGAGGTAAAGCGGGCCATAACCAATCCAAGACTGAAAAGCAATGGAAACTGATTTCAGTTTTGGTTCTTGGGATTTCCGGCTGCATCCTCCGGATACTAATGATAAAATGCATGCGCTTAATAAAATAATATTTTTAATTTTCATTTTTATTCCTAGCAATAGGTTTACCGACCATATATTCCTGACTCTTGCATACACAAACCATTATAAACCTGCCTCTTCTATTGTCAACTAGTTATAGGATTTTGCGGGCTCTGTCAAGGCATGGTTTCCGGGGGCGATAGATTTGCCCTGCGAGGCAAATCTATCTCGGGTCGGCTCGTCGCTCTCACCAAGTATTTAGCATACTGGTGATCCATGCCCGCTCCTCGCCTTCACGCCCCTCCAACCATGCCTTGCCGGGACCCGCAGTTAGTCTTTTATTTGTTTTCCAGAGACGAAATTTGTGGTATAAATAGAGGTTATGGAAAATCTCACCCCTATGCTTAAACAATACCAGGAGATCAAAAACTCTCACCCGGATAGCATTCTTTTCTATCGTTTGGGTGACTTTTATGAAATGTTTTATGATGATGCCCGCAAGGCCTGCGGGATCCTGGATGTGGTATTGACTTCTCGAGACGCCGGAAAATCCGGAAAAGCGCCGATGTGCGGGATTCCGTACCATGCGGCTGATACCTATATCGCCAAACTGATTAAAGCTGGGCTTAAAGTCGCTATCTGCGAACAGGTTGAAGATCCGGCCACGGCTAAGGGTATAGTTAAACGCGAGGTGATCAGGGTAATCACCTCCGGGACTTTTATTGACGATTCAAACCCTGAAGCCCGCTCCCTGGCCTGCCTAAGTTTCAAGGATAAGAAAATCGGGTTAGCCTTCACTGATACCGCCAGCGGCTCGATAAAAACGCAGGAATACGATCACCCATGGCAAATTGTGGAGATCCTGAGCAAGAATCCGATCTACGAATGCGTTTTTCCTGCAAGTGAAGAAACTCAAATCAGAGATATCTTTAAACACCCTAACTTAAAAAACCGCTTAACCACCCTGAGCCCCTTTGAAGACTGGGCTTTCAACACTGACTTAAGCCGCAAAACTCTCTGCGAACATTTTCACACCCAAAGCTTGCGAGGTTTCGGGATCGAGGAAATTCCGGCTGCGGTTGCGGCAAGCGGCGCACTAATGGAATATTTAAAACAAATTCACAAACAACCGCTAAGGCATATTGACAGAATTTTCCTTTACCTTGACAGCGAATATGTTTTCATATCCCCTGCCGCTATTTTCGGCCTGGAATTAGAAAGCCTCTTAAAGACTATTGACCACACCCGCTCAACTTTAGGCCGCAGAAAATTCCGCGATTGGCTGTATCATCCTTTAAAAAACCCGTCAGAAATTCTCAAACGCCAGAACGCGGTCAGTCTTTTAAAAGACGCCCCGCAAACCCAGGAAGATTTAGGCCGTATACTGGCTGTTATGCCGGATATCGAAAAAAGCATTTCCCGGATCAGCTGCGCGACATCCAGCGCCCGGGACCTGCTGGCTCTCCGCAACAGCCTCCTGGCTATTCCGGAGCTCGAAAAAATAATTAATTCTTTAAAAGGTAAAAACCCACTTTTTAATATTCCAGATCTTCCTGATTTGCGGGAATATCTTAAAAAAACCGTCAGCCCGGAAATCCCTTTAACTCATCCCGAAGGAAAAATCATTAACCGCGGCTTCCACGCGGAACTGGATTCCCTCAGAGATATTAGAGAAAACGGTAATACCTGGCTCAAAAAACTGCAAACCAAAGAAATCCAGCGCACCGGAATAAACTCCTTAAAAATCGGGTTCAATTCAGTTTTCGGCTATTACATCGAGATCTCCAGATCTAATCTTGACCGCGCGCCTTCTGATTATACCCGCAGGCAAACTTTAACCAACGCCGAAAGATTTATCACTCAGGAACTTAAGGATTTCGAGGAGAAAATGCTTACCGCGGATGAAAAGATCCTGAATATCGAGAAAGAAATTATCACAGAAATTAACAAAGTTATCTTGGATAATTCCATCGGCCTTCATAATTTCGGCAACCAAATAGCCACACTTGATTGCCTGTATTCGATGGCAATATTAAGCCGATCCCCGGGCTATGTAGCTGCCCTGGTCAACGAGGGCCTAGAACTTAATATTAAAGATGGCCGGCATCCGGTAGTGGAAAAATTCATCGCCGGACCTTTTATCCCTAATGACACTTTTTTGGATTGCCGGGATAATCATCTAGTGATCTTAACCGGGCCGAACATGGCCGGCAAATCCACTTACATCCGCCAGACCGCAATTTTAGTAATCATGGCTCAAATGGGAAGTTATATCCCGGCGTCTTTCGCTTCGATCGGGATAGTGGACAAAATTTTCACCCGTATCGGAGCGCACGATGATATTACCAAGGGACAAAGCACTTTCATGGTGGAAATGTCCGAAACTGCCCAGATCCTTAACAATATGTCCGAACGAAGCCTGATAGTCCTGGATGAAATCGGCAGAGGCACTTCTACTTTCGACGGCTTAAGCCTGGCCTGGGCAATTGCCGAATATCTGGCTAAACATAAAGCCCGGACTTTATTCGCTACCCATTTTCATGAGTTAACCGGTTTGGCCGAAGAATTTCCCGGCGTAAAAAACTTCAATGTCTCGGTCAAAGAATGGAACGAAGAAATAATCTTCCTGCACAAGATTATCCCCGGAGGAACTGACGACAGCTACGGCATTTACGTGGCGAAACTCGCCGGCATCCCTAAAGAAGTCGTGCTTCGTTCCCAAAAGATCCTGGCACGACTGGAAATTAGCGACGATTTACGGGCCTTGATCCGCAACCACAACCCCGCAGAGGAACAAATCCCCCTATTGGGCGCTAATAATAACGCGTGGCTTGAAGAAATTAAAAATGAAATAATTAACGCCAATGTGGATTCGCTCACGCCGCTGGAGGCCTTGAATAAATTACAACAATTAAAAAAGAAAGCGCAAAATTATGAATAAAGTCCATATTTTACCCCCGGAAATCGTAGCTAAAATCGCCGCCGGCGAAGTCGTCGAACGGCCAGCCTCAGTCCTGAAAGAACTGGTGGAAAACTCCCTAGATGCGGAATCGACCTCTATTGAAGTGCTTGTAAAAGGCGCAGGAAAAACTCTGATCGAGATCAAAGACAACGGCCTGGGGATAGCAGAAGAAGATATTGCCAATATTTTTAACCGCCACGCTACCAGTAAGATCAGCGCGCTAGATGATCTTTATAACATCGCGACTTTAGGATTCCGTGGCGAGGCGCTTTACAGCATCGGCGCGATCTCCGACGTAAACCTGAGAAGTAAAACTAAAGACCAAACTTCCGGCTGGGAGATCCATTTGCGGGGCAATAACAATATTTCCCGAAAACCGGCTGCTATGCGCGTTGGGACCGAAATTCAGGTTCAGGAACTTTTCTTTAATACCCCGGCCCGCAAAAAATTCCTCAAATCCCACACTTCAGAGCTAAATCACATTTTGGATATTTTTCTCCCCTATACCTTGATCTATCCGGATAGACGTTTTGTGCTAACCCATGAAAGCCGCAAATTAATTGACCTGGCTCCGACCGGAGATTTATTATCCCGGATCGGGGAAGCCCTGCATCTGGATAAAAAAGATTTCCTGGAGGAAACCCGCGAATTCCCCGAGTATAATACGACCATCCATCTGGTGCTTGGCGATATCAATATCCAACGCACCCATAAAGACCTGCAATTTATCTTTATTAACGGACGCCCCGTTCAGGAACGGGCCGTTAGTTTTCATCTTAACGAGATCTACCGCCTGGTCTTTGCCCCCGGAGCATACCCATTCTTCTGTGTATATATTACCCTGCCTGCGTCTGAGCTGGATGTCAATGTCCATCCGGCCAAACGTGAAGTCAAGATCAAAGACGAATTTAGGCTACTGGGTATTCTTCGGCAATTTACTGAACAACTTTTGATGACTAAAAGCAAGCCTCGCCAGGCAGGAGGTTCTGTTTTTGGTAATTCCCAAAGCTTGCCGGAAGTTACCGGAGGAACCTCGAGTTTTGTCCGGGAAAAAGCCTTACCCCAACAAAGCGGATTATCTTTAAACGAAAATATCCTATTGTTTAAAACTGATGATATCTTTGTCCAGAAAAAATCGGACCTTAAAGAAAAACTGCAGCAGGCGCGTTATTTGGGTAATTTATTGAGGAAATACCTTCTGTTTGAAACCTCAGATTCTCTTTTAGTGATCGACCAACACGCAGCCCAGGAAAGAATAACTTTTGAAAAACTAAAAAATCAAATCGAAAAAAGCAAAGTGGAAGTCCAACAGCTGCTTGCGCCGATTTTAATCAAACTCAGCCCGCAGGAATTATTGCTTTGGCAAGACTCTAAAGAAACGCTGGAGAAACTGGGTTTTCAAACTACGCTTTTCGATCCTATTACTCTAGCCCTGCATTCTCACCCTCAGTTGATTACACAACCCGAAAGTAGCGTCAGGAATTTATTGGCGGGAGAAGATATCAATCGGATGAACCCGGAGCTTTTAGCCCGCATGGCTTGCCGTTCTTCGGTAATGGCCGGGTTTGCGATGAATAAAGAACAAGCGGAATTTCAACGCGAGGCCTTAATTAATTGCCTTGACCCCTTCACCTGCCCGCACGGCCGGCCAACAGTCGTAGAGATCCTCGAAGAAACCTTAAAAAAGCAGTTCCTCAGAAGGTAAAAAGCAGGGGACAGTCCCCTGTTTAACTTACTTCCGGCGGAAATTTTTGTGCGGGCGCGGGCGCGGCTAGCTCTCCACATTGAGGGCAGTTGAATTGGCCTTTTTGACGAGGAAAAACAATATCGCATTTCTTGCAGAGAAGCTGTGCGGGGATGAGTTGAATCTCTAATTGAGCTTTTTCTAGAATGGTGTTTTGGGAAATTTGTTCGAAGTAAAGCCGGACTGAACTTTCTTCTAGTCCGGAAAACTCGTTGAGCCGCAGAGAAACTTTCTCCACTAAAGAAATATTTTTCTCTTCTGCAATCTTAATCGCTTGCCTTATTATATCTTCTACCGCATGATACTCGTGCATACTTTAATAAATGTCTTTTGTCCTATCAATTACCGGTTTAGAATATTCGTTTTCCATGCTCAGGCATTTTTTGGGGCAGGAATCAACGCAGTAACCGCAGGCAATACAGCGTAGCCGGTCAATCCGCCATTTCTTCTCGTTCCTTCCCACTTTAATAGCGGCTGTGGGGCACTTCTTCTGGCAAATCCCGCAGAAAGAACAAAGATTAATATCTACCTTGATCTTACCCCGCGTATTCTTGAAATATGGACGGACCACAAAAGGATACCGCCTGGTCACCGGTTTTTTAAACATGCTCTTTAAAACTGTTTTAGCCATCGGGAAAAAAGACATATTTTTATCTCTCCGTGCAGCTTATACAAGGGTCAATAGTCAGAACCAAAACCGGCACATCAGCCAGCTCGCAGCCTTTAAGCATCTTTATTAAAGCCGGCAGATTGGCAAAAGTCGGAGTGCGCACCCTCAGCCTTTTTAAAAACCGTGTTCCGTCAGCCTTAGCGTAATAAATCACCTCGCCGCGGGGCTGCTCGGTGCGGGCAAAAAACTCGCCGTTAGGCAACCCGGTTACAGCTGCCTCGATCGGCCCTTCTTCGATCTTAGAAACACATTGCCGAATTATATCTATGGATTGAAAAAGCTCGCGGATCCTGACCTGACAACGGCTGTAAGAATCCCCGGAAGTTTCTACTATCGGCTCGAAATTTATTTTGTTATACGCGGCATAACCTAATTTACGCATATCCATGGCCACGCCGCTTGCCCTCAAAGTAGGGCCTACAGCTCCCAGCTTATAGACCTCGTCTTTAGTTAACACTCCCACTCCTACAAGACGATGTTTTACAGAAGAATCCTTAATGAAAACATTGGTAATTTCTCGGATTTCCCGCTCATAAATCCCCAGCTTAGCTACAATCTCAGCTAACTTATCTTCAGCTATATCCTTGCGCACTCCGCCGATCTTGGCTGACCCGAAAATTACCCTCCCCCCGGTGGTTTCCTCGATAATATCCAGGATGTTTTCCCTAAGGCGCCAGCAGTGCATAAACAAACTTTCAAAACCGAAAGCATCCGCGATCAGCCCCAGCCACATAAGATGAGAATGGATCCTGGATAACTCCGACCAGATGGTGCGCAGGTATTGCGAGCGCGGCGGGACCTCGATCTTCATAATTTGCTCCAAAGCAACACAATAAGTCAAACCGTGGATAAAACTACAGATCCCGCAGATCCGCTCAGCGACATAAACAAAATCCAGAAAATCTTTTTTCTCAACCAACCTTTCCAGCCCACGGTGAATAAAACCGATCTTAGGGATTGCCTCCACCACTTTCTCATCTTCCAAAACCAGATCCAGATGGATCGGCTCAGGCAAAACCGGATGCTGCGGCCCGAAGGGAATTATGGTGCGCTTGCTCATTTGGCCTCCGGTTTTTTCTGTTTGGGCCGGCTAAAAGGCTGCTTGACCTGGGTGCGATAAAAGCTGCCTTTATAATCAATCGCTATATCTTTGAATTTCAAGCCGAACAGATCCGCGATCTCATTTTCGTAGATAAAACTACTCCAGTAAATATGGCTAATGCTGGGAATTACGGATTCGATCGAGTTAACAAAAAACCGCAAACTAACAAACTCGAAATTATTATCAAAAGAATAACTTAACTCCCATCCCTCATCAAGTTGAGCGCAACAAATCTGCGCCAGCCGGAAACCTCCGCAATAAAACTCTTCGGATTTTTTCGGCAAATCACCGACCAGGATTTTTATGATCTTCTGTTCTTCGATCATTATTTTACTTTCTTGTTTATTCTTTCCAGAAAAACATTATCGCGGCTTTCGGTAAGCTTCTCCCGTTTGAACATTTTATACCCGTTCTTTTTGTAAAAATAAATATTGCGCTTGCTGTCATGCCAGGTAAAAACCTCATAACGTTTAGCGGCAGGGAAATATCGTTCGATCCTATCCAGCAATTTTCTGCCGATCCCTAAATTCTGATAAAGCGGATTAACCACCAGCCGGCTGATATAGCAGGAATCATCTTTAAAATATGCTCTGACCGAACCCACGATCTGCCTGTTCATGACCGCTTTCAGGAAAATCTTCTTTCCAAAATCATCCTTAAGTTCTTCCAAAGTCTGAGTAAGGGGCGCCAGGCTGTAATCGTTGTAGATCTCTGCCTCACTCTGATACGCTAGTTTCTGCAAAGCCAGGATATCCTGAACCTCTTTAATATTGGATAAGCTAATGGTTACCTTCTCTACGCCGGCAGACATTTCCCTGAGTTTCTTATATTTATTCTCCAATACCTGCAAAGAAGTAATTACTCCGTCAATAATCGATTCGGGCCGGGCCGCGCAACCGGGCACATACACATCAACGGGGATGACTTTATCCACCCCTCCTAAAACATTATAGCACTCGGAAAATATCCCCCCGGAAGTAGCGCAAATTCCCACCGCCACCACTACTTTGGGATCAGGCATCTGGGTGTAAATGTTTTGGACCACTTCCTTATTCTGCTCGTTAACCGAGCCGGTAACCAAGAATATATCCGCATGCTTAGGATTTCCGGTGTTAATAACCCCCAACCTTTCCACGTCATAAAGGGGGGTCAAACAAGCCAGCACTTCGATATCGCAGCCATTACAGCTTGACGCGTCATAATGAATAAGCCAAGGAGACCTTTTTAAATAAGCCATATTCCCCTACCTTGCCATAAAAAATAAGAAAATGATATTGCCCATTCCCGCGACTATAGCCGTGATCCAGCAGCTTTTTAAAGCCGTCTGCCATTTAACTCTGGCAAAAGTATTGTCTATCAAAACCACCAGGAAATAAATAGCCAAAGTCATACCTATGGCTATAACCGGGGTAGCGGCGAAGAAAAGGTAAATAAACCCCATAACCAGCACGTTCTCATACCAGTGGGCGACCTCGATCATAGCCAGCGCCTTGCCGGAAAACTCAGTGGTGATCCCGCTAACCAACTCTTGATGAGCGTGAAGCGAAGCCGCTAGATCAAAAGGCGATTTGCGCAGCTTCATCGGAAGAATAAAGATAAAACAGAATAATAATCCGGGAAGATAATACACCAGAGGCGTCTTAAAAGAAATTATTTCGAAAACATAAAAGCTTTTAGTGACCATATACATGCCGATAGCCGAAAAAATAACTATCGGCTCATAAGACATACTTTGCAGCAATTCCCGCTGCGCGCCCAGAAAACTATAAGGAGAACTGGCTTTATAAGCGGCGAGGATAAAAAATATCCCAGCCAGGGTTAAAGCAAAGATCACCAAAAGTATATCTCCGCCGGTGAAAAATAGGCAGCCGGTAAAGATCATAAAAATCAAGAAAAACAGAATATAGAAATTCTGGGAACGCCTGACCACCAGGGTCTCTTTTTCCATCAGTTTCAAAATGTCATAAAACGGCTGTAAAAGCGGTGGGCCGATCCTACCCTGCATCCTGGCGGAGATCTTACGGTCGATGCCGCTGAGCAACCCTCCAACCAGCGGCGCTAAAAACAAATAGGCTAAAATTAATATAAGTACCTTCATATAAGGATAGCTAGCATTATGGCAATCGAAATCACGCATAAAACCGAACCGAACTTTATTAATCGTCTTTCGCCAAAGTATTTTTCCAGATAATAATTCTTCATCTCCATATCCCTAACCCTGCCCAGCGCTCCGTAAAACTGCGTAGAGTTATAGGCATTGGCTCCGCCAAGATAAGCATCAACTACTTTAACCTTCTTGCCGTAATTTATAAAACTTAAAGGAAAAAGCATTACCATGGCTAACATTATAGCCATGATCACCAGGTTTCCCCGGCTCATAGTCACTGCCTGGCCGTAGACTTCTTTAACATAAGGTTCGATCAAAACCTGGGAAACAAGCGGAAAAAAGCCACAGATGATAATTGTCAATGATGATAACGCGAACAAAGGGAACCACTGATTCCAGGCGATCTTATTTTCTTTTCTTTCCGAGGGGTTGGTAACCGTAATAAGTTTGCCCATCCATTTAACCCAAAAGAATAAAGTGGCCGAACTGCCAAAAACCACAAAAATAGCCAGGAGCGGATTATAATCCACCAGCGCTTTCAATACAGCCCACTTACTGATGAGCATCCCAAAGGGTGCCAAAAACATTCCCGCCATGCCTATCTGCATCATAATAGAAATCTTGGGCATGGTCACGATCAATCCCGACATGTCCTCGATGTTACGGCTGTGAACCTTATGCTCAATGACCCCAACACAGAGAAACAGCAGGCATTTAGCTACGGCGTGAAAAATAATTAAAAGTATCCCCGCCCAGACCGCTTCATAAGTGCCAATACCCGCGCAAAGCACGATCAAGCCGAGGTTAGCGATAGTTGAATAAGCCAGGACCTTTTTAGCGTCACTGACAGATATGGCCACAAAAGACGCGACCAAAAAAGTCGTTCCTCCTATAAAAGCGATCATAAACCCGCAGAGAGTTCCCTGTAATACCACAGCCAGCCTCAATACCAAATATACTCCTGCCTTAACCATAGTACTGGAATGCAATAGCGCTGACACCGGGGTTGGAGCGACCATCGCGCCAACCAGCCACGGCGAAAACGGCAGCTGCGCTGATTTTATCAGGCCCGCGAAACTTAAAAGAACAATCGGCAATAAAGCCCCGGCTTTGCCGATAGCTACAACTTTATCCAGTTCAATAAAACCCGAAGAGAAATAAAGATAAATAATACCCAAAACAAACGCCAGCCCTCCTAAAAGATTAAGTTCCAGAGCACGAAAAGCGTTGTTGTTAGCTTCCTCGGTCCCTTTGTAGGCAATCAGGACAAATGAACAGACCGTGGTTATTTCCCAAAAGAAATAAAGCCAGATAAGGTTATTAGAAAATATGATCCCGAACATCGCAGAGAGAAAAGCAAATTGCAAAAAATTAAAACTCCGGCGCCGATCTTTGACCTCTTTGCGGTAATCCTCATGAAAATCACGCATGTAACCCACAGAATAAACGCAAATCAGGCTGCCGATAACACCAATAACCAAAGCCATGATTATAGACAACTTGTCGATAAAAAGATTATTATCAGCCCTAACCTTGCCTTTAAACATGATCTCAAAAGCAACCAGCGCCAATGTCTGTAATGACGCCAGGGCTACAGTCAAAAACCTTTTATGTTTTATTCCTTTATATACTATGTAACAGGCCATCATAAGCTCGAAAAAAAGCATAAGCCGGCCTGCAAATATAAACTCAGCAGGGAAAAATACTGATTCCCGCGGGAAATGCATAGTCAAAAGCCTGACAGAACTCAGACAGATTATTGCTGAGGCGATTTTCACGATTATGCCTCTGGCAAAATCGTTCCTTACCCCCAAAAGGATTAACCCGCTAATTAATGGAAAAACTATTAAAGAAATTACCCAAAACATTTTTTCTCCAATGTTCAAAACATTCAAACTATTTTTAGAAATTGAATGCGAAGGGATAAAAGCGAAATTTCAAGGAGGAACATAAATAAAAAAAGCTCACTCTAACATTTCAGAGCGAACTTTCATTGTTCGATTGACCAGATAAGTATAACATCCAAAAGCTATTTGTCAAATGCTTTTCTTGCTCTTTAAGTCTTTAGCCAAAATAATAGCTTCGGCAATATCGCGCATGGATTTGCGGGAGTCCATACTCTGTTTCTGAATCAGCCGATAAGCTTCCTGGGAAGAAATATTCGCCTCGGTCGCCAGAATTTCCTTGGCTCTTTCCACGACCTTACGGGTAAAAAGAGCTTCTTCCGCGCTGTGAGCCCGAAAAGCCAGATCCGCGTTTTCAATCGCCAGAGCCGCTTGATTGGCTAATGCGCTAAGAATATTTAATTCCGACCGGCTAAATTCGTGTTTCCGGGAAGTATAACAATTAAGCACGCCGATTACTTTTCCTTTGACCGCTAAAGGAACGCTGGCTAAAGAAACCAACCCTTCTTTCTTGGCGATATCCTTATTTAAATAACGGGGCTCTTTTAAAAGATCAAGAACAATGATCGGCTTATTCTCCCGAGAGACCACTCCGGCAATACCTTCCCCCACCTTAACATTTGGTTTCTTATTATAAGCCTCAGAAACAGACTGAGTGGCTCTGATTACAAGCTCCTTCTTATCTGCATCCAGAACCATCAAAGAAGAAATCTTGGAATCCATAACCTCCGCGGTCACGCTGACGATTAAGCGCAAAAGTTCATCCAAATACATCCCTGAAGCGATCAAATTCGCCACTTTAGAAAGCGCTTCGATCTGTTTCAAATATATCTGATAACCTTCTTCTTTTTTCTTTTTTAGTTGCGTCATATCTATAATCCTATTCTATCCTTATAATAGGCTTTTCCGCCTTGAAAACTATTTACCCCGTTAGAGGACG
>Ga0315268_10004599_pt1 | contig 14955 bp, 13 predicted proteins | sample C1_top_MG_FD_204535 | JGI IMG/M metagenome (GOLD analysis project Ga0315268, IMG submission 204535) | Sediment microbial communities from Yellowstone Lake, YNP, Wyoming, USA - C1_top | ecosystem: Environmental > Aquatic > Freshwater > Lake > Sediment | place: USA: Wyoming | collected 2017-08-01
CTCAAACTCCCCAGCCAACTGATTCTGGGTTTTGTCCTCCCGCAGCGCCGCCAAGACCACCTTGGCCTTGAACTCCGCGCTGTGCCGCCGCCGCTTCACCGTCGGCCCCGCCAGCTTGTTCGCGCCCGCTCATATCGGCAAGCTTGCGTGCGCCGCCGACTATGGATACCAATGAGGCATGAACAGTCCGCAGTGGATTCGCAGTTGGCTTGCGCTGGCGCTGGTTTCGGGCCTCAACCAGTCGCCGCTCCTGGCGGCGGCCCTTGGCGGTGTGAGTGTGGAGAACCTTCGTTGTGAGTACCGCGTTGACCCGGCTGGCTTGGATGTAGTCCAACCGCGGCTCAGTTGGACGCTCAAGTCCACCCAGCGGCGCCAGAAGCAAACCGCCTATCAGGTCGCCGTTTCCTCTTCGTTGGCGACGCTGAGCCGGGACGAGGGCGACCTCTGGGACAGCGGCAAGGTGCTCTCCGACCAGACCATCCACGTGGTCTATGGCGGCAAGCCGCTGCGTTCGCGGGCGCAAGCGCATTGGAAGGTGCGGGTGTGGGACAAGGACGGACGGCCTTCGGCCTGGAGCCAGCCCGCGCACTGGACGATGGGATTGCTGGCGCGCGCCGACTGGCAGGCGCAGTGGATCGCCGACCGCGCCGCCGCCACCAACTTCATTCCGCGCACCCCGCACAACGGCTACCACAGCCAGTTTGCCACCAACGGCGCCGCCGCCAAATGGGTGCGGATTGACCTGGGCACGCCGCAGCCAGTGGACGCCGTGCGACTCTTCCCAGCCCGCCCGTACGATTGGCAGCCGGACACGCCGGGCTTTCTGTTTCCGTTGCGGTTCAAGATCGAAGTCGCCACCCAAACCAATCTCGCCGATGCGCGGCTCGTGGTGGACCGCACTTCGGCAGACGAGCCAAATCCAGGCACCAACGCCCCAGTGTACGGCTTCCCGCCCACGACCGCCCGCTTCGTGCGCCTGACGGCGTCCGCGTTGCGCCTGCGGGACACCACCAATTACGCCCTGGCGCTGGCCGAGATGCAGGTGTTGGCAAACGGCCAAAACGTCGCGCAAGGGGCGAGGGCGACGGCGCTTGACTCCATCGAAACCGGCGCTTGGGCAACGGCGAATCTGACCGATGGCGTGCTCCTGCCCCTGCCGCCAGGCAGCGGCCCGGGGGCGTTGCCCGAGACGCTGGTCCGCAAGTCGTTCTCGCTGCCCGCGCCAGTCAAGCAGGCCACTGCTTACGTTACCGCACTGGGTTTGTACGAACTGCGGCTCAACGGCCAGCGCGTCGGCGACCACTTGCTCGCGCCGGAGTGGACCAGTTACCGCAAACGCATCCAGTATCAGACCTACAACGTCACCGGCCTGCTGCGCAAAGGCCAGAATGCCGTTGGCGCGCGGCTGGGCGAGGGATGGTATGCGGGCCGGCTGATGATCACGGGCCGCAACGCCTACGGCGCTTATCCGCGGTTATTGTGCCAGATCGAGGTTGAGCTGGCCGACGGGCGAAAGCAGGTCATCGCCACCGATGCTTCCTGGCGGAGCACCACCGACGGCCCCATCCGCTCCGCCGGCATCTACGACGGCGAGACTTACGACGCGCGCAAAGAAATGCCCGGCTGGGACGCACCCGGCTTTGCTGACGGCGCTTGGCGGCCCGTGCAGGTCTCGCCGCTCGGTCCGGCGCAACTGGTTTGGCAGCCAAACGAACCGATCCGCGTCGTCAAGGAGCTGCCCGCCGTCAAGCTCACCGAGCCGAAGCCGGGCGTCCATGTGTTCGACCTGGGGCAGAACATGCTTGGCTGGTGCCGGGTCAAGGCGCGCGGCAAACCCGGCCAACCCATCACCATTCGGCACGCGGAGATGTTGAACGACGACGGCACGCTCTACACGGCGAACCTGCGCGGCGCGCCGCAGGTTGATCGCTACATTCCCAGCGGCGAAGGCGAAGCCGTCTTTGAGCCGCACTTCACCTACCACGGCTTCCGTTACGTGGAGTTGACGGGCTTGAGCCAGCCGCCCGGCCCCGAGGCGGTGGTCGGGCGCGTGTTCCATTCCTCGGCGCCAGAGGCCGGCGCTTTCGAGTGTTCCAGCCCGTTGCTCAACCAACTCATGCGCAACATCCTCTGGACCCAGCGCGCCAACCTCATGAGCACCCCCAACGACTGCCCCCAGCGCGACGAGCGGTTCGGGTGGATGGGCGACATCCAGGCCTTCTCCCAAACCGCCATTTTCAACCTTGACATGGCGGCCTTTTTCAACAAGTGGGTGCGCGACATCCGCGACGACCAGGCCGACGACGGGCGTTACCCGGACTTCGCGCCCCACCCGGGCGATCCGAACAGCGGCTTCTCGGGCGCGCCCGCCTGGGCCGACGCGGGCACGATTGTCCCCTGGCGCATGTACCAGAACTGCGCCGACACCCGTTTGCTGGCCGAGCATTTCGACTCCGCCCGCCGCTGGGTCGAGTACGTTCACCGGCTCAACCCGGACCTGATCTGGAGCAAGGGCCGCAACAACGACTATAACGATTGGCTCAATGGCGACTGGATCAAGCAGGCCGGCTGGCCCAACAAAGGCGGCGCGGTGCCGCATGAGGTGTTCGCCACGGCGTTCTTCGCCCACTCGACTGAGATCGTCGCCAAAATGGCCGCCGCGCTCGGGCGCGCCGAGGAAGCCCGGCAGTACGGCGACCTGTTTGAGCGGATCAAGGCGGCGTTCAACCAGCGCTTCGTGCAGCCCGACGGGACGATTCAGGGCGACACCCAGGCCGGCTACGCGCTGGCTTTGCACTTCAGTCTGCTGCCCGAAGAGCGGCGCCCCGTGGCCGTCCAGCGCCTCCTGGCCGCCCTCGAACGCTACGGCGGGCGGCTTTCGACCGGCATTCAGACCACCCACCGGCTCATACTCGAACTCACCCGCAACGCCCAGCACGAGGCCGCCTGCCGGCTGGCCTTGTCGCGTGACTTCCCCTCCTGGGGTTACATGATTGAAAACGGGGCCACCACCATCTGGGAACGCTGGGACGGCTACGTCAAAGGGCGCGGCTTCCAGGACCCCGGCATGAACTCCTTCAACCATTGGGCCTTCGGCGCCGTGGGCGAATGGATTTGGCGCCACGTCGCCGGCATCAATCCCGATGACGCCTACCCCGGCTACAAACACTTCATCATCGCCCCGCGGCCCGGCGCGGAACTCACCTGGGCCAAGGCCGGGTACAATTCCATCCACGGGCGCATCGCCAGCCAATGGAAGCTCGACGGCGACACCTTCACCCTGGAAGTGGCCGTTCCCCCAAACACCACGGCCACAGTGTATGTCCGGGCAAAGGACGCCTCCTCGGTGACCGAGAGTGGCCAGCCCGCCGCCCAAGCCGAAGGCGTCAAGTTCCTGCGGGCCGCAGACGGCTTCGCCATCTTCGCCGTCGAATCCGGCCACTATTCCTTCACCAGCCGGTGACTGACTTCCACTCCTAATCCTCATCTTAATCCGAATCCTAATCCCGTCTGCTTTTTATGCTTGGCGGTGCCGCGCGGCGTGGCCACTCACCGGCCTTTCTGCGCCCGATCGGAGCGCGCAGTTCATTCGGCACACTTGAATTGGCAGCTCAAGAAGACAGAATCTTGCCCCCTTTGGGATTGATGTGCAGGCCCTGCATCATTATGCTACACCGCTTGGCAGTCTGGATGGTCCTGGAGACGGCCCTAATCGGCCAGCTATCCGTTAGGCCTATGCTGTATCCTTGTCCATGCTGCGGCCACCTGATGTTTGATCAGCCGCCGGGCTCGTTTGACATTTGCGACATCTGCTTTTGGGAGGACGATGTTGTTCAGCTTGCATTTCCCGACCTCGCTGGCGGAGCGAACCACTGTTCGTTGATTGAGGGACAGAGAAGCTACGCAGAGTTTGGAGCTTGCGAGCAACGCGTTCTGCCACACGTCCGACGGGCCAACGAAAGTGATCCTCGGGATCCCTCGTGGAGACCGCTGGATGCCGGTCGTGATCGCTATCTCCATTGGGACAGTCTCCCTGATCGCGACTTGTGGCAGAGCGTCAAGGATAGCGGAGACAAGTGTCTATATTATTGGCGATCAGATTATTGGCTAAACCCCCAAAAGACCTGACGGGGGATTGGCGCTGAGCGAATGAGGAGGGACTGTTTTCCAGAGGAGCAGATGCCTCCAAGCGCCGTGCCGTTGAAGAATGGCACTACTGCCTGAGCCAGGGGTACGAGTTCTGCTCGCGTTTTTGCATTGAAGCGCGGCCCCTGGCTGGCCTAGCTTGTGCCCGATGAAGACCGCCTATGAACTGGCCATGGAGCGCTTGAACAAGGCCGCTCCCATCAAGAGATTGACCGACGAACAGAAGGCCAAGCTGGCCGAATTGGACGCCTTCTACGCGGCCAAGGTCGCGGAACGTGATATTGTCCTGAAGGCCGAACTGGAGAAAGCCCAGGCCAGCGGCGAACCGGAGGCGATTGAGAAGTGCGAGCAACAACTCGCCGACGAACACCGGAAGCTCAAGGCTGAATTGGAGGAGAAGAAGGAGAAGGTGCGCCAAGGCGGCTGAAGGCAGGCCAGGGGCAAGCACCACCCCCGCTCCGCGCCGTCTGTGTCCGTCCGTGTCTGTCCATGTCCGTCCGTGCCAAGTCCTCCATGGAAAAACTCCTGCTCATAGACGACGAAGCGGACGTGCAGTATTCCTTCCGCCGGATTCTGGCGTCGCCGGACCTGCAGGTCGCCACGGCCAGCAGCGGCGAGGAGGGCTTGCGCCTGCTGCCCAAGCTCAAGCCTGACTTGGTGGTGATGGACATCCGCCTGGCGGGCATGAGCGGCTTGGAGACCTTGCGCCGCATCCGCCAAGCCGACGCCCGCCTGCCGGTCATCATGATGACCGCTTACGGCACCACCCGCACGGCCATCGAGGCGATGAAGCTGGGCGCCTACGATTACCTGCTCAAACCCTTCGACGTCCCCAAACTCAAGCAGCTCGTTTTCACCGCGCTCAAGGCCGCGCGCGACATGAAACAGGTGGTCTCCTACGAGCCGCTGCTGGATGCCGAGGACTACGAACTGGGCATCGTGGGGCGCAGCCAGGCCATGCAGGAAGTCTTCAAGCTCATCGGCCAACTGGCCAGCGCCGACGCCACTGCGCTGCTCACCGGCGAGAGCGGCACCGGCAAGGAACTGGTCGCCCGCGCCATTTACCACCACAGCCGGCGGCGCGACCGGCCGTTCCTGCCCATCAATTGCGCCGCCATTCCGGAGCACCTCCTCGAAAGCGAATTGTTCGGCCACGAGAAAGGCGCTTTCACCGGCGCCTCCGCCCAGCACATCGGCAAATTCGAGCGCTGCCACGGCGGCACGGTGTTCCTGGACGAGATCGGCGACATGAGCCTGGCCACCCAAGCCAAGGTCTTGCGGGTCTTGCAGTCAGGCGCCTTCGAGCGGGTGGGCGGCAGCGAAACGGTGCAAGCGGACGTGCGCGTCATTGCCGCCACTAACCAGCCCTTGGAACAAGCCGTGGCCCAGCGCCGGTTCAGGGAAGACCTCTTTTACCGGCTCAACGTGGTGCGGATTCACCTGCCGCCATTGCGTGAGCGCCCCGGCGACGTGCCCCTGCTCGTCAACTACTTTTTGAAAAAGATTGCGCAAGGCCGGAAAACGCCGCCCAAATCAATCGTCCCCGAAGCACTGGCGGCGCTGGAGCGCTATGCCTGGCCTGGCAACGTGCGCGAACTCGAAAACGCGCTCCATCGCGCCGCCGTGATTGCCAAAGGCCAGACCATTCTGCTGGGCGACCTGCCGCCGCACATTGCCGCTGCGCCCGCGGCCTTGGCCCCAACGGCGGCCACGCCAGGCAGCGATCGCGCGCCCCTGCCGGGCCCCTCGGCACGTGAACCCCGCGGCCCCAGCCCGGCGTCAGCCGACGTGGCCGCCCTGGCGGGCACGCTATTCGGTTGGGCGCGCCTGCATCCCAGCCTCAAAATCCTGCCCGCCGTCGAGCGGGAATTGGTCGTCCATGCGTTGCGCGAAACGCGCGGCAACCAAGTCCAGGCCGCCAAGCTCTTAGGCATCACCCGCGCCACCCTGCGCAAGCGCATGGACAAATTCGGCATCCGCGAGGAACTGAGCTTCAGGTAGCCCGCGCGACCCTCGGTTGCTGGCCCGAAAATGCCCGTTGGCTCGGTCCGCGCGAGGCGTTTTGGACTGCGGCAGTCCCCTGCCGCTTTTCCGACCAGTGCGCGGGCGAAAGCGCCGGAGGACTGGCGCACTCCAAGACGCTTCGCGCTGGGCGGCTTGACCTCCATTTTGACGCTAGCCTCAGGAGAATTCCGGCAGTATAATCTCACTCGTGAGAGGGAGCTTTTTGCGTTCGCGGCAACGGGCCTTCACCCTGATCGAGTTGCTGGTCGTGGTCGCTATCATCGCCATCCTGACGAGTCTGCTGCTGCCGACGCTGCACCGGGTCAGGGAATCGGGGCGCCGGATGCACTGCACCAACAATCTGCGCCAGATCGGGCTGGGCATCCAAATGTACCGCGAGGACAACCTCGACCGGCCGCCGCTTTACCTGGTGAATCCGGGCAAGAACTCGGGATACAAAGGCGGCAACACCAACTACCTGGAGAAGGGCTATGTGCCCAACACCAATACGTTCATCTGCAAGTCCGACCGGACCGAAGGGCACATCCCGATTGACCTGAGCTGGGAGTATTTTGGGGTGCCTGGCGATTTCACCACCAGCTACGCCTACCACCTGGGGCCTTGGCAACAGACGACCGACGAGGGCAAGCAGTGGCTCAAAGAGCAGATCGAACGCTGGAGCGCTCGCTTCATCGTCGCCGCCTGCCCCTGGCACCGGCATCTCTACAGCGGCTGGACCGCCGCCAAGTTCGATCCCAACAAGAGCTTCAGCAAGAAGACCAACATCAAGGACTTATGCCTGCGCTACGACGGCAGCGTGGACAGTTTCATCTGGCCGGAGAAGAACTGGGAAGAGGAACCGTACACCCGGCGACGCTGAGCTGAAAAAGGCGGTTGGGCGCCTGCGCGCGAAGCGTTTTGGACTGCGGCAGGCCGCTGCCGCTTTTGTGACCAGCGGGCGGGCGAAAGCGCCAGAGGACTGGCGCAGTCCAAGACGCTTCGCGGTTCTTTGTGTCTTGGCTGCTTGGCGTCCTTGCGTTTGCGTTTTCCGTTCAGTCGCAGTGGAAGACTTCTTCCATGTTGGCCCACCATTCGCCCTCGGCGCGGGTCGCCAGGGGCTCCTGGCAGGGCTGGCACACCGACCACCATCGTTGGGTCGTCGGGTCCGCCGCCATTTTGGCCATGTCGGCGGCGAAGTCCTGCCCGTGGTACTCAAAGTAGCTGAACAGGAAACCGTCTTTGTGGTAGATCGAGTAGTTGCGGATGTTGCACTGGCTGATCATCCGCAATACGCCCGGCCACACGGCGGCGTGCAGGCGCTTGTATTCCTCGAGTTTCTCCGGGCGCACCCGGAGGACCATGCCGAAACGTTTCATGGGAGTGATTTCAATTGTTGGGGTTTAAGGATTTGATCCAAAGTGATGAGGGCCGTGATGCGTGAGAAGGGATGCTGGATGCTGGATGCTAGATACTGGATGGCCCACCCCTGAAGCGTGATACGCGATGCGTGACACCTGACCTCTGACCCCTGCCTCCTGAGCGATCAGTGCAGCTTCCGGTGATTGGCGGCGGCGATGGGAACGTCTTTCGGGGCCTCAACCAGCAGGCGCTTGAGGTCGGCGACAAACCGGCGCACGTCTTGTTCCTGGGTGTCCCAAGCGCACATCAAGCGGCACCCGCCCTCGCCAATGAACGTGTAGAAGAGCCACCCGGCCTGGCGCAGCGCCACGATCACGTAAGGCGGCAGGTCAGCGAACACGGAATTTGCCTGGCGCGGGAACAGAATTCTCGCTTCGGGGATTTGGGCGAGTTCATCGTGGAGGAGTTGGGCCATGGCGTTGGCGTGGGCCGCGTGGCGCAGCCAGACGCCATCCTTGAGCAGGCCGACCCAGGGCGCCGCCAGGAAGCGCATCTTGGACGCCAACTGGCCGGCCTGTTTGCAGCGGTAATCGAACTCGTGGGCCAGGTCGCGGTCGAAAAAAACCACCGCGTCCCCCGCCGCGCCGCCGTTCTTGGTGCCGCCGAAACAGAGCACGTCCACCCCCGCCTGCCACGTAATCTCTTTGGGCTTGACGCCCAGGAACGCCACCGCATTGGCAAACCGCGCCCCGTCCATGTGCAGGCTCAGGCCCAGTTGCTTGGTTTTGGCCCATATCGCCTTCAGTTCCTCGATTGCATAGACCGTCCCGACTTCGGTCGCCTGGGTCACACTCACGGCGCGGGGCTTGGGGTAATGGATGTCGCTGCGTTTCTTGACCATGCGCTCGATGCCGGCGGGGGCGATCTTTCCATTGGGGCCGGGCAACTGGAGCACCTTCATCCCATTGGAGAAGAACTCCGGCGCGCCGCACTCGTCGGTCTCCACGTGCGCAATTTCGTGGCACAAGATGCTGTGGTAAGACTGCCCCAGGGAGGCCAGCGACAAAGAGTTGGCGGCGGTGCCGTTGAAAACGAAGAACACTTCGCATTCCATCTCGAAGACCTCGCGGATCAAATCGGCCGCCCGCGCCGTCCACACGTCCTCGCCGTAGCTGACCGCGTGGCCCTGGTTGGCCTCCTGGAGGGCTGCCCACGCCTCTGGGCAGATGCCGGCATAGTTATCACTGGCAAAGTGGCGCCGGACTTCCTGGTTTGCGCTCATAAGTTGCTCGTCAAAGCGCCGGCATTGTGCCGCCAAGAACCGTTTCTGGCCAGTGATTTAGACCGGGAATCGAACATGGGAGCATCGGCGCACAGTCCCGCCGGGCAAAAGCGAATCCTGGAGCCGGCAGCCTGCCTGCCGGCACCCAATGGCCGGCGAGGTAAAGGTGTGCATCCGGGGCGATGTCCATGGCGAATGAGTCTGCCCAGAACTGGCCTTGTTGGCAAGCGTGCTCCGGCTCAGGCCCAAGCCGGCCTTTGGGTCGCGGGCCTCCTCGGGCCGGCAAGAAAAAGCGTGCATCGCCGGCGGGCATGGGCTAGGATGGAGCCACGATGTTCGCGGTCGTTGACACGAAAGACCCGACGGCAGTGGCAGTGGCCGTGCAGGTCATTTACTTGGAGATGTGTCCGCGCGGGAGCCGGTTCTTTGTGCCGCGGGTGTTTGGCTGGGCCATGGAGTGTTTCACCGGCAACTACAAAGACTACCAGGCCGTTGACACCCAGTACCACGACTTCGAGCACACCCTCCAGGCCACGCTCTGCATGATCCGCATCCTCCACGGGCGTTGGCGCGCCCAAGCCGAGCCGCCCCTGAGCCAACACCTGTTCGAATTGGGCCTGCTGGCCATCTTGCTCCACGACACTGGCTATCTCAAGAAGCGGAGCGACTCCGCCGGCACCGGCGCCAAATACACCCTCACCCACGTCGCCCGCAGCGCCGAGTTCGCCGAGGGACTCCTCGCCGGCAAGCGCTTCAAGCGCGCCGACATCCACGCTGTCCAGCACATGATCCGCTGCACCGGTGTTGCCGTGGACTTGACGGCGATTCCTTTCGAGGACCCGCTGGAGCGGCTGGTCGGCAACGCCCTCGGCACCGGCGATTACCTGGGCCAGATGTCGGCCCCGGACTACGTGGAGAAACTGCCGATCCTCTACCGCGAGTTCGTGGAGGCGGCGGCGCACAGCGGCGGGATTATGCCCGGCGGGGGGTTCACCAGCGCCCAGGACCTCATCCGCAAAACCCCGGCCTTTTGGGAGAAGTACGTGCTACCCAAGTTGACGAACGATTTCGGCGCCTTGTATCGCTTCCTGGAAGACCCCTACCCGGGCGGCCCCAATCAGTATATCGAAGCCATTCAGGCAAATATCGCGCGCATCCGCCGTGAGTTTCCCGCGGCGGCGTGACCTGTTGGAGCCAACTCCAGCGCCCTAAGCGGGCTCCGACAATCGCCGCGCCACCTCCAGCGCCCGCGTGACGATGCCCGGCAGCGCCGCCTGCAACGCGGGCGTCAACTCGGTGCCCATCGTGAACGGGTCTTCCACTTCCACGGCCAGGATATGCACGCGCTGCGGCACCGCCAGCCCAAGCATCCGGCCCAGCGCCAGGGTTTCGCCTACGCCCAGAAAGTGCGGCGAAACGGCGGGCAGCGCCTCCAAATCGTCACCGCCCAACTCATGCACGCGCCCCGGCGGCCCCTGGCCCGTTCGCACGGCGTCCACCAGCACCACGTTGGGGAAACCGACGATGTGGTCCAGGAGCGCCAGCCCCATCTCGCTGGTCTCGGCAACGGCGATGTCTTCCTGGGCCCCCAACTGGCGGCGGGCTTCCCGCGCGACCTGGAGGCCCACCGCGTCGTCCCTGAGCAAGTCGTTGCCCAGACCGAGGAGAAGAACTCGTTTCAAGGTCTGCAAGTCATGCGCCCGGCACAGCCGCCGCACTGGCTACGCGCCCACATGCTGGCGGATAGCCTCGATGATGCGCTTGCCCCATTCGTCGAGCGCGGCTGCCTCGCGGCCTTCAAGCAGCAAGCGGAGCTTGGGCTCGGTGCCGGAGTAGCGGGGGAAGACGCGCCCGCCGCCCGGAGCCAGCTCGGCCTGGGCCTGCGCCACCAGGTCCATCACTCCCGGGAGGTTCTCCAACGGGACCTTCTGGCGCACCTGAAGGTTGAACAATCGCTGCGGAAAGCGGGTCCAGCACAGGGCGAGCTGGGAAAGCAAGGCGTTTTTGGCCTTCATAATGCGCAAGACCTGGAGGGCGGTCACCAAGCCGTCGCCGGTGGTGCCGTGGTCGCGAAAGACCAGATGGCCGCTTTGCTCGCCACCAAGGCCGTAGCCGCCGCGAAGCATCTCCTCAATCACGTAGCGGTCGCCGACGGGAGTGCGCAGCAGGCGCCCGCCCGCCGCCTGGATGGCGGCCTGGAGCCCGGCATTACTCATCACCGTGGCGACGATGGTCTTATCTGGCAGCGTGCCCTCGGCGAGCATCTCCAGGCCGACAATGGCCAGCATGTCGTCGCCGTCCACCAATTTGCCGTGTTCGTCGGCCAGCAACACCCGGTCGCCGTCCCCGTCGTGGGCCAGCCCCAGTTGGGCGTGGTGTTCGAGGACCTTGCGGCACATGTCTTCGGGATGCATGCAGCCGCAGTCCCGGTTGATGTTGGTGCCGTCGGGCTGGTTGCCATAGACGATGACCTCCGCGCCCAATTCACGCAGCACGCAGGGGGTGGATTTGTACGTGGCACCGTTGGCCGCGTCCACCACGATGCGCAGGCCCTCGAGCGTCATGCCTTTGGGGAAGGAGGCCTTGGCAAACTCGATGTAGCGCCCCAGGGCGTCGTCAATGCGGATGGCCTTGCCCACCTCGCTGGCCAGGGGGCGGATGTTCTCAATGGCGCCGCTGAAGACCAGTTCTTCAATCCGGCTTTCGATGGCGTCGTCAAGCTTGTAGCCGTCGGCGCGGAAGAACTTGAGGCCATTGTCGTCGTAGGGGTTGTGGGAGGCGGTGATGACGATGCCGGCGTCGGCGCGCAGGCTGCGGGTCACGTAAGCCACCCCGGGCGTGGGCAGCGGCCCGATGAATAAGACGTCCACGCCCATCGAGAGGATGCCGCTGGAAAGCGCGTTTTCGAGCATGTAACCCGACAGCCGGGTGTCCTTGCCGACGACAATCTTGTGCCGGCCCTTGGCGCGGGCGTGGCTTTCGAGGGTCTTGAAAACGTGGGCCGCCGCGCGGCCCAGCTTGAGCGCGGTCTCGGCGGTGACCGGTTCAATGTTGGCGGTGCCGCGTACACCATCTGTGCCGAAAATGCGCTTGGGATTGGTCATTGGACGTTCTGCAGACACCCAACAGCGTCACCGTCTGCCCGGCGGCGGCGCGATCGGCACGGTTTCCACCGCGACCTCGGTGGGAGCCACCCAGACCAAGCCGACGCCAGGTGGGGTATGCACTTGGATTCGCTTGCGAAGAGCCTTGGCCTCGGTGACCCCCGTCAGGTCCACAAAAGCGGTGATGTCGCTGGGCTGCAGGTCGCGCAAGAACGTCCCCTCGCCGCGCACGACCAGTTGCACCGAATCGGGCTGGACCCGGAAGGTGCGCGTGTCATTGGCGGTGGTCATGACGGTGATGGGCACGTTGGAGAAGGTGCGCCGGGCGCCGGGCTTGAAGCGGTTCTGGACGCCGTAATGGATGGTGAACCAGACCAGCGTGGCGAGGCACAGCGAGGCCAGCTTCCAGCCAAGATTGTGGGTGATGAACCGGGGCCAGGCCATGCTATTGGGGGCCGGCGTGGGGCGGGGCCGGCGCGCCGGCGGCCGCGCGGCGGCGGCCCAACGCGCGCAACGACTCCACCAGGCTGCGCGATTGGGCCGGCCTCACCAGCACCGAGGTCAGGAACGAACGCAATTCCTCCAGCGTCACCCCGCGCACCAACTGCCCTTTGTGCGCATAAGAGATGGAACCCGTTTCTTCCGACACCACCACGACCACGGCGTCAGTCTCTTCGCTCAGCCCGATAGCCGCCCGGTGCCGCGTGCCAACCGACTTGTGCAAGTCCTGCCGCTGCGTCAGCGGAAAGATGCAGGCGGCCTGGGCGATGCGGTCGCCTTTCATGATGACCCCCCCGTCGTGAATGGCGTTGTTGGGGAAAAAGATCGTTTCCAGCATCTCTGGCGTCGCTTCGCAATTGACCGGCACGCCCGGTTCAACCACGTCCTGGAGGGAGATGCTCTGTTCGATGGCCACCAGCAGACCGATGCGCACGTCCGCCAGCCGCTCGACGGCTTGGATGATGACTTCGATGCTCTCCCGCTGTTCGCGCACGTTGGCAAAGGCGGGCAGACTGCCCAAGCCGGAAAACATGCGGCGCAACTCCGGCTGGAATATCACCAGCACCGCCACCGCGAAGAACGCGAAGAAATTCCGCAACAACAGGCTCAACACCTGCAGCTCCAGAACGTAGGTCACCAGGGTGAGCGCCACCAAGACCAGCAGGAATCCGGTGACGACGTGCGCCGCGCGCGTGCCCCGCACAAACATGATCGAGTAGTAGATCCCCACTGCCAGGATGGCTATCTCCACCAGCGCGCGCCAATTGCTTTGCAGCCATGCGATCATCTTTGCCGCTCCCGCAATGCTTCGGTCATCCGCACCGCCTGCCAAGTGGCCGCCACGTCGTGGGTGCGGATGATCGCCACACCCGCCAGCACCGCCCAGACGGCGCACGCCAGCGACCCCGGCAGCCGCGCGCCCACTTCCGCGCCCAGCAGTTTGCCGATAAAGGACTTGCGCGACACCCCAAGCACCAGGGGGCGACCCAACTTTCTAAAGCTTTCCAGCGCCCCGAGCAACTCCAAATTGTGTTCCACGCTCTTGCCGAAGCCGATGCCTACGTCCAACACCGCCTGCTCGCGGCCCACGCCCGCCCGCTCCAGCCGGCCCAGGCGCTCGGCAAAGAATTCGCCCACTTCGCGCACAACCTCTTCGTAGTGGGGATTCAACTGCATGGTCTGGGGCGTGCCCTGCATGTGGACGCACACGTAACCGGCGCCGGCGTCGGCGGTCACGCGCCAGAGCGCGTCGTCATCGCGGTTGGCGGCGACGTCGTTGACCACGCTGGCGCCGGCGGCCAGCGCGGCGCGGGCCACGGCAGGTTTCCGGGTGTCAATGGAAATCGGCACGGCCAACCGGCCCGCCAGCGATTCGATCACCGGCAGCACCCGCCGCAGCTCCTCGGCCTGGCTCACGGGCGCCGCGCCGGGGCGCGTGGATTCGCCGCCGATGTCCAGGATGTCGGCCCCTTCCCGCGCCAGTTCCAGCGCGTGGGCGGCGGCGGCGGCGGGGTCGAAGTAGCGCCCGCCGTCGGCGAACGAGTCGGGCGTCACGTTCACGATGCCCATCAGGAGCGTCGGCCGCGGGAACACGAACTCAAACTGCCGGGCGCGCCACTTCACCACCGCACTGTCAATGCCAGACACGCTGGACACTATCCAGGCACAGCGTGCCAACTGTCAATGCTGAGCGCAGCCGGTTTCCGTTCCACCTGCAGGCTGCGGCGCGCAGCAGACTGCGCGCCCTGCCGCAGCCGGACCGGACCGATGGTAGGGCGCGCACTCCGTTGCGCGCCGTAGTGGATATGCCAAACGCGCTCCCCGCCCGGACCGAAGAACCCGGCCACGCTCTTCTCGGCAGTCGCCGCCAGGTTCCCAAGCTGGAGAAGTCAGTCGCCACCGCCACCAATATCCGGCGCGTCACCCGCCGACCCGCTTGCCGTTGAAACTGGTGCGCGCTGCAGGATTTGAACCTGCGACCCCTTCCGTGTGAAGGAAGTGCTCTTCCACTGAGCTAAGCGCGCATCAATGACTTTCACCCGCCCTTGGGCACCCGTAGATGCCCTTAGAGGACAAAAGTGTGACAGTCCGAAGGCCAAGATTTACACCCCGCACATTCGAGACGCCAGCCCATTCCTGGGTTGGCCCCGTCACGAGACGAAGATACGCGGGCGCTGCGGACGGGGCAATATCTTTCGGCCAGTTTGGCACAATCACGGCATCAGTGGTTGGCAAGAAAGTCCCTCGGACCGCGAAGAGGAGGAAGAGTCAGTCTAGTGAGCAGGTGAGCCGCGACAACACCATGGCGGTGGTCAGGGCGAGCAGTTGACGTCGCAGCGCCAGGTTCTCCAAGAGCGCCGTCGGGGGCCGGGGATCCCGAGGGCTGGAGCAGCCGCGCAGCGACCAAGACAGGGATGTCGTGGGGGTGGCCGTTGAGAGCCCACGCGGCCTGCTGGCTTTTTGTTATGCGTCTTGTGTGCTATGATTGAGTCAGCTACCCTGTGCTTGGTGCAACCATCAGGAGAAGGCAAATGGACAAAAACAGCAAAGCTGGAGCGA
>Ga0315268_10004601_pt1 | contig 14954 bp, 13 predicted proteins | sample C1_top_MG_FD_204535 | JGI IMG/M metagenome (GOLD analysis project Ga0315268, IMG submission 204535) | Sediment microbial communities from Yellowstone Lake, YNP, Wyoming, USA - C1_top | ecosystem: Environmental > Aquatic > Freshwater > Lake > Sediment | place: USA: Wyoming | collected 2017-08-01
TTCGCCATTCACGAGATTGATACAAAGCAGTGGCTTGCAAACGGAAATAAGCGCCTATCAATCGCGTTAGGGGACAAGTTGCTCAGGAAGGATGGCTACAGCGTGGCTTGGGAGTGGCCTGAGAGGTCGATGAAACGGTAAAGTTTATGCTGCGCGTTGCTCGCGGAGAACTCACATAGAAGGGAGTTGAATATTGGCTTCGCGCCAGGTACAAGAAGATCTTGTAGAGGGAAACGTCCGCGAACCAAAACCCATTCTAAAGGCTCTGGCCAAGCATTGAGGCCAGAACGAGAACCTTCCTCCCTAGCTTCTCCTCAATCCAGTTAAGTCCGGCTGTCCGAATTCCTGAGAGCTCCCGCAGCAACTCCTCCCGTGCAACATCATACTTACTGGGATATGTCAAATACCTATGAATACTAACATGTGTGTTGAGATGAGTTGACCCATGAGCGATGAAGTTATTCCTCCAATCTACCCGCCGGCTGCGAAACGCAAGCACGGGGTGAAGAGGAAGAGGCGCTCTGCCAAGAAACGAAAGTAGGTTGCGTCTTGAAAGTCACATTTCTGGGGTCGGGAGGTTCCGCAGTTAGCGCGACACGAGCATGTCCTTCCATCCTGCTCGACGATTCGATCCTGTTCGATCTCGGACCGGGGAGCCTGAAGAACCTACGAGCCTACCACCTTGAAGCCGAGCGCATATCCAAGGTGTTCATCTCACACCAACACGCGGACCACATTTCAGACCTAGTTCCATTTCTCTGGACAATTCAGATCGACGGCCGCCAAGCTCCGTTAGAGGTGTACGGCCCGGCGGGCTTCAAAGAAACCTTCACCGAGCTCCTAAAATGTACAGGCACAAGCGACGGCTTCTTCAAATTCCCACTGACGGTCGATGAGATCGACTTCGGCGCCAAGTTGGGCGATATCTCAACATGCCGAACGTCGCATTCAATCCCAACACTCGCCTTCCGTGCTGACGCGAAGGGCAAATCGTTCTGCTATTCGGCCGATACAACTTACTGCCCAGCACTCATACACCTGGCTCAGAACGTTGACTTGTTGATTCATGAAGCCACATTCCTTGAGGATCAACTGCCCATAGCCCAATTGACATCCCATTCCACGCCCGAGATGGCGGGACGAGCAGGCAAAGAGGCCCACGCGAAGAGACTCGCACTGTTCCACATTCCACCCCCAAACGAGAAAAGGGAGAACGAATTCCAGTCGGTAGCAACACAGGTCTATGGAATGGATGTCTTCGTCGGCATGGATATGGCTACGATCGAATTCTAAGGCGCGTGAACTAGAGCTTAAATTCTGAACAGTATATTGACCACGAAAGCTGGGCGCGTATTGAAAGCTGAAACCCAGAGAGAGAGCTTTCTTGAGAAGTTCAAGGGCATACAGGTTGCCTTGACGTTTCGGGATGTCATCCTTCTGCCGGGCCGCGCGGAAGTTGAACCCAGCGAGGTTGACGTTCGCACGCGCGTGACGAGAGGGCACAGCCTCAACATACCCTTCGTCTCCTCGCCGATGGACACCGTCACGGAAAGTGAGATGGCCATTGCACTCGCCAGAGAAGGCGGACTTGGCGTAATTCATCGGAACTGTTCAATTGATGAGCAGGTTGAGATGGCGAAACGCGTCAAACGAGCTGAAGCACTCATCATCCGCGATGTCATCACGGTAGCACCAGACAACACCGTCGGGCAAACGCTGGCCCTAATGGAGAAGCACAACATCTCAGGCCTCCCGGTTGTAGAGAAGGCAAAGCTCGTCGGCATTGTAACGGGGAGAGATGTCCGATTCGCACAACCGAGCCTTCTTGTCAAACAAGTAATGACGAAGAACGTTGTGAAAGCTGAAGAAGGCACCAGCATAGAAGAGGCTCAGAGGCTGCTGGCGGATCATAAGATCGAGAAGCTCCCAATAGTAAGCAAGGCTGGGGAGCTTGCGGGGCTCGTCACATTCAAAGACATTCTACTCAGGGGCAAGTACCCGAACGCCGCCCGTGATGAGAACGGTCAACTGCTCTGCGCCGCCGCAGTGTCCCCGTTCGATCTGGATCGAGCCAAGAAATTGGATGAGTATGCGGACATCTTGGTAACTGATGTCTCGCACTTTCATAACGCAAACGTGTTCAAAGCGACCAAGACGTTGATGTCCGAGGTTTCGGCTGAAGTCGTCGTTGGCAACATTGGGACCTCCGACGCAGCAGAGGACGCGATCTCCGAGCTTGAGCAGATCAGCGGATTCAGAGTGGGCATAGGATCAGGATCAATCTGCACTACAAGCGAGGTTACGAAGGCTGGTTCTCCAACCTTGTTTGCCACAGCGCAAGTGTCGGACGCAGTTGCGAAATACGGCGCGGACATACCAGTCATAGCCGATGGGGGAATTCGGACGCCAGGCGATGTTGCAATCGCCTTAACGGCTGGCGCCTCCGCGGTGATGATCGGAAACCTGTTCGCTCGTTGCAGAGAATCTCCAGGCACGCTGATCACGATTGGTGGAAGGTACTACAAGCAGTACCGGGGGATGGGCAGTCCGACGGCGCGGGAGAAGCGATACTCACTCGACCGTTACAGTCTCCCATCAAAGGGAGTTCCAGAAGGCGTCGAGGGCTGGGTTCCGTACAAGGGAGAAGTGACCATAGTGATCGACGAGATGGTATCAGGCCTCCGAGCGTCACTCGGCTATGCTGGAGCGGCCAGCATTCGGGATCTCTGGCGAAGAGGAAGACTAGCGGCGCTAAGCCCGTCAGGCTCTGAGGAGGCTCGTCCTCACGATATACTACTGCCGAGCGAGTCGCAAGAAGTCTAGAGTTGAGATAGGGGCATAGCACGTTTATATAACCTCCGTCATATTCCCGGCGTGAATTCGACAATGCCCATGATACTCCCTGAGGAGTTGGCGTCGAAATCCGTCATCCCCGCGATAAGGGCGCTCATTGTGAAACGCCTTGTCGAAGAGCACGGGATGACTCAGCAAGAGGCGGCCAAGACTCTGGGAGTCACGCAGCCCGCCGTAAGCAAGTATCTTCACCAGAAACGTGGCGCTGCTATACGATTACACGGAATCAGACAGATCGACGAGGCAACTAACGAAATCGCCAAAATGGTTTCCTCGCGTAGAGTGAAACCGATTGAAGTTATGAGCAAGATTGAGGCTGCCTGCGACTACGTCAGAAGAAACCGGTACATGTGCGACCTGCACAAGAAACTGGAGCCCGGTATCGATGTCGAAGCCTGCCACATCTGCGAACAATAGAGAAACCAGCCCACGCATCGAACCGCATGTTTAGGCGGGTAGATCCAATGGACATCAAAGTTCAACCGGGAGACCAAGCCCCAGACTTTGAAGGACCGACCGGCGAAGGAAGAATCCTTGGGCTCAAGGATTTCGCTGGCAAGAGGGTAGTCCTGTACTTCTACCCGAAGGATGATACTCCTGGCTGCACAAAGGAAGCCTGCAGCTTCAGAGACAACATTCAACCCATCCGGTCACTCGGAGCAGAGGTCATCGGGGTCAGCGTTGACAGTGCCGAGTCACACAAGAAGTTCTCAACTAAATACAAGCTACCGTTTCCATTGATTAGCGATAGGCAGAAGCGCATTGCGAAGGCCTTCGGTGTCCTGAAAGATGTCGGACTCGCCACGAGGAGAGTTACTTTCCTCATAGACAAGAACGGGAAGATCTCCAAAATCTTTCCTAAGGTTGACGTGTCGAAGCACACTGAGGAAGTAGTCGCGGCTCTCAAGGAAATGACGCCATGAGTGAAGGGCGTGTCTGTTGTTCGTACGACAGGCCCGAGGGGCATCCGAGAAGCTTTTTCAATAGCTGCAATCCGGATGTGCGCGATTATCCTGAACTGATGGTCGTGGAGTCAAGGGAATGAGCCAAGATACCCTGCAGGATTTCGCTGGCGTCTGGATTGGCAAGATGAGCGAGCTCGTCCAGACCATCACAGGCTCAGGGCCGATCAAGTATCTCGTTAACTGGAGCCGTATGTACGCTCTATGGCCGGTTCACATCACGACGGCTTGCTGCAGTGCTGAATTCGGCGCGATGATGGGCCCGCGCCTTGACCCCGAGCGTTTCGGCCTGCAGGCGGTTGCCGGTGGATTAAGGCAGTGCGATCTGCTGATCGTAGAGGGAACAGTCACGAAGAAGATGGCCAAGCGCTTGAAAGTCGTGTACGAGCAAATGGCCAAACCTCGATACGTGATCGCCATGGGCGACTGCGCATGCTCGGGAGGACTGTTTCATGACTCATACAGTATCGTTAACGATGTGCACAAGCTCTTCCCGATTGACGTGTACATTCCTGGCTGCCCGCCTAGGCCAGAAGCACTCCTAAGTGCCATTGTGAAGCTGCGCGAGAAGATACGCAGGCAAGAAGTGTTCGCGTAATGAGCCAAGCTTCGCTCTCGCGTGAGCAAGGTCTCATAGACCGGCTCAAATCTCGCTTTCCGGAAGCGATCAAAGACGCAAAGATAGACCGCGCTCGCCGCGTAACCGTCCACTTCGAGAAGGATCATCTCCAAGAGATCGCCATATTCATGCGCGATGAACTTGGGATCGATCACGTGAAGGGCGTCGCGGGTGTCGATTTCCCCACACATAAGAAGATCGATGTACTATACTTCGCGGCGTCCTACTCGAAACCCGAGATCCATGATATCATCGTTATACTGATGGCTGAGCTTCCTAGAGATAATCCCACAATCGCCACGTCCGTCACGATCTGGCCGAGCGCGCACTTCCATGAGAGAGAAACTTTCGAAATGTTCGGAGTGAGGTTCGAGGGGCATCCAGACCTCAGGAAGTTGCTGACCCTCGACAACTGGGAGGGGCCACCGCCAATGTTGAAGGATATCAAATTCCCCGAGATGGGACAACGATGACCGCAGAAGCAGCAGCCCCAATCATGTCGATCACCAAGGGATCGGATTCGTCGACCCTTGATGTCTCCGTAGGTCCTCAGCACCCTGGATCGGGCCACTGTCGAATCCTCATGCGAGTTGATGGCGACCGCATCGTGAGCGTTGATCCTGACATAGGTTACGTTCACCGAGGGTGCGAGAAGATCGCGGAAAACCGGAATTACGTAAGCAACATTCCACACCTTGAACGACCAAACATTGCCGACGCGATCCACTTGAACTGGGGATACACGCTTGCGGTCGAGGAGCTTCAAGGCGTCGTTGTACCTCCGAGAGGAAGATACATCGCGACGATCGCTGCTGAAATGAATCGCATCGCGAGCCACCTGTATGGCCTCGCGATCATGCAAGGAGTTTTCGTGGGACACACAACAGTTTTCATGTGGGCATTCGGGGACCGAGACCTCTTCCTCGAACTCGCAGAAATGCTCACGGGCGCCCGGATGACATATTCGTTCCTACCTCCAGGAGGACCCAGACGCGACCTGCCGTTCGGATTCGTAGAGCGCCTCACCAAGCTCGTAGACTACCTTGAGAGGCGACTGCCTGAGTACGAGCGAATCTACTTCCGCAATCCACTCATGGTCTCCAGATGCAAGGGCGTTGGAGTCCTCAAACGAGAGGACGCGATGAGGCTGGGCGTTGCTGGTCCGGTTCTACGCGCTTCCGGTGTCAAGTATGATGTTCGAAAAGCGGAACCATACGGCGCCTATGACGAACTCGACTTTGAAATCCCCACATTCGAGGAAGGCGACTCCTACTCACGAATCCTCATGAAACTTGAGGAGATGAAGCAGAGCATCAGAATAATCAGACAAGCGCTAGAGAAGATGCCAAAGGGGCCCATCGCCCGCAAGGCTCCACTGGTTGCTCCGGAAGGAGAAGCCACGGGGCGCGTTGAGTCTTCACGTGGGGAGATAGCCTACTTGGTGATGGGAGACAACAGCGACAAACCGTACAGAGTCAAAATCATGAATGGATCCTTCCGCAACCTCATCGCCCTCCCGTACCTTGTTAGAGATGTGCACGTCGCAGATCTGCCGGTCATCTACGGCAGTTTGGACTATTGGCCAGTGGAGGCAGACAGGTAGCAAGGTGTGATCCATGGTCCTCGGCCCAATGTTCGAAGGAATCAAACACATCTTCAAACACACATTCACAATGAAGTACCCCTACCAAAGACTTCAGCTCCCGAAAGGCTTTCGCGGCAGACATCTGCTCTACCTGGACAAGTGCACGGGCTGCGGAATCTGCGCGTGGATCTGCCCAGAACGCTGCATCACTCTTGTTCCGCCATCACCAACCGACAAGAAGGAGTATCCGCAGAACCCGGAGAGGCGTTTTCCGCAGTACTGGTACGCCAGATGCTGCTTCTGCCACTTCTGTGTCACGCCTGACACTCTGATTACGACGAATCCGTCGGTCAAACCTATGGCTGAGATCTCGGTTGGCGATCGTGTACTGACCCACACAGGACAGATCCGAGAAGTACGTCGCGTGTACAAGAGAGACTACAACGGAACGCTATACAAAATACGGCCGCTAGGTGCGCCGTTCTCGCTCAAAGTTACTAAGGATCACCCTCTCCTAGTTGCCACAAGGAAGATCGCCAAGAAGGGACGACTCGAGAAACGGGTTCGAGAAGTGGTTTGGAAGACGCCTACGGAGCTGAAACGCGGGGACTACTTGACTACCCCCATAATGAAAGAAACGAGAGACATCAACTTCTGTGAGCAGCAAGTCGAGGTCGGACAGCCGAGTACCGGCAAACGGCTGACCAAACAACTGAGGTTGCCCGCTAACAGAGATCTGTTCCGACTTGTCGGATACTACCTTGCAGAAGGTTACATTGTCAGAAGAACAGTAGGATTCGCTTTCGGTGAACACGAGACGGAGTACATCAACGACACCGCGAGACTCATCCGAAAGCTCTTCAAGCACGAGCCGAGCAAGCAGACGATCCATCATTCTACCCACGTGATGCTTCATTCTGTAGTTGCAGTGCAGTTCTTCGAGAAGTTCGGACGTAGCTCCGACCAGAAGAAGATACCTGATTGGATGATGTTCTCCTCGCCGGAGAAGCAGAAAGATCTCGTTCTGGGCGCTTGGCGAGGTGATGGCTATTTCCACAAACCTACCAAAGGAAACAGGGCAACATTTTTTGAGTATGTAACAACCTCGCGGACACTGGCGTTCCAAATACAGCAGCTCCTGATGAGAAACAAGATCGTTGCTGAAATCAGCTATGCCGCACACAAGAACAGGAAACTCGCTTACATCGTTGCGGTTCGAGGCAAGTTCGTGTCCCTGATGGCTGACGTTATGCGCATCGGTTTCAGGGACCGACGAAGCAGGACGTTCTCGCGCTTCGAAATTGACAGTAACTACGTATACTCCCCGATCTTTGATATTCGAAGCCAGAAGGTGGAGAATCAGCCCGTGATCAATCTGTCGATCGAGGGTGACGAATCCTACGTGGCAGGAAACGTGACGGCTCACAATTGTACAGATTACTGTCCGACGGGAGCGCTTGATTACACGCCTGACTATGAACTTGCAGAATATGATCGCGAATTGCTTCTCTGGAGTCCTGAACGGCTTTCTCGTCCGCCGACGAATATTGGGGAGTATCAGCCGGTGTTCCACGGCAAAACTGGAAGCCAGGGCGTCACGTACGAACAACCGATCAAGCAAAAATCAAAGTGACAACTCGTCAAGGTTGAAATCGGAGACTCTTGTAATTCGTTAGCGGCTAGAGATGTCTGAGGTTCAAGACGAGCTGGATGATGCGATAGAGAAGAGGACGAAGGCTAGAAAGCGTAAGCGCGGTCCCTATCGAAAGTCCTCGCCGGTTCATTATTGAATTCGCCAATCATGACGTAGGTCATATTTAATAAACACAAACAAGAGTTGGCGCACAGAATCAAGCGAGACGTGACCGAAATGCCGACAACTCTCGAAATCAAAGACTTGCACGTCAGCATCGAGGCCAAGCAGATTCTGAAGGGCGTGAACCTGAAGGTCTCGCAGGGCGAGATTCACGCCGTCATGGGGCCGAACGGATCCGGCAAGAGCACGTTGGCGAACACGCTCATGGGCCATCCGAAATACAAAGTGAACAGCGGTGACATCCTTGTCAACGGAGAAAGTATCGTCGGCATGACTCCGGACCAACGCGCCAAGAAAGGGCTCTTTCTTGCTTTCCAGTATCCGCTCGAAATCTCGGGCGTACCACTGGCTCAGTTTCTGCGCTCAGCATATCGGTCAGTCAAGGGAGATGCTTCGCCTAAAACCGAAACAAAAGGAGTAGGCGGGGAAATGATCTCGGCGCTAGCGTTTAAACAGAAACTGGAAGAGAAGCTGAAGGAAGTTGACTTGGACGCATCGTTCACCAAGCGATACCTCAACGAAGGATTCTCAGGGGGAGAGAAGAAGCGTGCCGAGATCCTTCAAATGGCCATCCTGCAACCCGCCATCGCGATCATGGACGAGACGGATTCAGGTTTGGACATAGACGCTGTCAGGAAAGTCGCCGAGGTGGTTTCTCGGATGGCAGGTCCAGAGATGGGGGTACTTCTGATCACGCACTATCAACGGATTCTTGAGTACGTCAGGCCGCAATTTGTCCATGTGATGGTGGATGGACGGATATTCAAATCAGGTGGAGCCGAGCTGGCAAAGATGCTTGAGGAGAGAGGGTATGAGTGGATTGAGCGTGAAGCCGCGCCGACTGCAAGCGCAAGTTGAAAGGAACACTTATTACGTATGTCATAGGAGTCCATGCTGAGAGCGATGGCAACCAAACAAACGCTCGACATAGACTACACAAAATACAACTTCAGAGACCCGGACACAACTTACGAGTACAAGTTCCCTAAGGGTCTCTCACGGGAGATTGTCGAGCAAATATCTCAAATCAAGAAGGAACCTGACTGGATGCGCCAGTTCAGGCTACGCTCATACGACCACTTCATGAAACGTCCCCTACCGATGTGGGGTGGAGACCTCACAACGCTCAACTTCGACGAAATGCTCTACTACGCAAGCTCAACAGAAAAGAAGAGTAGATCATGGGAGGACGTTCCAGAATACATCAAGAACACGTTCGACAAACTCGGCATACCGGAAGCAGAAAAGAAGTTTCTGGGTGGAGTCGGCGCGCAGTACGAATCCGAGGTCGTCTACCACAGTCTAAGGGAAGACCTAGCAAAGAAGGGCATCATATTCCTTGACACTGACACTGCTCTCCGCGAGCACTCCGATCTGTTCAAGAAGTATTTCGGCACTGTTGTTCCCCCGGAGGACAACAAGTTCGCGGCGCTGAACAGTGCTGTTTGGAGTGGAGGTAGCTTCATCTACGTTCCTCCAAGCGTGGACGTTGGAGTTCCGCTGCAAGCCTACTTCAGGATCAATGTCCAGAACATGGGGCAATTCGAGAGAACCCTCATAATCGCAGACAAAAACAGCCGACTGCATTACATTGAAGGATGCACAGCCCCGGTCTACTCAACCGATTCACTGCACTCAGCAGTCGTAGAAATCATAGCAGAACCCGGCGCACACGTTCGTTACACAACAATTCAGAACTGGTCCAACGATGTTTACAACTTGGTCACGAAACGCGCCTACGCTCGCGCAAACGCGACCGTCGAATGGGTCGACGGAAATCTCGGCAGCAAACTCACAATGAAATACCCCTCAATCTACCTACTCGGACCAGGAGCCAAGGGCGAAATACTCTCAGTCGCATTCGCAGGAAAGAACCAACATCAAGACGCCGGCGGTAAGGTTGTTCACCTTGCACCAAACACCACATCCAGAATCACTTCGAAATCAGTTTCCAAAGATGGAGGAAGAACCACGTACCGTGGACTCCTCCACGTAGCGAAAGGAGCGAAAGGAGTGAAGTCGAGCGTACGATGCGACGCACTGCTACTGGACGAATACTCCAGGACGGACACTTACCCGTACAATGAGATCAACGAGGACGACGCAACCACAACACATGAGGCAACGGTGGGCAGGATCGGCGAAGATCAATTATTCTACTTGATGTCACGCGGGCTCTCCGAGCAAGAAGCACTGAGTATGATCGTCATGGGATTCATGGAACCGTTCACCAAGGAACTGCCAATGGAATACGCGATAGAACTCAACAGGCTCATCCAACTAGAAATGGCAGGCTCAGTCGGCTAGACAAGCAACCTATTATCTCGTTTCCTTCTTTGGTTGAACGTTTCAAAGTGCTCAGGTGTAACTAAGAAGTGTCCGAGCTAACTCTCGCCGAAACAACCGAGCCTACGCTGGCCAAGCTGTCGCAAACCCGAAACGAACCAGAATGGCTCCGGGCATTTCGCACGAATTCCTTCAAACTTTTCCGCGAACTCCCACCAGAACTCTCCAATCTCTACACCAAGTACGCTGACCTGGCGGGTGTCGATTTCGAGTCCGCATCCATCGGACTCCCCGAACCATCACGCACCGAAGTCGACAGTATCGTGAGCAAGTTCGAGTCGGACAGGGCAATCACGTTGTATCAGATTGAATCAAAAGCCATCGTCCCGCAAATGCCCGAAGCTCTGATGAGAGAGGGGGTCGTTCTTACTGACATAGCTAGCGCGATCAACCACGACCCTGACACTTTCAAACGCCATTTTCTCGAGAAGGCAATCCTTCCTGAGGAGGACAAGTTCGCTGCGCTGAACAATGCGCTCTTCACGGCGGGATTCTACCTGCGGGTGCCGAAAGCGATTGAGATCACGACTCCGTTCCGAGTCGTTACGATTCTTGATTCCGAAGGCCGCGGGCTCTTCGCGCAGAATCTGATCATCGCAGAGCCCAGAAGCAAGTTCACGGTGCTGGAGGAATTCTATTCACCCCGGCTGACGGGCCAGATGAGACGGGCAACGTACAGCGGTCTGTCCGAAGTTTACCTCCACGAGGGAGCAGAAGTCACATACGCTAGCATCAACAACTTGGCCTCAAACGTGAACATATTCCTGAACAAGAAGTCGATTGGACAGCGAGATAGTCGAATCGTGTGGTCCTCGGGGCTGTTGGGGGGAGCATTCACACGATCTCGCCTTGAAAGCGTGATGAAGGAGGAAGGCGCGTCCTCCGAGAATGTGGAAGTCATATTCGGCGCTGGGACGCAGCGATTTGACGCGGTGTCAAACATCACACACGTGGGCCAGAACACAAGCGGCCATGCAGTCTCAAAGGGTGTTGTGAAGGAGAAGGCGAGGTCCATTCTCAAGGGCATGATTCACATAGGCAAAGACGCGAAGAACTCTCGTGCCTATTTGGCAGAACATGGAATGATTCTCGGGAAAGAAGCACGGGCCGACGCCATACCGGGCCTAGAAATAGAGACCAACGACGTGAAAGCCACGCACTCAGCGTCAGTGGCCCAAATCAACGATGAGGAAATCTTCTACATAATGTCACGAGGACTCTCGGAAGACGATGCGAAGAAGCTCATTATCGTTGGATTCTTCGAACCAGTCGTCGAACGAATACCCGTACCCGAGGTTGCTAGGAGAATCCGCAGAATCATCGACCTCAAGTGGTCCGGAGTCTATGACTTCGAAACTTATCTGAAACCGAGACCTTTGGAGGACGAATACTACGAAGAGGAAGCACACAAGCCGCGCGACTTGTTCGAAGGGCACTACAAATACAGGTGAAGTTCTGACAAGTTTCACGATTTCTTCAGTTTTTCGCGGTAATGCCGTCGTAGTTTCGCGACTTTAGGTGCTATTACAGCTTGGCAGTACGGTTGGTACTGATTGTTCCGGTAGTAATCCCGATGATATTCCTCGGCTGGGTAGAAGGCAGAGAAGGGCTCAAGTTTGGTCACAATGCGACCTGCCCAAACCCCTGATCCTTCAGTTTCCTTGCTCACCTGCTCTGCGATCGCCTTCTGCTGCTCATCGTGGTAGAAGATGACGGAGCGGTATTGCGTTCCAACATCAACTCCTTGGCGATTTAGAGTGGTTGGATCGTGCATCGTGAAGAAGATCTGTAGAATCTCACGGAAAGAGATCATGCTGGGATCGAATGTAACCTGCACCACTTCCGCATGACCTGTCGTCCCAGTGCACACTTGCTCATAGGTGGGATTTGGAACGGAGCCACCCGAGTACCCGGACTCAACTTTCTCGACACCCTTGAGCTCGCTGAAGACCGCTTCGGTGCACCAAAAACAACCCCCACCGAGGGTTGCGATTTCCCTACCACGCGAACCGCTCATGTACAGATCCTTCTGCTCCTGTTACGTATAAGTAATCAACTTGATTCGAATGCAGGCTTTCTATGTTGGAATGAGAGTACAACAGATTTTTGGTGGGACACAGATTCGGTTTTTCCTTGGCGTTGACCAGTTGAAATATCACTGGAGTAGAGTTCCGCAGGGAAGTCCGCTATGACAGACGCAGAAGCTGAAAGGCTTGCTAGACTCTTCAACCGTGATGAGTACGCAGACCACACTGTCTACAAGGAACTGGCGAGGCGCGAGAGGAATCCAGAAAGAAAGCGTATTCTCGATGACCTTTCTTCAACAGAGCTACAGCATTACCGGTTCTGGAGCACTCTCACGGAGGGATACGTGCCAAAAATCAGCCGCGTTCTGTTAATGTCGATCGTGGCGCTGAGGACCATCTTCGGTCTCACTTTCACTCTGAAACTACTTGAACGGAACGAGCACAAGACCATCGCGGGCTACCAAAACTACTTACAGAGGCTTGAGGGCGACCGCAGAGCCACGCTCGAGTCCATCATTAAGGATGAGCAGGAGCATGAGCGTTATTTCATCTCTCAAATTAACGAGGGCGTCGTGAAGTACATGAGCTTCATCGTCCTGGGGCTCGCGGACGCGATTGTCGAGATCACGGGGGTTCACGCAGGTTTCTTGGGAGTGACCAGTTCGACACTGATAGCTGGCATTGCTGGCCTGGTTGTCGGTTTTGCAGCGGCCATCTCCATGGCCTCAGCCGCCTATTTGCAGGCAAAGCACGACCTAAGTCGTTCGCCTGCGGTCTCAGCGGTGACCACAGGCATAGCATACATTGGAGCGGTGGCATTTCTCGCGCTGCCCTACTTCCTCACACATAACATGCCGATCGCCTTCGGAACATCAGTTATGATCGCACTGATTCTCACGGCAACATTCACGTTCTACGGCGTCGTGCTTACAGAAAGAAGGTTCGCAAGGGAGTATATCATTAGCGTCGCGTTGACACTTGGGACTGCCCTTGGGGCATATCTATTCGGCGAACTCCTCGGCAGTGTTTTCGGGGTCAGGCAAGCAATGCGTCCACCATAGGTGACAGCCAAACCAATAACTTGTCGTGGGCCAACAAATATCGCGGTTGGCTTCACGTGTTTGTAATGACTCTAATGATTCTAACTGCCGAAAACTAATCCGTATCAAACTCACACCGCCCTTTGAATCCTATCTTTAGCGCACGCCATGAGGCCTGATTGATGGGCGCAGACACCCTGGTTCAGACGCTGCTCTTCATCAGCGCGCTCGGGATCTATATTCACGCGATTTTCCTAACGATTTCGCTTGGGTTTCCTTGGATCATTATGGCTTTGATGTACAAGTGGTGGCGAACCGGGGATCGTGACTACTTTGACGCGATGAAAACGGTGACGGCGGTTCTCGGCCTCAATTTCGCGCTCGGAGCAATTACGGGTACACTCGTAGAATTCGGGTTGGTTCAGGCTTGGCCGGGGTCGATCTTCCTAATAGCGACTTTCGGTTTCGTTCCGCTCTCGATTGAGCTCATCGCGTTTGTTGGCGAGATTGTTCTGTTAATCATGTTCATCGTGAGTCTTGGGCGGTCGAAGCCGACAACGAGCCTGGGCATTATGGCTCTTTACGCTGTCATGGCAGCGTTGTCAGGCGTAGTGATAACGACGGTCAACAGTTGGTTGAACGTCCCATGGGGCACGGGACCGGTTGCATCTATCCTCTACCCGTTTCTGCCGCAATACGGGCCGAACGTCATCGACGTGCCAGCGCTTGTGAGGTTGAAGGTCGAACTTCTCCGCGGCCTTGCCACGGGCAATTCGGCGCAGGTAATCCAAGATCCTACTACAGCCAGGAGCGTTGGTTTGACGCTGCGTGATCCGTTTGTGGCATTCTATTCCCCGTACGCATTAGTCAGCGCGTTGCACAATGTCAATGCCGGATTCATAGTCGGGATGTCTTTCGGCCTAGTTGGGTTCGCATACAAATTCCTCAAAACCGGAAACTCGAAGTACGTGAAGATCATCCGAGCGTTTCTCCCGATTCTCCTGATCTGCCTCGTAATTCAACCTACTATCCTAGGTGACTCCATGGGCAAAATGGTTGCAGCCAACCAGCCAACTAAATTCGCCCTAATGGAAGCAGCGCAGACAACCAAAGCGAACCCGCTCGTATCGCTGCTAGCCTACGGAGACCCGCAACACCCAATCGCTGGATACGACAGTTTCCGCGCAGCTTGCGAGAGCAATAGAGGCAAGACACTGGGACAGTTGGTTTCAGGCACGGTGCCTGACCTTGATGCCGGACGGTTATCGTCGATTGACTTGGGGGATCTTTGCCTGTCCGACCTCGCGATCGCCGAAACACGAATGGCCACAGTGAACGCGGCGTACTATTCGAAGATACTGACGGGCATTGTGGCTTTCGTATCAGTCCTCTCTCTCGCTGCCCTGCTCTTCAACCTGAACGTCCTATCGAAACTGGCGGAACGAATCCTTGGACCAGTTGGAAAAAGGCGAGCGATCTTCAGCATATCGATCCTCATGCTTGCAGGGTCAGTCTCCGCGGCGATGCTTGGTTGGTTCGTGCGCGATGGAGGAAGAAAGCCGTGGACCGTGTATGGACTGGTATATCCAGGGGAAGTTGTGACACCTGTCCCAATCAATCCTTGGGTCCTCGCACTTTTCACGCTCACTTTCGTCGGAATGGCTGTGGTGGGGATCTACGGCATTTACATTGTCGCCACGAGGCCT
>Ga0315268_10004602_pt1 | contig 14950 bp, 13 predicted proteins | sample C1_top_MG_FD_204535 | JGI IMG/M metagenome (GOLD analysis project Ga0315268, IMG submission 204535) | Sediment microbial communities from Yellowstone Lake, YNP, Wyoming, USA - C1_top | ecosystem: Environmental > Aquatic > Freshwater > Lake > Sediment | place: USA: Wyoming | collected 2017-08-01
CCGAAACACGACACAAGCAGGTGGTTAACTCGTTCCCCAATTGCCCTTGGGAACGAAATTAGGCCCCAAGTTCAGCTGGTCCTGTAAAGGTGTTCCCCAGCCCCGCTGGGGAACGAGGCGGTTAAGGTTCTTCCATAATTAGTGGCACAAAATCAGTGGCACCGGCTTTCCAGCCGGTGCTGTAGGGGCGGGTTTAAAACCCGCCCTTACCGGCGCTTTCCAGGGATTAGGGGTGTACTGCAAGCTGAATAATCATGCAACCCAAAGGCCTCATCCCCGGAAAGGAAAAATCCCCCCTGCCCCCCTTTGCCAAAGGTGGGAAAAGAGGAGACTTTTCCCAAGGGGGGGTTTAAAGAAAAGGCTTTTCAAGTCCCCCTTGGAAAAAGGAGGATTTAGAGGGATTTAACAAGGGGATGGTTCACGGTAAAGTGCAACTGCTGGAAACGAGGCGGATGGTGGCACGGGCTTTCCAGCCTGTGCCGGCGCAGGCTAAAGCCTGCGGCTACCTTTTTCTTGCCAAGCCAGGCTGGGGGAGGAAAGGAGGGCGCCATGAAACGGCGTAGGGGCCTGCTTAATTGGCTGGTGGTCTTGGGGGTACTGCTGGGGGCGGCGCTGGGGCCGGGGCCGGCGGCGGCGCAGATGGCCCACCAGGTGGTCATGGGCACCCCGGGGGACGACACCCAGATCAACCTGGGCACGCCGGGGCGGGACTTTATCGCCCAGTACGGCCTGGGCGGCCATGACATCCAGTATAGCACCGGGGCTGCCGGCGACGACTGGCTGGAGCAGGACGGCGGCGACGGTAATGATAATCTGACCATTAAGGCCGGGGATGGCAATGATTTTATCCATCAGATCGGCGGTAATGGCAATGACGCGCTAAACGTTGATGGACAGAGTGGTAACGACATCATCTTCCAGTTCGGCGGTCCGGGGGATGACAATATCACTGCACAGGGAAACGAAGGGAACGACTTTATCTACCAGTCCGGCGGCCCGGGTAATGATACCATCACGGCGGACGTTTACGAGGGCAACAACCTGGTGCGCATGGACGGCAGCGAAGGGAATGATACCCTCACTTACCATGTCTATGGCCAGGTCGTGGCTTATATCGTCGGCGGCCCCGGTTATGACACCCTGACGGTGACAGCCGGCGGTCAGAGCTTCACCCTGGTTACCGAATACGGCCAGGTGCTGTGCACCGGGGGCGAAGGCGGCACTTATATCATCGTGGGGGGCGTGGAGGAGATCAAGGTGACGGATGAGAATGGCAACATCACCTGCCAGCCGGGGATACCGGGGCCGCCCCCGCAGCCCCCGCCGCCCACCTGGTGGGGGTCACATCAGGTGGTCACGGGCACCGAAGGGGATGACACCCAGATAACCACGGGCACGGCGGGGCGGGACTTCATCGTCCAGTACGGCCTGGGCGGCCATGACAACCTGTATATCCAAGGCGGCGACGGTGACGACTGGCTGGAGCAGGACGGCGGTGATGGCAATGATACTATGACGATCCGAACCGGCACCGGCAATGATGTTATCCACCAGGACGGCGGCAACGGCAATGACACGCTGGCTGCTTACGGAGAAGATGATAACGACATTATTTTTCAATTCGGCGGTCCGGGAGATGACAATATCAGCGCCAGGGGCGCCAGGGGCAATGATTATATTTATCAGTCCGGGGGCTCTGGCAATGACACGCTGCGGGTGAACGCCGATGACGGCGACGACCTGGTGCGCATGGACGGCGGCGAAGGGGACGACACCCTCATCTATGACGTCTCGGACGGCCAGGATACAGTCTACATCAACGGCGGCCCCGGCTTTGACCGCTTGACGGTGAACGCGGGCGACGTGCTTAACTACACCCTGGTGGATGAATCCGGCCAGGTGCTGTGCAGCCGGGGCGCGGGGGGCACCTACATCATCGTCCGCGAGGTGGAGCAGATCACCGTGCTGGACGCGGCCGATAATGTCATCTGCGCGCTGGCGTTCCTGGTGGCCGACTTCACCGCCAACCCCACGGAGAACTTCGCGCCCCTGACGGTGCAGTTCACCGACGCCTCCACCGGAGAAGTCAACGCCTGGGCCTGGGATTTCGGCGACGGCGGCAGCAGCACGCTCCAGAACCCCAGCCACCTGTACAAAAAAGCCGGCTCCTATCAGGCCACCCTGACCGTGATCGGCCCGGGAGGCTCCAGCAGCAAGAGCGCCACCATCAATGCTTACAAAAAGGGGGCGCCCAAGGCCAAATTCGCGGTGAGCGCCAAGAAGGGCCCGGCGCCGCTCACCGTGCAGTTCACCGACGCCTCCACCGGCTGGATCACCGGCTGGGCCTGGGACTTCGGCGACCCCTCATCCGGGACCGACAACACCAGCACGGAGCCCAGCCCCAGCCATACCTACGCCACTCCCGGCAAGTACAAGGCCACGCTCACCGTGACCGGCCCCGGCGGCGCCACCAGCAAATCCGCCACCATCAAGGTGACGTCCTAAGGTTCTCTCTTTGCGCCCTTTGCGTCTTGGCGTGAAAGTCTTTCTCACGCAAAGACGCAAAGTCGCAAAGGCGCCAAGAAAAAAATAGGGGCGGGGTAACCCCGCCCCTACCGGCCCTTTCCAGGGGTTAGGGGGCAAATAGAGGCACAGGCTGGTGCGGCGCAGGCTCACGGTGCATGAGCCCCAAGGGCTCACAACGAGTGATGAAAATTTAAAGATGGCGGGCACGGAGGCCCGCCCCACCAGCCATTTTCATGCAAAAGCCTGCTGCTGCCTTTTTCTTGCGCAGGCGGCGATGGGATTCAGGGGGATTTTAAAATCTCCCTAACTTGCCTTCTCTTAAGAAAGGGGAGGGGGACGAAGACTTCGCCATGAAGGGCGGCCTGAAAAGGCCGCCGCGGCTACATGATGGCCGGTTCGGGGGGGCCTTCTTCTTTCTTTTCGGGCTTTTCCGGCACCGGAGGTTTCTGCTTCTTGGCCGGCCGGGGGGGAGCCTTCACCGGGAGAGGCGCCAGGAAGCGCGCCAGGACCCAGCCCGTGGCCCCGCTGGCGGGCTGGCGCACCTTCACCCAACCGGCGGGGTTGGCCTCCAGGCGCTCCAATTGGTCGTTTAAGGCCAGGGTTTTCACCACCGGGGCCTGCGCTCCCGGGCTGAGGCGGAGCTTGAGGCGGGGCACAGTCACGTAAAGGTACGGCTTCTCCGGCCGCGGCGTCTTCGCCGCCACCGGCTTCTCGGCCAGCACCTGGGGGGGCAGCCACCCGAGGATGCGGTCCTGACCAACCAGGACCCGCACCCAGCCCTGACTGTTTTCCTCCAGCTCCTGCACCCGGTCCCCGCTATAGAGGAGCCGCAGGGTGGGACAGGTCTCCTCCGGGCACTCCCTCAAAGGCACGTTGGCCACCGTCACATAAAGATAGGTCAACTGCACCGGGTTTTGGCTGAGGAGGTCTCCCGGCAGGTAGCCGCTCTGGCCGGTGCGGGGGGCCCTGACCCGCCACCAGCCGGCCTCGTCGCTTGAGTCCAGGCGTTCCACCTGCTCCCCCCGGTAGAGTTGGCCCAGCACGTTGCCCTCATAACGGGGGGCGTCCCGGAGATAGGTAAGGGAGGGGGTTACGCAGTAGGAGACGGGGGGGGCCGGAGGGAGGGTCGAGGCGCAGGCCCCGGCAAAAAGCAGCAGCATCAAGGTCAGGGACATGAACCCCGGTCCGGCCAGTTTGTCGGAGTTTGGCGCCATTTCCGGTCACTCCCAGGGGTCCAGGGCGGCGATGTGCCACTGGCCGGATTCCCGGGTGAAGGTCACCCGGTAGGTGCGGGTGAGTTCTTTCACCGCGCCGGACTGGCGGTTTTTGGTCTCGATCTCCCAGGTGACCACGGCCGTGGCCTGGTCCGGCCCCGCGGCCCGGACTTCGGCCAGGCGGAAGCTCATCTTGGGGTAATCGTAGGCCTGCCAGGACTGGATAACGCGCCGGCGCTTCTCCTCCAGGCGGGGGAAGGTGGCGGAGTACACGCTGAAGAAGCGGGCCGGGTCTTTTTTCAGCGTGGCTTGCTGCAGGCGGGTCAGCGCCTCGTCCAGCTGTTTGTTGAGCACGCCCGGGGAGGCAGGGGCTACCGCGGGGGGCTTGGCCGCGGGCGGCGGGGCCGGGGCGGACGCGGCCGGCGGTTTCCCCTCTTCTTCCTTGGAGGACGGGCTGCTGAGGAAGAACCAGGCGCCCAGGGCCAGGCCCACCACCACCAGGCCGGCCACGAAGCCGTGGACCCAGAGGCGCTTGGCATGGGCCATAACCGGAGGTTTGGGGAGTTCGTTCATTCTGCTTGGGGCCCGCCTTTGAGGGGCAACGCGGATTAGGGTGCGACGACCAAAATAATGCTCTATATATCAAACCCAGGTTCAAAAATAAACAGGGGGCCCCGGTTAACTCCGGGGGCCCCTGTGGGTTCACGAGGGAAAGTCTTTTCCTTACATGGCCTTGGGAGGGGCCTTGGCTGGAGCCTCTTCCTTGGCCGGGGCCTTCTTCTTGGGTGCCGCGGTCTTGGGGCGGGGGACCGGGTAACTCTCCAGGTATTTGGCGGCCACCCAGCCGATGAGGCCGGAGCGGGTTTGGCGCACCTCGGCCCAACCCGTGGGGCTCGTGCCCAGCATTTCCACCTGCTCGTTGAAGCCCAGGGTGGTGATGGCTTTGTGGGTGGTGCCGGGGCCGGCCCGGAGGGTCAGGCTGGTGACGTTGACGTAGTAGAAGGGGGGTCCCGGTCGGGTGGACACCGCGGAGGCGGGGATCCAGCCGGTAACCCCGGTCTTGGCGGACCGTACCCGCCACCAGCCCCGGAAATCCTGGTCCAGCTTCTCCACCCGGTCGCCCCGCTGCAGCAGCTCCAGAGCGCGGCAGTTATAGTCGCCGCACTCCCGGATATAGATGCTCTGGTAAGAGACGTAGTAAGTCGGGGGCAGAGGGCTGAGGCTGAGCAGGTCGGAGAGAATCCAGCCGACGTTGCCGGTGCGCTCCAGTCTCACCCGGGACCAGCCGTAGTCGTTGCGGTCCAGGAGCTCCACCCGCTCCCCGCTGTAAACCTGGACCAGGATGGGGCATTCATCCCCGTAGCTGGGACAGGTGCGGAGAAAAGTGGTGCTGGGCACCACATAATAGTACACCGCGGGGGGTGGAGAAACAGAAGTAGTCTGCGGGCAACCACCCAGGAGGGCGGCGGCCATGAGGACCAGGACCACGCCGGTGACAACTTGTCTGCGCCGCATAGGTTCCTCCTTATTTCACTTCTTCCAGGGCCTGGATGCGCCAGGTGCCCATGTCCCTGACAAACCGCACCCGGTAAGTCTGCTTGGAGCTGGCCACTTCCTGGGTGCGGCGGTTCCGGGTATCAATGGTCCAGGTGACGGTGGCGTTGACGGTGTTTTCATCCAGAGGTTTGATGTCGTCAATGGTGAAGAAGGCGTTGAGAAAATCAAAATTGTTCCAGGCCGCCTGGGTTTCCAGGCGCTTCTTGTCCAGGTCGGGAAAGGTGGGGGAATAACAGCTCAGGTACAAGTCAATGTCCTTTTGCAGGTGCGCCTGGCGCATGGCGGCCAGAACGGACTGCAGTTGTTGCTTCAGGTCCGGGGCCGGAGCCGGGGCCGGCGCGGGCGCTACTGCGGGGGCTGCGGTCGGCGGGGCCGGGGTGGGGGCAGTTGGGGCCGGGGCCTCGGCCTTGGGCGCAGGCGGAGGGACCGAAGGCGGGGGCGGGGTGGGGCTGCGCAGCAGCAGGCCCAACAGGACTACAATGAGGACCGCGGCGCTCAGGAGCAGGCCCAATACCCAGGGCTGCATGGAAGGCATGAGCCGGGGGGGCGGAGTGGCGCCGGTGGGGACTTCCCCGGACACGAGAGCGGCGCCGCATTGGCTACAGAAGCGCGCGCCTTTATGGTAAGGGTTTTGGCAGCGGGGGCATTGGGGCATGGTGAACCTCCGGAAGGCTCGGATGCACCCCCATGAAAACGCGAAAAGGGGGCGGTTGTCAATGGTTTTCCCGGGTCGGCCCGGAGCCCGGTGATTTTGCCGGCCCCTAACCTGGCGGCGTCGCGTTTGTCGGTTGAGAGCGGGCCCGGTTTATTTTATAATTTAGTTGCCAATCCTTAGGAAAATATAGGAACTCCCTTTGGCCATTGCCAGTCTCAAGAAGTGGTTTTCCCGGAGACGCCCTCCCCGGCCGGCGCCGGTGTCCCTGGGGCCGCCCCCGGCGCTCCTGCAGCGCTACCTCCAGTACAAGCGCCTGCTGGGGGCCAACAGCGCCATTTTGACCACGGTGGCGGACCTGCAGGTGAAGATGAGCGAGGGGTTCCTCTTTGACATGCACTACGTGCGGCACGCCTGCCAGCGCCTGGGGCAGGAGGTGGAGTCCATCGTCGGGGCCCTCCTGGCCATGGCGCCAGGCCGCTACGGTGCCCTGGAGGAGGCCCACCGCCAGGTAGCGGAGACCATCGCCCGGGAGCTCAAGGGCACGGAGATGCGGCCCGTGCCCCTGGTCCTGCCCCTGGCGGAAGTGAAGGAAGGAGCTTTTTTCGGAGGCAAGGCCGAAAAGGCCGGGGAACTTACCAGGTTGGGGCTGCCGGTGCCGCCGGCCTTTGCGGTGAGCGCCTATGCCCAGAAACTCTTCTTTGAGGAGACGGGGCTGGAGGGTTACGTCCGGGAACAGATCCGGCGCTCTCACATCCGGGACCTGGAGAGCCTGCGGGAGGCCTGCGAGGCCATCCGGAAGCAAATCCTGGCCACCGCGCTGCCGGCGGACCTGTCCCGGTCCCTGGCCCGGCACCTGGAGGAGCTGGGCGCGCCCCTGGTGGCGGTGCGCAGCTCGGCCCTGCAGGAGGACAGCCAGTTCAGCTTTGCTGGCCAGTTCGAGACGGTCCTCAACGTGCCCCGGGAGCAGGTGGAGGACCGCTACAAAGAGGTCATCGCCTCCCAGTTCACCCCCCGGGCGCTGTATTACTGCCACACCAGCGGCTTCTCCTACCAGGAGCTGGCCATGGGGGTGCTGGTCATGAAGATGATCCCGGCCCGGACCGCGGGGGTGCTCTACACCGCGGACCCCCGCCATGGGGGTGCGGCCACCATCGTCAACGCGGTGTGCGGCTTGGGGTCGCTGGCCGTGGGCGGGGTGGTGGAGCCCGACGTCTACCGGGTGGAGGAGGAAAAGGTGGTGGCCCGGCAGGTGGGGGAAAAGACCCGCATGCACCTGGCGGCCCCGGAGGGCGGTGTCCTGGACGTGGAGACGCCGCCGGAGCGCAAAGGGGCTTGCCTGGATGACGCCGAGGTGCTGGCCCTGAGTGAGTTAGGAGACGCGGTCAGGAAGCACTTCGGCGCTCCCCAGGACATCGAGTGGGCCCTGGGTCCGGACGACCGCACCTACCTTCTCCAGGCCCGTCCCCTGCGGCTGAGCCGGCAGCTCAAGGCCGAGTACCTGCCGCCCCGCTTGAAGGGGGAGAAGGTGCTGCTGGAGGCGGCCGTCATCGCTTCCCGGGGCGCGGCCGCGGGCCCGGTGCACCTGCTCACGGACGAGGACCTGGCCGCGGTGCCCCAGGGCGCGGTGCTGGTGGCCCCCCGGGCCCTGCCGGAATACGCCCTGACAGTGGGCCGGGTGGCCGCGGTGGTCTCCGAGGCAGGCAGCCTCACCAGCCATCTGGCCACGGTGCTCCGGGAGGCCAGGGTGCCGGCCCTGTTCGGGGCTAAGGCCGCCATGGAGCTCCTTAAACCCGGGGAACTGGTCACCGTAGACGCCTACTACGGCAACGTTTACGCCGGGCGCCTGGCGGAGCTTTTGAAGCCGCCCCGGGGTGACGACGGGGTGGTGCGCCAGACCCGGGCCTTCCGGGTCCTGGAACGGCTGCTCAAATACGTCACGCCCTTGAACCTCCTGGACCCGCGGGCAGAGAACTTCCGGGCCGAATGCTGCCAGACCTACCACGACATCACCCGCTTTGCCCATGAAAAGGCCATGGAGGAGCTGTTCCAGGTCTCCGGCGGCCGCCTGGAGGAGGACGGCACCCGGAGGCTGGTGAGTCCCCTGCCCCTGGACCTGCACCTCATCGACCTGGGCGGGGGCCTGGCCCCCGAGGCCGCGAACAAGGTGCAGGTTAAGCCCGAGGAGGTGCGCTCCCGGCCGTTTCTGGCCTACTGGCGGGGGGTGGCCGCGGTGGGCTGGAAAGGGCCCAAGCCCGTGGACCTGGCGGGCTTCATGTCGGTGGTCCTGAGCGCGGCCACGGACACCAACATCCGGGAAAGGCTGCATGAGAAGAACTTCGCCATCATCACTGACGACTACCTGAACCTCTCCAACCGCCTGGGTTTCCACTTTGCCACCATCGAGTCCTTCCTGGGCGAGCCGGAGGAGAGTTACGTCACCCTGGTCTTCCACGGAGGCGGGGCGGAGCTGACGCGGCGCATGCGCCGGGTGCGCTTCCTGGCCCGGGTGCTGACGCACCTGGACTTCAGGGTGGACCTCAAGGAAGACTCCATCACCGCGCGCCTGGACGGCCTGGACGCGGCCGGGCTGGAGGGAAAGCTGGAGGTCCTGGGGCGCCTGATGATGGCCAGCAAGCAACTGGACATGGTGATGCTCTCCGACGAGGCAGTGGACCACTACTACCAGGAATTCCTGGATTTGGGATACAATTTGAATCGCTGAGGGAGCCCGGGGCAGGGCTCACATTTTCCGGTGCAGAGGAGGTTTTCCAAGCGATGGGACGCATTCTGGCGGTGGACGATGAACTGGACATGCTGGCCCTGCTCAAGATGATCATCGAGGGTTACTCCGACCATCAGGTGTTTACCACCAATAATCCAGTGGAGGCCGCGGAGCGCCTGAAGAATGAGCCTTTTGACCTGATCCTCACGGACCTGAAGATGCCGGGGATGGACGGCCTGGAGCTGCTGGAGGAGGCCAAAAAGCGGGACGAAGACGCCCTGGTCATGGTAATCACCGCCTACGGCTCCCTGGAATCGGCGGAGGAAGCCATGAGCAAAGGCGCGTTTGACTACATCACCAAGCCCTTCCGCAAGGAGCAGATCCTGCTGGCCATTGACCGGGCCATGCGCTGGCGGGAGATGGCCCGGCAGAACCGGGAGCTGAGGCAGCGCCTGGAAGGAAAGGCCTAGCCGGAACGGCGCGGCCGGCGGCCGCGGCCGGGCGACAACCTGAAAGGATATGACCGTGGACTGGCTTTTTTACGGCTTAGTCGCCGCCCTGCTTATCTTTGCGGTGTTCAAAGGCCGCTGCTGAGGCCGATAAAGGGGCTTGGGGCAGGCCCTGGGGTTTTGAGGGGGACGCGGCGTCCCCCTGGTTTTTTGCCGGAGCCGCCGACCGTTCCTCTCCGTAGGGGCGGATCTTCGCGCTTTGCGGGCGGGGAAACCCCGCCCCTACGAAAAAAAAGAACAGCCGGGGGCGGCTGTTCTCCATTTCAGCCCCGTATATTCCCTTTCAAAGCGCAAATGTAAGGGCGACCCGGCGGGTCGCCCCTACGTAGCAGACAAAGGGGCACGGCCCGCCGTGCCCCTACAGAAATGCGCCTGAGATCGGGGGAGAAAGGAGGGGCCGGCGCAGGCTGGAAAGTTGTGCAACCACTTCCCTTCTATTCTCCCCCGGCCTCGACGGCCAACCTACTTCTTTTCTTCCTCCGAAAGGGTGGCAGGGACCACCAGCACCGGTACGGGCAGGCCCCGGTGGGCTACTTCCCGGATGACCCGCTCGGTGGTGGACCCCAGCAGGTGGCGTCCCACGAAGCCGTGGCCGTGGCTGCCCAGGACCAGGAATTTAACGGGCCCCGCGCCTTCCAGATAAGTGATGATGGCCTCGGAGATGTCCTTTTCGCTTTCCAGCACGTGGGTGTGGGCCTCCACCCCGGTCTTCCGGGCCTTTTCCTGGGCCTCCACCAGCAGCTTCTGGGCATAAGTCTGGGCTTCCTCCAGGAGGTGCCGGTCAATGAAGGCGAAGTAGCCGGCCTTGCGGAGCTGAATGACGGTTACCACCACCACCGGGCGCTGGATCAGGCTGGCCAGGTAGAGGGCCGTGTCCAGGGCCTCCCAGGCGGGGGCGGAGCCGTCTATGGCCACCACAATAGGTTTGGCGGCGTTCTCAGCGGCCATCAATGGTGTCCTCCTTTCCTGAAGATTATGCCCACCAGCAGGCCGGCGCCCATGGCGATGACCACCGCCAGGATGCCGAAGAAGACCGGCTGGTTCTGGGAAGTGGAAGTCATCCAGTATTCCAGGCCCACCTTCTTGATTTCCACCACGTCCTTGCCGTAGGCCGTGAGTTCCCCGTTGATGAAGCAGAAGGACTCCACCAGGTAGCGGCCTTCGGTGGCCGCGGGCGGGAAGCGGAAATAGTGCTTGAAGAGCTTGCCTTCCGCGATTTCCAGGCGCTTGGGGTCCTGCACGATGTTGTAGAGGTTGGCCTCTTCCTTGATTTTGAGGAGGCCCTTGAAGACCTTTTCTTCGTCATCGGGGGCCGCGGTGCCCCGGGCCAGGTGCAGCTTGAGCTTGCCCCGGATGGAGGGGTAGCCCAGCTCCAGCTCCCGGGCGGTCTCTTCGGAAACGATATCCTTGATGGGCTTGGTGGAGTGGATCTTGTACATGAAGGGGACGCCGGAAACGTCATACTGCTTCACGGTCATCCAGAAAGGCCCCACCCTGCCCTTGACGGAGAGCTTGATCTCCTCGGCTTTCTCGGCAGTGAGCCTGATGATCAGGTCGGAGCCGGGACAGGGGTTGACCCCGAAGAAGTGGATCTGGTCGCCCCGGTAGGAGACGCCGATCTCGATCAAGTTCTTGGAGGCCGCGGTGACCACCTTTTGCTGGGCCTCCGGGGAGATGGCCCAGGCAGGCGGCGCGCCCAGGCCGGCCAGACAGAGAGCCGCGAGAAGTATGGCCGTGCGCTTCATGTTAATGCCCTCCACCCTTGGCCGGGGCCAGGCTCACCAGGTCGGCGGGGGTGAGGACCAGGTCCAGGAAGAGCTTCACGGTGAGGACCAGGACGATGATGGCCAGCAGGATGCGGATCTGCTCGCCCTTGAGGCGCTTGCCCGCCATGGCCCCGAACTGGGCGCCGATGGTGGAGCCGGCCAGGAGGATCAGCGCCAGGAGCAGGTCCACGGTCCTGTTGACAAAGGCCTGCTGCAGGGTGACGTTGGCGGAGGTGAGCACGATCTGGAAGAGGTCGGTGCCGATGGCGGCGATGGTGGGCATGCCGATGATGTAGATCATGGCCGGCACCATGATGAAGCCGCCCCCCACGCCCAGGAGCGCGGCCATGATGCCCACAGTGGTGCCGATGGAGAAGGGGAAGATGGCTGAAGTGTGGACGCCGGAGCGGTGGAAGTGCATCTTCAAGGGCATCAGGGCGAAGAGCCGGGTCAGCCCGCCTTCGCTGGCGACCACGGCCGGGGCTCCGGCATCCGCGGCCGCGGCCCGGCTGCGGCGGATGGTGCGAAAGGACTCCACGAACATGGCGCCGCCCACCAACCCCAGCATGATGACGTAGACCACCTTCATGACAAACTCGAAGTTGCCCATGGCCCGGAGGACTTTCACCAGTTGGACGCCGATGGTGCCGCCGGTGATACCCCCGGCCAGGATCACCAGGCCCATCTTGAAGTCCACGTTGCCCAAGCGCCAGTGGGCAAAGGCGCCGGAGGAGGCCGCGGCGACAATCTGGTTGGAGTCGCTGGCCGCGGCTACGGCCGGGGGAATGCCGATCATCATCATCAGGGGGGTGAGCAGGAAGCCCCCTCCCACCCCGAAGAGGCCGGAGAGAAAGCCCACCAGGCCGCCGATGCCGATGACCAGGAAGAAGTTGATGCTCATGCCCGCGATGGGAAGATAGATTTCCATCCCGTCCCTTACCTCCCCTGATGTGTAATACAAACTGCGGCATTATGTTAAAAATCTCACAAAGTGTCAAGTCATTTTCCTGGATGCAGATGAGTGTTGCAAATTGCAGCAAAAAGGGGTAAAAATTTAGAAAGCTTGAGGGCTTGGCTCCGGGGGCAAAGTGACGCTCCAGGGACGAACAGGGCCGCTCTCGGGTCCGCCGGTTCGAAGGAGGGAGAATTTTTGAGTCTGAACATCCGCCAGAAGGTGATCGTGGGGCTCACGGCCTGCATCCTGGCCATCGGCTTCATCGGCGGGTTTTCCTACCACTACCTGCGGGCCATTGAGTTCAAGCAGCACGTGGTGCAACTCGCGGACGACCTCAGGAACCTCATCCTGGAAGCCCGGCGCTACGAAAAGAACTTTCTCCTGTACGGCTCCGCCGAGGACCTGAAGGAAAACCAGCGCTATACTGCCCAGGCCCTGGAGGAGTTGGCCCAGCTGGTGCCCGAGGTCAAAGGTCTGAAGGTGGCTGGCCAGCTGGACCTCTTTAAACAGGAACTGCTGCACTACCGGCAGCTCATGGAGCAGTTGGCGGAGAAGGGCCTGGCCCAGGGCCGGGGGCTGGAGGAGCAGCTGCGGAGCCCCGGCAAGGTCATGGTGGACCTCTCCGAGCAACTCGTGGCCTTTGAGCGCCAGCGCATCCTGGAGATCATCCAGACCCTGAAGACCCAGCTCCTAGTAGCCATCGTGGCCTTTCTGACCTTCATGGGGTTTTTCATCCTTATCGTCACCCGCAAGATCGTCATGCCCCTGAGGGTCATCGAAAATACCACCCGGCGCATCGCCCAGGGCAATTTCAAGCCCCTGCCGGTCCTGAACACCCGGGACGAGACCCAGCGGGTGGTGGAGGCCTTCAACCTCATGGTGGGGGAATTGGAAAAGCGCCAGGACCAGCTGGTGCAGGTGAAGAAGATGTCGTCCCTGGGGGTGCTCACCGCGGGCATCGCCCACCAGCTCAACAACCCCCTGAACAACATCTCCACCTCCTGCCAGATCATCCTGGAGGAGCTGGGCCAGGGCGACCTGGAGTTCGTGCGCAAGATGCTCACCAACGTGGAGCAGGAGGTGTACCGGGCCCGGGACATCGTCAAGGGGCTGCTGGAGTTTTCCCGGGTGCGGGACTTCTCCATCATGGCCGTGCCCCTGGAAGACGTGGTGAAGCGCTCCATCCGCCTGATTTCCAGCCAGGTGCCGCCGGGCATCGACGTGGTGGAGGAAGTGCCCTGGGACCTGGTGGTGGAGATTGACCCCCAGCGGCTGCAGGAGGTCTTCCTGAACCTGCTGATGAACGCCATGCAGGCCATCAAGGAGAGCCCGGGACAGATCAAGATCGCCGCGCACCGGGATGACGGCCGCCAGCAGGCGGTGGTCACCGTGGAGGACACCGGGGTGGGCATCCCCAAGGAAGAAATCGACCGCATCTTCGACCCCTTTTACACCACCAAGGAGATCGGCGCAGGCACCGGCCTGGGGCTGTCCATCGTTTACGGCATTATTGACAAGCACCAGGGCACCATTTCCGTGGAGTCCCGGGAGGGGGAGGGGACCCGGTTCACCATCCGCCTGCCCCTGGGGTCCAGGGGAGCGAGGCCGTCGCCATGAGACGCGGCCGCATCCTCATCGTGGAAGACGAGGCCATCGCCCGGGAAAACCTGGACCACGTGCTCAAGAAGGACGGCTATGAAACGGTGGCCGTGGACAGCGGCCTCAAGGCCTTCCAGGAGCTGGAGAAGGACGAGTTCGACCTGGTGATGACGGATTTGCGCATGCAGCAGGTGGACGGCATGGAGGTGCTGGAGCGCACCAAGGAGCTGGCCTCGGACACGGAGGTCATCGTCATCACCGGCTTCGCCACGGTGAGCTCCGCGGTGGAGGCCATGCAGCGGGGCGCCTACCACTACCTGCCCAAGCCGTACCAGATCGAAGAGGTGCGCATCCTGGTGCGCAAGGCCCTGGAGAAGCGCTGGCTGCGCCTGGAAGTGGCGGACCTGAAGCGCCAGGTGCGGAGCCAGAAGGCCTTCCCCCTGCTGGTGGGCAAAAGCCCCCAGATACAGACCCTGAAGCGGACCATCGAGCAGATCGCGCCCACCGACGCTACAGTTCTTATCCTGGGGGAAACGGGGGTGGGCAAGGAACTGGTGGCCAAGGCCATCCACCACCTGAGCCCCCGGGCCGAGAAGAGGTTTCTGGCCATCAACTGCGGGGCCTTCAGCGAGGAGCTGCTGGCCAACGAGCTCTTCGGCCACGAGCGGGAGGCCTTCACCGGGGCCCGGGGCGTGAAGAAGGGCTTGCTGGAGGTGGCCCCCGGCGGCACCATCCTCCTGGACGAAATCAGCGAGATGCCCCCGTCCATGCAGGTGAAACTGCTTCGGGTCCTGCAGGAGCGCACCCTCATCAGGGTGGGGGGCACCATGGAGATCCCCGTGGACGTGCGGCTCCTGGCCGCCACCAACAAGGACCTGAAAAGCGAGGTGGAGCGGGGCTCCTTCCGCCAGGACCTCTACTACCGCATCAACGTGGTCAACCTGTACGTGCCTACCCTGGCGGAGCGCCAGGACGACATCCCCCTCTTGTGCCAGCATTTCCTGGAGAAGTTCGCGACCGCCCAGGGCAAAAAAATTACCGGCATCTCCCCGGGGGTCCTGGACATCCTCCTGGGCTACGAATTTCCGGGCAACGTCCGGGAGCTGGAAAACATCATGGAGCGGGCCGTGACCCTGTGCAACGGGTCCAGCATCGAGGTGGCGCAACTGCCCCTGGACTTCCAGCAGCCCCAGTTCCAGGTGCAGCGGCACGTGCGGCGGGAATTCCTGACCCTGGAGGAAAACGAGCGGGAATACATCGTCTGGGTCCTGAAACAGACCAACGGCAACAAGACCCGGGCCGCGGAGACCTTGGGGATAGACCGGGTCTCGCTCTGGCGTAAGCTGAAGCGGTTCGGGTTGGAGGGGTGAGTGATTGGGGGAGGGGGTAAGGGCCCACGGCCCTTACGCCCTCCCCCAAACCCCCACCCCCAATCCCTTAAGTTAGA
>Ga0315268_10004603_pt1 | contig 14950 bp, 13 predicted proteins | sample C1_top_MG_FD_204535 | JGI IMG/M metagenome (GOLD analysis project Ga0315268, IMG submission 204535) | Sediment microbial communities from Yellowstone Lake, YNP, Wyoming, USA - C1_top | ecosystem: Environmental > Aquatic > Freshwater > Lake > Sediment | place: USA: Wyoming | collected 2017-08-01
CTCGTGCTCGTCGAAGGGACCGGCCACGCCGGCGTGGGCGCCGTGATCGGGCTGTCGAACGCGGTCGTCGCCCGCCTGCTGGGCGCTCCGGCCGTGATCGTCAGCGAGGGGGGCGTGGGCCGGCCGATCGACGAGATCGTCCTCAACGCGGCGCTCTTCGCGAAGCACGGCGTGGCCGTGGCGGGCGCCATCGTGAACAAGGTTGACCTCGTCGCGCAGCCGGGCATCGAGGCGGTCCTGGAGCGCGGCCTGGCCCGCCACGGGATCCCGCTCCTCGGGGTCATCCCGTACCGGCCACTGCTCTCGAACCCCAGCCTCGCCATGATCCTCGATGGCACCCGCGCCGAGCTGCTCAACGCCGGCCCGGACCTCGACGCGGTGATCGGCGGGATCAGCGTCGCGGCAATGGAGCCCCACCACGTTCTCCAGCACGTTGTCGGGCGCCGGATCGTGATCGTCGCCGGCGACCGGGAGGACGTGATCGTCGCGCTGTCCCGGGCACACCGGGCGGAGATGCGCCGGCCGGCCGTGATTCGCGGCGAGGCCCAGCCCGCGATGCTGGGCTTTGTCCTGTCCGGCTACCGTCCGCGGGACGCGCTGGTCGACGAGATCCGACGCGCGGGGCTGTTTGCGTGCTTCCTGGACGAGGACACGTACATGGTGGCGTCGGACGTGCACGACCTGCTGGTGAAGACCCATCCGGCCGACCACGAGAAGATCGCCACGATCAAGGCCACCGTCGGCGAGGCGCTCGACGTGGGTCGCTTCCTGGACGCCGCGACCGAAGCGCGGATTCCGCGCCAGGTCAGGCCTCCGCGGCGGGCGGCGTCGCCGCCGGGCGCGGCGCCGTCCGCCGGATCCGCCGGACCACGACAAGCGCGATGAGTGCCAGGAGCCCGACGGCCAGGAAGATCGGCACGCCCACGATGAGGAGCCAGATCCCGGCGCCGGCGAGTCCCTGGCCCAGACCGACCAGGGCCGCTGCAGCCTGGTCGATCTCGCGGGCAGGATCCCAGCCCTCGCGCACCTGGGTGACGGCGACGGCCGGCGGTGGCGTGAGGTTCACCGTGAGGGTCCCGAGCGCGGCCTGGTTCTCCAGCGTCTGCTGCTGGGCCGTCAGCTCCTCGATCTGCTGCCGGACGCCGGTGAGCTGCTCCTGCACCGCCAGGACATCCGGGATCTTGGTGGCCTTCTCCATGATCCCCTGGAGGGCGGCCTCGGTCACCCGAAGGTTGGCCAGGCGGGCGCCGAGGTCGACGACCTGGGCCGTGACCTCCTGGCTCGATGTCTGCTCGGCGAGGACCTTTGTCCCGAGCTTCCGGAGCGCATCGAGCGTTTCGGTCCAGCGCGCCGCCGGGATCCGGAACATGATGCTCGCGGAGGCCCGGTCGGCGTCGCCGCTGCGCTGCGAGCCCGCCACGTACCCGCCGACCGCTGTGACCGCGCTCTCGGCGTCCCGGATCGCGGCCTCGAGGTCCGCGACCTGCAGGTCCAGCTGGCCGGTACGAACGATCAGCGGGCCGCTGCCGTCGACACCGCCGGTTCCACCCGTCGCTGGGCCCGCTGCGGTCGTCCCGTTGTCCGTGAAGCCGAGCGCACCCTCGCGGACGGCCGGCGCGGGGGCGGCCGCGGCGGCGGCGGAAGGCTCCGCCACGGGACCGCCGACCGCGGAAAGAGGGCCGGCGGCCGAGCCGCCGCAGCCGGCGGCGAGGAGCGCCGCGATGACGAGCAGGCCGCCGACCGCGATGCCGACGCGCGTCCCCGCGCGTCGCCGGATGTTTCGATGCGCCATCACGTCACCCCACGGCTGGTGGACGGCGGCGCGAGTCTGCGTCGCTCGCACCGGTGACGCGGCGGGGCGCGGCCCGGTTCCGGCCGCTCAGCCGAGGGAGATGTTGTCGATCAGGCGCGTGGTGCCGAAGCGCACCGCAACCGAGAGCATGGCGGGCCCCTCGATCCGCTCGAGCTCGGCCAGTGTCGTGTCGTCGGCGCAGGAGACGTACGCCACGTCTGCCCGCGGCTCCGTGGCGAGTACGGCAGCGACGCGGCCACGGATGGCGGCCGCGTCGTGCTCGCCGGCCGCCCACGCGTCCCGGCCGGCCAGCAACGCGCGGTGGATGACCGGGGCCGCGGCGCGATCCGCCGCCCCCAGGTGCACGTTGCGTGACGAGAGGGCGAGGCCGTCGGGCTCCCGCACGGTCGGGCAGCGAACGACCTCGGCGATTCCGAGGTCGCGGGCCATCCTGTCGATCACGCGGAGCTGCTGGCCGTCCTTCTCGCCGAAGTAGGCGCGGTCGGGTTGCACGACTCCCAGGAGGACGGCCACGACCGTGGTCACCCCCGCGAAGTGGCCCGGCCGGGCGGCGCCCTCGAGCGGGAACGCCAACCGCCCGACAGTCACGGACGTGTCGAAGCCGGGCGGGTAGACGTCATCCACGGAGGGGAGCCACGCGAGGTCCGCGCCGGCATCGGCGCACAACGCGAGGTCGCGGGCCTCGCCCCTGGGGTATCGCGCGAGGTCGTCGGGATCGTCGAACTGGCGGGGATTGACGAAGATCGAGACCGCGACCGCCCCGCACTCCTCGCGGGCCCGAGCGATCAGCGAGCGATGGCCGGCGTGCAGCCAGCCCATCGTCGGGACCAGGCCCAGCGGGCGGGGGAGTGCGGCAAGCGCGTGGCGCAGCTCGGCCCGGCTCCGTATGACGTCCACGGGCGTCGGTCAGAGGTCGCGATCGAGCGGGATTCCGGCGTCGATCCGCTGCGGTCCGCCCACGCTCCGGTCGTCCGGGGCGCGGCCAAGGACCTCGTCGAGGATCGCATCGTCCATCCGGGTCGACTCGGCGGCACCCGGGAAGGTTCCCGCCTCGACGTCGGCCCGATAGGCGGCGGCTGCGGCGAGGATCACGCCGCGCAGGTCCGCGTACGGCCTGGCATGGCGCGGCATGAACGAGCCGAGGCCCAGCAGGTCGGTCACGACCTGGACCTGGCCCGAGCATCCGGCGCCCGCCCCGATCCCGATCGTCGGGATCCGCAGTCGCGCCGTGATCGCCGCGGCGAGCTGCTCCGGCACGAGCTCCAGGACCACGGCGAACGCGCCCGCCTCCTGCACGGCGAGCGCGTCGTGGAGGAGGCCGCGGGCGGTCTCGCGAGTCCGGCCCTGGACGCGGACCTTGCCGAGCGCGTTGATCGCCTGGGGCGTCAGGCCGATGTGGCCCATGACCGGCACGCCGGCCCGAACGAGCGTCTCGATGACCCGGGCCGTCCGGACGCCACCCTCGACCTTGACCACCTGCGCCCCGGCTTCGCGCAGGAAGCGGCCGGCGTTCCGCACGGCGTCATCGGGCGTGGCGTAGGAGAGGAACGGCATGTCGGCCACGATCAGGGCCCGGTGCGCGCCGCGGACCACCGCCTTGGTGTGGTGGAGCATCTCGTCCATCGTCACGCTGACGGTCGTCTCGTAGCCCAGCATGACCTGGCCCAGCGAGTCGCCCACGAGGAGCATCGGGATGCCCGCCTCGTCGAGGATGTCGGCGGTCGGATAGTCGTAGGCGGTCAGCATCGCGATCCGCTCGCCGTCGGCGTGCATGCGGGCGATGTCCACGACGGTCAGGCGGCGCGGGGTGTCGGACGTGCTGCTCACGAGGTCGCTCTCCCGGGCGTGGGTGTTGCGCCAGTCTGCGCCGCCGCGTCGCGAGCGTCCAGCGCGGCTGCCACGCGGTCCAGGATCCGGTCGGCCACGATGCGCTTGGGCAGCAACGGCAGCGGGTCCACGTCGCCGTCGGCGGCGAACAGGGTGACCCGGTTGGTCGGCGTCCCGAAGCCCGACCCGGCCTCGGTGACATCGTTGGCGACGAGCAGGTCCACGCGCTTCGCCCGGAGCTTCGCGGCAACCCGGTCCAGCCCCCCGGTCTCCGCCGCGAACCCCACGAGGACGGGCCGCGGGAGGATCGGCCGGCCGGTCGGCGCGCCGGACTCGTCGAGCCCGCGGATTCGCCGGGCCACTTCTGCGAGCAGGTCCGGGTTGGGGAGCAGCTCCAGGGTCAGGCCGGCGTCCGTCCGCGCGATCTTGCGATCAGCCGGCGCGGCGGGCCGGAAATCGGCCACCGCGGCCGCCATCACCAGCGCGTCGAAGCCGGCTCCGCCAGCCGGCGTCGCGACGAGCATCGCGAGGGCCGCCTGCATCGCGGCCGCGGTCTCGGCGTGGATCACCTCGATGCCGGCCGGGATCGAGGCCCGGACCATGCCGGCGACGAGCGTGACGCGCGCACCGCGGTCGCGGGCCGCTTCGCAGACGGCGACGCCCATCGCACCGGTGCTCCGGTTGCCGATGAACCGGACGGGATCGATCGGCTCGGCGGTCCCGCCCGCAGTGACCACCACGTGGCGGCCGGCGAGGTCGTCGGCATCCCGCGCCGGATCCTCGGTGTCCGCAAGGCGCGGCGGCCGGTCGGCGGCGTCTGGCTTTCGGATGGGACGCGCGCCGATCGCCTCGACCGCCGCGTCCACGATCCGCTCGAGCGCGGCAAGGCGGCCGATCCCGACCTGGCCGGACGCGAGGCCACCGGTCTCGGGCTCGACGATCCGGTAGCCGAAGTCGTCGCGGAGGATCCGCACGTTCGCCTGGGTGGCCGGGTGCGCGTACATGTCGCCGTCCATCGCCGGCCCGACCACCACCGGCGCAGCCGTGGCAAGGCAGGTCGCCGTCACGACGTCCGCGGCGAGGCCGTGCGCCATGGCGCCCAGCCAGTGGGCAGTCGCCGGCGCGACGACCACGACGTCGGCCGCGTCGGCCGTGATCACGTGGCCGATCCGCCCGTCCGGGAGCAGGTCCAGCACGTCCGCGTCCACGGGCCGCCGGCTGAGCGCCGCGAGCGTGAGCGGTGCCACGAAGCGGGTCGCCGACGGCGTCATCAGCACCACGACGTCCGCGCCCTCGGCGCGGAGGAGACGCAGGAGGTCAACCGCCTTGAACGCCGCGATGGAGCCCGTGATGCCCAGCGCGACAAGGCGGCCGGCAAGGCGCCCGGGCTGGCTCACGCCTGGGCCTCGTCCCCGGCGACCACGCGGTGGAAGTGGACCAGCCCCTTGAGCGTCAGGTCCGGATCGATGCCGTCCAGGCCCTCGATCGTGCGCGCCCAGGGGAGGGCGCTCAGGCCGCCCGTCAGGATCGCCCGGACGTCCTGCGGGGCGATCCCCGCGCCCGCCGCCAGCTCGCCCCGGATGCGGCCGAGGATTCCCTCGATCATGGCCCGGTGCCCCAGCACGGTACCGACCCGGATGGCGGAGGCGGTGTCGCGCCCGATCGTGGCATCCGGAACGCGGAGCTCCACGAGGGGGAGCCGCGCGGTCCGGGCGGCCAGGGCTTCGAGTCCCATCTGGAGGCCCGGCGCGATCGCGCCGCCCACGAACGCGCCCCGCGCGTCGACCGCATCGAACGTGGTGGCGGTCCCGCAGTCGACCACGATGGCCGGCGTGCCCAGGAGGTGGGCGGCGGCATATGCGTTGACCAGCCGGTCCGGTCCCACTTCGCCGGGCCGATCGACGTGAACGGCCATCGGGATCGTGCCCGCGGCCGCGACCGCGCACGGGATCTCGCGCCGCGCCGCGATCACCTCGAAGGCGTCCGTCAGCGCGGGGACGGTGCTCGCGATCGCGACGGCCGCGACCCCGGCCAGTCCCTGGCCGTCGAGCCGCAGGAGGCCCTCGAGCAGGACCTCCAGCTCGTCGGGGGTCGCGCCTGCACGCGTGGCGGCGCGCCGCGAGGCGGTGAGGGCGCCATCGCGGGCCAGGCCCACGGTGACGTGGGAGTTGCCGGCGTCGATCACGAGCAGCATGCGCGGATGATAGGCCCGGCCGGTCGCCGGCGGGCGCGCCCGACCGCCCGCCACGGTCTCCGTGGATCCCGCGGCGCACCGGCGCAACGATCCCGAAACGCAACCCGCCGCGTCGCACCCAGCGCGACGCACTGCGCTACGATCGGCCCATCCGCGCCCCGACCGGGCGACGGCACGGGCGGGCGGCTCGTCCGGGAAGACGGCGAAACGGCAGGAGATGCCCGATGGCGCGCCCCACCCCCGCGAAGTTCTACGTGAACAGCGGCATCGTCGCGTCGCGGACGGACATCCACAACCTGCTCCTGCCACTCGTCAAGCAGACCGTCGCGTACTCGTACTACCGCGGCCGGACCCTGGTCGCGTCGGGGACCGGATGGGTGGAGCGCGTCGTGATCGACGAGCCGGAGACGTCGAGCTACTTCACGCCGGTCTCGATCTGCCTCAACGTCGATTCCTTCGAGCACCTGGAGTTCGAGACACGCCCCGGCCGGCTCATCGTCTACACGCTCGTCGAGGGTGACGAACGGGTCGTCCTCGACTACGCACCGTTCGGAGAGCGCGACTTCGGGGCCCAGGCGCCGGGCCAGCTCGCGTTCGACACCAGCGGGTTCGTCCAGATGGAGCTGCTCGCCTCGGCGGACGACGAGGAGTCCTGACCGCTCGCCCCCGGATGGAGGGGAAGCGAGCTACGATTCCTCTCGGACGTACGGGACCCCGAGCGCGGCGGGTGTCCCGATTCGGCGCTGCGCCATCGTCGTGGACGCAACGGCGAGCACCACCACGGTCATGACGTACGGGAGCGACGAGAAGAGCTCGGACGGGAGCTGCACGCCATTCGCCTGCAGGGTGAACCCGAGGCTGGAGAGCGCGCCGAACAGGTAGGCGCCCACCACGAGCAGGCCGGGTCTCCAGAACGCGAAGATCACGAGCGCAATTGCGATCCACCCCGCCCCTGCCGTGAGGCCGTCAGTCCAGATCGGCGCGATCGCGAGCGTGAAGTAGGCGCCGCCGAGTCCGGCGAACGCGCCGCCGACGATCGTGTGCACGTAGCGGTACCGGATGACGTTGATCCCCATCGCATCCGCCGAGCGGGGCGACTCGCCGACCGCCCGCAGGTAGAGCCCGAAGCGCGTGCGGTACAGGTAGTACGAGACGAGCGCCACGAGCCCCCATGAGGCATACACGAACGCGTCCTGGTTGAACAGGATCGGGCCGACGATCGGTACGCCCGAGAGCCCGAGCACGTCGAGCTTGACCAGCTGGTGAAGGCCGTGCTGCCCACCGACGCCCCAGACTTGCCCGGCGTATGACGAAAGCCCGATCGTCCCGGCGAAGATCGTCAGCGCCAGCCCGGACACGATCTGGTTCACCCGGACCGTGATCGACAGGAACGCGTGGATGAGGGCGAGAGCCGCTCCGGCCGCGGCGGCCGCGACGATGGCCGCGATGAGGACCGCCCAGCCGGGCCCGGGGAGCACCTGCGAGGCGAAGAACGCCGTGACGGCGCCCATCAGCATCATCCCCTCGACCCCGAGGTTCAGGACGCCGGAGCGCTCGGCGAGCAGCTCCCCGAGACCCGCGAGCACCAGCGGCGTTCCGTAGGCGATTGCCGAGACCGCGACCGAGACGACGACATCGACGTTCATCGGGCCACCTCGGCTCCCGCCTCATCATCCACGCTGGGGGCGGGCTCCGGGGCACGGCCGAACCGGATCCGATAGCGACCCAGGAACTCCCCACCGAGCACGCTGAACAGGATGATGCCCTCCATCGTCCCGACCAGGCCGATCGGGAACGTGGGCCCCTGCAGGGCGAACCCGGCGTTCGTCAGCGCGCCGATCAGGATCGAGACGATCACGACCGCCAGGGGGTTGTACATCGCCAGCGCGGCCACGACGATCCCCGTGTACCCGTAGCCCGCCTGCTGAAGCCCGCGCGGGTCGAGCACGTGCCCGAAGTCGCCGATCTGACTTGCGCCGCCAAGCCCGGCCATGGCGCCGGACAGGGCCATCACCGTGACGATCGTGCGCCTCGTGCGCATACCGGCGTAGTTCGCGGCCGCGCTCGAGTCGCCCATCACGCGCATCTCGAATCCGAAGCGGGTGAGGCGGATCAGTGCCAGCAGGGCGACCGCGAGCACGGCCCCGGCGATGAACCCGAGCGGCATCGTGAACGACCCGAAGACAATCCCGGGCCAATCGGCAGCCGGCAGGAGGTCTTTGCCCTGCGGAAAGACGAGTGCGCTCGGCGAGGTCGTGTCGCGCCAGAAGGAGGTGCTGTCGTAGATCAGGTAGTACATGAACAGGCCGGCGACGTAGTTGAGCATCAGGGAGACCAGGATCTCGTTGGTGCGGAGGTAGGCCCGCAGCAGGCCCGGAATCATCGCCCAGAGAAGGCCGGCCAGTGCTCCACCCAGCACCATCATCAGGATCAGCAGCGGCTGCGGCCATCCGCCCAGCAGGAGGCCAACGCCGGAGGCGCCGACGGCGCCCATGTAGAGCTGACCTTCGCCGCCGATGTTCCACACGCGCATCCGGAAGGCGAGCGCAACGGCCAGGCCGGTGAACAGGAGAGGCGTCGCGTACACGAAGGTCGCCGTCAGGGCTCCCGCCGACGTGAACGAGGCGTCGTAGATCTGCTGGTAGGTACCGATCGGGTCGTGCCCCGAGACCGCGAGCACGATGCCGGCGATGACCGACGCGATGAAGAGCGAAGCGATCGGCAGCGCGATTCGCTGCCACCTCGGGGTGACGAGGCTGCGCTCGATGCTGATCACGATGCCGCCCCGGCCATCATCAGGCCCAGGTGCTCGTAGTTCGCAGTGGCCGCATCGACGACGCCCACCACCCGGCCTTCGTAGAGGACCGCGATCCGATCGGACAGCTCGATGATCTCGTCGAGATCCTCGCTGATCAGCATGATGGCGGCCCCCTGCTTCGCAGCATCGACCAGCACGCTTCGGACGTACTCGGTGGCGCCGACGTCAAGCCCGCGGGTGGGTGAGGCCGCAATCACCAGGCGCGGCCCGGACGACAGCTCGCGGGCCAGGACGACCTTCTGGACGTTGCCCCCCGAGAGCTGGCGAACAAGCGTGCGGGGACTGGGCGCACGGATATCGAAGCGCGCCATGAGCGCGGTTGCCTGCGCCTCCGCCTGCCGCATCAGGAGCATGGGCCCGGCATGCGGGCTGCCGCTCCGGTAGGACTTCAGGATGAGGTTCTCGGCCACTGACAGGTTCGGCGACACGCCGGTCCCCATGCGGTCCTCGGGGATGTTGGCCACGCCCCGGTTGATGGCGTCCCGGGGATCGCCGGAAACCACGTTGTCGCCGCCGATCCGGATCGTCCCCCGGCTGAACGGCCGAAGCCCGGCCACGACCTCTGCGAGCTCGCGCTGCCCGTTCCCGGACACCCCCGCGATCCCGAGGATCTCGCCGGCGCTGATGGCCAGCGAGAGGTCCTTCAGCGCATCGATCCCGAAGTCCCCCCGGACGTGTACGCCGTCCAGGGCGAGCACGGGCGGTACCGCAGGTGCCGGCTCGGATTCGCCGCTGGTCGCCCGAGGATGCACGTCGAACGACATCTCGTGGCCGACCATCAGTCGAGCGAGCTGCCTCGCGTCTGTTTCGGCGATGTCGACCGTGCTGATCGAGCGGCCCCTGCGCAGGATCGTCGTCCGATCTGCGATCGCGAGGACCTCAGGCAGCTTGTGGGAGATGAAGACCACGGTGCGGCCGCCGGCGACCATCTCCCGGACGCTGGAGAACAGCTGCTCGATCTCCGACGGGGTGAGGACGGTTGTCGGCTCGTCGAGGATCAGGATGCTCGCGCCCCGGTAGAGCGCCTTCAGGATGTCGACCCGCTGGCGCTCGCCGAGCGACAGCTGCCAGATCCTTGCCCTCGGGTCGACGGCCATCTGGTAGCGCGAGGCGATCTCTTCGATCTCGGCCTCGACGGTGCGGGCCGAGAAGCCCAGGCCGCCGTGACGCGACCAGCCCAGCACGACGTTCTCCGCGACCGTCAGGCTGTCGACGAGGCTCAGGTGCTGGTGGACCATGAAGATTCCGGCCGCCTGCGCCTCGTGCGGAGAGTGCAGGCGGACCGGATTGCCGTCGACTCGGACCTCGCCCTCGTCCGGCCGGTACAACCCGGTGAGGATGTTGCAGAGCGTGGTCTTGCCGGCGCCGTTCTCCCCCAGCAGCGCGTGCACTTCGCCGCGTCGCGCCTCGAACGAGACGCGGTCGTTGGCGACCACACCACCCGCGAAGCGCTTGGTCACGCCGACAGCCGCCACCGCCGGGGGTGAGCCGGCGGTGGCGGATTCTGCGGATGCGGCGCTCACTCGGGCGGCGCGGATATCCAACGTCGCTCCATCGCGCGGAGAGCCCTCAGGAGCGTGAGTTTCGGCTCAACCCTTCGCGCTGCCGATGACGCCCTGCACGAACCAGCTGAGTCCGTACTTGTCCGTGACGGTCAGCGTCGTCCCGGCGGGGACGCCGACGGTCCCGTCCTGCTTGGTGATCGGGCCCGTGAACGGGTCGAAGGTGCCGCCCTTGATCGCGGCTTCCTTGGCCGTGATGGCCGCCTGGGTCGCCGCGTCGACCGACTTGCCGAAGGGGGCCATGACAATGAACCCGTCGGCAAGCCCGCCATAGTAGAAGTGGCTCTTCCACGTGCCGTTCATCGCGGCGGTCACTTCCTGGGTGTAGTACGGGCCCCAGTTGTACGTCGTTGCCGTCAACCAGGCATCTGGCGCGAACGAGGTCTGGTCGGAGTCATAGCCGGTCCACTTCAAGCCTGCGGCTGCCGCGACCTGGCCGGTCGTCGGGCTGTCCTGGCCGTCGCCGAGCACGTCCACGCCGGCGGCGACAAGGCTCTCCGCGGCCGAGCGCTCGGTCGCGGGCGCGAACCACGTGTTCGTCCACACCACCTTGACCGTGGCATTCGGGTTCACCGCGCGGGCGCCCATCGTGAAGGCGTCGATCTCGCGGATGACCTCGGGGATCGCGAACGGGGCGACGAAGCCGATCTTGCCGGTCTTGGACGCGGCCCCGGCCGCCATTCCGGAAAGGTAGTCACCATCCTCGCCGGCGCCGAAGTACTCGGAAAGGTTGGTGGCCAGCTCGGTCCCGGTTGCCTGCTCGAACAGGACGTTCGGGTACTTCTTCGCGGCCGCGACCATGGCGTCCTGGTAGCCGAACGAGGTGGCGAAGATGATGTTCGCGCCCTGGTTCACGAGCTGCGTGATGACCTGGCTGGTCTGGGGGCCTTCCGGCACGTTCTCCTTGAACATCGTCTGCACGCGCCCGCCGAAGGAGCTCTCCATCGCGAGGCGGCCCACGTCATGGGCGTGCGTCCAGCCGGCGTCGCTGGCGGCGCCCACGTAGATGAACGCCGCCTTGTACGGGTTGCTGGTGGTCCACTGGCTGCCGGCCGTCGACGCGGCGGCCGAAGCCGCCGGAGCCGATGACGGCGCTGCCGACGCCGCAGCGGACGCTGCCGGGGCTGCCGACGCCGGGGCTGCCGACGGCGCCGCCGTCGACGCCGAGCCGCACGCTGCCACGAGCACCGTGACCAACCCCACCACGAACGAGAACCGGGCGCTGCGCCTTGCTCCAATCACAGGACTGCCTCCTCGCTTGCCAATCGTCACGAACGTTCGGAGTGCCCTGCCACGGCACTCCCTCGTCGAGTGGGCACTAGACGTCCCAGCGGGGACCCCACGTGGACCGTCCAGCCGCCATGCCACGGCGACGCTCCTCCTCGTCAGCGGGATCCCGTTCGCGGAGTCGGCTGGCCATCCTTCGTCCTCTCCTCCGTGCGATCACCAGGCCCGGTGAACGGCCGCTGGCCCGTGCGACAGGGGACGCGCCTGCCGCACGGCAACGGGTCCTGCCCCGGGGTGCGTGCGCGGCCCAAGGATAGCCGCCGGCGACCGGACGGATGAGCCGTCGGTGTCGGGGCGCCGCGCATTCCGGTACCCTTCCGCGGATGTTCGAACGTACCGCGTTGCCTTCCGGGCCGCGCGTCATCACCGCGCGGCTGCCGGGTTCCCGCTCCTTCACGGTGGAGGCGCACGTCCTGGCGGGCTCGCGCCACGAGGCGCCCGGGCAGGCCGGCTGCGCCCATTTCATGGAGCACCTGACGTTCAAGGGAACGCGGGCATATCCGACGACGCGCGCCCTCTCGGAGGCCGTGGAGGGCCTGGGCGGCACGTTCAACGCGTCGACCGACCGCGAGTCCACCGTCTACTACGTCCGGGTCCCCGCCCGCCACGCGGCGACGGCGATGCAGGTCCTGGGCGAGCTCGTGGTCCGGCCGAAGCTCGACGAGGCGGAGATCGAGAACGAGCGCGACGTGATCGTCGAGGAGATCCGCTCCTACCTCGACGATCCCGCGGAGCACGTGAACGTCCTGTTCGACCTCGCGATCTTCGACGACACGCCGCTCGGACGCGAGATCGCGGGGTCAGAACAGAGCGTTCGGACACTCCCGGCGAACGCCATCCACGAGTTCTGGCAGACGTACTATCAGCCGTCCAACGTCGTGGTCGCGGCCTCCGGCGACCTTCCCCACGATCAGGTCGTGGCGCTGGCCGCGGGCGCCTTCGGCACCGGTGGCGGACCCACGCCGCCGTACCAGCCCGCGCCTGCCGTCCCCGCCGGTGAGCGGAGCCTGCGCGCGTCACGGCCGTCCACCCAGGCGCAGCTGGTGCTTGGCGTCCCCGCGCTCCCGCGCGACCATCCCGACCAGTGGACCCTCTCCGTCCTCAACGCCGTGCTCGGGGACGGCATGTCGAGCCGTCTCTTCCTGGAGGTCCGCGAGGAGCTGGGCCTTGCCTACGATGTCGGCAGCTCCATCGTGGACTACAGCGACGCGGGGGTGCTGTCGATCTATGCTGGCGTGGACCCGGGGCGGATCAGGCCGACGATCGCGGCCGTGCTCGCGGAGCTGGCCCGGCTCCGGGATGAGGACGTCACGGACCACGAGATGGCCAAGGTGAAGGCCTACCTTGCCGGCCGCCTGGAGGTGCGCCTGGACGAGACCCGCTACCTCGCCTCCTGGGTGGGGACGCAGGAGGCCCTCCACGATCGGGTCATGACACCCGACGAGGCGCTCGCCGCGATCGAGGCGGTGACCGTCGCCGAGGTGAGGACGCTCGCCGGCATGCTCTTCCGCGACGAGGCACTCCGCCTTGCCGTGGTGGCCCCCGCCGGGAAGGGCCGCGCGCTGGAGTCGATCCTGCGGCTCCCGGTGCGCCGCCCTCCGCCCCGCCGATGAGCGCGATTCACGGGACCGTCGGGGTCGCGACCGGCCAGCTCGCGCGCCTTCATCTTCGAACGGGCCTGCTGCGGCTCGCGCGCGTCGAGCTCGAGGAGCTGGCCGGCGGGGGCCGGCTCGACATTGACGGAGTCCTGGACCTGGCCGAGGCGCGCTGGAGGACGGGTGACCTGCGCGGCGCGGCTGAGGCGGCCGGTGCCTGGCTCGACGCCGGGGTCGGCCCGGACGGGGCTCCCGCGGGCGGGGCGCCGGCCGCCGGCGGGGACCTCGCGGTGGACCCGGCCGGTGGCACCGGGGCCGATGGGCGAGCTCGGGCGCTGGCGCACGCGGTGATCGCGGATGGGCTGACGGTCCGCGGCCGCCATGACGACGCCGCCACCCACGTGGCGGCCGCCCTCGACGCGCTCGCGGGAGGGCCCGGCGGGTCGATGGCGACCGCGCTCGACGCGCTGTTCGCAGGGATCTCGCCCCGCGCGGACGCCTGGCCGAGCTTTGGTACGGGCGCCGCCGACTCGGGTCCGTCGGAGGCCGCCGCCGCCGATCTGCACGTCGCGCGCCTCCTCACCCGGGCTGCCAATGCGGGCGCGAACGATCCCATCGCCGCTGCCGACGAACGGCTCCGCGCGGGCGACGACGTCGCCGCCGCCGTTCTGCTTGTGCTGGCGCTTCGCGTGGCCCCGAGCCACGCGGGGGAGATCCTCCAGCGCGCCGATGCCGCGCTCCTCGCGCACCCGGGCGCGCCGCTCCTCCTCGCGAGGGCCGAGGCACTCCGCGCCCTGGGCCGTCACGAAGCTGCCGGCATCGCCTACGCTGACGCCGACGCGCGCGCCCGTGGCGGCGCGCCCGGCGCGTCCCCGGTGCGCGGGGCGGTCGCGCTCGATCCCACCGATGGGCACGGCACCGCGCCCGACGCGGCCACCGCCCCTGATCCCGAACGGAGTTCCCGATGACCGAACGCAGCCTTGTCCTCATCAAGCCGGACGGTGTCCAGCGCCTGCTGGTCGGCCGCGTCATCTCCCGCCTCGAAGACCGTGGCCTGAAGCTCGTCGGCCTCAAGCTTCTGCACGTATCGCGTGAGCTTGCGGAACTGCACTACGCGATCCACCGCGACAAGCCGTTCTTCGCCGGGCTGGTCGCCTTCATCACCTCGAGCCCGCTCGTGGCGATGGCGGTCGAGGGCCCGAACGCGATCGGCGTCGTCCGTTCCATGGTCGGCGCGACGCGGCCGTGGGAGGCTGCCCCGGGCACCATCCGCGGCGACTTCGCGCTGGAGGTCGCCCAGAACCTGATCCACGCCTCCGACGGGCCCGAGACCGCGGACGCCGAGCTGCGGCTCTGGTTTCCCGAGGGAACGCTGGAATACGCTCGCGAGATCGATCGCTGGGCCCTCGCTCCCGAGGGCTGATCAGCCGCCGACGATCGGGAACGGCGACGGGAGCACGGGCCCGGCGGCTCGCGCCGCCGCGTCGATCCCGAACGCGCCGCCGGCCGCGAGGAGCGCCAGCCCCGCGAGCAGGATCACCGCGAGGGCTCGCAACGGGACGCGGTTGAGCTCCAGGGAGGGGCCCGCGCCCCGGCCGGCCGTCGCCGCGAGCGTGCCGAGCCGGCCGGCGAATGTTCGCGACGTCGCTCGTGCGCCAGTCCGCGGGACTCCATCGGGCACCGCGGCCGTGGCCTCCGCCGTCGCCCGCGCCGGGAAGCGTGGCAGCTCGCCCGGGGCGCCGGCCACGACCGCGGTCGGGCGGCCGCCCCCGACCACCAGGAGGCGGCAGATCGCGGCGCCCGTGCCCAACGATCCTGCGAAGGCGAGGAGGAAGTCCGGCCCGGCCGTCCCGG
>Ga0315268_10004604_pt1 | contig 14949 bp, 15 predicted proteins | sample C1_top_MG_FD_204535 | JGI IMG/M metagenome (GOLD analysis project Ga0315268, IMG submission 204535) | Sediment microbial communities from Yellowstone Lake, YNP, Wyoming, USA - C1_top | ecosystem: Environmental > Aquatic > Freshwater > Lake > Sediment | place: USA: Wyoming | collected 2017-08-01
ATGCTGGTTCACCTTTGCGTGGAGTGCGGCAGGATTTCGATCAATCGGATTGCCGCAGATGATGATCCAGATACGATTTTACGAGTGTTCACCGATTCGTTTGAACTCGACCAGGGATTCATAGACCGAATAGAGGCAAGCGGTATAAAAATTCTGCAACAACCCGACCACTGGCTGGTCAGGATGCGATTATATGGTCGAAACAGTAGTTTTCTATCGCTCGGGATAGAATCCCTGATTCCATGAATCCTGCGGTAAACTTGACAATCCATATCTATATTTATATAATAAATATGACTTAAATTATCCAATTGAGGGAACAAATATGAATGAAGGTTATGCTCACCCTGAATACCTTGTAGAGACCGACTGGGTGGCTGTGCATCTGAATATGCCTGACGTTCGCCTGGTTGAGTCAGATGAAGATGCCCTTCTCTATGAGACCGGACATATTCTCGGCGCAGTTAAGGTCGATTGGTTCACCACTTTGCAGGATCCATTGCGGCGCGATTTTATCTCAAAGGCAGAGTTTGAAAAGCTTTGTTCTCAGCTTGGGATTGCCAACCGCACCACGATTATTTTTTATGGCGATAAGAACAATTGGTTTGCCTGTTATGCTTTTTGGTTATTCACCTATTATGGTCACCCAAGATTAAGGATCATGAATGGTGGTCGGCAAAAGTGGACCCAGGAAGGGCGACAGATGATCAGGGATATACCCATTTATGCCGCGACCGAATATCATGCCAAGAATCCCAATCGCAAGATTCGCGCGTTTAGAGAGGACGTCTTTCGACAGTTAACCAGACGGCTACCATTGATTGATGTGCGTTCGCCTGGAGAATATTCTGGGGAATTGCTTCACATGCCCAATTACCCTCAGGAGGGTGCCATGCGGGGAGGGCATATTGTCGGAGCGATCAACATTCCCTGGTCACAGGCGATAAATCCGGAGAACGGCACTTTCAAATCGGCCAGCGAATTGCGCCAACTCTACCAGAGCCAGGTCATCCAACCGGATAACAAGATCATTGCCTACTGCCGTATCGGTGAGCGTAGCTCGCATACCTGGTTTGTATTGAAATACCTGTTAGGTTACCCCGATGTTCGCAATTATGATGGCTCATGGACTGAATGGGGTAACCTGGTTGGAGCGCCGATTGAGAAAGAGACTAATAAATGAACGACATCGCCGGTTTACCCTCTCGCCTGGCCGAAATTGTAGAGGATTTCCAGCTTTGCGAGGGATCTGAGAAACTCGAACTGTTACTGCAATACTCAGAAAGCCTTCCTCCACTGCCGGATTACCTGAAAGGGAAGGAAGCTCAGATGGAGAAGGTTCCTGAGTGCATGACGCCGGTTTCGGTGAGTGCGGAGCTTCAGAAGGGCGGGATGGTATTCCACTTTGCTGTACCAGAAGAATCCCCGACCGTGCGCGGGTATGCAGCCATCATTGCCGAAGGTCTGCGCAACGCAACCCCTGAACAGGTATTGAGTCTCCCTTCAGATTTCTATCTGACTATGGGACTACAACAGGTTCTGACCAACCAGCGTTTGATCGGTATGGCAGCGGTCGTGGCTCATGTAAAACGGTTAGCTCTCGAAACCATGAATTCTTAACGCTTGGCGGCGTCGCGAACCATTGTCCTGGCCTGGACGGGCAGTAAATTAATCTCCTCAACCTGATCGATTGGCACCCATTCCAGGTGATATTGGTTATCGATAGATTGAATTTCATTTTCTGGACAGCCAAGCTCGAGCATACCAGAGAAGCTATTTGCCAGGAAGTAATGCTCGGTTCGTCCCAGGTTTTCAAGGACGCATATTTTCTCACCTAGGGTAATAGTTAATCCAGTTTCTTCATGTGTTTCCCGGATGGCAGCTTCTTCGGGCGTTTCCCCAGGTTCAATTTTACCGCCTGGAAAGGTGTAATATTCCTGTCCCAGCTTGAATCGGCGGATCAATACGACTTTATCTGCCTGTGGGTCGTAGATGAGGACTGCAGAGCGGGATCTCATACTGAGGATTGCAGTAATAACTTGATTGCATAATCAGTGACGGCGCGGATTCCTATTTTTTCACCACGCCTACCCATATCAGTGGCCCCTTGGGATCGGAATTGGACGGTCGACCTATTGGCATCTGACGGGTGGAGATCATCACATATAAGCGTGATTTCTCCCAGCCATCTGTGTTATCCAGGATATCATTGCCTGGCTGACCTGCTGAAGGCCGTTGCGATCCAGCCAGGATATCCTGATAGCTGGTTAGGCTCATCCGAGCCGCCGATTGGCTGATATCCACCCCATGGCAGGATGAACAAGTGATTGCTCCATCGAACCAGATATTGGGTTGGTTGAAAAGCGGCAAAACCTCCTTTGGAAAAGTAGCTTGGCATTGTACGCCATTTACATCGTTGAAATCAAAGGGGACTGTCTCGGGTTTACTGGCTTTCACCCACGCGCCGATGATATCCAAAGCACGCACCTGACAGGCGCCACCGCCAAAACTGATCTGCTCGACTTGCCGCGTTGGGGCAGCCAGCTCGGCTGGGATAAGGGTCGGGATAGGAGTGCGCTCAGGTTGGGTATTGATGCGGGGCAACTTCCCAAGCCAGATGACCAGAATCAGAGTCTGGATGAGAAACACAGCCAGAAAAGCCAGCGTGATGCGGAATTTCATACCCGGTTACTTTCCTTTTTGCAACATGCGGACATAATTAACTACATCCCAACGATCGCGAGCGGTGGGCAAATTTTCCCTGAGTGGTGGCATTTTCCCGATCACTCCATTGGTTATCGACATAAAGATGGCCCCATCGCTTAGATTGACCCGCTCGCTTTCTAGCAAGTTGGCTGGGTGATTTTTGACCAGGAATACAGCGAATTGACCTTTTCCATCTCCCTTAGGCCCGTGACACAGGGCACAGGAATTATCGAAAAGTACCTTTCCACGTTGCAGTGATATTTCATCCACTGGAACCGGGTTGACTGGCGCACCCAGGCCGGGAACATACGCTGCGCCCTGTACCGGAACCGACTGGGGTGGAAGGGGTAATGGATCTTCCTGGGAGCTGTAGGAAGGCTGGATTTCCATTGAACTGATCCATTCGATTTTTAATATATCATAGGTGAATAACATCCCCAGAATAAAGGGACTGACCAGGACGACCAGTACAATCAGCAGACGTTTTGTCATAGATCCTTTACCTCCGAGCGATGCAGAAGTTCCGCGCCAAGCTCTTTAAGGGCTGTGTGCGTGCCCTCATCGAGCTTAGGCGGGCAGGCGAATAGGATTCCGATGTACCCATCACTGATCTTAGGATGGTATCCTTTTGGCCCGAAGGAGGGTGAAATGGTCTCGGTGAACACTCCCAAAAAAGTGCTGATTAACAGGCCAAGCATGGTGAGTTCAAACAATACCACGATGGTCGTTGGGATAGGGACAATCGGCATCCCCCCGACCTGTAGCGGATATTGGTATGCAGCGAACAAAATCAAAGCAATGGTTCCGGTGAATCCGACAAAAGCTCCAGCCAGAGCGATCCAGGGAACGCGAGTCCAGGCCATAGGCCGGCCTAGTATTTTCTCCGAAAAGGGGATACCGGATATGACCGAAATATCCTTGTCCCGGATGCCCAAGCCGCGCAACGTTTCCACGGCTTCGGCGGCATGATCCACCTGGTCCTCTTTGAACAAAGCGATATGAACAAGATCTTCTGCCATGGCTCACACTCCTCCAATTATTCCAGCTCTGCGACCGATGGAACTTCCGTCTTACCAACTTTACGAAGCTTGTGTGCTTCCTGACCTTCTTGTACTTCCCAAACTGGTACGAGCGGGATCAGCCGCGAGGCAATCAGGTATAGGAAAATAAAGAGACAGAAGGTTCCGAGAACAATGCTGACTTCTGTCAGGCGCGGGGTGTATTCTCCCCAATCGAAAGGAGATCGTTGATATCCGAGTGTCAGCGGAATAATCGTATAGCGTTCGGCAAACATGCCGATATTGATCAACAGGGTGATTATGAACATTGCCCAAGGGGTACGGCGGATTCTGCGGTTCCACAATGTCAGACAGGGGATTGCAAAATTGCAGATCAGCATGGTATACCACACCCAGGCAGCTGGCCCGGTAGCATGGTGGGTAAGCAGCTTGCGGACCACATCATAACCGCCATACCAATGCAATAGGTATTCATTGAAGAAGAAATAAGCCCAGGCCAACGAGAAGACCAGCAGCAGCTTGCCCAAAGCATCGAAGTGCTCTGGCCTGAGGAAGTAATCCATGTTCTTGAGGGTACTGCGCAGGATGAATAGAATGGTAATCACAGCCGAAACGCCGGAAAGAATAGCGCCGACAATGAAATATGGACCAAAAATGGTGGAATGCCAACCACCAACTTGTGATACAGCAAAATCCCAAGAAACGATAGTATGGACAGAGAACATCACTGGGATGATGGCAAAAGCGAAAATGCGGATGGCTACCCGAACACGTGTCCACTCAGCTTCGGTGCCGCGCCAACCCAGCGCCAGGATGCGATATGCAAAGTGGCGGATGCCTGTGGTTCGATCTCGTGCCATAGCCAGATCAGGAACAAGTGGCAAGTAAAGATATATAGTGCTGCTCAGCAGGTAGGTCGTGATTGCCAAAAAGTCCCACAGCAAGGGTGAATGAAAATTGGGCCACAGTGAGCGTTCATTGGGATAAGGGATCATCCAATAGAATACCCATACCCGGCCCAGGTGAATTAAGGGATAGAGTGCACCGGAAGCGAGGCCAAAGGTGGTCATCAGCTCTGCTGCCCGAGTGAATGGTCGGCGAAATTCGGCCTTAAAAACGCGCAGGATAGCGGAAACAAAAGTCCCTGCGTGGCTGATGCCGATCCAGAACACAAATGTTACGATGAAAATCCCCCAAAAAACCGGGCGTCGAATGCCAGCTAATCCCATTCCGGTAAGGATCATATTTCCCCAGGCGCCAAAAAGCAGAACTGCCACCAGGATTCCAAGAATGATGACTACTCTCCAGTATCGGGGTGTGGTGGTGGTCATCGCTTCCATGACCATGGAATTCATCTCATGGCGGGGAAGGGGATCAAACATCAGATGCTGGCGGGGATCTTCCTCGTCAAGCAAGGCTTGTTGAGCTTCATAGATGGATTGGGCTTCAGCCGCCATACTCACCGCCTCTCTTCAGGTAAACAACTTTCGATTCTGTACCCAACTCCGCGAGCCATTGGTAACCTCGCTTCTGCCGGGCGAACTGGCTGACCATGCTGTGCGGATCGCTCAGGTCACCGAAGATAATGGCATCACTTGGACAGGCCTGGGCGCAGGCTGGGATCACTTCGCCGTCCCTGAGCGATCGCCCTTCGGTCGCGGCTTGGTTCTCAGCCCGGTTAATACGCTGGATACAGAAAGTGCATTTTTCCATCACACCCCGGCTGCGAACCGTTACATCGGGATTTAAGTATGAGTTCATCGGGCTGGGGATTTGGTAGTCAAACCAGTTGAAAACGCGCGAAAAATATGGGCAGTTATTTGCACAATACCGGGTGCCAATGCAGCGGTTGTAAACCTGCAGGTTAATTTGTTCAGCTTCGCTATGCAGCGAAGCGAATACCGGACAAACTGCCTCACAAGGCGCATGACCGCATTGTTGGCACATCACCGGTGTAAAATCTGGTGTGATTTCTGGATACTCCCCATGCCAATAGCGCTGGATTCGTATCCAATGTAGCCCTCGGCCATATCCCACCTCATCTTCACCGGCAGTGGGGATGTTATTTTCCATGGCACAGGCGGTTACACATGCCTGGCAGCCGGTACAGCGGTCCAGATCGATGACAATGCCCCATTTTTTAGGTTTCTGATCATCAGCCATACTTGGTTTCTCCTATCCTGGGTTATTCATGGCTTATTGTGATACCTATAAGTTATTCTCCATAGACGCCTGTCCTGTTTTCCATACGAGCCAGTTTGCCTTTACGGCCAGTTGGGGTAATCTTCACCTGTGTGGAACCCAGTGCCAGGTCACCGGCTTCGTTGAGCTTGATCTCCAGGATAGAAGCCGGATTACATCCTCGTCCCTCCGCATAACGTCCCAGGGCGGAATGGCCTTGTCCAAAGGGAATGGCTACCGTGTCTGGACGGATGGCGGGATACTTGTATACAATAGCTTCTACTTCACCGCTACCAGAGCTGATCTTCAAGATATCGTCATCCTCGATGCCCAGATCTGCGGCAGTTTTGGGATGAATTTCGACCCAGGAGTTCCACATCACCGATGTGGTTGGGTCAGGGGTTTCTTGCAGCCAGGGACGGTTGGCGCCGCTTCCATCGCCCATTTGAGTAGTATATGTGACCAGGAAGAATCTGCCCTCACTGACTGGTTCTGGCTTGCCTTGCGGCTCGAGAGGCGGGGTGTCAGTTGGCCGTTCGCCAGGTATCTCCAGTGCAGGTTTGGTTTTCCAATACCCACCGTGCTGTAAGAAGAGACTCCAAAAGGTCAGGATTTCCGGTGCGACATAGGGAGCATTGGGCTCTTGGATCAGAGGTAAGATCTTCTTCTGCAAGAAATCCACTTCATCACTGTAATTCACCTGAGTCGCCAGATTACCTCCGATAGCTTTGATGGCCGCCAAAAGAACATCCACTGTCGAGCGGGTGTCGTAGAGTGGGACTACAACGGGTTGGAACGAGGAATAGGTAAGTCGATCACTTCCAGGCATAACCCGTTGATAGCCCCATCCTTCCAGGAAGGTATGATCGGGTAGGACATAATCACTCTGTAAAGCAGTCTCATCCGGGAAAGATGAAAAGGAGATGACTGTGGTAACTTTCCCCAGTGCGGCGGAAAAACCTAGTGCCGGAGGTAATTCAAAGAGTGGATTACAACCGTGGATAAACAACGTTTTGACCTGTCCAGCCTTCATTTGATCGACCAGGGTCTGGATATTACTGATACTGCTGATCATAGGTTCGCCAGGGGTTAGGAAGACTCCACCCGGCTTACCCAGGTTATCTAGCATACGGTTGAGTTCCAGGATGGCCTCAGCATTGGTCAGGCCCTGTCTTTGGGCAAGTGCTCCACCCCCTGGAAGCACCAGCGGGCGTTGTGCGCCTGACAGCAAGTCCGCCAGGTGTTCTAACTTTGCAATCGACACTCCTGAGGCCTCGGATGCGAGGATGGATGAGGCGTTGGTGAACATACTGGGAACGCTGATTCCACGGCGGACTGCCACCAACGCGGCCAGTGCTCCTGCAACCAATCCATCCGTTCCAGGAACGATAGGGATCCATTCATCGGCGTTACCAGCGGTGAGTGATTGACGCGCTTCAAAGACGACCAGATAGCCACGGTGGTTAGGCTTGCCCTGCCGCATCTTTCCATAAGCCTTAGAGTAGGTCAGCGGAGAGAGCCAGGTTTCAAGGAAGTTTGCACCGAAGGCAAAGGTGACATCTGCTTCACTTATATCGAAGAGAGGGAAGGCGGTTTTTCCAAAAGCGCGGCGGGTTGCTTCTACCAGCGTAGCACGACCTTCGAACATCCCTAAAGCCCCGTAACGCACTGTGGAAGACGCACCCAGGGTGGAGGTAATCTCGTTAACCAGATCATTGAGGTGGTCGGAACCCAAACCCAGAAGAAAGGCCACCTGATCAGGAGGTTGCTGTAGGGCTTCCTTTACTGTGCTGATTGTGGTATCCCAATCTAATTTCTGGAATTCCTTAGCGCCTCGTTGAGCGTTCTTACGCGGCCCCTGTATACGATCTGGATTATACAATCCTTGGAGGGATGTCAGGCCACGTGGGCAGACCTTACCCTGGTTGACTGGATGAGCCGGGTTGCCTTCTACCTTGAGCGCGCGCCCTTCCCTGGTACGGACTACCAGACCGCAACCAGCCGGGCATTCACGACAAGTGGTGGCATAGTAAGTGCTTTCGCCGGTTTGATTATATTCAGGCATGTCCACATAAGGTTGTCGCACCACGTAGCGCGAGGCAGGACCGCAACCGGTCAAGATTGCCGCGGTGGCTGCACCCATTCCGGTCATCTTAAGAAAATCTCGACGGGAGATTTTGCTCATACTCCTCTCCTATTCCAAAGGTTCTTCACTATCAATAATGGCATGTACCGCAATCGGATAGCTTTACATACTTCTCCGGCGCCATTTTCTTATGACAATTCAGGCACCAACCCATGTTCTGCCCTTTGATGGATCGAGCAACACGAATTTTGGTCATATCCCCATGGCATGTTTCACAAGCAACCCCGGCGGCTACATGAGGACGATGGTTAAAGTGGACAAATTCTGGTTGGGTGAATACCGGCACCCATGGGATGGGTTTCTTATCTTGAACATATTTTGCCAGCTTATCCAATTCGGGTGACTTTTTCTGGACCTGTTGGTGACACCCCCAGCACTTGCTCTGCGAGGGAAGTCCGGCGGTCGGTCCCCATGCGGCAGCTGGGTGGCAGTAAAGGCAGGGTGCCCCAATGCCTACGTGGGTTTGGTGAGGGAAGTTGATAGGTTGCGGGGGAGAAGTCTGAGTGAAGTAAAGGCCGCCGGCTGCCCCTCCTAAAATGAGGGCCACCACAACTGCGATCCCGATCAGGATGACGGGCCGTTTGATGAATGCAATGGCTTTCTCCATAAAAATGTTTCCTTTCTTGGCGATGGCGTTTACCTGCGACCTCGGATCAACCATACCAGGATGAAGATAATTCCAATCAATGCGCCGCCCAGCAGGATGGCAAAGCCCAAACTCACTGCCATGGCACCAAAGGCAGTAAGTAAACCAGTAATAAAGCTGCTTGCTGGACCACTAAATTTCTTCACCTCCGTTCCTAACCGTTCTATTATGGCGGGTCCCACTCCTGACGGTTCTAATCCGGAAGGTAAACCTTGAGCATAGAGCAGCACATCACGTCCTTCCTGAGCCGTCCAACCCAGGTCGAACCCGATGGGCATCTGGGTACCGGGAGTGCCATAGCGCGTCTTATGGAGGAAGCGCCAGGGATCCAGCCTGGCCAACGTGCCCAGAGTGGCATCGATTCCTTCAAACCGGAAGCGGATAGTGATGCCATCAGCGCCATGACATTTTGAGCATCGTTGATCGAAGAGCTGTTTTCCGTTTGCCTGGTCCCCACCCTTGACCTCCAGGCTGACGGGATCGATGAACTCATTGTCGTTTATCAGGCCAGTCTTAAGGAATTCGGCCAGGTCGTTCAAGCTGGCATCGTCCAGATAGCCTGAGAAATCATGAGCCGGATCATTCTTTCCTTTGAGCGTTTCAATAATTTCCTCGGACGATTTCGGTTGGACAGTCTGAAGCAAACCAGGAAAACCGGTAAAATTGGATCCAGCCCGGTAAGCGCCATCTTTCCCCTGGTAATCCCAACCGTGGCAGGTGACACAACGCCAGGTATCTGGACCACCGCTGGTATTAGTTGTCTGACGCGACCAGATTGGCATGTTCCCACCAGGGGGATTTACCCCCAGCACAGCATACCATTTATCATAGAGTTGACCACCGCGGGGTACTTGCGTATTTTGTTGAAGCTGACTGTTGGCTTGGGCGGTTTGGCTGGTAATGCCCGCCACTACTAGAATAATGATCCACAGGATCAGGAAGCCTGTGATGAGAGTGAAGGACTTCACCAGGGTGAATCGGTTCATGTCAGTTCTCCTCACTGGGTATACACGGACATTTGATTCTCGTTTTGGTTTTTCCTAAGTGAATCAATCTCTTATTGCCAAGTTGTGCAATATAGCGCAGAAATGACCTGCAGGAGGTTAGAATCATGGGGGGAGTAACCTTCGGAAAGCCTTTAATTGGGCTTCAGAATCAGGTTAAGGGGAGATTAATTACAACCTGAATCTTACCGGATTTCTGAGAATTTGTCAAAACAAAATGGAATTTCCGGACAAAATTTGTGCCATATTTTTGCCGAATTATTTCTGATACAATCACTTATTCATAGGTGATTAGGATTTGACCATGGAACATCAGATTAATGTGGAGCTTTCCAGTTCAGTATATGGTGGTTCAGCAATGGGCCGGATGGAAGATGGCAGGGCTGTCTTTGTCCTGTTCGCCCTGGCTGGCGAACGTGTAAGGGCTAGAGTTATAGAAGAGAAAAGCGGCTATTTGCGGGCAGAACTGGTTGAAGTTGTACGTCCTTCCAAAGAGCGCATCACACCCCGCTGTCCGCATTTTACTGTGTGTGGTGGTTGCCATTATCAGATGGTGTCTTACGAGCAGCAGTTGGAGATAAAACGCGAAGTGCTGCTTGAGCAGTTGCAGCGCATCGCACGGATTAGTCAACCGCCAGTAAACCTGGTTGTACCTGCTCCTCAACCTTGGAATTATCGAAACACAGTGCAGTTTCACCTGACTCCAGAGGGCAAAGTGGGTTACCAGCAGGCTGGAACGCATAAGGTGGTTGCGATCACGGAATGCTACTTGCCGGAAGTGCTTCTTAATGAAATTTGGCCACAATTGGAGCTCGAACCCTATCCAGGATTGGATAGAATCGAGCTACGTCTTGGAGCAGATGAAGAAGTTTTATTGGTATTGATAGGGCGGGAGCCGGAACCACCTGAGTTTGAAGTAGAAATACCGATCTCAGCAGTACATCTGAGTCCGAAAGGTAGCACAGTTTTGGCAGGGGATGATCACGTGGTGATGGAAGTGCTTGGAAGGTTGTTTTATGTCTCGGCGGATTCGTTTTTCCAGGTGAACACTGCTCAGGCGAGTAAGATGGTCAAGTATCTTTTGGAAAATCTACCACTCAGGCCAGATTCCACAGTCCTGGATGTTTATTGCGGGGTAGGATTATTCAGTGCCTTCCTGGCGGGAAAGGTTAAGCGATGTATCGGCGTCGAGGTCAACCCCAAAGCCTGCCAGGATTACGCGTTGAACCTGGATGAATTTGATAACGTAGAATTATACCAGGGCACGGCTGAAGAGGTCCTGCCAGCCATAAACCCGAAACCGGATGTGGTCATTGTGGATCCACCACGTGCCGGCCTGGAGCGTAGAGCTCTGCAAGCACTGACACGTTTGCAACCCCAGATGTTAGCCTATGTATCTTGCGATCCTTCTACGCTGGCAAGGGATACGCGCCGACTCATGGATGCAGGCTACCGCTTGGAACAAGTTACGCCCTTTGACCTGTTTCCACAGACGTATCATGTGGAAAGCATCAGTTTATTCAGGCTTGGGCTCCAGGCGTATGAAAAATAAAGCGCGCTATGATCTATGAAATTAGCTTTTCAAGTAGACCAATACATCGCTCAAGGATTGGTGGTGGTCATAAGATGGCCAATACTCTAAACCGAAGTAGCGTTGGTAACCTGTACTATCGATTGCTTTGATGATATTCCGGTAGTCGTTTTCGCCTAAGAAGTGTTCATGGCGCCCTGGCACACCTGCAGAATGAAAGTGGCCAATCCATTCGATATTGCGGGTGATCGTCTCAATGATATTTCCTTCCATAATCTGCATATGGTAAATATCATAGAGGAATTTAACATGCGAACAGTTCACGCACTTAACGATCTCGAAGCCAACAGACGAAGAATCGAGATAATAACCTTTATGGTCAACCAGCGTGTTAAGGGCTTCGATGTTGATGGTGACATCAGCCGCCACTGCCAGATCAGCAATGCGCTTAAGGTTCTCGATGAGGATCGATTTCTGCGAATCGAGCCGTCCTTCAAGAAGTCCGGCCAGTACCACCATTGAAGAGCTTCCTAAATCTTTGGCGACCTTAAGGGATTGGCGCACATTCGCGACCACCACTTTAGGATCACCATTCATCCGCTTACCCCGGATATCTAACAGGCTTACCAGAGAGATCGCGATTTTATGTTTTACCGCCAGGTTTGCAATGCGGTCTACATCCAGGCCGGTTGGTTCCCAAAATTCCACTGCATCAAAACCCAGCTCTGCAGCTGCGCCGATGCGGTCGTAGAAATCCAGATCAGTGAGGACAGGTTCGATACAAAGGGAAAATTTAAGCATTGTGCTCACCTGAACAGTAATTCCTAAAGGTCAATTTTCGTGCCAGTTCCATCGCATCGAAGGACTGCAGATCCAACGTTCTATGAATCTGATAGATCCGCAACAACCTCAACCATCTTTTCATAATTCCTGAGCGTTCGCAGTGAAAGCTCACGCCCGTATGGGCATGAGGATGGCATTAAGACGAAGCCACGTCCCTCTCCTGCGGTGCCCTCCTGGATTGCTTTCCGGATTTTCTTTTCAAACTCGTGGAGAGGGAGCGTTTCCAGGTCACTTGCTTCCAGGTTACCGAAAAGTACTAACTGCTGTCCGTATTGCTGACGGACCTCATATAGCTCAATATCCCCCTGGGGTGGCGGTTCGATGGGATCCAAGCCATCGCAGCCGGTGGCTACGATATCTTGCAGTATGTGTTTAATACGCCCATGGCAATGAATGCGCGCAAAACCTCCTGAGCGTTGAATCATCTGTACCATGGGGGTCACGTAACGGACGACGTACTCGCGGAATAACCTCGGATGCAGGTAAGGGGGAGAGGCATATTCTGGACCGTAGATCCGCCACAGCCTGCCCGGAGCGGCTTGGCAAATGGCTTCAATTTGGGGGTAAAGTCGCTCTGCATAGCGTTCAAGCAGGAGGTGAAACCAGGTTGGTTCAGCAGTTGCCAGGATGGTGTAAGTACCCAGATCGAACAGGGCAGCAACCTCGCACAGGGGATCAGGAGTGTCAATCATTACAATCCCACTATCTCCTAATGCTTGCTCGGCTGCCAGTAAATTGCTTAAATCGGGCTCGTTCCCTGGTTCGGATTGTGGAAGCTGCAACCAGGCCTTTAGATCCTCTAGATCTTTGAGCCAATGTTCCACCTGCCATATGGTGTTGACATCAGGGTCACGGCGGGTGATTGAAGAGAAGGAGTGGTATCCGAAGGAAATCATGTTGCGGGTAAAAAGGGTCCCATCCTGGTGCCAGGTTTCGGTCTTGGTAAGCTCTGCAACGGGATCAGCGGGTGAATTCTTAAAGCGGATCGTGCGCATGACAATCCGGTCACTCTCCTGGCGTGCCAGCTCTAGCAGAGGAGCCCAAGAAGGATGCGTATAGATATTAAACGGATCGGGATCGTCAGGATTCTCGTCCAGCCCGTTGATCTCGTAAAAGCAAACCGCTGGACGATCAACAGGACGGCCTTGCAGAGTAGTCATCAAACGTTCGCGCCGATTCATCAAGACCTTAATACATCATATGGTCATGGAACACATCTACTGCATAACAGTAGGTATCATAATGCACCAATGTGGAAAGCGAGTGATCTGAGGCAAAGATCAAGCGCGCTCCGCGAGCTTTCATACCTTCCATGTAAGCGATCATCTCCTTACGGATCGTCTCTTTATCATTCGATTCTAATATGCGGGCATCAAATCCCCCTATGAAGGCAAGCTTGTCGGCGTATTTTTCAGCAAATACAAAAGGATCATTGTCTTTCGCTTTGCGCTCCATTGGGTTCAATGCATCAAATCCGGCATCGATAATCAACGGAATTGCCTGGGCAACACTCCCACAAGAATGAAGTACAACCGGCAAGTTGTATTCATGGAAGAAATCGACCAGCTCCTTAAAGTAAGGAAAAATCAGCTCGGACAAAACCTTCGGAGAGGCAAACAGGCCATTCTTATACCCCAGGTCTTCGTATATCCAAATCCCATCTGGCAGGCCAATGTGTTCGAAGAAATACGCGAAGGCTCGCTTATAAAGGTCGGTATATACCCGGTTATAGTCGTGGATCCAGGCTGGATCAAACAACAGATTGGTGTAGAGTGTCCAATCGCCCATGCTCTGACGCATGGATTCCCAGATAAACATATGTCCGTAATGAACCCAACGATTGGCCTGGCGCGCAATTTCGGTTTTTAGCTGTTGTTCATCCAGGTTCTCCACCCGCTGCTCATCCCATTCGACCAGATGTGGGCGGTAGTCGCGCTCCCATATCTCGCGATTGGTCATGAGAAAATTCATATGTTCCGGTGTTCCCGATTTGTGCTTCCAATATTTTAAAGCCGCACCAGCTCCATTGCGCTTGATCTCCCACTCATCGGTCTCTTCGATCAATTCTTCATAATCGCGCCAGGGCATGATATCAAACCAGCCACCCGTTCCAACCATATCGAACCCAAAATGTTCCCAGGGTGGCACGGGTTCTTCATATAAGCCATCTTTTTCGGCTTTTTCCCACATACCATCTTCCCGGCGCCAGCGATTCCAACCATTTTTCTTGAAGACGGTTCGTGTTGGGTAACCTTGCTGAACCCAGGCCGCGACGGTATCATCCCAAGGACCTTCGATCAGGCCCATGCGTTCGGCTTTCTTACCGCGCAATAAACAATCAACAATTTCGCGAGGATTTTGCATGTTTTTCTTACTCCCAGGCATACGGGCCAGGTTTATCCAAAGGAACACCGCATCCTATGCCACGGGAATGCGTTGGCTTTCCTTCCACCTCCAGCTCAATGACCGTCACCAGCGGATCAGGAGCTTTCTCAGGTAGGCCATGCAGAATCACACGTCCACCACTCTGAGAAAATTGAACCTGTGGGCCTCCTACCAGCCGGGCGTATAACACCTTGTTCTCAAGCGCACCAATGGAGATTTGGGAGCCGGGCCAACGATTGACGTGGAAATAGATTGTACTGCCCTTGAGCGTGAAATCTCCAGTAATCTGCCCGGTCCAATCCCATTCAGCATTCGGATTGAGTGGTATCCAGGAATCAGTGGCGTCATAAATAGTAGTCCCATATTTCCTCATCCAATCTCCAACCTCAAGCAACGCTTTTTCACATGGTTCTGGTACATCTCCATTTGGTGTAGGGCCAATGTTGAGCAACAAGTTGCCACCCCCGGCAGCTACTTGGCGCAACATG
>Ga0315268_10004606_pt1 | contig 14946 bp, 15 predicted proteins | sample C1_top_MG_FD_204535 | JGI IMG/M metagenome (GOLD analysis project Ga0315268, IMG submission 204535) | Sediment microbial communities from Yellowstone Lake, YNP, Wyoming, USA - C1_top | ecosystem: Environmental > Aquatic > Freshwater > Lake > Sediment | place: USA: Wyoming | collected 2017-08-01
GAAAACTGAATGCTTGGCTCCCTCACGGTGGAGGATACAGCCTTCTTTGCTGAGGTGATTAAGCAAATCACGGTGTTTCACAAAGCTATACTTGAACCTGGATCTTTCTTTTTACGATTTTCCAGGCTACTCCCTCTTCTCTCAGTTCCCGATGACTTTCCAGTATGAGTTGCACGGCTTCCTTTAGATTCTCCTGAACCTCTTTAATCGTCCTCCCCTGGCTGAAAGCTCCTGGAACTGCCTCCACCCATCCTATATACCATTTGTCACGCTTCTCGATAGTAGCTTCAAAGGTCCGTTCCATAGCACTACCTCCCCTCCGGAAAGATTATATAGTATCCAGAGACGTTAAGTCCACTCTCTTTCAAATCTCGGCAATCGTCATTGGGTTGCGCTGCTCGTTTCGTCGGTCGCTGTTCGGTCTGAAGGGTACCCTGTAACCGCTTCACGAAAGGGGGGATTTATCGCCCTGATCCTTCGGCAATCCTTCGACAAGCTCAGGACAGGGCTCAGGGCGAACGGTAAAATGTCTAGTTTCGCATAACGGCGTCGGAACAGCCACAAATATGTAATGTCTTCTTAACATTTCCTGCTCGGATTTTATGATTTTTCCATATCTTCCGTGCTACGATGGAGCCCTAATAAATAATGAGGGGGTGGTAGATGTTGTTCCAGGTGGTTCACACTCATACCAATGAAACTTGCCCGGGCGGTTCGCCGGAGCGAACAAAGATCCTGGCTAACTGGTGGCAGTCCTTAAAGAAAACCGCGGGAGTGAAAGTGGTGGCCGGGTATACCTCGCCCATGGACCACACCTTACATATTACGGTGGAGGCAGACGATTATCCGACTCTGGCGCGAGCACTCGGGCCACTGAATAGCATGGGGACGGGGCATACCAGCCCTGTTCTTACGCTTGACCAGACACTTGCTTTGGCTGAAGCCGGAGCGTTCCGCGCATCAAAGTAGGCTAAGGCTTCTGAATTCATGTTTGGTCAGGTTGCTGTTCGGGTGTACCCGTATTGGAGGGCTCTTTTCGCATTCCGGGGGCGTTAAATCCCCCTACACCCCCTTTACAAAAGGGGGGATTTGGAAGATGGAAAGGTGTACGTAATCCCCCATCCTCCCTTTACGAAAGGTGGGACTGGGCGAGGGCACCTGGATTTCTGCTTGCGCAGGAATGACATGGGAAAGGGGCGAGAAGATTGGGGCGGGGGCGTCCGCTTCAGGCTTATCTGAATAAATGACTTACAGCCCTATGTTTACCGCGACCTTTTCCAGGTGCAGGTCAGTATCTCCCAGGAAGGACTCCGCCCCCAGGACGCGGCGGTAATACAGGCCGATGTCATGGTCCATGGTGAAACCTATGGCTCCATGTATCTTGACCCCGCTCAAGGCAGCACTCCTGTATACCTCATTGGCCCTCGCTTTGGTGATGGCAATTTGTAAATCACAAGGAGCACCCGTGCTAGCAGCCATGCCGCCTGGTAGACCAGGTACTGCAGTCCCTCAACATCAATGAGCATGTCCACAAGCTTGTGTTGTATGACCTGAAAAGAGCCGATGGGCTTCCCGAACTGCATCCTCTCCTTAGCATAGGTGTTCGACATATCCAGAACCGCCTGGCATGCCCCGGATACTTCGGCACATTTCAATACTGTGGCCTTTCTCATGATATACTCAACTATGTCCCAACCGTGGCCCACCTTGCCCAGGACATCTTCCTTAGGAATCTTCACATTCTTAAAACTAACCTTGCACTGCCTCTCACCAGTCATTGTGGGTATTGTTTCAATACTCGTGCCCGGCTTCCTGGCGTCAACGATGAAAAACGTCAGCCCCTTCTCCGGTGTCTTGCTCTTGGCGGTCCGCGCTATGACCAGCAAGTAGTCGGCCACATTGGCATCAGGGACAAACATCTTCTCACCGTTGATGACGTATTCTCCACCTTCCAACTTCGCCTCGGCTTTTATCGCTGAAGCACTATAGCCTCCCGATAGCTCAGTCATCGCCAGAGTCCAAATCTTTTCCCCTCTGCCAATGGGAGCAAGATATTCTGACTTCTGGGAGTCATTCCCATACTCAAGTATGGGGAGAGCGCAAAGCGCTACGGTAGAGAAGAAAGGCCCGGGCAGGATGTTGCGGCCCATCTCTTCCATTAAAATCATCAAGTCTATGAAATCAGCATTCAAGCCTTCATATTCCTCAGGGAAGACAAGCCCCATCCATCCCATCTCTGCCATATGGCGCCAGACTACAGAATCATAGCCCTTCTCGTCCTTCTCCAGCTCTTTGACCTTAGTTTTGGGACATTCCCTGGCTAGAAAGCGCCTTGCTTCATTGCGAAGCATGTTCTGCTGTTCGGAAAAGTTAAAATCCATCGCGGTCACCTTTATCCTTTCAATATGATTTGGGCAGTCCCAGCTTGAATTGCCCGATGATGTTTTTCTCTATTTCGTCTGTGCCGGCTGCTATGGTAATACCCGGAAACAGCAAATACAGATGCTGTATGGTGCCTCTGAGCTTGGCGAACTTGGAATTCTGGTCTATCTGGGAATAGGCTCCTAATATCTCTGTGCCGGTATTAGCCATCCGCTGCTGTAAATCGTCGCCGTACGACTTATTCCTCGAGGCCTCGTAGATAGGGACTACACCCTGGCTCATCTTCCAGGCGATTTCGTACGACAACATCTTCAAGGTTTCCAGTTCAATCGCCCTTTCTGCCAGCTTATGCCGGATTACAGGGTTCTGAGATAGAGATACCCCATTTTCTTTAGTTTCGGCTACGTACTCCACGAGACTCTCCAGCATTCGTTTCCCGGCTCCGCATATCTGAGCGCCAACGCTATGTCTTTCGTAAGCTAGAGATTGCATTAGCTGATACCACCCCCGGTTTTCCTGGCCGACAAGGTTAGCTGCGGGAATCCGGACATTGTCGAAAAAGACTTCGTTGAAAATGTGAACGCCGGAATAGTTTAGTAATGGTCTAATGGTTATTCCGGGGCTTTTCATATCTATGATGAGCAGGCTGATGCCGTGCTGTTTCTTGGCAGCGCTAGGGTCTGTTACCACTGCAATCCAGCACCATCTGGCCCGGTGGGCACAACTTGTCCAGACCTTTTGTCCGTTGACTACATATTCATCGCCCTCTCGCAGAGCCCGGGTCTGAATATTGGCAAAGTCCGAGCCGGCATTGGGTTCGCTATAACCGGTACACCACACGCCGTCCGGGTCTCCCGAAGCGATAGGCGGCAGGTATTTCTGCCTCTGTTCCTCGTTGCCATACATCATCAGGGATGGACCTACCCAGGCGGTCCCGCTGATGCCCATCCCCAGGCCCGGGATTCCCCAATAGGTAGCTTCCATCGCCATGACCATTTGCTCGAGGTACGAAGCTTCCTGTCCTCCGTATTTTTTGGGCCAGTGCATAACCAGCCAGCCTTTCTGGGCAAGCTTCTTCGCAATAGACATAGTAAAAGCCCAGTCTTCGTCACGGCTTTCTTCATCGAGAAAATTGTAAATGAAATCCGGGGGTATTTCTGCCTTGGCAAATCTGCGTATCTCTTCTCGTAGTGCATCCTCTTTTTCGCTTAACTTAAAATCCATATTTCTCCTCCGTCACTTGCCTGATATGATGTTTCTAGGTGCAAAGCTTTCGGTCGATGTAGCTATGTAGCACAGAACCTTTAGTGATTGATGTAGGACTAGTTTACCACTTTTCAACCAATGTTTCTTGCCCCTTAGTTGGTAATCTGAACCGCTCGGAGTGCCATCATAATTAAATGGCTCTTTCGGGGGGGCTTTACCAGTGAGCAGCAATTCACCTTAAAAGTAATAGGGGATTTTTGAGGGAATTCGGAGCTGGCCCGAAACCGTTTTCTCAGTCGTTATCCAACAGACTCGTGAATCCTATGACGTCTGCTTCCACACTTATATCCTCTGCCGGCTGGGTCACGTAGGCCTTGTGCCGGAGAAGCCGCTGCTTGAGCAGAGCACTGGCTTGACTTGTGATCTGGCGGAACGTCTTCCACTCCCTTGATATCGTTGTGATTCCGATAATGTTGGGAGGAATCATAACCAGAGCGTGAACGAGCAGGGCGAAGCAAAGCGCATCTGACTTGTTGATAGAGAACAACCCCAATATGTAAACAGTGGCGAATTCGTATGTGCCTATGGCACTGGGTGCGGCTGGAATAGCCCCTGAGAAGAGTGTCATACCGACGAGGATGATGCTCATCATCCAGAACGGCAGTTGGATTCCGATGGCTTGAGCTACGAGCCAGGCTGCAGTGCCTAGAAGCATCCAGGCCAGGACCGTCAGAAATATCGAAAGCCAAAAAATAAGCTTGCGATCGCGCAAAAAAGCAACTGCATGCAGCGATGATTTGAGCACCCTGACCCTGTTCAACAGCGGGAACCTGCCCACTTTTCTGGCGAACAGCACGAATAATACGGTTAACGCTATCACGACCAGTACCGGGATGATCACGGGCTTGAATACGCCGAGCTGGGGGACGATGAAAAAGCCTACAAGAATGAATATCGATGTAATCACAAAGTCCAGTGCACGACTCATGAACAGACTGGCGACGACCTTGCTGCCATCGATCTTGTCCGACTTGGTCAGCATGGCCAGTTCCGAGGCATCGCCCAGGACACCCCCACCCTGCGCAAAACTCAGGTTGTTGATGCTCAGGCCGGCATTCCGCACAAAGAAAAGCCTAGCTGTGGAGATCGATTCGCGGGGGAGCATCAGCTTCCACCGGACCGCCTGCAAGAACAGTGAAGCAATGACAGCGGATACCGCCGGGACCAGCGTGTCCCAGGATACCCTGCCGAAGGCGCTCACCATACTGCTCCAGTTAACGCCTCGCAGCACTAACCATCCCAATACCAACCCCAGAATAATGCCCGCCGCCACCCAGAGCGCTGTTAATAGTTTTTTTCTGGGCATTTTGTTCCTTAAGCCATAATTAGCGATACAAAGACCTGCAGTTAGCTCTTCACTGCGAATAGCATTGTCAAACCGGGTCCTCTCGGAGCAGAAAAAGTTCCCCAAAGGCTTGATTTTAGAGCAAGGTAGGGAAGAGCAGGAAGGTGAATCCTATAATGGGGATTGTGAGGTCTTATTGCGCGTTTTCACAGGCTATCCACAAATCCCGCCCCATCGGCTACAACACTACCATACTAAAACACTAGCAGGCCTACATCTGCACGAATAGTGATTTCCTATATTATACCACAGTGGCTTTTGTTAACTTTAGTTAAGAACTTGGCGGGACTGGAAGGCACTGGAATGGGCTGTGCGAGCAGCAAGCTATCTCAAAAGTAACACGGGATTTTAAGGTATTCCGAAGTGCTGCGCGAAGGGAAGATTTGCAGAAATTCCGATTACTATAGTGCGGCTTCCTTCCTGCAGCAGGTCGGATTGCTGCCCGGGGTCTCCTAGCAATAGGGTCAACTCTCGAAAGTCCTGGTGCTGTTTATTCAATTCCGGAATCATTTACTATATAATTCTATTCGTAATGGCGTCAGATGAGTCCAAAATTCATGCAAAGCCGATGAATTATCCGATTAATGCATCGAGTAAGGGCGTTTTTGTTTTTTATCCGCCCGGATTCGATAAAAAACATACGATACCCTCAATGGCACTGATAAAAGAACTGGGTGAAATCAAACGTAATCGGCGACCTGGTACTATAAAGCCTCTCTTCTATACCGATGGCCGCAAAAATTGCGCTTTTATTGAAATAGAAGATGGGACAAGCCTCTACGGAACTGGCGAAGTCACAGGGCCACTGCTCAGAAACGGTCAAGTCATAATCCTCTGGAACACTGACAACCTTGGCTACAAAAAAGACGGCGGCAGAAGGCTCTATCAATCGCATCCCTGGGTTTTGGCCGTACGAAGCGATGGCAGCGCTTTCGGCGTTATCGCTGACACGACCTGGCGTCTGAAAATTGACCTGAGAAATGGGATACGCTTTATCTGCGACGGCCCCGCATTCCCGGTTATCGTTATTCAAGGGAAATCACCACAGGAGGTTATGAACGGCCTGGCGGAATTGACAGGATCAATGCCCATGCCGCCGCTATGGGCTCTGGGCTTTCACCAGTGTCGCTGGTCGTACTACCCCGACTCGCGTGTGCGTGAGATTGCAGATGAATTCCGCAAAAGAAAGATACCCTGTGATGCTATCTGGTTGGATATCGACTACATGGACGGGTACCGGGTATTCACATTCAGTCCCGAGTACTTTCCCGACCCCGAAGCCACCAATAGATATCTGCATGACCAAGGCTTCAAATCGGTCTGGATGATTGACCCCGGCGTCAAAGCTGAAAAGGGTTATGCGGTCTATGATTCCGGAAGCAAAAAAGGCGTCTGGGTAAAAAACGCCCAGGGCAAAGCATTCAAAGGGATGGCCTGGCCCGGTATGTGTGTCTTCCCCGACTTCACCCGGCCGGAAACCAGAGACTGGTGGGCAGAGCTTTACCAGGATTTCATGGCGCAGGGCATTGACGGGGTCTGGAACGACATGAACGAACCTGATATTTTTGATGGGCCCGACCAAACGATGCCTCTGGACAACATTCATCGCGGAGGAGGCGGCCTCCAGCAGGGTAGCCATGCCCAGTATCACAATGTCTACGGCATGTTGATGGCTAGGGCGACCCACGAAGGAATCATGAAGTTTTGCCCTGATAAGCGGCCATTCGTACTCACCCGCTCCAATTTCCTGGGCGGACACCGTTATGCCGCCGCCTGGACAGGGGACAATGAAGCGAGCTGGAAACACCTGAGAATGTCAATTCCCATGTCTTTGAACTTAAGTTTATCAGGCCAGCCCTTCAACGGGGCCGACATCGGCGGATTCTTCGGCGAAACGAGTCCTGAATTATTTGCGCACTGGATTGCCGTCGGGGCATTCTATCCCTTTGCACGGGCGCACGCATATATCGAGGCAAAGAATAAGGAGCCCTGGGCATTCGGTAAAAAAGTTGAAGTCGTCTCCAGAATCGCTCTGCAAAGGCGCTATCGCCTGCTTCCCTATATCTACACACTATTCCGTGAAGCAGCCGTAAACGGTATGCCAGTGATGAGGCCGGTATTCTTTGCCGACCCCAAAGACGCTGACCTGCGTGCGGAAGAGCAGGCTTTCCTGCTCGGTGGCGATTTGCTGGTCGTGACTAAATGGGCTAAGCATCCGAAACTACCCAGAGGCATCTGGCGCAGTATCTCGCTGGTGGGTGAAGATAGGGCTAACGACAAATATCAGCCAAATCTGTTAATGCGGGGTGGGTCAATCATACCGCTGGGGCGAATTATCCAGAATACCACTGAGGTATCGCTTAACCCACTCACCCTGCTCGTCTGTCTTGACGAACACGGAAAAGCCAGAGGTGTGTTATATGAAGATGCGGGTGATGGCTACGGCTATCAACAAGGCCAATATCTGCTCACGACTTACTGCGCCGAAAAGCAGGGTAATAAGGTCATCATCAAGATCGCCGATGAAGAAGGTACCATGAAGCGTCCTCATCGCGCGGCCAACGTTGAAGTAATAACGGGCCGTCAGGCCGTAAGAGCAAACGGTGCTGAAACAGGCTATATTACTGTAAAAATATGAGAGCCTTCTGAACTACCTACTTCGAACCCGAAGGGAAGTGGTTTCCGAGCGCTTCTGACTTAATGTTTGCCCAGCTTGCTGTTCCGGTATACCCCTTTGCGAAAGGGGGAACAAGAGAAGGCACCTTGATTCCCGCTCAAGGCAGGAATGACATATTGTAGGCCCTTTACAAAATGTCATAACTTCTTAACCTTTCCCCTCCTAAATTTAAGGATTTCTTTATTCTTATTCCATAAAATGGGCCTATGAGGGCTTGTGGCAAAGCGATTATGCTGACAAATCGATGGAGGAGGGTAAAATGGCAAAGTTTTTACTGGTGTACTATGGCGGCCAGGTGGAACCCGACGCTGACCCTAAAACAGTTGAAAAAACAATGGCTGTCTGGACGAAATGGTTCGCAGACCTCGGCAAGGCTGTAGCGGACATGGGTGCGCCGACTCAACTGAGGAAACTCGTCACCAAGAGCGGCGTCAAGAGCGTGGGCGCTAAACCTGTTGCCGGCTATACTATATTGCAGGCTGAAAACCTCGATGCAGCGATAGCAATGGCGAAAAGCCATCCCGATGTAGCCAAAGGCATGAAGGTAGGGGTCTATCCGCTGGCGCAGATGTAATAGGTAACGTAGTTAAGGGGGGCGACCCGCCGCCAGGCGGGTCGCCCCTAAAAGATAATTCCTTGAACGGGCTCGGCGCAAAGGGACCAAGCCCTTATTTACTCTATCTTGAACTCCCAGCGGCAGGCGATGTCGTGCTCGCTTTTACGGGGAGGCAGCTTCAGGGCGGTAGCTTTCATTTTGGGGTTGAAATATGAGGCAACCCGCTGGAACATCGGTATCTCTATTTCCTCACAGGTGAATTTCTGCAATGCGTGGTCTCCGGTCCGCTCCCACCATATCACCCCGTTGCAGCGGGTGACTGTCATTATGCCGTGGTTCTTGTCCTTGAGGTCCCAGTCGATATCGAACAACACCCCGAACCCCGGACTGAACTGAAAGTACTTGAACACAGCTGCAACGTCGTTGCCTGTGATATTCAGGGCTTTGGCCACTCTGCGCACTTCGTTCTGTGTCCCTGCTTGCCATATCTCTTTGTCGTAGTCGAAGGCCACCCGGTCGCCGAACCTCTTCCTCATGGCAGTGACCCAGAGCGGGTCTATTCCTGTGTAGAGCTTGCTTGCTGCTACCAGCAGCCTGATCAGCGCGTCTTTGGAGAAGTCCTGCAGCTTCAGTTGCGGGTCGAACTCGCCGCTGTAGTCCAGTAGGTCCTTCATCTCGGCCTCCTCTTTTATGGCCGCATTATATCATTTTCCAGCGATTATCTGGCAATCTCTTATCAACCCCCTCTGCACTCGCCGACACCTGTGTTTTCGAACGTTTACTCTTGACATAGAATGACACTAAGTATAGACTAATTTGAGTTGTGTTTTTTCTGGCGCAAGCTGTGAAACACCTACATTAGCGGGGACTTTCAGGGAAAAGTTAGGGTAGCAAAGGAGTGTAATTAGAGATGTCTCAGGAAAGAATCGAAGCTCCGATACCGGGCAAGATAGTCAGCGTGGCGGTCACCGCGGGCTGCTCGATAACGGAGGATGGGGAAATCTGCGTGCTGCAATCCATGAAAATGCAGAACCCGATATTGTCGCCGGTGGAGGGCACGGTGGTAGAAGTCAAGGTTGCTCCGGGTCAGACGGTGGAAACAGGAGACCTTATCGTACTTATCGAATGTTAAGGAGATGTCCTCCAAATTAGAGAGGTAAGGGATAATGTTCAAAAAGATCCTGGTAGCTAATCGTGGAGAAATCGCGCTCAGGGCGGTGCGGGAATGCAGGGAGATGGGGATACGGTCCGTGGCGGTATTCTCGGACAAAGATGCTGCGGCGCTATTTGTAAAAAATGCCGATGAGTCCTATCCTCTGGGAGACCCTGAGCCTAATGCCAGCTATCTGAACATGGAGAAGATACTGGGTATAGCAGAGAAGGCGCAGGCTGAAGCGATTTATCCGGGATACGGGTTTCTCGCGGAAAACCCGAAGTTTGTCGAGGCTTGCGAAGCTAAGGGCATTGTATTTATCGGCCCTCCCAGCTATTCGATGCATGAGGCTAAGCCCAAGCACAAGTCCCGCGACCTGATGAAGAAAAACGGGGTTCCGGTGTCGCCGGGCTCTGATGGGGCCATTGACGATGCAAGCGGCATGGTCAAGGCTTTCGAGGTGGCGGATAGCATCGGCTATCCCGTGATTGTGAAACCTAGCGGCGCGGGCGGCGGAATAGGCATGAAGGTAGCCAAGAACAAAGACGAGCTGCAGGCGGCGATGGATTATGCTAAATCGCTGGGCAGCGAGGCCTTCGGTCTGCCTGCTTTCTATATCGAGAAATATATCACCAGGGCGAAACACATAGAGTTTCAGATTCTGGCTGACAAGAAGGGCAACACTGTCTACGTGAGCGACCGTGAGTGCTCGGTGCAGAGAAGGTATCAGAAGCTCATCGAGGAGGGGCCTTCTCCGATAATGACCCCTCAACTAAGAGAGAAGATGGGGTCTGACGCTGTTAAGGTAGCCAAGATATTGAAATATGTGAATGCGCTGACTGTGGAGTTCATCTATTCGATGGACAACAACGAATATTACTTCAACGAGGTTAATACCCGTCTTCAGGTGGAGCATCCCCTCACCGAGCTTCTGACGGGTATAAACCTGGTTAAGGAACAGATAAGGATAGCTGCCGGCGAGGAGCTTGGCTATAATCAACAGGATATTAAGCTCCGGGGCTGGAGCATAGAATGCAGGATCAACGCCGAGGACCCATTCATGAATTTCATGCCTGCGCCGGCTAAACTTATAACCTACAATCCACCCGGAGGCTTCGGCGTCAGGGTCGATGGCGGTGTCTACGCAGGATACGCCATACCCTTTGAATATGACCCCCTGATAGCCAAGCTGCTGTCGTGGGGCAGAAACCGCACTGAAGCTATTGAGACTATGAAGAGGGCGCTTAAGGAATACCAGATCGAGGGGGTTAAGACTAATATCCCGTTCCACATAGTAGCCCTGGACAACGAGTCTTTCCGAAAGGGAGATTACACCACCCACTTCGTGGAGGAACAGGGGATAATAAAGAAGCTCCGCGAGCTTAAGAAGGCCGGGGTATTCACCTAAACCCTGAGTGAGAGGTAAATATAGCGGGAATAGCCTCTTGATGCATGCCATGAGCCCGATAGTGGCTGTGATGCAGGTATCTCCTATCGCCGCAGAGATTTCCCCCACGGACATTGAAGTAATGTCTCCTCCATATCAGTCCCCGCAGATTTTGCCTGACAGCCGCAGTGCAGAGAAGAAGGTGCAGTCTTAATGACGAGCCAGATTATTTGGTGGGTTGGCTTTGGCGTCTTCGTGGCCGTGATGCTGACGCTTGACCTGAAGGTCTTTAACCGCAGAGCCCACGAGATAAAAATCAAAGAGGCGCTGCTCTGGACTGGCTTCTGGGTCGCCCTTGCGTTACTCTTTGGTCTGGGTATTTACCTGTGGCGCGGCCACGGGCTTGCCCTGGAATATTTGACCTGTTACATTATCGAGGAGTCTCTCAGCGTAGACAATCTCTTCGTATTTCTACTGATCTTCGCCTACTTTGCCGTGCCTCCAATGTATCAACATAAGGTCCTTTATTGGGGCATTATCGGCGCCATAGTCATGCGCTTGATTTTCATAGTGGCGGGTATAGAGTTGCTGAACAGATTCGACTGGGTATTCTACATCTTTGGTGCATTCCTGGTCATAACCGCCGTAAGGATGGCTTTCCGGAAGGATGAGGAGATAGCGCCGGGGAAGAACCCGGTGCTCAGGGTGTTCCGGCGATTTGTGCGCGTGACGGAGAACTACGAAGACGGCAAGTTCCTGGTGAAGAAGGCGGGGCTTTACCTAGCCACGCCGCTGTTGATTGTGGTGCTGGTTGTAGAGACCACGGACGTCGTGTTCGCCTTGGACTCGATTCCGGCAGTGCTCGGCATTACGTTGAACCCGTTTATAGTTTATACCTCTAATATTTTCGCTATCCTGGGGCTGAGGTCGCTTTACTTCGCACTGGCCGGGGTTATGAGGCTGTTCCATTATCTTCGATACGGGCTTATAGTAGTCCTTATCTTTGTGGGGGCTAAGATGCTGGTTGCCAATATCTATAAGATTCCTACGGAGATTGCACTGAGTGTGGTCGTCGGTGTACTATTGATTGCAGTGATAGCATCTATTATCTGGCCGCGCAAGGAGAAGATCGTCCTGGTGCCCTCGGAGCTGTCTGATGAGGGGAAGGGGCCAACGCACGCAAATCAGGATAAGGGCTAGAGAGGACGGCGAGTAAGCAGAAGATGGAAATAGCACCCGGCGTTCACTCGATTCCGATGTCCACCTGGACATTCATGGGGGTATATGCGCCCAATGTCTATCTTGTGGTGGGGAAAGAGGCTGCGCTAATAGATTCGGGATTCGGAGACAGAGATGCAAGCAGGAGCAGGATAGAGTATATCGAGAAGCTGGCCCCGCTGAAGCTGAAATATATCATAGTCACCCATCCTCACCCTGACCATATCGGGGGCTGCAGCGCGATTAAGAAGGCGACCGGCGCTCAAATCGTAATGCACTCGCTTGCCGCTGAGCGGGCCAAGAGGGAGTATCGTGTGGCGGGCGATATCCTGGTCGCGGATGGCGATGTCCTGGACATCGGCGGGGTACACCTGGAAATGGTTTATACGCCGGGCCACAGCCCTGCCAGCATCTGCGTTTACATGAAAGAGAGCAAGATTCTGTTCACCGGAGACCATATCCTGGGCATTGGCACCACCTTTGTCGATGCGCCTGAAGGCGACATGACTCAGTATGTAGACTCTCTGAAGAAGCTTCTAAAGTATGACACCCGTCTGATATGCCCCGGACACGGCCCGCTGATACATGAACCGGAACTGAAGATCAGGGAACTGATTGAACACCGCCGCGAGAGAGAGCGGCAAGTCTTATCCTGCCTGAGGCAGGGCAGGAAGACTGTGGCGAGGCTGGTAGCTGAAATATACCCTGAGCTGGACCAGCGTCTCTTGGAGTTGGCACGAAGACAGGTCCTGGCTCATCTGAGGAAGCTGGTGCGAGAGAACAAGGTGGCTGTTGCGGGTGAGGAATACGCACTCAGAAAAGCGCATACTAATCCCTAAGCACGAAATCCTCTTAAGCTTGAAAGCATGACGGCGTAATAGTATTATACTGTCGTGCCCCTGTAGCTCAGAGGATAGAGCACTGGCCTCCGGAGCCAGGAGCGCGGGTTCGAGTCCCGCCAGGGGTACCAGCTTCGAGAAGCTGTCCCCTAAAGAGGATTTTTAAGAGAATCAGGGTGTCACTACGCTAGGTCTACCGAATACCTTTGAGCTCTCGACCACGGATATTAGAACCACTGGGGGCTTTATCTGCAATTTCTGTGATGGCGGTATGATACGCGACATCAAGCGTTTGTCGGATGCACAGCGCTCCAAAACTGCCTCATTCTGAAACGCTCGTTAGCTTGACAAATCATAATTCGCTGTTATAATTTACATAATACCTGTTCAAAGTTTGCTATTCCCCGACCTGTTCTTTACAAAGGTATCTCCCAGGCCATGGATGATCAAACTCCAATCAGGACATAAAAAAGGAGGTTATCCATGGCATATACAGACAAAACCCTCACTTGCTCGGATTGCGGCACAAGCTTCACCTTTAGCGCTTCCGAGCAGGAGTTCTTCGCTTCCAAGAGCTTCACCAATGAGCCCCGGCGTTGTCCTGACTGCCGGGCAGCCAAAAAACAAGAGCGCGGTGGCGGGTATGGCAGTGGAGGCGGAGGCTACCGACAGCAGAGGGAAATGTACCCTGCAGTATGCGCCTCTTGCGGCAAGAACACCCAGGTCCCCTTCGAGCCCCGAAACGGGCGCCCGGTGTACTGCTCTGACTGCTACTCAAAAACGAAGCGGTAGAGACAAGGGCAGCAGTTAGCTTCCACTCAATCAAATCGGTTTGGTGGGTTGGGCTGGGGGATAACGGGCGGTTGGAAATGGTGCCAGATTCCTCGTTGTGGCGTATCATGTTGTTTGCATCGCACCATGTCCTTCGCTTTTACCGCTCATAAGCGCTTTCCCTTGAAGTGCTCCTAAGCTGATTTGACCAGGACCTCGCATAGCCACAACACCGTGGCTGACAATTTTGAAGAGTCAATCGAGGCATGGTGCCTTCGGTGAAGGTCGCAGTAAAGGCAAATAATAATCGAGGTTGTGGGCAGGAGTTTTCCCATTCTGCCTGGGGAGGTTTGAGATGAAGAATAAGCAGGAACAGTTTGATAGCGATGGCAAGGAGTGCATTCATCACTGGTTGATCGATGCGAGGAATTTCGGTGTCTGCAAGAAGTGCGCAGCGAGCAAGCAGTTTTGCAGTTCGTGGGACACCGCAAGCGCCCGAAGAGGTTTGCATCTCGGGTCTGGCAAGGTGCGGCATGGTGTTCCAGGCAGCAAGAGCTGACCGACCACGTTGCATCGCTTGGGAACGGAACATTCTTGAGTGATAATCTAAAATCAGAGGAGCAATTGGAATGAAAGATGGACTTGTCACAGTTGTCATAAGTGGAGCTTTTGATCCTATCCATGTTGGTCATATTCGATACATTCGTGAAGCGGCCAAACTAGGTTACAGACTGGTGGTAATTTTAAATGGCGACGATTTCCTGCTTAGAAAAAAGGGATTTGTGTTCAGGCCATTTGAAGACAGAAAAGAAATTCTGCAAAACATCAAGGGAGTTGATGAAGTTATTGCTTCAGTAGATGAAGACCAGACTGTATGTAAGACGCTGGAACTGGTGAAGCCCGACATATTTGCCAAAGGCGGTGACAGGACTGGACCGGAAAATATTCCCGAAGCAGAAACTTGTCGCCAAATCGGCTGTAAATTGGTCACTAATGTTGGAGGAGGCAAAATCCGGTCAAATAGTGAGCTATCCTGGAAAGTTAAAGAGTTAGGTATGGAAGATACGAGCAGATTGAGAATCACCTGCCCTCACTGTGATGACCATCCGATATTGAAAGAGAAGTGTCTCTATTGTAATGGTACAGGCAAAATAGTGGTTGGAAAGTCGGATTAGAAAAGAAATGTGGGGAAACTGATTATCAGGAGCACCCAGAATTCTCACGGTGAAAACTTGCTTGGTTTGTGCAACGCGAACCAAGCTTAGTCTAACCAATTATAGTTTGCGTCATAGCTTAAATCTAGGTGGAGCAATGGCTGGAGAGCAAGGAAGGTGCCCTAACTATGGCAGCGA
>Ga0315268_10004607_pt1 | contig 14943 bp, 20 predicted proteins | sample C1_top_MG_FD_204535 | JGI IMG/M metagenome (GOLD analysis project Ga0315268, IMG submission 204535) | Sediment microbial communities from Yellowstone Lake, YNP, Wyoming, USA - C1_top | ecosystem: Environmental > Aquatic > Freshwater > Lake > Sediment | place: USA: Wyoming | collected 2017-08-01
GTTCGCGGCCCGCGCGAGCAGCGCGGGATCCACCGGGTTGACGGTCACGTAGACGTTCTGGCGCCCGTCGACGGCCTCGACGGCGCGCACCAGCGCGTCCGGGCTGTCGAAGTAGCCGGCGTCCGTCCGCCCCGGCCCCGGGATGCGGACCTCGCGGACGTCGCCCGGGCGCCAGAGCACGCTGACGAAGCGCTCGAGGTCGGTCGGGGCTCCGGGCATCGCGATCACCGCGACCCCCCTGGACGTCGTTGCCCGTCCGCCGCGGTCACCGCTCGCGGGCGGGATCGGCGAGATACGCCTCGAGGTCCGCCGGCCGGACGCGCACGGCCCGGCCGATGCGCACCGAGCGCAGCACGCCCGAGTCGATAAGCTTCCAGGCCATCGACCGGCTCACCGACAGCCGCTTGGCGACCGCCTCGATCCGGAGCAGCCGGTCGCTGTCCCCGTCCATTGCATCCACGGGCTTCCCTTGCGTCGACACGTGCGCTATCCTCCATGTCATCGCGTCCATGCACATTGCTGGTGACGCTCAGGACAGTCTAGAGGCGCCGAATGTCCACGGCAACAACGAATGTATCGATGACATGCCCAAAGGTCGGACGGCGGTGACCCTCCGTCCCCGCTTCGCCGGCGACGGCCGCCTGCGGCTGCCGGCGGACCTGCGGGTCCTCGCCCGCGCCACCGACTACGGGCATCGGGGCGATGTCTTCGGCGACTTCGCCGACGCCGGGTACGACCCGTTTGGGCGGGTGGCGAGCGATCTCCTGCTCGCTGAGGAGTTCGCCCGGGTCGACCTCAGGGACCACAAGAACGCAGGGCCGTGGTACCGGGAACACGGGGTGCTCGATCTTGCGCATTTCTTCACGGAGGACGCGTTCGACGTCTCCCATCACGTACGGGAGGACCCGGGCTTCCATGATGCCCAGGTCGACGTACTCCGCCAGCAGGCGAACGTCCAGTGGCATCTCACGGCCCTCGCCCGCCTGAGCGACGAGCGCGAGCGCGCCGATCCGCCGCGCCCGGGCTGGGCGCCGCACGAGGGATGGGACCCGGCCTGGGCGCAGCCGGCCCTGCGGGGTCCGACCGGAAGCGTGCTCTGGCTGGGCGGGTCCTCAACCATTGACATGGGGACCGCACCAGACGGGGTCCCGGTCCTGTGGGTCCCGACCATCGGCTGGTACGACATGTGGGACGACTACGACGACGGCAGCTTGCCGTCCGGGCGGTGGAGCACCGGCCGGCTCAGCGCCGACTGGTGGGGCCTCGTCGAGCTCGAGCGCCGGCTGCTGGAGCCCTACGTACTGCGCGCGGCCGAGTTCCAGGTGGAGGTCCGACGGGCGGGCTTCGAGCGCGACCTCTCACGCCGGGGGGAGAGCCTGGAGGACCATTTCCCCGGCCCGCTCGTTGTCCACGAGCGCCGCTGGTGGAGCTCGCTCCTCGCACCCGTCTACCTGCAGTTGCTCGAAGGCCTGCGGCGGGTGACGGAGGGCCAGCGCGGCGCGGGGCTCTGCCGCGAGTGCGGCCAGCCGTTCCTCACGCTCGACGCTCGCCGCTCGAGCTTCTGCACGGACCGCGAGCGGTTCCGCTTCTCACAGCGGGAGCGACGAAAGCGGCTCGGCGCCACTGTATCCGCGCCAGGGCAGACGGAGCAGAGCGAGCTGGATCAGCACGCCCGCCCCGCTGGACTCGCCTGACCGACGCGACGAGGCCTATCTCGTGCACTGCGTCGAGGAGGGACCGCATCGGGGATTGGGCCTCGCCGTGCCCGCAGGTGACCGATCTCTCGGAGTTCTCCCGTGGCTACCGATTGCCGCCGGTCGAGCGACGGAACGTGCTCGGCGGTTTGACCCACGAGTACCGCCGGGGCGGCGTGATCGGGATTGTCGAACCCACGGGCTGGTCCGCACCCGACTGGGCGGCCGTCTGGATGCGGTCAGGCACCGACCTCCAGGGTCCGACGCCGCCCCGCGGCTCGCAGGGCGACCTCGATGAACGGTCGCAGCCGCGTGGAGATGTCCAGCTCCGTCCGCCTGAAGGCCGCGAGCTTCTCGGTCTCGCTGCCCTCGACCTCCGAGGGATCGTCGAGCCCCCAGTGAAGTGTGTTCTCCGAGCCCGGGAACACCGGACATGTCTGGCGGGCGCGGTCGCAGACCGTGATGACGTAGTCGAACCGCTGGTCGAGGAACTCCGTGATCGGCTTGCTACGGGCGCCGGACCAGTCGATGCCAAGATCCGCAAGCACCCGCACCGCGTAGGGGTTGACCTGCGTGACCTCCGTGCCGGCCGAGAGAACCTCGAAGTCGGCGCCGCCGTAGTCGCGCAGAAGGGCCTCGGCGATCTGGCTGCGGGCGCTGTTGTGGGTGCACACGAAGAGCACGCGGATGGGGCGGTCCGGCATCGTTCGCTTCCTCCGGGCGCGGCCGGCGGCCGCGATGGTCATCTCCAGGTCGATCAGCTCGCCCTCGAGCCGGTCGAGGTCGGCCCGCTGGCGCGCGATGGCCGCGCGCTGCTCGGCGAGGAGTGGGGCGAGGTCGCTGTCGATCTCGCCGTGGTCGAGGCACAGTCGGGCCAGGCGCCCGGCGTCCTCGGGCCCAAGTCCCAGCCGTCGCAGTGCAACGACCAGGCGCAGGCGCGCGAGGTCGGCATCGCCGTAGTTTCGGTAGCCGTTCTCTTGGCGGGGCGGCGCCGGCAGCACCCCGGCTTGCTCATACCAGCGCACGGCCGAGGCAGCGACCCCGGCGCGACGGGCCAGGTCGGCGATCCTCAAAGGTAGCCTCGGGCCTCGCGAAGCTGGGCCGCGAACTCGGCGGGCAGGTCCGTCGCCTCGATGGCCCGTGCGGCGGCCTCGACATCGTACGCGACGCGCCGGAACTCTACGGTGTCGGCGGTCGTGTCGAGGAGTGCCCAGCACGCCCGAGAATCCCCATCCTTGGGCTTGCCCGCGGACCCGACGTTGACGAACCTTGTCCCAGCGACGGTCTTGTCGTAGGGCTTGTGGGTGTGGCCGCAGACGATGACATCCGCGTGGGCGCCCTCGGCGATCCGCGCGAAGGTGGCGTCGGGCTTGTCCTCGTTGAGGTACTCGTTGATGCGGCGGGGGCTGCCATGCACGAGGAGATACCGCTTGCCGTCCGCCTCGAAGCAGATCTGCGGGTGCAGGGTCCGCAGCCAGGCCGTGTTCGCTTCGCTCGTGTGGGCCTTGGTCCAGGCGAAGCCAGCGTCGCCCTCGGCCTTGTCGCGTTCCTTCACATAGGCGCAGCCGCACTCGTCGCGGCCGAACCCGGTGCCGTCGTCGTAGTTGCCCATGACGATCGGGATGTTCTCGGTCTGGAGTCGCTCGAGCACCTCGTTGGGCCAGGGTGCATAGCCGACGAGATCGCCAAGGACGTAGCGCCGGTCGACGGCGACCACGGCAATGTTGGCGAGGACGGCGTCGAGCGCCGGAAGGTTGGAGTGGACGTCGGAGAAGATCGCGATTCGCATGGCCCGATCGTAGACCTTCTACCAGCTTGAAGGTCAAGCGGTCGCGCCGCCACCAAGCCCGACAACTGATGACCAATGGCCCTGCGCTGCCCTCAGATGCGATGTGACACTGTCGGATGTGATGAATGACCAGTTCGACATGGCCGTCCTCGGCGGTGGCCCTGGCGGGTACGTGGCAGCGCTCCGAGCGGCGCAGCTCGGCGCGAGCGCGGTGCTCATCGAGAACCAGCGGGTGGGGGGCACCTGCCTGAACATCGGCTGTATTCCCACCAAGGCCCTGACCACGTCGACGGAGCTGCTGCTGAAGGCGCGGCGCGCCCACGAGTTCGGCATCGCGATCTCGACGGTTGCGCCCGACCTGCCCGCCCTCATGGCGTACAAGCAGGGTGCCGTGGACGCGCTGGTCGGCGGGGTCGAGCATCTGCTGAAGCGGGCGGGGGTCACCCTTCTGCGCGGTACGGGCCGGCTCTCGGCGCCGACGACCCTCCGGGTGCAGCCCGAAACCGGCGACCCGATCAGCGTGTCGGCGAGCCAGGTGATCCTGGCCCCGGGGTCGATCACCGCCCGGCCACCGATCCCCGGCCTGGACCTGCCAGGCGTGATCGCCAGCACCGAGGCACTTGACATCGCAGACGTACCCGCCCGCCTGATCGTGGTTGGGGGAGGCGTCATCGGCCTCGAGTTCGCTTGCATCTACGAAGCCCTCGGCAGCCAGGTGACGATCCTGGAGATGATGCCGACGCTGCTGCCGGGCGCAGCCGATGAGGGGATCGCCCAGCGGCTGGCGCTCCTGCTCCGGCGACGGGGCATGAGCATCGTTACCGGCGCCACGGTCGACGAGATCGCGTCCGCTGGAGGCGGCCTTGCCGCGACATATCGTGACGCGAAGGGCGCCCTGACCCGGATCGAGGGGGATCGGGTCCTGGTCGCCACCGGACGCTGGCCGAACACCGAGGGTCTCGGCCTCGTCGAGGTCGGCGTGAGGATGAATGGCCGCGCGATCGCCGTGGACGAACACCTGGCCACCAGCGTGCCGAACGTGTGGGCGGTCGGGGACGCAATCGGCGGCATGATGCTGGCCCACAAGGCCATGGTTGACGGCCGCGTGGCGGCCGAGAACGCCTGCGGTGGCAGCCGCACCGTGGACTACCGCTCCGTCCCGAACGTCGTCTTCACGCGGCCTGAAGTCGCCAGCGTCGGCCTGACGGAGGCGCAGGCGCGACAGCAGCGTGCAGACCTCAAGGTCGTCCAGTTCCCGTTCTCGGCCAATCCGCGAGCGCAGATCCTCGGCGAGACGGATGGACTGGTGAAGCTGGTGTGCGACGCGGGCAGCGGTGTGGTGCTCGGGCTCCACCTCATGGGACCGCACGCAACGGACCTCATCGCCGAGGGCGCCCTGGCTATCCAGCTCGGGGCAACCGCCGACGACCTGGCCTGGACGACCCATGCCCATCCCACGCTGCCGGAGGCCATGCTCGAAGCAGCACTCGGCTTCCGCGACGCCACGATCCACTTTCAAAGGCGGTAGAAGCGATGCCCGACTACCTCGAAACCACGGTCGACAAGTTCATCTTCCGGGTCGCGACCGACCGCCTCTACAGCCCCGAGGGCGCCTGGGCTCTCGCGGACGGCGATCGGGTCCGCGTCGGGATGACGGACTTCCTGCAGCAGCTCAACGGCGACGTCGCCTTTGCGGAGGTCAAGGCGGAGGGCACGGCCGTCGCGGCGGGCGACGAGGTGGCGACGATCGAGACGATCAAGGCCAACGTGGAGGTGCTGTCCCCCGTCGGGGGCACCGTCGTCGAGGTGAACCCGGCGATGGAGCTGTCGCCCGAGGCGATCAACCAGGACCCGTACGGGAACGGATGGCTCGCGATCATCGAGGCCGCCGACTGGCCGGCGGACCGGGACGCGCTGCTCGACCCGCAGGCGTACTTCGAGGTCATGCGCGCCCAGGCCGAAGAGGAAGCGAAGAAGCTGTGAGCAAGGAAGAACGCAAGGTCATGGTGGTGCCCTGCAGCGGCATCGGCAAGACGTACGGCACGGTAAGCCGCGAGGCCGCCTACGAGGTCGTGGATGACTCGCGACCGGGCTCGACCGGGCTCGTCGCCCTGTCGCTGCTCGTCCTCGGTGACGAGGACGCCCGGGCGGCGGTCCAGGCCCATCCGGCAGTGACGATCGACGGATGCAAGCTCGCCTGCGCCGCCAAGATGGTGCAGGAGAGCGGAGGGCACGTCGCCCAGGGCATCGCGGTGCTCGACGTGTACCGGCGGAACCGGGAGCTGAAGCCCCAGGGCATCGCCGAGCTGAACGAGGGGGGCATCCTCCTCGCCCACGCCGTCGCGCAGGAGATCACGGCCGTCGTCGACGAGGTCCTTGCAGGCGAGGAGGGCCCGACCCATGCCTGAGCTGCCGGGTCGGAAGGTCGGGATCGTTGCCTGCTCCGGTGAGGAGCTGGCCGAGGGGACCGTGACCCGCCTTGCCGCGCTGAAGGTGCTGGAGCAGCTGCGCCCCGGCGAGACGGTCACGATCTGCCTGCCGCTCTTCCTGGCCGGGGGGGAAGGGGACCGGGCGTTCGCCCGCTTCTACCCGACCATCGCGCTCGACGGCTGCGAGAAGCGGTGTGCGGCACGCGCCACCGAGCAGTTCTCCGGCAAGCCCGCCGCCAGCGTGGTCGTGACGGACCTGCTGGCCGAGCACGGCCTGGACCGGCCGCAGGGCGCCCGGCGCCCGGACCAGAGCGGCCGGCAGGCGGTCGATGTCACCGCGGACCGGGTCGCCGATCTCGTCGACGACCTGCTCGGCGGGCAGTGGAGCCGCCGCAGCGGGTCCTTCGTCGAGACCGCGCCGGCGACGACGGCCGAGGGCACTCCACAGGTCGGGTGCGCCTGCGGGTCGGGCATCCCGGTGCAGACCGTGGCCGTGGACGGCCAAGCCGTTTCCCTGGCGGCCCTCCCGCTGATCTTCGAGCAGTTCCACGGCGCCGGGAAGGCGCCCGGGGCCGACGTGACGAGGGAGCTGCTGGAGACCGTCAAGATCTACAATGACGTGCCGGCCGGGACCGACGAAGCCTACGCGGCGGCCTTGGCGCGCGAGTACGCCGCGTTCTGCGGCCAGGCGGAGTCGCGGTCGTGAGCCGCACGTCGACGTACCACACGACGCTGGCGTGGACGGGCGAGCACCGCGGACACATCACCATGGGCAACGGCCCGGAGATGGACTTCTCGGCCCCACCTGATGCCCAGGGCCATGCGGGGGTGCTGACGCCCGAGGACGCCTTCGTCGCCGCCGCGAACACGTGCGTGATGCTGATGTTCATCTGGGCGACCGAGCGGTTCAAGCTCGATCTCGAGTCCTACGAGTGTCGCGCCGAGGGCACCAAGCTCATCGAGCTCGACCGGACGGAGACCTTCACCCACCTGCGTTTGTGGCCGGTGATCCGCATCCGGGCGGGGGCGGAGCGACACGAGGTGGTCGAGGCCCGCGCGCGCCGGGCCGTGCAATCGGCCCAGAAGTACAGCCTCGTGGCCAACTCCGTGAAGTCCGAGGTCCTAGTCGAAGCAACCATCGAGGTCGTTCGCTGATCCCATGCCCCTGATCCTCATCCTCACACCGCTCCTGTTCGGCCTCAGCTTCCTCTCCGGAATGCTCGGCCTGGGGGTCGCGTTCGTCGCGATCCCGGTCCTCGGGCTGTTCGGCTTCGACTTGATCAACGAGATCCAGCCATGGGCCCTGCTGCTCAACGGCCTCACCGCGATCAGTGCGGCGATCCTCTTCTGGCGCCGGGGGATGGTCGACAAGCGGGGAGCGCTCATCCTCGTGACGATCACCACGATCGGCGCGCCGATCGGCGTCTGGCTGCTCCAGTTCGCCACCGTCGACTTCATCTGGTGGCTCTACGTGGGGGTCCTGGTCTTCCTCGCGGTTCGCATGGCCATGCCCAAGGGCGCGTCGACCGAGGTCGTGGCCGAGATCACCGACCGCAACCGGGCGAAGGCCGCCGGGGCCGCCGTGCCGATCTCGGTCTTCGCCGGCTTCCTCGGGGTGGGTCCCGGCTTCCTGCTGATGCCGGCCCTCACCCTCGTCGGCTACAGCGCCCGCCTCGCGGCTGCGACCAACTCGGTGGCGGTGACGCTGCCCTCGTTCTCGGCGTTCGCGACCCACCTCCCGACGGCCACGTTCGACTGGCCGACGGTGATCGTGACCTCCATTGCCGCCGTCATCGGGTCGTGGCTTGGGGCGCGGTTCATGGCCGGCCGCGTGAAGAGCGAGACCCTGTCGCGTATCTTCGCCGTCGCGCTGGTGGTGCTCGCCGTGCAGCGCGCATGGATCCTGCTGACATGATGCCCATCGCCCATCCGCAAACGGCTACCAGGGGAGGCCCGCGATGCTGACGCAACTGCCAGTCCTCGACCTTCGCATGAACTTGTCGGCCCCGGACGTCCGGGACGCCGTCGCTGCGGCGGCCCTCCTCGCCGATCCGATCCGGGCCAGCATCGTGCGGATGCTCCGCGACGGCCCCGTCTGCGTGTGCGAGATGGCAGCGGCGCTCGGCTCGCGCGAGAACAACGTGAGCAACCACCTCGCGAAGCTCCGCGACGCGGGCCTCGTCAAGACCGGCCGCTACGAGGCCGACACGCGCCGCGTGTACTACGAGCGCGACGAGGATGCCTGCCGCCGCGCCCTCGGAGCGCTCGGGGGGATCCTTGCGTGACCCCGAGGGCCTGCCCGGCGACGATAGCCAAATCATTGGGAACGGCGCGACAGGCACGCCGATCGACGGAGACGGTCACATGACGACGATCGAGGTTCTCGGACCCGGCTGCTACAACTGCTATCTCCTCGAGCAGGCCGCCCGCGAGGCCGTCGAGCTGGCCGGGGTCGAGGCCCAGGTCGTCAAGGTCACCGACTACGGCCGCATCGCCGGCTACGGCGTGCGGCATACGCCCGGACTCGTGATCGACGGCCGGGTCGTCAGCGCCGGGCGGATCCCCGCAGCCGCCGACATCGCGCAGTGGCTCACGGCCAACAGGGTGCAGGCATAGGGTCGGTCCACGACCCGCCGCCGCTGCCACGAACACGCGCGTAATCGAGATCCTGGGCCCCGGATGTCCAAGCGCTGGGACGGCTGGCCGGGCTGGGAGAGGTCCCCGCCTCCGTTGGCCCACCGACAACGTGCCATTGGACCCTGTGGTATCTCAGGGCCGGCTGGCACACTTAGACGTGAGACATCCGGCTCACGCCGGTCCACCTGAACATTCCGGCCCGGGCCCCCTACGCGGGGACCCGGGCCTCCAACACTCCGGGACACAGCAAGTGGCAACCGGTCAGCGGCGGAGTCCCCCGTCCCGGTCATGATGACCTTCGGCCCCCGCGTGACGTGCCGTTCGGTGGTGTGTGCCTCAGCCAGTGGTGATACATTGACCAATGAGAGGTCGTTCACGACCAACACGCTGAGCGACGCCGGCGCCACCCCGAGTCGCACGCACCCAGAGGTCCCCATGGCAATTGAGCTTCCTGTCCTGCCTGAGCTGCGGATGGCGTACCGCGCGCCCGACGTCGAAGCACCGCTGGAGGTCGCGGCCCTCCTGGCCGACCGCACCCGCGCGAGCATCCTCGCCCTGCTGGCCGACGGACCGAACTGCGTGTGCGAGATGGCGGCCGCGCTCGGCGCCCGCGAGAACAACGTGAGCAACCACCTGGCGCGTTTGCGCGAGGCCGGGCTCGTCCGCGCGACCCGCCATGGCGCCGACTCTCGCCGCGTCTATTACGAGCGCGATGACGAGGCAAGCCGCAGGGCGCTCGAGGCGGTCAGCAGGGTGCTCCGGTGACCACTCTCGCTCTCCGCCGCACCCATGTCCCCTTCTGGCTTGGAGTCGGGGCAGCGGTCGTCGCCTGGACGATCGCCTGGTTCGCGGCGGCCCCGTTTGCCGCGTGGCTGGCGTTCGACGTGCTGGGCCTGCAGGCTGGGTCCCACCTCGGGGAGGCGATCGCCTTCTTCCTCTACGACGTTCCCAAGGTCCTCCTGCTCCTCCTCGGCATCGTGACCGTCGTCACGCTCATCCGGGGGTTCTTCCCGCCCGAGAAGGTCCGCGGCGCGCTTGCCGGGCGCGGGGAGTTCGCCGGGAGCGTGGGTGCGGCCGGCCTCGGGATCGTCACGCCGTTCTGCTCGTGCTCGGCCGTGCCGCTCTTCATCGGGTTCGTGGAGGCGGGCGTGCCGCTCGGCGTCACCTTCGCCTTCCTCATAAGCAGCCCGATGGTGAACGAGGTCGCCCTGGTCCTGCTGTGGGGCCTCTTCGGGCCCGGGATCGCCGCTGTCTACATGGTGGCCGGCCTCACCGTCGCGATCGTCGGCGGACTCGTCATCGGTCGGCTCCACATGGAGCGCTACGTCGAGGACTACGTCTGGGCGCTGCAGGGCACCGGCGGCGCGTCGTTCGAGATGAAGCTCACCCCGGAGGATCGCGTCCGCGACGCCTGGACCTACACGAAGGACCTCGTGCGCCGGATCCTCCCCTACATCCTCGTCGGCATCGGGATCGGCGCCTTCATCCACGGCTTCGTGCCGACCGATCTCGTCGTGGCCATCGGCGGGCCCGGCAACCCGCTCGCGGTGCCCCTGGTCGTCCTGATCGCCATCCCGCTCTACTCGAACGCCGCGGGCACGATCCCGATCGTCCAGGCCTTGCTCGGCAAGGGCATGGCCGTGGGCACGACCCTCGCCTTCATGATGGCGATGACCGCGATCAGCGTGCCCGAGTTCATCATCCTCAAGAAGGTCATCAAGACCCCACTCATCGCGGTCTTCGCCACGATCGTCACGATCGGGATCCTGATCATCGGGTACCTCTTCAACTTCCTCATCTATTGAACCCGGGCGCGTTCAATGCGCCCATCGCTTGGAGGCACGTTTCCATGAAGAAGATCGAAGTCCTCGGACCCGGCTGCAACAACTGTGTCCGGCTGGAGAAGAACGCTCGCGAGGCCGTCGTGATGGCCGGGATCGACGCCGAGATCACCAAGGTGACCGACTACGCCGACATCATGTCCTACGGGATCATGAGCACCCCCGGCCTCGTGATCGACGGCAAGGTGGTCAGTGCGGGACGCATCCCCTCCGCCGCCGACATCGTTCCCTGGCTCGCCGAGTAACCCGCTGAGGCCGGGTCAACCCGGCTGGAAAGAAGCTGTCATGAGCAGCCCCCAGTTCACCCAGCCTTGGCACGGCATCGCCCGCGACCAGATCACCTGGCACCCCGTCATCAACCCCGAGGTCTGCAACGGCTGCGGCCTGTGCGTCACCAGCTGTGGACGGAGCGTGTTCCGCTACGACTACGACGCCCGCCGGTCCGTCGTCACCGAGCCCGGCCAGTGCATGGTCGGCTGCACGACGTGCGCCAACACCTGCCCCGAGCAGGCCATCTCCTTCCAGCCGCTGAGCGACCTCCGGGTCGTGATCAAGCGCAACAAGATCCTCCAGCGGGTCAAGAAGGTCGAGCTCCTCGACCGTGAGCGCTTCGGCGTGGCCAAGCCGACCGCCGGCGCCTGACGCGCCAGCACCCTCAGGGATCCGATCATGACCTCCCTCACCTACACGGTGGACGCCGGACGAGCCGGGGAGGGCGTCTCGGTCGCGTGGGCCCGTGATGCCGAGATCCGGTTCGACACCGGGGTCGATCTCGTGGACGACCTGTTCGGGCCGGCCGACCTGCTCGGGGCGGCGTTCGCCGCTTGCATGCTCAAGAACGTCGAGCGGTTCTCGCACATCCTGCCGTTCCGTTACGAGGGCGCATCCGTTCACGTGACCCTGGAGCGCGAGCAGCGCCCGCCCCGGATCTCGAAGATCCGCTACGAGCTGCGGCTCATGACCGACGAGCCGGAGCAGCGGGTCAGGCTCCTCGAACGCAACCTCGTGCAGTTCGGGACCATCTACAACACGCTGTCGCACGCCTGCGACGTGAGCGGGGAGGTCGTCGTCGAGACGGCTCCGCGCGGAGATATCGACCAGTGACCCACATCAGGACCCTCCAGGAGCACCTCAACCGCTGGATGCTCGCCTACGTCACCCTCGCGATCGTCGCGGGGCTCGTGCTGGGCAACGCGGCGGCCGCGTGGACCAAGGCCAACCCGGGCCCGGTGAGCACGCTCACCACCATCGCGGTGTTCCTGATCATCTACCCGATGATGGTCAACGTCCGGTTCGAGGCGCTCCTGCGCGCCGGACGGAACCTGCGCGGGATCGGCATCGCGCTCGCCTTCAACTTCCTCTGGGCGCCGCTCGTGGGCTGGGTGCTTGCCACGGTCTTCCTCCCCGACCCGCTGCTCGCGCTCGGCTTCCTGCTGGTCATGGTCGTGCCCTGCTCCTCCATGGCCATCGGGTACACCGGGCTCGCCAAGGGCGACCTCGAGCTGGCCACGGTCGTGGTGGCCCTCAGCTTCGTGCTCGCGATCGTCGCCGTGCCGCTCTGGATGGCCGTCTTCGCGAGCGGTTACGGGGTCGCGGTCCCGATGGGCGATCTCGTCAGCTCCATCCTCACCGTCCTCGTCGCGCCGATGATCCTGGGCTACCTCACCCGGCGCGGGCTCCTGCGCTGGCTGGGCAAGGAGCGGTTTGCCACGATCGCCCCGCTCTTCCCGGCCCTCTCGCTGCTGGGGATGTACTCGATCGTGTTCCTCATCTTCTTCGGCAAGGCGAGCCTAATCCTCAGCCAGTGGCAGACGGTCGCGATCCTGCTGGTCCCGAACGCGATCTTCATGGGCCTGACCCTGCTGGTCGTGACCTGGCTCGACCGGCGCCTGGGCATGGGCTACGAGGAGCACATGGCGGTCGCCTTCACCAGCACGGGCAAGAACAACGGCACGGCCATCGCGATCGCCACCACCGCCTTCTCGCCGCTCGTGGCGATCCCCGCGGCGACGATGCCGATCTTCCAGATCCTGCTGATGGTCTTCTATCTCCGAGCGGCTCCACGGCTCCGGGCCTGGTTGCGTCCGGCCGGTGTGCCGGCCGCGGACACGGCCGCCACCCCGAGACCGGCGTGAGCACCCCGATGGACCCCGTGATGACGACCGTCACGCCTCCCACGCACGCCGAGGTGATCGCGACAATCAGGCCGTCGGGACGACTGGTCGTCGCCCTCCTGCTCTCGCTGAGCGTCTTCGTCCTCGAGGTCGCGGGCGGCCTCGTCACCGGCAGCCTCGCACTCCTGGGCGACGCGACCCACGTCCTCGTCGACGTCGGAGCCGTGCTCATCGGGCTCGGTGCCGCCCGGCTCGCGTCGCGGGAGCCCAACGCCGGCCACACATACGGCTTCCACAGGTTCGAGGCGATCGGCGCCCTCGCGAACGCCGTGCTGCTCATCGCCGCCTCGTCGATCGTGTTCGTCGAGAGCATCAGCCGCCTCCTGGCGCCGACGGAGGTCGATGCACCTGTCGTGCTCGTCGTTGCCCTGGTCGGCTTCGTCGTCAACGGCATCTCGGCCCTGGTCGTCCACGGGATCGAGCGGCGGACCGAGGCGACGAAGGTGCTGGTCCTCCATCTCGCCGGCGACGCGATTGGATCCCTCGCGGTCATCGCGTCCGCGCTGATCATCATGGCCGGTGGGCCCGCCGCGGCCGACCCGCTGGCGAGCCTCGTCATCGCGGTCCTGCTCGGGCTCGCGGGACTCCGCCTGCTGGGGCGGATCGTCCATCTCCTGTCCGAGGGCGTCCCGACCGGCGTCTCGCTCGACGCCGCGGGCGCCGCCCTTCACGCGATCCCCGGGGTGCGCGGTGTCCACGACCTGCACCTCTGGGCACTCGCCGAGGATGTGCCGATCGTGACCGCCCACCTCGAGGTGGCTGCCGACATCGATACCCGTCGCGCGCTGGTGGCTGGCACCGAGGCACTGCGCCGGGTCGGCGTCGGCCACGCCACGCTCCAGCTCGAGTCCGAGTCATGCGGCCAGGGGCGACCCGTCCCGGCCAACGAGCGCGTCCCGGAAAGGTCTTGATCGTCATGAAGAAGATCCTCTGGGCGACCGACTTCTCGGCCCACGCCCGCGACGCCGGCCTGCAGGCGCTCGAGTGCGCCAAGTGCAGCGATCAGCCGATCGACGTGCTGACCGTCGTGTCGCCCGACGAGCTGCCGCCGATCCTGCTCGACGTGCCCGACCCGCTCCTGGAGCAGGAGGCCGTCCACGATGCTGAGCGGCGGCTTGAGGCCGAGCACGAGGAGCGGGTCCGGCACGAGCTCGCTGTCGAGGCCGCCGTGCTCACCGGCGCGGGTGTCGAGGTCACGCTCCACGTGCGGGTCGGCGTGCCACCCGACGAGATCATCCGCCTGGCCACCGAGCTCGGGACGGGCCTCATCGTGATCGGCTCGCACGGCAAGCGCAGCCTGCAGGAGCTGCTGCTGGGCAGCACCGTGGAGAACGTCACCAAGCACTCCCCGTGCCCGGTGCTGGTGGTCCGCTGACATGGCGGCTGCGCTGGCGAACGAGGCCGAGGCGACAGCGGTGTCGCCGGCGCAACGCGTACCACCCGGTGCGCTCGAGCTCTTCCGCGTCTTCTTTCGGATCGGCCTGACCTCGTTCGGCATGGCGATCCTCCAGAACATCCGCTCGATCCCCGTCCAGCGCGGCTGGCTGAGCCGCGCTGAGATCGACGAGGGCCTCGGGCTCGTCCAGCTCTACCCGGGCGCCATGGGTGTCGACCTCGTCGCCTACATCGGGTACCGAACCGCCCGGATCACCGGTGCGCTGGCCGCGGCAGCGGGCTTCTTGGCGCCCTCGCTCGGACTCATGCTCGCGCTCTCCTGGCTCTACGAGACCTACGGGGCAGCGTCCGGCGTGGAGCGCCTGGTCGTCGGGCTCGTTGCGCTCGTCGTCGGCGTGGTCGCGAGCGTGACGGTCGATTTCGCCCGCCAGCACTCCAACGGTCGAGTCGAGGCGCTGCTCGGGCTGGGGGCCTTCGCCGTCGGTGTGGCCGGAGCCAACTTGATCTGGGCGGTCCTAGCCGGCCTGGTGGTCGGAGCGCTGGTCCTCCGATCGAACACGGTCGAGGGTGCAGACGGGGCGGGCGGTCCGCCCCTCGAACGGTCACGGCTCGCACGGTCACTCGTCCCGGGTCTCGCGGTCGCCGCTGGTGTCGCCGTCGCGGCGCTCGGCTCGGGCGTGCTGTCCGCCCTCGTGCTCGACATGGCGAAGATCGGCACCATCGCGTTCGGCAACGGCTCGACGATCCTCCCGATCCTCCAGCAGGACGTCGTCGAGAGCCGTCACTGGCTGAGCCTGCCGGTGTTCGGCGTGGCGATCGGCTTCGGGCAGATCACGCCGGGCCCGTTCCTCATCACGGCCGCCTTCGTCGGCTACCACGTCGCCGGGTTCTGGGGCGGGGTGCTGGCGACCGTCGCGATCTTCGCGCCGAGCGTCGCGATGACCACCGTGGCCGCCGAGATCTACCCCTACCTTCGCCGTCATG
>Ga0315268_10004608_pt1 | contig 14940 bp, 20 predicted proteins | sample C1_top_MG_FD_204535 | JGI IMG/M metagenome (GOLD analysis project Ga0315268, IMG submission 204535) | Sediment microbial communities from Yellowstone Lake, YNP, Wyoming, USA - C1_top | ecosystem: Environmental > Aquatic > Freshwater > Lake > Sediment | place: USA: Wyoming | collected 2017-08-01
AGTATGCTCGCAGTTATCCGTTTTGGGTAGAAGGGGAAGGAACTCGGCCTAACGGAGGATGAGACAGATCGATAGCAGCTATCTGATCAAGGGGCTCATCATTGGCTTCTCCATTGCTGCGCCTGTCGGACCAATGGGTGTCCTATGCATTAATCGAACACTAAACGAAAGATGACGGGCGTGTCTGTTGACCGGCCTAGGTGCAGCCACGGCTTTCGCAACTTGCTCTGTCGGCCTAGCCAGGGCGAGGTTCGACACTCGATCGGTCCGCTGTTTGAACTTGATCTCTGGCTCGATTATAGTCGGATTCGGCGCGCTTGTTCTGATCGGTCTAAGCTCCTGAGGATCTATGCAGCGCCGGTGCCCCAATCGCTGACAAGGTTCACCAGCGTCCTCTTCACAAGATCGATGTCTTTGAGATAGACAAACTCATCTACACCATGGAACCGGCAGTCGTCGCGAATTGGCCCAAAACTAACGACCGGAATGCCGACTTTGGAGAAGAAGTGACCGTCGTTTCCACCTAGCTCTCCTGCTACTGGGATCCTCCGTCCAAAGGCCTCGTTTGCCGCACGGGAGAACCTAGTGACGATAGGATGCTTGGGATCTGTGAAGTAGTTGGATGGAGTCTGCTGAGTGAACTCGAGCGTAGCCTTGACCTTCTGTGAAGACCGGAGTTCGTTGAAGTACCTTTCAAGATCTCTTTTTGCTCTTTCGTAGTTCTCATCAGGGCATACGCGCATGTCGAATCTTGCCTCGCATTCCCCCGGAATGATGTTCTCTTTGGCGCCTGCGCTGAGCATGGTGAGCGAGAATCTCCCCCAAATCTGCTTGTGAAGAGATCCGGGCGGCGCTAGGACCTTTGATCTGATTCGTTCTCGGATCTTTGCATACTTGGAGAGTCTTTCGAGAAATGGGATCGCTTCGTCTATGGCGTTCTGTGCAAGCTGCGGGTAACCCGCGTGGCCCTGCTTCCCCTTCACGATGACTTTGCCCCACAGTATCCCGCTTGCACCGATCGAAACAACCGCCGGTGAGGCATCCAAGACAATCGCGGCGTCACCACGCACGTTCGCGTGATTGACTGCGTACCCAAGCCCCAATTCTCCTCCGACTTCCTCGTCTGGACTCGCTAGGAGGACAACGTTCACCCTAGGTGTCGCCTCTTTCAACTGGCGCAATGCACCGATCGCGCAAACAATGGCGCTCTTGTCATCAGCGGCCCCGCGTCCGAAGGCCCTGTCACCTTCGACAACAAGCTTGAACGGCTCATGTCGCCACCCGGATCCGGCAGCCACGACATCGTAGTGAGTTGCTAGAAGAACCGTTTCCCGTGCACCGACATCAAGTCGGGCGACCACATTCGGTCTCGGTTTCTTGTCGGCAGCGACTTCGACTGAGTCATAGATCTCAGTTTTCAGTCCGATCGATTCGGCCTCTTTCTTGATGATGTCCGCGCAGGCCAAATATCCGGTCTTCAGGTTGGAATCTGTATCGATTTCAACAAGTCGTGAAAGGAAGTCGATTTCCTTTGAGAGTTCCAAACTGCACCACTATTCTGCCTAGTAACTACCCGTCATCATGCCTCAATAGACTTACGCTTTCCTATCAGGCATCTCTACGCCATCTGAAGCTCCCTCAAACCCCTACTTTCAGCGACGTGGCGAGCCAGCAGGGGCTGTAGAAACCAGTAATAGAGGCTGTTCCCCAATAGCGATCGGGGATGACGAGGCCAGTCCCAGACAGATCTTGTGCTGAAAGAAATGACGATCTCTGCGACGGGCGGACCCACATACACCCAAAGTTGAAACGAATTTCAGGACCCGTTCTTCTCGGACTGCTCCAACGTTGAGGCTTCAACCGGGGAAGAAATACGGGACGCTCTGCTTAGCTGAAGGAACAGATCCCCTGCTTCTTGCATGGTGTTCGCGAGTCCTTCGCTCTCTGATGCTGAGAACACCCTCTTGGCTGATGACGTGGTATTCATCCATCCCCATACGGTGAAGGGCCCGTTTGACGACGTCTTTGACTTCCTGTATGTTCAGACGAGCGTCAGGCTTGTCGCTAGACCCAACCCGGAACACCTTTCGTTCCACTCGCACATCGGCCTTGAGTCTCTCCTCCAGATACTCGGCTAGGGCGTGTCGGTCCCCACGGAACTCTCTACATTCGATCTCTATCATTGCTTCCGCGCTCGGACATCCTATGACTCTTGCGAACACAATGCCACCATTGCGTCACTAGGCATACGGTGGAGGTCCCTTTTCGGATTTTTGCTTGGTCGTGCCTCAAGGGCACTCCTGAGACCACAGAAATTGACGGCCGGGCTGTCGGATCGTGATATCGCTGCGGGCGAGAGTGTTCCTTTCTCTCTGCGTGCGGACGTCTTCACAAACAAAGCGCTGGATTTAGATAGTGGGCTAATGGACTAAGAGGAGAAAGCAACCGAGTATTATCCCCGCACAGATGTTGTGCTAGGGAGCTTGGGGTTGCAATAAGGAAGCAACAGTCTACAAGGGTGAAGATGATTGTCCATGTTTTCTGTGCCTGGAGCCTACGACCGTGCAATCACGGTTTTCTCTCCGGACGGTCGGCTCTTCCAAGTTGAATACGCCTCCGAGACTGTCAAGAGAGGCGCGACCGTGCTGGGAATTGCGTCGCCTGACGCCGTTGTCTTGGCTGCGGAAGAACGGGCGACCTCGAAGCTTCAGGATCCGTCCTTCATGTGGAAGATTTTTCAGATCGACGAACACGTAGGCGCAGCCGTTGCAGGCCTTAGCTGTGATGCTCACGTCCTGATTGATCAAGCACGAATCTATGCACAGAGTAATCGACTTCTCTACGATGAGCCTATCGACGTCGAGATTCTGACTCGACGAATTGGGGAGATCAAGCAACTCTACACGCAGCACGCTGGAGTGAGACCCTTTGGAATTTCCATCATCTTCGGGGGAATGGATCGAAAGGGCAGTCGGATCTTCTGGACTGATCCTAGCGGTGCCTACCTAGCTTACAAGGCTTGGGCCATCGGAGCGGGCGGAGACGCCGCTAACGAGATCCTTGAGGCCGATTACAAAGACTCCATTACTCTCGACGACAGCGTCGTGCTAGCCCTGAAGTGCATGAGCAAAGTACTCGAGGACAAGATCGACGCCCAAAAGATAAGAATCGCCTTGATCCCATCGGCGACGAAGAAGTTCACCAGGCTCACGCCGGCCGATGTTGACAAATACCTCAAGAAGCTCGAGTCAGCCAAAAAGGCTGGCACCAAATGAGCGACAAATACACAACGGCAAGGATAACTAAGAGCGGCGAGAAGTTCGAGGTCCTCGTCAAGCCGGAGCCGGCTCTCGACTACAAGATGGGCAAACCCACACCCATTTCGCAAATGCTAGTGATCGATGAGATCTACACCGACGCTGGCAAAGGAACACATGCGTCGGATGAGAAACTTCAGAAAGCATTCGGAACCACTGATCCGGTTGCTGTCGCCGAAGACATCATGAAACATGGAGAACTTCAGCTTACAACCGAGCAAAGACGACAACTGGTGGATGACAAGAGGAAACAGATCGTAGCCTTCGTATCACGGAACTGCATTGACCCGAGAACCGGCACACCTCATCCTCCACTTAGGATTGAACAGGCCTTCAACCAGATTCGGTTGGTCGTCGATCCGTTCAAGCCTGCAGAGGAGCAGGCGAAGGCTGTAATCGAGGAGCTTCGAACGCTTCTGCCCATCAGGATCGACAAGATGAAGGTCGCCGTGAAAGTCTTCCCTGAGCATGCAGCGAAGGCATATGGTTCGATCAAAGGGTTTGGAACGATCACGAAGGAAGAGTGGCAAGCAGACGGATCCTTGGTCGCCCTCGTGGAGATGCCGGCCGGCCTTTACGGCTCATTCATCGATCGACTTGGGAAACTCACGCAGGGTACAGTGCAGACAAAAGTGTTAAAGTAGGCCGCCCCTGTGGTTGACCTCGTTGCTACGCGAGAACTGAGATGGAATAGTTGACCATATTCGCCGAGAAGAAACAGCTTGTTGCTCCTGGGGAAGTGTTGGCTGAAGGATCCTACTTTCCGGGAGAGAATACATACAGAGAAGGAAACAAAGTATACGCATCACGGATTGGTCTTGCCGAACTGGTCGCTAACAAGCTCATGGTTGTTCCGCTGAAAGGATGCTACGTCCCCCGCGTCGATGACTTTGTCATTGGGCGTGTGGTCGATATGGCGATGTCAGGGTGGACTGTGGACATATCCTCACCATATCCCGCATTGCTTCCACTTTCGGAGACGCCTGCCTCAAGAGGGATGGCGGCAAGAAAGGATCTCACTAGAATCTTCAATATTGGAGACCTGGTTATGGCTGAGGTGATCGCGTTTGACAGAACACGCGACCCGTTATTAACCGTGAGGGGTCGCGGACTTGGAAAGGTCTCCTCAGGACGAGTTGTCCATATCTCGCCAGCGAAGATACCGCGACTGATCGGCCGAAAAGGATCCATGATAAGCCTGCTGAAGAAGGCTACAGGCTGCGACATAATCGTTGGCCAAAACGGGACGGTCTTGGTATCAGGTCGGCAGCCTAAGAACGAGCAGGTAGCTGCGGCGGCAATGTACATGATCGAACGAGAAGCGCACACACGAGGACTCACGGATCGCGTAAGCGAGTTGATGAACAAGGAATTGAGGTAAGAAAGATGAACGAAGCCGAAATCAACCTTATTGACGAGAATGGCCTGCGCGTCGACGGTAGAAGGCTCGACGAACTCAGACCCATCAAGATGGAGGTCGGGGTGTTGGACAAGGCCGACGGATCTGCTTACATTGAACAGGGAAAGAACCGAATCATAGCCGCTGTCTATGGACCTCGAGAAGCCCACCCGAAGCATATCGCGCTTGCAGATCGTGCGGTAATCAAATGCCGCTATCATATGGCGCCGTTCTCGGTGGAAGAGAGGAAGTCTCCTGCACCATCCCGAAGAGAACTTGAACTGTCCAAGGTCACCAGAGAAGCCCTAGAAGCATCGGTAATGTCCGAAGTGTACCCTCGGACCTCGATAGACATCTTCATCGAAATCCTGCAATCAGACGGAGGCAGCAGATGTGCGGGGATAACCGCCGCGTCGCTTGCGCTGGCAGACGCGGGCGTGCCGCTGAAGGAGATTGTTGCTGCTTGCGCAGTTTGCAAGATTGACGGGAAAATTGCCTTGGACCCATCCGATATCGAAGACAAACAGGGCGACGCAGACCTTCCCATCGCGTTCATGTCCAAGGCAGGAACGATTACGCTTCTTCAGATGGATGGTTCTTTGACTGAAGATGAATTCAATCAGGCACTAGACATGGGCATCGCAGCTTGCAGGAAGATCAACGACTTACAGGTTGAGGCGCTCAAGCGGAAGTACATCTCGGTTAAGGAACAAGCTGAGGAAAGACACGAATCTCAGGAGGCGACAGCCTGATGTCAACAACCCCGCAACTGCCACCCATCGGCAAGATCGAACAGAGAGGCGTTATAGATCTCCTGGCAAAGGGACGAAGGATCGATGAACGAAAGCTAGCAGATTACAGAGAACTGAAGATCGAAACAGACCTAGTTCAGAAGGCGAATGGATCCGCGATGGTAAACTTGGGAAAGACCAAGGTGATGACCGGCATCAAAATCGAACTTGGAAACCCCTTCCCTGACACGCCAAACCAAGGGGTTCTCACCGTTAATGCCGAACTGGTCCCGTTCGCTTCGCCCGGCTTCGAACCAGGCCCACCAAGTGAAGGCGCCATTGAACTTGCCAGAGTAGTGGATAGGGGAATTCGCGAGTCGAAGGCAATCGGGCTCGAAGCGCTCTGCGTTAAGCCGAAGAAGCATGTAGCCATCGTTTTCGTTGATGTATACGTGCTCGACCATGATGGGAACCTTATCGACGCCTCGGCGATATCTGCACTGGCGGCTCTACTTACGTCCAAGATGAGACGATATGAGATGGAAGGCGAAGAAGTGCGGACGAGCGATGACCTAGTGCCTTTGCCGGTCCAGAACGAGCCTGTAGCCATCACAACTGCAAAGATAGACGGTCACATGATCTTGGACCCTTCCTTAGACGAAGAGCTTGTGATGAGTTCCAGACTCACGGTCACCACAGGCCGAGATGGAAACATCTGCGCCATGCAGAAGGGCGGACTAGGAACTTTCACGGATCAAGAGGTCAGGCAAGCAGTGAAAACTGCGATCGAGAAGGGCAAAGAGATCCGTGAAACAATTAGAGGAGCGACAGCTGCAAGATGAAAGTAAAGAAAGTTGGTCCCTCTGGAAGCTTCGGCTCCCGATATGGAACCGTCGCAAGGAGAAGATACGCCGAAGTAGTTGCCGGAATGCGCGTCCCTCACGAATGTCCGAGATGCCACGTTCGAGCCGTAAGACGGCTTACTGTTGGCGTCTGGAGCTGCCGCAAATGTGGCGTGAAATTCGCTGGTGGAGCGTATCTTCCTACAACGAAATTGGGCGATATTTCCAAGCGTGCTGCCCGGGAGGGGCTGGCTGCAGGATTATTGGCTGCGGAACTCAAGCAGAAGGCAGAAGCGCGTGCTAACGAGGAGAAAGCTGCAGCGGCAGCTCGAGAAAGACGAAGAAGGAGAAGAAAGAAACCCGAGAAGACCGCTGAAGAACAGACCGAGTAGCCGCAGGCAAAGCTCAGCCCCGCTGCTCGGACAGACCCTCACCCACTCAACTTGAATATTACACGAGTTGACTGAGTTGAAGAACGCGAAAGCAGAAGCTGAGGTCTCGATCGACCTTGCAACCGAGTCGGATGCCGAAGCGATGGTACGCGCACTTTTCCCGGAAATGGCAGCCCCGCGCACGACCAGAGCCTCTGTACGGGTGACGAGACGGGGGAAAGCGGCAGAGATCGCATTCTACGCAAGAGATCTTGTTGCGCTACGCGCGATCGTGAACTCGTTCCTGCGTTTCGCCGCCACTTGGAGAAGGGTCTCTGAGACGCTGAGTTTCAGTGAGGGGCGCGCGGCCCGGGTTCGACAGACTCGCCGCCCTGAAGCAGGGTGAATTCGTTGTTTGATCAGTTCGACAATGAGATGAGGACACGAGCGCTAGACACCGTCCTAGTCATCGGTGAAAGCACTCTAGGCAATCCAGAGCTCGCATACGTTGCAGGAACAGTGATTCCTCGCGGAGGAATCTTTCTCAAGCGCCTTGGACAGCGTCCCCTCCTAGTCGTCAGTAACATCGATGTTGGCAGCGCTAAGCGCGGTCGCATTAGAGACATCCGGACCTACAGCGACTACAACTACGAGAAGCTCGTCCAGCAACATGGTCGAGAGCAAGGCTACATCAAGTTCTTGGATCTAGTCCTACGGTCACTTCGCACTCGTGGAGACATCGGCATCTACAGTCGCAACGAGTTCTCGCGTCTGCTTTCAGTTGCGGACTCTCTTCGCGGACTGGGATACAAGATAGCTGGAGAGACTGAACCTTCGTTGATCGAGTCTCTAAGGGAGACAAAGGATCTTGCGGAAATCGACAAGATTCGAGATGTTGGTGCGCGGGCGGCGCGCGTGGTCGAAAGAACGCTCGAAATGCTACGCGGGTGCAGTGTGACTTCGGGAAAGCTCAGACTGAAACGTAGGGTACTAACAGTCGGCATGGTCAAGTCAAGGATCAACGCCCTGCTGGCAGAGCAGGATCTCATAGCACCGGAGGGCACGGTCTTTGCGGTGGGCTCTAGTTCAGCAGATCCACATGAGATGGGGGTCGCCTCGGAGCCGATGAGAGCCGGCGTTCCAATTGTGTTCGATCTGTTCCCTCTCGGAGCTGACGGGTATTGGTTCGATCTGACGAGGACATATGTCGTTGGCAAGCCGCGTCTCAGGGTCAAGAGGATGTTCGATGCGGTGCGGGACGTTCAGACTAGAATGCTGGATTCGATAAGGGAGGGAACACAGGCGAAAAAGGTGATGAACTTGGCATGCGACCTCTTCGAGCGGCGCGGATTCAAGACAATCAGGGCGGTACTTCGAGGCGACCGAAAGGCTACAAGGGTGGGGTTCATTCATTCTCTGGGACATGGTGTTGGGCTAACTATCGGGGAAAGACCCTACCTAAGCTTGTTCAGTGATGAAACGCTCCGGAGGGGCCACGTCGCAACTGTCGAACCAGGCCTATACGACCCCCGAGTGGGAGGCGTCAGAATAGAGGATACAATCGTCATCACGAAGCGACGCATAGACAACCTCACTCCACTGGAAAAGGAGCTCAGGATCTGATCGTGCAATCCCGCGTACAAGTCTAATACTTGTATGTCGCATCTCTAAGTGAGGGGTTTGCCAATGGAGACCAAGGTTATCCGCATAGATGTTCCCGAGGGCGCAAACGTGATACTTGGACAGAGCCACTTCATAAAGACGGTTGAGGACCTCCACGAAGCAATTGTAGGCACAGTCCCCACAGCAAAATTCGGAATCGGGTTCAGCGAATCAAGCGGCCCTTGCCTAGTACGAGTCTCCGGCAACGAACAGGAATTGATCACCCTTGCAGGAAAGGCGGCGCTGAAATTGGGTGCCGGCCACTCGTTCATCATCTTCCTGAAGGATGCGTACCCGATCAATGTGCTCGACAAGATCAAGGCTGTTCCGGAAGTATGTTCGATCTACGCTGCAACTTCTAACCCTATTCAGGTCGTCGTCGCCGAGACCGGACAAGGTAGGGGGATACTCGGTGTTATTGACGGCTCAAGGCCTAAGGATATTGAGAGCCCCAAAGACGCGGAGGATCGTAAGAGTTTCCTCAGGAAGATAGGCTACAAGCTGTGAGTGCCCTTGCATTTCCATTATGCTGGAGCGGTGTACTGCAAACGTTTAATACGGCAACGTTCGACTGTTGGCGAGAGAGAGGCGTCGGAAATGAGTGATTGCGTTTGCACGAGCTTCTATCCCAAGCATGTCTCTCGCCGGTCTAGCTAGAAGAGGCCGGGATCGCTTCTTATTGCGTGACGTAACTCGCGGAGAGGTCTCGATATGACACTCAGGCTGCTGAACACTTACGGTAGGAAGTTGCAGAAGTTTGTTCCGCTGAAGAGGAAAATCGTTAGGATGTACACATGTGGGCCTACGGTCTGGGACTATGCGCATATCGGCAACTTCAGGACGTACGTATTCCAGGATGTGCTGAGAAGGTATCTGAGATTCAAAGGATTCAGGGTTATCCAAGTAACGAACATTACCGACGTGGATGACAAAACGATTCGTCAATCCAAGGAAACAGCCGTGACTCTCCGCGAGTACACGAAGAAGTACGAGGAAGCTTATCTTGCAGACCTCGAAGCGCTAAACATCGAGCGCGCAGAACACTATCCTCGGGCGACTGAACACATCGAACAGATGGTCGCATTGGTGAAGAAACTCATTCGCAAAGGCTTCGCCTATGAAGCAGAAGGATCCATCTACTTTGACATCTCAAAGTTCAAGAAGTATGGGGCGCTCTCCGGGGCACGCATAGGCGAACTCAAGGCTGGAGCACGAGTCGACTCAGACGAGTACAGCAAGGATGAGGCGAGGGATTTTGTTCTCTGGAAGGGCTGGCATCCTGAAGATGGCGACGTCTTCTGGGAGACTCCAATTGGCAAGGGCAGGCCTGGATGGCATCTAGAGTGCTCAGCCATGTCGATGACGTATCTGGGGACAACGTTCGACATACACTCGGGGGGAGAGGACTTGATCTTCCCTCACCACGAGAACGAAATCGCACAATCAGAGGCGGCAACCGGCAAGCGATTCGTAAAGTTCTGGCTCCACTCAGGAATGTTGCTCGTGGCAGGTAGAAAGATGGCCAAGTCATCAGGCAACTTCTTCACACTCAGAGATCTGCTATGCAAGGGACACGATCCACTTGCCGTAAGGTACCTACTGATGTCAGCGCATTACCGAGCCCAACTCAACTTCACAGAGGAGGCGCTCGCGGATGCCCAGAAGGCTGTGGAAGCACTCCGAGCAACTTATCGCCGAGTCAAGAACATCGATGCAAAAAGGAACACACGGAACAACACTCAACTTCGAAAGGCGCTCTCCAGGGAAGAACGGGAATTCGAGAAAGGAATGGACGATGACCTGAACACGCCCAGAGCTCTAGCCGCCGTCCATCGCACAGCCAGAGCCGTCAATCGAGCGATAGACCAAGGCGAAGTATCTAGGAGAGATGCAGTCGCGGTCTGCCGCTTCTTCTCGGATCTCGACAAGGTCCTAGGGATATTGGGAGAACAGATGAGGATCCATGAACTTCCAAAAGAGGCTGGGCGCCTCATGAGAGAACGAGATCAAGCCCGCGCAAACAGGGACTGGACAACGGCAGACAGGCTCCGTAAAGAACTCTTCGCGATGGGCATAGTTGTCGAGGACACGCCTGCTGGCACAGTGTGGAAACGCAAGCCCCTGTAAGAGCTGCGAGAGACCTTTTCCGGCCTCTCGCTGTCTGGTGAGTACGGAAAAGACTTTTTGAAGGCAGCTAAGCTATGCTCACGGTCAAGCGGGGTACGAATCGATTTGGACGGAAGGATTCTAGGCACGATATTCTGGGCTGCCCTTGTCAATACTGTCTTCCTCATCTTTAGCCTGGTGAGGATATTTGCAGTGAAGGAGGTGAGGTACGGGCTCGCGGACCTCTTCAGACCGCAATTCTATCTTGCAAATCCAATCTTCATCGTCCTGATGGTCATAGGGCCTGTCACATTCGTCTCTGATCTGATGGTCTTCTCCGCCGCAGGTGAAGTGTCCACCGGGACTCTAGGACTGCTCGGACTAAGTGCGCTGAACTTGGTAGGAGTCATATTCGGATTCGTTCAGTTCGTACTGGTGAACATCCTATTCAAGACTGAGCAGGTCTCTACTCGTGTCTGGATCCTGCTTGTACTCTGGTTTGTTTTCGTAGTCTCTGGAACCCTCACAGGCACACTGATCATGGGCGAGCTCGCCAAGCACTAACGAGCATGCAGCTCGACCATATCGGAAGACGCGCAGATGCAGACATCATTATATGTCCGACATCAATTTTGGAGCGCAAACCGGGGAACGACGAGAGAAGATGAGTGCCCAAGACAGCGAACTCGAAGAGAAGGATGATGAGGTAACCAACTGGCAACCGGAGGTAAACATCGGAACCCTCGGCCACGTCGACAACGGCAAGAGCACTCTCGTTCAATCACTAACCGGAATCTGGACATCAAGGCACTCAGAGGAACTGAGACGAGGAATAACGATCAGGGTCGGATACGCCGACCTCTTCATCTACAGATGCCCCAAGTGTAGGCCCCCGCATAACTACACAACGAGTGCGAAATGTCGCCATTGCGGTTCGGAAACGAAGTTCAAGCGCGGCGTCAGTTTTGTTGACTGTCCGGGTCATCACAGCCTGATGGTAACGATGCTATCAGGCGCTGCTCTCATGGATGGGGCACTGTTCGTGACAGCAAGCAATATCAAGTTTCCTCAGGCTCAAGACCGGGAGCACCTGCTCGCGGCTCAAATGGTTGGCATACAACGACTCGTAGTGATACAGAACAAGATCGACATAGTAGACCGAGCTAGGGCAATGGAGAACTACGAAGAGATCAAATCGTTCACCAAGAACACGATTGCGGCGGACGCCCCAATAGTCCCAGTATCGGCTCAGCACGGCGTAAACACTGATGTAGTTCTTTATGAAATGGAGAAGAGAATCCCCACCCCGAAGAGAGATCCAAACGCGACGCCCCGGATGTACGTTCTTAGGTCATTCGACATCAACAAACCGGGAACAGAGGTTGACGAACTGCACGGTGGAGTCCTCGGAGGGTCGATCATTCAAGGTACATTCAAGCTAGGCGATGAGATAGAGATCAGGCCGGGCTTGTCGGTCCAAACGGGAGGAAAGACCCGTTACGATCCGCTCATCTCCAAAGTGACTAGCATGAACATCTCCAAAGGCCCTGTTACCGAGGCTCGAAGCGGAGGCCTCGTTGGAATCGGAACCTCCCTGGATCCTTCATTGACAAAATCCGACGGTCTCGTAGGGAGTGTCGTAGGCAAGGTTGGAGAACTCCCTCCAGTTCTTGAGAGACTAACAACTGAAGTCACGCTCTTCGAGAGAGCAGTCGGGACCGAGCAGCTCGTCCCCGTCGACAAGATCAAGACCAATGAACCATTGGTCCTCAACGTGGGCACAGCGGTCACGTCCGGTGTCGTAACATCGGCACGAGAAGACATAGTTGACATAAGCCTCAAGAAGCCCGTGTGCCCGATGCCAAGTTTCAAGATCGCCATAAGTAGGAGGATAGGAGACAGCTGGCGCCTTATCGGATTCGGCGCCCTAAAGGGATAGCATGTGCCCGTCACCGTATGCTTTGATACAAGTTTCCTGATGCTCGCTGCGAAGTTTCACTTGGACGTTGTATCCGCCACAGAGAGGCTTCTCCAGAGGAAGATCCAGTTCGGCATTCCCGACGTTGTCGTCGGGGAACTAGAAAGGCTGGCCAGAACTCCTGGTTCGTCAGGGCGCGATGCGAGGGTGGCGTTGGAGTTGACATCGATGCGAAAGATCCATCACATTTCATTAGTAGAGCGGTCGAACGCTGACAAAGCCCTGATCGAAGCCTCAAGACTCCCGAACGTCATTGTCGCCACCGCAGACCTGGATCTTCGCAGAATGATTAGAGATGCGGGGAAGCCCGTAATCATTTTCAGGGAAAAGGCTAAGTTGGAGCTCGATGGCATTGAGCCAAGTTACTGGTAGAAAACGGAAAGAACGGCACAATCTGAAGCGGAGATAGTTTTGTTCAGAATCTTAACGGTCGAGGACATAGTTAGGATCCCGCCGAAGAGCTTTGGCAATCCGATAGACAAAGCTGCAAGGGATCAGGTGAAGCTCAAGTACGAGAACATCGTTGACGAGCAACTTGGATATGCAATCTTCGTGGTCGACGTGGACGTGGATCCAGTTGGCAAGATACTTCCAGGAGACGGGTCGACCTACCACCGCGTGACATTCAAGCTCCTCAGCTTCTATCCCGAAATGCATGAAGTAGTGGAAGGAGAAGTGGTTGAGGTGACTGATTTCGGCGCGTTCGTTAGGATCGGACCAGAAGATGCTTTGCTTCACGTTTCACAGATCATGGATGACTACATCTCCTATGACGAGAAGCACGGCGTTCTCGTTGGAAAGGAAAGCCAGAGAAAGATCGCCAAAGGCGACTTCGTGAGAGGCCGTATAATCGCGGTAAGCTTTCCACGCGGCGGCATGGGCGGCAAGATTGGAATCACAATGCGCCAACCTTTCCTGGGCAAGATCGAGTGGGTTGAGCAAGATATCCGTCGAGCAAGAGGACCCAAAGAGGAGAAACAGGCTTGACCGAGAAAGCTTGCAAGAACTGCAGATTCATCAGCAACGGGCCGGTCTGTCCAAACTGCAAGTCGACTAACCTCAGCGAAGACTGGACCGGACTCGTGATCATTATCGACCCCGGAAAATCAGAGATCGCCAAGAAGATGGGCATCAAAGCATCCGGCCGATACGCGGTCCGAGTGCGATAGATTTCGGGATCTCCTACACGCTGGTCACGGATTGCCAAAACTGGTGTTGACCGAGGAACTTCGAAGTTCTCTCAAACAGCCGCTCGGAAAGCTACTTCCCGGATCAAGCCCGGAGATCTACGAAGAAGTCGCCGCAGCGATTCTATCAAGAAGACCCCCAAGCGTCATCTTTGTGGGAGATGCAGTTGCGAAGAACGCGGTGACAAGGGGGATTCGCAGGGACGTTATGATTATCGATAACAAGGAGAAGAGAGCTCAGACTAAACCCCTTGATGCACGTGCGAGAAGGACATTTCGCGTTCGTAACGACCCGGGAACTATCGCATCGGAGGCGTTGGCTGCTGTCGAAGAGGCAATTGAATCTGGAGATGCTATTGTGATCGTGGATGGAGAAGAGGATCTGTTGACTCTCGTTGCGATGGCGGTGGCGCCACTCGGTTCCTTTGTAATATACGGCCAGCCTGGTGAGGGTCTAGTCTTGGTGGAGGTCGACGACTCGGCAAGAGAAAAGGCATGTTCCTTGCTTGAAAGCATGAAGAGAATCGCTTAGACGCGGTTCTTCTCTACGTAGTCAGTGAAGCTGCAGGATCCACATGTCCATCGGTCCACGGGGTTCTTGTGATGGGCCATGAAGTTGCCGCATCTCGGGCACTTCTTGTTCTTCAGCTTGATCTGTCCTTTGGCTGCGTCAAGATCATAGAGCTTCGAGGCCCTAGCTTCGTGTTTCTTCTTTCCGGCCTGCTGTTCACTCATTGACTGTCATCAGCTATTTGGCGGCCTTCGGAGGTTCCGCCTGTGCCTTTACTTCCGGCTTTGCGGCTGGTTTTGCTTCGACTTCTTTGGAGGGCTTTGCTTCCCGCTTTTCTGCAGGTTTGGTTGCCTTCTCTGGTTTCGCAGTTTTCGCTTCCTTGATTTTGGCGCGTTCTTCTGGCGGAAGGTTCCTAGTCGCGATATGCTTGGGGACGGTCGATGATGCGGCGTGGGAGTCGTCATAGACTTGCAGTGAGCATGTGCTTCTCTGTAGGCCCGTCGATGTATCCAAGGACACTACAAATACGTTCTCGATCTTTGTGTTTAGCTTGGATGCCATTCGTTTTCTTATGTCGAATCGTTGTGGCGTGCCCTCTCCTGTGTGCTCGATCTCAAGGGTGATCTCCTTCCTCTTGAGCAGAGGGTTGTAGAACTCATTGTTCACTTTGATTTCCATGGGGATCGCTCGCTCTATTTCTTCTTCTTGGGCTTCTTAGGGGGTTTCTTGGCGGGTTTGGGCTTTCTCGCCTTAGCTTCTGGACGTTTTATCGGTGTCGGAGCCGGCTTGACTTCCGGTTTCTTCACTGGGGGTGGCTTCTCTTCGGGCTCGACTTC
>Ga0315268_10004609_pt1 | contig 14935 bp, 16 predicted proteins | sample C1_top_MG_FD_204535 | JGI IMG/M metagenome (GOLD analysis project Ga0315268, IMG submission 204535) | Sediment microbial communities from Yellowstone Lake, YNP, Wyoming, USA - C1_top | ecosystem: Environmental > Aquatic > Freshwater > Lake > Sediment | place: USA: Wyoming | collected 2017-08-01
AAGAAGTGAGCGCCGGGATTTCAACGGTAGGGCGCGTCACACCGTGCGCGCCGGTCGGGGGTTGCCGATCCGGCGCGCACGGAGTGACGCGCCCTACCTAGTCAATTTTACATGGACGATTCTGTTCCTTTTGCCAGCCGCGAGTATTTCATCATGCTCGCGATACTGGTGTTTTCTCGCGGCACGGATTTCTTCAGCACGTGGGTCGCGACACCGCATCTTGTCCTTGAAGGCAATCCCATCGCCAAATGGCTCGGTTGGAGATGGGGCACGGTGGTCAACGTGGCTTTGGTCACAACGCTGGCATTGTGGCCGCTCTCGGCCATCGTTGTGAGCACGGCGAGCGTGCTGGTGGCGGCACGAAATTTCCAATCCGCCTGGCTCATGCGCTCCATGGGAGAGGATGCCTATCGCGACTGGTATGTCCAACGCATGGCCGAGACGCGCATCACACTTTACTTGCTGTGCCTCGCCGGCAATACGCTGTTAACCGCAGCGGTGGGGATGGCTTTGGTCGTGTTCAGTGTGACCAGGGATTACGTATCGGTCGTCCCGATGGGTATCGGCATGGGCATCATCGCCTACGCGGTGGCAGTGATCATTTACACGCTGCTTTCCGTCTGGCGAAGCCGGCGCAGGCGTCGTTATACTCACCAAGCTGACGACAATGCAAACGCCAACCCTTGATGAATTTCTAAAACTGGCGGAACAGGGCAACCTGATCCCCGTCACGACTCGCATTCTTGCCGACATTGAAACGCCGCTCTCGGCCTATCGCAAAATCCGCGGGCAGGGCGAATCGTTCCTGTTCGAGTCAGTTGAAGGTGGCGAGCATCTCGGGCGATACTCGTTCGTGGGCTGCAACCCGCGCGCGGTCATCAAGCAAACCGGCAATCGCGTTGAGGTGATTGAGGGCGGAAAGATCGTGGAAAAGTTTGAGGTTGAAGGTAGGGCGGGCAGTCCTCTGCCCGCCGCTCCCGGCGACGACGAGGCCCGGCGCGCACGGAGTGACGCGCCCTACCAAGTCAAAGACGGCCTCGAAGTCGTCGAGCGCGTGATGAAGAAGTATCGCCCCGTCACGCTGCCCGGCTTGCCGCGTTTCACTGGCGGCGCGGTGGGTTTCATCGGCTACGAGTTTATTCATGATGTCGAACCGGTCGTGCCGCGCTCGGCGCATGATGAACTAGGTACGCCCACGATGTATTTCATCGTCGCGGATCAATTGCTCGTGTTTGACCGCGTCGCGCAGACCATCACCGTGCTCGTCAACGCTGCGATTGACGAAGCCGCCAGCCCGACCGACGCCTACGAAAACGCCGTGGAAGAAATCGAGCGCTTGCTCTCATTGCTCGAACAGCCCAGCGAACATCACCCCGTCAGCGTGCCCGGCGAAGTGCCGTCGCTCCCGTTCACGTCAAACGTCGCGAAGGAAAAATTCCTCGCCAATGTCGAGGCGTCGAAGAAGTTCATCACCGCTGGCGACATCATCCAAGTCGTCGGCTCGCAACGCTTCAGTGTCGAAACCAAGGCGCCGCCCGTGGACGTTTACCGCGCCGCGCGCTCGGTGAATCCGTCGCCCTACATGTTTTTGCTGGAGCTGGACGGCTTTTCGCTCGTCGGCGCGTCGCCGGAAATTCACGTGCGTTGCGAGGACAACAAGGTGGAGATTCGCCCCATCGCCGGCACGCGTCGTCGCGGCAAGACGGCGGACGAGGACGTCGCCTTGGAAAAAGAACTCCTCGCCGACCCGAAGGAACGCGCCGAACACGTCATGCTCGTGGACCTCGCGCGCAACGACATCGGGCGCGTGTGCGATTTCGGCAGCGTGCAGGTGCGCGACTTGATGATCATCGAGCGTTACAGCCACGTGATGCACATCGTGTCGAGCGTGGAGGGAAAACTTGCCGCCGGCAAAACGCCCTACGACCTGATGCGCGCGACGTTTCCGGCCGGCACGGTGAGCGGCGCGCCGAAGATTCGCGCCATGCAGATCATCGCCGACCTCGAAGGCACGACGCGCGGGCCGTATGGCGGTTGCGTGGGCTACTTCAGCTTCAACGGCAATTTGGACACGTGCATCACCATCCGCACGGCGCTGCTCAAGGACGGCAAAGCCTACGTGCAAGCCGGCGGCGGCTGGGTGAACGACTCCGAACCCGAAGCGGAATTTCAGGAAACGGTGAACAAGAGCAAAGCCATGCTCAAAGCCGTGGCGCTGGCGGAGACGTTTGCGAAAACACCGTAGCAACCGAGGTAACGAGGCTCATTCAAGCGGCAATGGAAACGAAGGCCTCGTCATTAGGAAGTGAGCAGCGCAAAAAGAACTGGCCTTTGCTGCCTTGCTGTCCGTTATTCGAACCAACCGAAGACGACCTGTTCAGCCAAGTCGCAACGGGCACTCTGCTGAAAGTCGGAAACAAACACTTCATGCTCACCGCAGGGCATGTATGCGATCAACTGGCGGAATCAAACTTTCTTTTCCCTTCCGCGGAAGGGTTTTCCATCCTTCACGCAGAGGTTGCTATCGGGGATCGCGGGCGCGGTGATATTTATGACTTTGGTTACGTCTTGCTGGACGAACCAGTGGCCGAGCAGATGAAGCATTTCTTCACGTTCACAACGCCGAAGGACATGGATGTGAACGAATATGCCTTGGAAGGAGATTGGTATTCCTTTTCAGGTTTTCCGTATCGAAAGGGGAAGATTCGCGGCAAGCAGATTTCTTCACCGCTGTTTTCTTACCATCTCCAAGCCGCGTCGAAGCAGGCTTACTATGACTTGGACGTGAATCCGTATTCACACATCATCTGCAATTTCGATCGGGAGCGGTATGTGACCCTGGAGGGCCACTCAACCACCGCGCCGCTTCCCCACGGCTTGAGCGGCGGGCCGATAATCAACTACACAAAGGAAGTTGACCCGAGGACGAGCCCGACAACGAGGAAACTTGCAGGCATTTGCACTGAGTACCATGCAAAGACTCACCTGTTGATTGGGGTCAGAATCGCGGGGTTTGTTCGAGCCATCTTGCATCGCCATCCAGAACTAACGGAAGAATTTGAGAAGATCGAACTCCTGACATGACTGCGGCCGGCCTGAGCTACTTCAGCTTCAACGGCAATCTGGACACCTGTATCACCATCCGCACCGCGCTGCTCAAGGACGGCAAAGCCTACGTGCAAGCCGGCGGCGGCTGGGTGAACGACTCCGAACCGGAAGCGGAATTTCAGGAAACGGTGAACAAGAGCAAAGCGATGCTCAAAGCCGTGGCCCTGGCGGAAGGTTTTACCAGGTAAAGGCGCGCGCAGTTTTTAGTGACGTTTGTCGCTCTTAAAAATCGAGAAGAGATACAGTAGTGATGGCAGCAGTACAATCGCGCCGAGACCCAGAGCGCGCACGAGCAAACGCAACGTGATTTCGGGCGCGGCCGCATTCGCAATCGTCACGTCCGGCGTAATCAGGTTGGGATACTGGGCCACGCTCCAACCGATCAAAATCAGAGTGACCTGACCGATAGCCGCGAACCGCGCCAACGCAAAGCGCCGAAGGTAAAGAGCCACCAGCGCGACCAAGGCAAACAGGCTGGTCCAGACCAACAACACCGGCGCCCACCAACGCGTCAAGCCGGCATACATCTCCGGCGCGCCGTGTTTGGACGCGAGAAAAACCGCCAAGGCCACGGGCGCCAGCGCCAACCCCGACCCTAACGCCCGTTGTCGAAAATCTTCCTGCAACTCCGGCCGGTCTTTCGTGTCGAACGTCAGAAACGTTGCCGCCAGAAAGGCAAACAGTCCCAGCGCAAACACACCGCAAGCCAACGCGAACGGTGTCAGCCAGCCCGCAAAAAAGCCCGTGGTAACTGCTCCATCCGCAACCCGGATACGGCTGGTGGTCAGCGCGCCGAGCGTCAACCCTTGCAAGAACGGCGTGAAAAAACTGGCCACGCCAAACACGGTGCTCCACCGGCGCTGCACCGCGTCATCCTTCGAATCGTATTTGCGGAAAACAAAGGCCGAACCGCGCAGCACGATGCCGACGAGCATCGCAGCGAGTGGAATATGCAACGCGATCATCATGCTGGCGAAGGCGCGGGGAAAACCGGTGAACAGCAGCACGATGACGAGGATGAGCCAGACATGGTTCGCCTCCCAAATCGGCCCGATGGCATCGGCGATGGCTTCCCGTTGCTTTTCGGCGCGCGGCCCGAACGCCAGCAAATCCCACATGCCGCCGCCGAAATCCGCACCACCCAACAGCGCATACAGAATCAGCGCGAGCACGATGAAAATGGCGACGATGAGCTCAAGCATCGGTCGCCTCCGTTGACCTGGCCGGATCAGGCCTGGTGGTTTCCAAAAATTGGCGGCGCAGAAGGAATACGACGATGACCGCCAGAAAAATGTAGAGCGCCGTGAGCGTACTGAACGTCACGACCAACCCTCGCATCGGCGTCACGGCATCTGCCGTCCGCATCACGCCATAAATGATCCACGGTTGACGCCCCACCTCCGTCACCATCCAGCCGGTTTCAATCGCCACAAAGCCCAGGGGTCCGGCGGCGACCAATGCGCGCAGCAACCATTTGTGATCCGGCAAACACCGATGCTTCCACCAGAGCCAGCCGGCCCACACCGCCAAAGCCAGCATGGCCATTCCCGACCCCACCATGATGTTGAACGACCAATGGACGACGCGGACATTCGGCCATTGGTCACGCGGAAATTCTTCCAAGCCGATGACCTTGGCGTTCACGTCATGCGTCATGAGGAAGCTCAAACCGCGCGGAATGGCCACGGCATAATCGGTTTCCATGGCGTCATCGTTCGGGATTCCGCCGATGAGTAGCGGCGCTCCGGTTTGCGTCCGGTAATGCCCCTCCATGGCCGCGAGTTTCGCCGGTTGCAACCCGGCCACAGCCCGCGCGCTCACATCGCCGCTGATGATTTGCAACGGAATGCTGATGCACGCCAGCGCCAGCGCAATCCCCAGCGCGCTGCGATGAAAAACATTGCTCCGGTCGCGCAACAAAAAGAACGCATGAACCGCCGCCACCAGAAAACCCGTTGCGGCCAGGGCTGCCAGTGTCATGTGCAACACTTCGTGAAAGCTCGCGGGATTCAACATTGCCGCCACTGGATCTATGTCCGTGATCTGGCCGCCCATCATTTTGAATCCCGCCGGCGCATTCATCCACGCATTGGCCGTCACGACAAAGATACCGGAGAAGATTCCGCTCACCGCCACCACCACGCCGGAAATCCAATGCGCGCGAGGCGATATCCGATTCCAGCCGTAAAGATACACGCCCAGAAAAATTGCCTCGGTAAAGAAGGCAAAGCCCTCCAGCGAAAACGGCATTCCAATGATCGCCCCGGCGTGTTCCATGAATTTTGGCCACAGCAAGCCAAGTTCAAACGACAGCACCGTGCCGGACACGGCGCCCACGGCGAAAAGGATGGCCGTTCCCTTCGCCCAGCGTTTGGCCAGCTCCAGATAAACCGGCTGGCGCGTGTGCAGATACATTCCTTCAGCGAGCGCCATCAACAACGGCATTCCAATACCCAATGCCGCGAAAATGATATGAAACGCCAGCGACATGGCCATTTGCGAACGGGCAAAGAAAAAATCGTTCATGCGGAATTCACGGTCGGCGGTTCAACACTGCGCTTTCAATCGGGCGACTGCCGCGCCGGCTGTTCGCCATATTAGTAAAGCACCGGCACAGCCACGCGACTGATAAGTAGCGACGCAGTTTCGCCAGCCATTAACGAGATTGCAAGACCCTGAAGAATCGGATCAGCCAGAATCACGCTCGCCCCAACCACCACCGCCAGTACGGCGGTGTTCAGCGCCACGGGATAAACCGCAGTGCGGCAGCGCCCACGAAACGCTCCAAATGATCTGCGGCAGCGCTGCGTCAGCCCTGTCGTCGGTCTCAGACCGACGTTACAGTCTGTTCAGTTTTGGTACAGGCCTGCCTCCGCGCCGAACGGTTACGAGACGGCAATTCAATTGAGCCAGCTCGACCGCGAGCTTGAATCTCACATACCACCAAATTTCCACGACTTGGTGTGTTTCTGATAATTCGGAGGCACAATAACTGCGCTGGCTACCGGAATATGAGCCGATACTTTGTCGCCTGCGACCTGGGTGAGGAGCGGGGTCGCGTCATGCTGGGGACTCTCCACAAAGATTTTCTTACCCTCAGCGAAGTTCACCGTTTCCCCAACTGGCCCGTCCAGGACCGGGGTTCTATTCTCTGGGACATTGATCAGCTTTATCAGGAGACATTGATCGGGCTGCGCCAAGTCGGTGCTTACGATGAACCGATCGAGAGCATCAGTTGCAACTCGTGGGCCGGGGCGTATCTCCTCTTCCACTCGGACGCTTCGTACATCCCACCCACTTACCATCACGCCGATCCACGAACTGAATCGGGGAGGAAGCAAATTCTTGCGAAAACTCCGTGGGCATCCATTTACGAGGAAACGGGTGTCGGCGACACCACAAACAGCACGCTGTTCCAGTTGGCCGCGGAAAAATCCCGCCGGCTCAGGCAAGCCGACCACCTCACGCCGGTGGCCGACGGGTTCAATTTCCTTTTGTCCGGCGCGCCTTGTGTGGAAATCTCCTCGGCCAGCGCGACACAACTTTACAATCCCGCAACCAAAGCCTGGTCCGAACTGTTGCTCGATGCGTTGCGGCTGCCACCGAATTTGTTGCCCCCGGTCGTGCCTGCCGGAACGAAACTCAAACCGTTGCGCCGGGAAATCGCCGTCGCCACACGTCTGGAGGACGCGCAAATTATTGCCTCCTGTTCCGACGAGTTTGCTGCGGCGATGGTTGGCCTGCCCGTCCAGGATGGCGAGGAATGGGCTTGCTTGCACCTAGGCAGCGACGCGGTGATCGGCACAGAGCTTGCCGAACCGCTGATTGCGGAGCGCAGTCTCGAGTTGAACTTCACTCACACGATGGGCTACAAAGGTTCGGTTCTGCTCCACAAGCAAACCGCCGGCCTCTGGATTCTGGAGGAATGTCGCCGTTTCTGGGCGGGAACGGATCACGGGCTGGATGATTGCGTGCTGGCGCATCTCACGAGCGGCGCGGAGCCGCTGGAATCGTTGATTGATCTCGACGATCCGCAGTTCGCCACACCAGGTGACATGCCGCTCAAGATTCAAGCCTATTGCCGGGAAACGCGCCAGACCGTTCCCCGCAAACCCGGCCCGGTCTTGCGTTGCGTCCTCGAAAGTCTCGCCCTGCATTACCGCAAGACACTTGACCAGATCGCACTGCTCAGCGGCCGCCAGTTCACACGGCTCTACCTCCTGGGCGATGCGCGGAACGGTCTGCTGAACCACTTCATCGCTTATGCGCTACAAATCCCCGTAGTGATCGCGCCGGCAGACTCCACCGCGATTGGAAACGTGATCGTGCAGGCCCTGGCGATGGGTCACATCAAATCACTCGCTCAAGCGCGCCAAATCCTGCGGCGATCCTTCAAGACAACGACGATTACTCCGCACGCTTCCGTCTGGTCCTCGGCTTACGACCGGTTGATGGAACTGACCGCCGCCCGAATCGAAGCAACACCCGCATGAGTCAATCACCCGCCGTTCGCCTGATTCGGGGTGTGCGACGCGCAGGACATTCCTGTTACCATTGACACCGGCAAACCTCTGTGATACCACTTTGATACTGAAATGCCGCGCAAGTTGCGACAACTGATTGCCGACTTGGAAAAGGCCGGATTCGTGAACCGGGGCGGCAAGGGCAGCCATCGGAACTTTATGCACCCGAAAGGGCTGCGAGTGACGATGAGCGGCGGCGCGGGCGAAGACGCCAAGCATTATTTGGAACGCGACGTGCGCCGCGCACTGGGCGCCGTGAAGGAGAATTGAGTTATGACACGCAAACAGATCAAAGAACAGGCGGCGCGCTACGCGAAGTTTGTGGAGTGGAGCGACGAGGATCAATGCTTCATTGGCCGCTGCCCGGAAATCATGGCCGGCGGCGTACACGGCAACGACGAGGCGCGGGTGTATGCGGAACTGTGTCAGGCCGTCGAGGAAATGCTTGAACTGATTCACGCGGACGGCCACGCCGTGCCCGAACCGCTGGGCAAGAAGGATTTCAGCGGCAAATTTGTGTTGCGCGTCGAACCGGCCATTCACCGCCGCCTTGCCGCCAAAGCTCTTGCCGCCGGGGAAAGCCTCAACAGCTACTGCGTCAAAATGCTGGTGAAAGCGTGAAGGCCAGGGCAAATCTCGACGACCAGTCCGCGTAAAATAAGGATCGGAGTTTTCCTGCTGTCCAATACCAGGCAAGCGTGACGTGTCATTGTTCGCGCATGACGCAAAATTTATCTGACTCCCCAAAAAATGGGCGGAATGTTGGCAGACGAAACAAGACCGCTGTCCCGAAAGGCAGGGGAGCAACGGCGTGAGAAAACTTCGTTGCGCGTGCAATGGTCATCGTGCAGGAAGGAAACGCGCTAAAGCGCCTGATAACGCACATGACGGCGCGTCGAGCCACCAACTCCTTTTGCCATTTTGAAGATTGGAGCGGGCGAAGGGAATCGAACCCTCGTGTGAAGCTTGGAAGGCTTCCGTTCTACCACTGAACTACGCCCGCATCCGGCTGCCCGCATCTTACCGCGCGCGCTTGCCTTGTCAATCCGCTGACGTTACCCTCGCGCCCGATGAACTCGCTGCTTCTCACCGGCGGACGGGTGATTGACCCCGCCAACCGCCTCGATGCTTCCACCGACCTGCTCATTCTCAACGGTAAAATCGCCGTCGTCGGCAAGGACGCCGCACAGAAAGCGCCGCAGGAAATCGAGAAGTTCGACGCGCGTGGTCTCGTTGTTTGTCCAGGTCTGATTGATTTGCACGTTCACTTGCGCGAGCCGGGTCAAACCCCCAAGGAGAGCATCGCCACTGGCACTGCGGCGGCGGCGCGCGGCGGATTCACCTCGCTCGTCTGCATGCCGAACACGTCACCGGCCATTGACAACGCCGGCACGGTCGCGCTCATCCACGAACGCGCGGCACGCGACGGCGTGGTGAATGTTTTTGTCGCCGGGGCGATCACTAAAAATATCGCCGGCGAGGAACTGGCATCCATCGGTTCACTCAAACGCGCCGGGGTGGTGGCAATCACCGATGACGGCCATTGCGTGCAGAACAACGAACTCATGCGGCGCGCGCTCGAATACGCGAAGATGTTCGATTTGCCGGTGATGGACCATTGCCAGGACTACTCGCTGGTCACCAGCGGCGTGATGCACGAAGGCTACTGGAGCACGGCGCTCGGCCTGCAAGGCTGGCCGGCGGCCGGCGAGGAAATGATCGTGGCTCGCAACATCCTCCTCGCCGAACTGACGGGCGCGAAAATTCATTGCCAGCACTTGAGCGCCGCCGGCAGCGTCGAGTTGCTGCGCGAGGCGAAAAAGCGCGGTCTGCCCGTTTCGGGCGAGGCCTGTCCGCATCACTTCACACTCACAGACGCGGCCATCGCGGGCAGTGAGAAGTTCTGGGCGCAGGACGGCAAGTTGATTTATTCAAATCCGCAATCCACAATCCGCAATCCGCAATTGCCCGAATGGCCTGTTTACGACACGAATTTCAAAATGAATCCGCCGTTGCGTTCCGCACGCGACCGCGAGGCCATCCTCGCCGGGTTGGCCGACGGCACGATTGAAATTCTGTGCAGTGATCACGCACCGCATTGCGATTTCGAAAAGGAAGTGGAGTTCGATTACGCGCCCTTCGGCATCACCGGGCTGGAAACAGAACTGGCGCTCTCGCTCATGCAGCTTTACCACGCGAAACGGCTTGGACTTTCCGACCTGATCGCAAAATACACCGTTGCTCCGGCGCGGTTGTTGAATCTGGCGAAAGGCACGTTGAGCGTCGGTGTGGATGCGGACGTGACGGTGTTCGACCCGGATTGCGATTGGACGTTCGCGCGCGATGCAACCGCCAGCAAATCATTCAACAATCCGTTCTATGGCTGGCCGCTCAAGGGCAGGGCGGTGGCGACCATTGTCCGCGGACGGCGGGCGCAAGTTGAACAAGCCGGGACGGTGCGCGTCTAAATTTGCAAACGATAAAACAAACATGAAAAAAATCATCCCCATCACAGCGCTGGTATGCGCGATCTTCGTCGGACACGCGGAAGAACTGAAGTGGCTCACCGACGCGACGAAGGCGCAAGCGCAAGCAAAGGCAGAGAAGAAACTGGTCTTCCTTGATTTCACCGGCTCGGACTGGTGCGGCTGGTGCATCAAGCTCGGCAGGGAAGTGTTTTCCAAGCCCGAGTTTGCCGAATACGCGAAGAAGCATCTCGTGCTGGTGGAGGTGGACTTTCCGCGTCGGAAAAAGTTAAGCGCCGAGCAGACAAAGGCGAACTTCGCATTGCAGGAGAAGTACCAGGTCGAGGGCTACCCTACGATCATCGTGCTGGACGGCGAGGGAAAGAAAGTTGCCGACCTCGGCTACGTGGCCGGCGGACCGAAAGCGTTCATTGCGAAGTTCGAGAAACTGACGAAGAAGGCGGGTTAAATTTGGAGCATCGTCAAAGGCGTGGCCGCAAACGGCCACGCCTTTTTGCTTCACACTTGACCGTGCGGGTTTCTGATCTAGCATCGTGCGAACATTGACCGGAGATGAAAGCGATCCTGGCCCTCGAAGACGGTTCGGTATTCCACGGCGAAGGTTTTGGCGCGCGCGCCTCTGCCTGCGGCGAGGTTTGCTTCAACACTTCGATGACCGGTTACCAGGAAATTCTCACCGATCCTTCCTACAAAGGCCAGATCGTCACGATGACCTATCCACTCATCGGCAATTACGGCGTGAACGAGGTGGACGTGGAATCGTGGCGGCCGCACGTGGCGGGCTTCGTGATTCGCGAGCTCTCGCCGGTGGTAAGCAACTGGCGCGCGGATTTTTCGCTGGCGGAATATCTCGAACGCAACGGCATCCCCGGCATCCAGGGTGTGGACACGCGGGCGTTGACGAAAAAACTTCGCGTGCGCGGCGCGCTCAACGGCTTTATTTCCACTGAAGATGCGAGCGCCGCGGAAGCTGTCCGGCGCGCGAAGGAATTTGTTTTCCTCGGCGTGGATTACGTGAAGGAAGTCACGCACCGGCAGGCGTTCCGCTGGGACGAGAAGGATGAGCAGAGCGCGAGCTTCAAGCTGGCGGTGGGCAACCAGACGGCGAACGCGCGGAACATCCGCGCGCCGTTGCCATCCGCGGACATTCCCATCGTGGCTTACGACTTCGGGATGAAATACAACATCCTGCGCCGGTTGCGGCAGCACGGTTTCCGCGTGCAGGTAGTTCCGGCCACCACGCCCGCTGCCGAAGCGCTCAAGCACAAGCCCGCCGGAATTTTTCTCTCGAACGGCCCGGGCGACCCCTCGGCACTGGGCTACGCGGTGCGCGCGGTGGGCGACCTGGTCAAATCGGGCGTGCCGATCTTCGGGATTTGTCTCGGCCATCAGATTCTCGGCCAGGCGTTCGGCGGAAAAACCTTCAAGCTCAAGTTCGGCCATCGTGGCGCGAACCAGCCGGTGAAGGACCTCGAATCGGGCCGGGTGGAAATCACGTCGCAAAACCACGGCTTTGCAGTGGATGCGAAATCTTTGCCATCCGACGTGACGGTGAACCGCATCAATTTGAACGACCAGACGGTCGAGGGTCTGCGGCACAAAACCAAGCCGGTTTTCTGTGTGCAATACCATCCGGAAGCGTCGCCGGGGCCGCATGACTCGACGCCACTGTTTGCGGAGTTTCGGGAATTGATTGAACGGAAAGCGTGACGTGTGAAGCAACCAGAGCTGCTTTCGCGTCACCGGTCACTCGTCACTTGCGTTTCCACGTTTGCGTTTGACTTGCAACCGTCGCCGAACATAATTCCCAACGCGTAATTGAAATATGGCCAAACTCGTTATCCTCAACGAAGGAATGACCGGGCGGTCGCACGAGCTGACAGTGGACAAGACCACGATCGGCCGCGTCGAGGACAACGTGTTTGCGATCACTGACCCATCGGTTTCCAGCCATCATTGTGAAGTTCTGCTGCGCGGCACTGACGTCGTCGTTCGTGACCTCAATTCAACCAACGGTACCTTCATCAACGGGGAGAAGATCGCCGAAGCCACCTTGAAGCCCGGACAAATTCTGCGCTTGGGGAAGATCGAATTACGTCTGGAAACGGGCGCGCCCGGAGGTCCGGTCGCGGCGGCGAAGAAGCCCATGGATGGCACAATAGTCATGCAACGCGGCGTGAGTCTGACCGATCTTGAACAAGGCGCGCGTAGCGGCTTTGACACAGCGGGCAAGGGGTTCTCGAAAAAAGACAACAAGGCGAACAAGATTTTCCTGATCGTGGCCCTCATTGTCGGGGCCGTGATCGTCGTACTGCTGATCTACGCGCTGGCCATCGCAAAGGGCGGCAACACACGTTGATTCGCTGGCGCGGGAAAAATTGGCGTTTGAGTTCTTTCGAGTCGGCGGCCTGGCGTTCCTCGTTTCACAATTCTTTCAACCACCTTGCAACATCCGTCGCAGCGTAAGTGATGAGAATATCCGCACCGGCGCGACGCATCGCCAGCAGGCTTTCCAACGTCACCGCGCGTTCGTCAATCCAACCTTTCGCGGCCGCCGCCTTGACCATCGAGTATTCCCCGCTTACGGCATACGCGGCGGTGGGATAGCCGAACGTACTTTTGATGCGATGCAAAATGTCGAGATAGGCGAGCGCGGGTTTGACCATGACGATGTCCGCGCCTTCCTGAATATCCAGCGCCACTTCGCGAAGCGCCTCGTTGGCGTTGGCCGCGTCCATCTGATAACTGCGGCGGTCGCCGAATTTCGGCGCGGACTCGGCGGCTTCGCGGAATGGACCGTAAAAGGCGGAGGCAAATTTTGCGGCGTAGGACATGATGGGCGCGTCGGCGAAACCGGCGCGGTCCAGCGCCGCGCGAATGGCCCGCACGCGGCCATCCATCATGTCGCTGGGTGCAATGATGTCCGCGCCCGCCTCAGCGTGGCTGACGGCGGCGCGGGCGAGCAGTTTGAGGGTGGGGTCGTTCAGAATTTTCGCGCCACATTTATCGGCGTGAACGATGCCGCAATGGCCGTGCGTCATGTATTCACAGAGGCAAACGTCCGTGATGACGAGCAGGTCGGGCAGTTCCTTTTTCAGCAGGCGAACGGCTTTTTGCACGATGCCGTTTCGGGCGTAGGCGCCGCTAGCCGCGGCGTCCTTTTTTTCCGGAATGCCAAACAGCAAAACCGCGGGGACGCCCAAGGCGTGGGCGCGCGCGGCCTCGCGCACCAGTTCGTCGGGCGAGAGCTGAAACACGCCCGGCATGGCGCTGATTGATTTGCGCAATTTGCGTCCGGCACGCACGAAAAGCGGCAGAACGAGTTGGGCGACGTTCAACTGCGTCTCGCTTACGAGCCGGCGCACTGCCGCCGACTGGCGCAACCGGCGCGGCCGATAATTTGGGAATTGTCCCACGACATTCAGACTCATGCGGGCATTTTAGGCCACGGCTGCGGTCTGCAAAGCGTAAAAGTTTCTATTCCACGGTTGACCGGAAGAATGTTATCCTGCCGCCATGCGAAGAGCGCGTGTGGTTGTTATGTTGGTCGGCCTGGCGATCGTGTTTGCCGTGGGCTTGTGGCTGGGAGCGATGGTGCTGCGCGCGGTGAGACTTGGCGGCGGGCTGAAATTCTACAACACCGCCACGGTGCTCCAACAGGTGCAGACCCTCTCGCAACTGGTCACGGTCAAATACGTGATGGAAAAGGTCGTGGTGCTCGAAGATGTGAAATGGTTCGGCGAGAGCCGGGTGTTGCTCATTGCCCACGGTGTCGTCAAGGCCGGCGTGAACTTTGACCAAATGAAGCCGGAGGATTTGCGAGTATCAGGAAAGAAGATTTCCGTCCGCCTGCCGCCCCCACAAATCACCGACGCCTATCTCGATGACAAACAAACGCGCGTGATCGAACGTTCGACCGGTTTGTTGCGCGTGTTCGACAAGGACCTCGAACAATCGGCGCGGCAAAACGCGGTGGATGACATCCGCCGCGCCGCGCGCATCGCCGGCATCTTGCAGGACGCGGAAGAACGGGCGCAGGCACAGGTAAAAAATCTTTTCCGCCAGATGGGATTTGAGGAGGTCGAAATGCTTGGCCGGTGAACGGAGAACAGGCAGTGGCGCAAGACACTGCCTTGATTTGAGCCAGCTTCGAGGCGAACGAAAACCCGGAGCGAAGAAACGAAAGTTGCGGGAAAGATTCTCCCACGCCGACGCAGGTGAATCAGCCGAAGACCACCGGCAAAGCGCCCTCGCCAGGCAGAATGTGATTGATCTTCACCGGCAACGGCGTCTCGGTGCCGTTTTGCCATTCGGCCGTGATCGCCAGGCGTTGCTTGGGCGCATTCATGGGAGTGGCCTGCGCGCGCAGTTGCATGAGGTAAAGGGCAATGGGGCGCGGCGTCGGGCGGCGGTTCATAATCTGTTCGAGGCCGCGAGACTCCTGGAGCAATTTCATCAATGTTGCTTTGGTTGCCATAATTCCAGTCCTGCGCCGGATATCGCAGGAGATGTGCCACTCGGCAACCGGGGTTTGACCGGTTGTCGGGCGGAGGCGGTAAAGCAAACCCACCTGGAACGAGCGTGAACGCGTGCCACAGCCAAATCCACTTGGCAGCGTCTGGTCGTTCTGATTACCTGAGGGCGCCGCATGATGAAACTGCGCCAGATCCTTACGCTCACCCTGTTGCCGGTATTCCTTCCGCTGGCCGCGAGCGCGCAGCCGGAGTCCGCGTGGGAAGTCCAGGCGCTCACTCCGGAGGGCCAATTCGAGTATGACATGACCACCGGCGTGGCCACCGGCACCAATGGCGTCCTCAT
>Ga0315268_10004610_pt1 | contig 14934 bp, 13 predicted proteins | sample C1_top_MG_FD_204535 | JGI IMG/M metagenome (GOLD analysis project Ga0315268, IMG submission 204535) | Sediment microbial communities from Yellowstone Lake, YNP, Wyoming, USA - C1_top | ecosystem: Environmental > Aquatic > Freshwater > Lake > Sediment | place: USA: Wyoming | collected 2017-08-01
TCGGCACGCGGCTGAACACGGAGTTCATCAAGGGGATGGGCAAGCGGGAGAACAACTTCATCATCATCCTCGACATCGACAAAGTGTTCTCCACGGGCGAGCTTGCCATGGTGCAGGCGACCCAGGGTGCTTCAAGTGAAGTATCGTAAGAGACGCACGGTTGTGAAACCTAACTGAAATCATACTTGCCTTGCACAGGCAGATGCAAAAAAGGAGGAGCGAAATGTTCAAGAACATGAAGATCGGTACGCGTTTGGCATTAGGGTTCGGTTTTGTCCTGGTCATGCTGATCGGGATCGGGTTCACGGGCTATTGGGGCGTCAATAAGGTGTCCAACAACACCATCGCTATGCTGCAGGGCGATTCGACCGTGTCCGAGCATGCTGCTCGCGCTCGCTCGAACGTGCTCGGCCTGCGCAGGTTCGAGAAGGACCTGTTCCTGAACATCGGGGCCAAGGACAAGGAAGCAGAGTACTTCAAAAAATGGAAAGAGCAGGGAGAACATCTGGCTCTCAGGATCAAAGACCTGGAAAAGGCGGCCACGCTGAAAACGGATATTGATAATATTCAGCTGATGAAAACGAACTTTGCGCTGTACGAGGCAGGCATGGCCAAAGTATACGGGATGATCCAGCAAGACAAGCTCAAGACGGCAAAAGAGGGGAATGCCGCGATCGCTGAATACAAGGACGAGACGCACAGGATCGAAAAGGCGGCCCAGGAGATGGCGGATGACGCGAACAAGCGTATGGACCCCCAGGAAGAGATCGCCAAACAGACTGCGAGCCATACGAACACGATCATGTTCTCGTTGGCCCTTGCATCGATCCTTCTGAGCATCGGCATCACGATCATCATCAGCCGGGGCATCCTGCGTCCGCTGAATGAGGCGGTCTCGGTCTCGAACAACCTGGCTGACGGCAACCTGATGGTGAAGATCGACGTCAAATCAACGGACGAGACCGGCCAGCTGCTCAGAGCCATGAAGAACATGGTGGAGAAGCTCACCATGGTCGTGGTAGACGTGAAGGGCGCATCGGACAACGTGGCCTCCGGATCCCAGCAGCTGTCCGCAGGCGCGGAGCAGATGTCGCAGGGTACCACGGAGCAGGCAGCGTCCGCTGAAGAGGCATCCTCCTCGGTGGAAGAAATGAACGCCACGATCAAGCAGAACGCGGACAACGCATCCCAGACAGAAAAGATCGCGCTCAAGTCCGCAACCGACGCGACCGAGAGCGGCAAGGCAGTGTCCGAGACCGTGGGCGCCATGAAAGAGATCGCATCCAAGATCTCGATCATCGAAGAGATAGCGCGCCAGACGAACCTGTTGGCATTGAACGCGGCGATCGAAGCAGCGCGCGCAGGCGAGCACGGCAAGGGATTCGCGGTGGTCGCGTCCGAAGTCAGAAAGCTCGCGGAGCGCAGCCAGGCAGCAGCAGGCGAGATCAGCAAACTGTCCACATCCAGTGTTGAAGTAGCAGAGAAGGCCGGCCAGATGCTGGCCAAGCTGGTGCCGGACATCCAGAAGACCTCGGAGCTGGTGCAGGAGATCAGCGCAGCGTCCAAGGAACAGACCACGGGCGCGGACCAGATCAACAGCGCGATCCAGCAATTGAACCAGGTGATCCAGCAGAACGCGGGCGCAGCAGAAGAGATGTCCTCGACCGCGGAAGAGCTGTCGTCCCAGGCAGAGATGCTCCAGAGCACGATCTCGTTCTTCAAGATCGCTGAAGCCGAAGGCAGCAGCAGGCGCGCATTGCCCGGCCGCACAGCCCCGGCCTCTCACCACAAGGTCCAGGTCGCGCACATGGCGCCCAAAAAGGCTATCCCCGCAGCAGTCGGCCACCACACCGGCGGCGTTGCGCTGAACATGGGTCACGATGCAGCCAAGGGCAACGGCGATACCCGGGACAGCGAGTTCGAGAAGTTTTAAAAAGATAGGGTCAAGGGTCAAGTGACATAAGGCGTGTAGCAAGTAGCAAGGGTCAAGTAGCAAGGAACAGCAAAATACAAAAACGGGTTAAGGGTTTCCTTTGCTACATGCTACTTGACCCTTGACCCTGCTCTACTACACAAGGAGGCTCTCATGAGCGTAGCGGGAATACTGGAGACAACGCAGTTCCTCACCTTCAAGCTTGATAACGAGGTCTTTGCACTCGATATCTCGAAGGTGCGGGAAGTGCTCGATTTTACCTCGATCACCAAGGTGCCGCGCACACCGGAGTTCATGCGCGGTGTCATCAACCTCCGGGGCAGCGTGGTCCCGGTGGTGGACCTGAGGCTGAAGTTCGGGATGTCGCGGACCGAGAAGTCCGTGAACACCTGCATCATCATCGTGGAAGTGACGGTGGACGACGAGACGACGATCCTCGGCGCGCTCGCGGATTCGGTGCAGGAAGTGCTGGACCTTGAGCCGGACCACATCGAGCCCGCGCCGAAGATCGGCACGCGGCTGAACACGGAGTTCATCAAGGGGATGGGCAAGCGGGAGAACAACTTCATCATCATCCTCGACATCGACAAAGTGTTCTCCACGGGCGAGCTTGCCATGGTGCAGGCGACCCAGGGAGCGGCACCGGAAGCAGCGCAGTAAGCAGGAACAACTGACAGCAGCGGAAGCGCCGGTTTACACCGGCGTCTTCCGGTTTTATCAACAGGGACGCATTGTTTACTTGCAAGGAGAATGATAGAATGGCGAAGACATAAAATAGGGTATAACCCGGGGGGGGTAGAAACATGAGCTTGAACGATATTTCCGTTGGCAAGAAGGTCCTGATCGGGATCGGCGGCGTGCTGGTGCTGCTGCTCGTGGCAGGGACATGGGCGATCATCGGCATCACCGGGATCGTTCATGAAGGCATGGAGGTCGCAGGAGGGAACCAGCTGCGGGGCGAGTTGCTGCAGCGGGAAGTGGACCATCTGAACTGGGCGCAGAACGTCAGCAGGTATGTTTTCGACGAGCGCGTCCAGGAACTGAAGGTGCAGCTCGATCATACGCAGTGCGCGTTCGGCAAGTGGTATTACGGCACTGGCCGAAGCCGCGCCGAAGTCATGCTGCCGGCGCTGAAAGAATCCATGAGCGCGATCGAGGAGCCGCACCGCAAACTGCACGAATCAGCGGCCAAGATCCTCGCGCTGCGCAGCAGGAACAGCGTGGCCGAGGCAAAGACCGTATTCAATACAGAGACCCTGGCGAACCTGGAAAAGGTCCAGGGACACCTGAAAAAAGCCACACAGATCGCCAAAGAGCACATCCTGTCCGAGGAGCAGATGCTGCTGAACGCGGTCAGGACGCGGTACGCGGTTGCCATCGCGGGCATCATCGCGATCTTCCTGGGAGCGCTGTTCGGGTTCCTGATCACCAGGTCGATCGTCAATCCGCTGCATAAGAGCGTGCTGTTCACGCGGGCCGTTGCCGGAGGCGATCTTCAGACGCACCTCGATATCCAGCAGCGGGACGAGATCGGCCAGCTTGCCGACGCGTTGAACATCATGGTAAGCAAGCTGCGAGAGGTCGTCGGGGTCGTCAACACGGCCGCCGACCAGGTGGCTTTCGGAAGCCAGCAGCTGTCGTCCGCATCAGAGCAGCTGTCCGAGAGCACGACGCAGCAGGCCGCATCCGCTGAGGAGGCGTCCTCCTCGGTGGAGCAGATGAACGCAACGATCCGGCAGAATGCGGATAATGCGCAGCAGACCGAGAAGATCGCGCTGGAGTCGTCTGCGAACGCCCTGCAGAGCGGCGAGGAGGTCTTCAAAACAGTCACTGCCATGAAGGAGATCGCTGCGAAGATCTCGATCATCGAGGAGATCGCGCGCCAGACCAATCTGCTGGCCCTGAACGCCGCGATCGAGGCGGCCCGGGCAGGCGAGCACGGCAAGGGGTTTGCGGTGGTGGCCGCGGAAGTAAGAAAGCTGGCCGAGCGGAGCCAGGCAGCGGCTGCCGGGATCAATATGCTGTCCAGTTCGAGCGTTGACGTTGCGGAGCGCGCAGGCGCTATGCTGACCCAGTTGGTGCCGGACATTCAGAAAACCGCTGCGCTGGTGCAGGAGATCAGCGCTGCAAGCAGGGAACAGACAACGGGCTCGTCGCAGATCAACAGCTCGATACAGAACCTGAACCAGATGATCCAGAAGAACGCGGGCGGGGCGGAAGAAATGTCCTCGACCGCGGAAGAACTTTCGTCCCAGGCCGAGCAGCTCCTGAATGCGATCTCTTTCTTCAAGGTAGACGGCATTGGGAACGATGGCGGCAACAGGACCTCGAATCCGTCAAAAGCAGTGCATAAGGCGCACCTGAATTATCTCATGCAGAGGCCCCAGTCCTCGAGCGAGCTCGCCAGGGTGCAGGCAGCCCGGACGGACGTGCCTGCGAGGGACGCAGTGTAGATCCCCTACGGACACGGCGGCATCCAGGGAGAGCATGAGGCACGGCCGGCTCTCCTTTTTTATTATCGCACGACCGGAGACCGGCAAAACGATATCATTACACACGACGTAAAGATCAATCCAGAACGCAGGCGGTTAAGAACGTATGGCAGAAGGCCAACTCTACAGTGAAGGCACAAAATTCCTGACCAAGCAGGACTTCGAGCGATTGAGCGGCTTCATCAGCGATCACTGCGGCATTAAAATGCCGCCCGCAAAGAAGACCCTGCTCGAATCGCGGCTCCAGAAAAGGCTCAGAACGCTGGGACTCGGCTCGTTCCGCGATTACTGCGATTATATATTTCAGGGTCCGCAGGGCGCGAGCGAGCTCGTGCTGATGATCGATGCGGTGACCACGAACAAGACGGATTTCTTCCGCGAGCCCGTGCACTTTTCCTTTCTCACGGACTCGCTGCTTCCGGAATTCATGCAGAGCCGCACGCTTGGCGATAACAAGCGGTTCATGGTATGGAGCGCAGGCTGTTCCTCGGGAGAAGAGCCGTACACGCTCGCGATCGTGCTGAGCGAATTCGCTGTGCAGAACCCGGGGTTCCAGTTCTCCATCCTGGCAACGGACATCTCCACCAAGGTCCTGGATAAGGCGCGTTCGGGGATTTACGAGATGAGCCAGATCTCTATGATCCCGCTTTCTCTGAAGCAACGCTATTTTCTCAAGAGCAAGGACCGCGAAAAAAGCCAGGTGCGGGTCGTGCCGGGTCTGCGTTCGATCATCAATTTTCAACGCCTGAACCTCATGGACGAACAGTACGCGATCCCCAAGGCGTCGCTTGACGTGATCTTCTGCCGGAATGTGATGATCTATTTCGACCGGGAGACCCAGAACAGGCTTCTGGAGCGCTATTGCACGTATCTGAAGTCCGGGGGCCACATCTTTTTAGGCCATTCTGAGACCGTGCACGGCTTTGATCTCCCGCTCACGAGGATCGCATCGACCATATACAGGAAGACAGTGTGAATAGATTTGAACGAGAGCTTCCGCAGGTGTACCTTAAGCCCGGGGAGATGCATTTCGCTGAATGCCCTACCCTCGTGGTGACCGTGCTCGGTTCCTGCCTGTCGGTCACCATGTTCAGCAGGCGCAAAGGGCTCGGCGGGATCTGCCACGGGCTTCTGCCGTCGTGCGGCGGCCAGCACACGTGCAACGGCGGGTGCCTGGAAGGGTTCAAGTACGTCGATTGTTCCATCGAACAGATGGTGAAGCTCTTCGACAAATACGGCGTCAAGCGGAGCGAGATCGAGGTCAAGTGCTTCGGCGGGGCGGATATGTTCTCGCGCGAGATCAAGGTCCCGGGCCTCGTCTCCGTGGGAAGGCAGAACGTGCAGACCGCCGAGAAGATCCTGGCTCACGAGGGTCTCAGCATCCTGAAAATGGATGTCGGCGGGCTAAGGGGACGGAAGATCCTCTTTTATACGGATACCGGCGATGTTTTTCTGAAGAGGCTGACCAAAGCGAACAATCCGGATATCAAGTGGTGAGGCTTGTTGAAAACAGAGCATATGAAATGTAGTCATGGATCGTATGGTGTCCAGGTATTTCGTCACCCCGGCATGACGTTAGCCAGGGTCCGGTAACCTCTCGTAAGCTCCTGGATTCCGGCTTAAAGCGCGCCGGACTGCCTGAGCAGTCGTAAATTTTCTGATTTTCGCACGGTGAGAAGGAGCATTGCAATGACGATAAAAAGAATACGGGTCCTCATCGTTGACGATTCCGCGGTGGTGCGCCAGACCCTTGAAGAGGTCATTTCTTCCGACCGTGAGCTCGAGGTGATGGCAACGGCTTCCGATCCCTACATTGCGGCGGACCGGATACGACACGAGGTCCCGGACGTCATCACCCTGGACGTGGAAATGCCGCGTATGGACGGCGTTACCTTTCTTCAGAAGCTCATGTCGCAGCACCCGATCCCGGTGGTCATCTGCTCGAGCCTGACGGAGGCGGGATCGGAGACCGCGCTGAAGGCCCTTGAATACGGCGCGGTCGAGATCATTCAGAAGCCGCGGGTCGGCACCAAGCAGTTCCTCGAGGAATCCAAGGTCAGGATCTGCGACGCAATAAAGGCCGCGGCCATGGCAAAAGTGAGGCACATCTCCTCCGTGCCCCGGACCGCGGTCGTCCCCAAGCTGTCCGCCGACGTTATCCTCGAAAAAGCGACCTCCCATGCCATGGCAAAGACCACCGAGAAGGTCGTCGTGGTCGGCGCGTCCACCGGAGGCACCGAGGCCCTGAGCGATTTTCTCCAGGCTATGCCGCTCGACGCGCCCGGCATCGTCATTGTCCAGCATATGCCGGAACACTTCACGCGGGCCTTTGCCACGCGGCTTGACAGCATCTGCCGCATCTCGGTAAAAGAAGCGGAGGACAACGATACCGTGATCCGGGGCCGTGCGCTGATCGCGGCAGGCAACCACCACCTCCTGCTGAAACGCAGCGGTGCGCGGTATTACGTGGAGATCAAGGAAGGGCCGCTTGTCTCGCGCCACCGGCCTTCCGTGGACGTGCTGTTCCGGTCCGCTGCGCGCTATGCGGGCAAGAACGCCGTGGGCGTGATCATGACCGGCATGGGCGATGACGGCGCCAAAGGCATGCTCGAGATGAAAGAGGCGGGCGCGTACAACATCGCCCAGGACGAGGAATCCTGCGTGGTCTTCGGCATGCCGAAGAAGGCGATCGAGCTGAACTGTGTCGACCGGGTCCTGCCGCTTTCCGCGATCCCGGCTGCCGTGATCCGGGAGACGAATGAGTTTTAACAGGCTGTTGAAAAAGACCTCGTACCATCAAAACGCACCCTAAAGGGTGCGGCTACCAGTCATAAAATAAATGCGTTACGATTTGGTAGCCGCAGGCTTTAGCCTGCGTAATTAGTTTTTCGACGGAACCACGGTTCCGTGCAAGTGTGCTGATTATTACATTTCTGTTAAATCTTCTTCCTGCCCTTGAATTCCCGCAATGATGCATGGTATAAGTGTCTCTATGAACAGTAAGATATTGATCGTCGATGACGAGCCGGATATTGCTGACCTTGTGTCCTATAATCTGAAAAAGGACGGTTTCCGGGTCACGATTGCTTCGGACGGCGAGCAGGCGCTCCACAAGATCAGGAAGGACCGGTTTGACCTGGTCGTTCTCGATCTCATGCTCCCCGGCATTCAGGGCGTGGAACTGTGCCGCATCATCAGGAACGACCCCAAGACAGCCAATACTCCCATTATCATGCTTACCGCAAAAGGGGAAGAGGTGGACCGGGTCATCGGATTGGAAAGCGGCGCTGACGATTACATGACCAAGCCGTTCAGCTCTCGCGAGCTTATCGCTCGCATCAAAGCAGTGTTACGAAGGACCGGCGAGAAGGAATCAACTGAAAAGACGCTTACTATCGGCAACCTGCTGATCAACCTGGCGACCCACGGCGTTACCAGGGGCAAGACACCGCTTGAACTCAGCGCAACTGAATTTAAGCTTCTGGTCTATCTCGTCGAAAAAAAAGGCAAGGTGTTCAGCCGGGAACAGTTGGTGGACGCTGTATGGAAGGGCGAGGCGTTTATCGAACCCCGGACCGTTGATGTCCATATCCGGCGCCTCCGGACCCAGATCGAGGACGATCCTTCCGATCCAACGTATATAAAGACCCGCAGGGGCGTCGGTTATTATGTGGATACAGACCTATGAAGCGACCTATCTTCGGCCGGATATTCCTGCTGTATGCGCTATTGATGCTGGCCGCGATCGTGTTCATCGAGGTCTTCATTACCGATGCCGTGCGGAGCAGTCACATCAATGATCTTCGCGATCACCTTCTTTCGGAAGCAACGCTCATTTCCAATGACATCTCGTTCAAGGACCAGCCCCGTCTCGACAGCCTCTGCAAACAGTTCAAGGAGCAAACCGGGTTCCGGGTGACCATCATCGCCCTCGACGGACGGGTCCTTGGCGATTCCGACACGGGGTCATCCCGCCTGGATAATCACGCGGGCCGTCCCGAGGTCCAGCAGGCGTTGTTGAACAGCGACGGGATGTTCATTCGCTACAGCGAAACCCTTCATGACGACCAGCTCTACGTTGCGAAAAAGATCACCCGTGTTGGCCGGCCGGTCGGCATTGTTCGGCTCAGCATGCAGCTTGCCCGGGTAAATGCTTCGATCAACTCCCTCAGATTCAAGATCATCGGGGTCGTCATCGCGATCCTGCTTGTTGCGGGCATGTTCTCGATCGGACAGCTGGAGCGCATCAGGAGGCTGACCAGGCAGATCGGCGTCTTTTCGCGCTCGCTTGCAAGCGGCACGATCGGGAACAGGTTGTATTTCGACCGCGCAGGAGAATTCGGTGAGATAGCCGAAAGCCTGAACATGATGTCCGTGGACCTGCAGAACAATATCGCTGCGAACGAAGACGAACGGAAGCGGTTGAATGAGATCCTGCGGAGCATTCCCGATGCACTTCTAATCCTCGAAGCGAACGGCACGATCCAGCTCGCGAGCTCGGCATCGCGGCATTACCTGGGAGAGATCCCCTTGCTGGGGAGGCCTGTTTTCGAGGTGATACGAAGCCCGCTGTTCCTGTCGCTCATTGAAGAGGCGCGCAAAAGTCTTGCGCCCGGCGCGGGTGAACTGCGGCTGGACCATCCCGAAGAACGATATTTTACCGTCATGGTGTCACCGCTCTCGTATCGGGAAAAGCGGCTGTCCGGATTTATCGTCATCCTGCACGACATTACGCAGCTCAAAAAACTGGAGCAGATCCGCAAGGATTTCGTGGCGAACATATCGCACGAGATAAAAACGCCGATCACGGCGATCAAGGGTTTTGCCGATACCCTGCTTGAGGGCGCGCTGCATGACGCGGAGCATGCGGAAAAATTCCTCAAGATCATCAAGGCGAACAGCGAGCGGATCAACAGCCTGGTGGACGACCTTATGACGATCTCCAAGATCGAGCTCGGTGTGGCAAGGATAGAGAAGAACTGGGTGGACGTCACTGACGCAACGGAACATGCGCTGGCGCTGCTCCGGCCCAAAGCAGCTGAAAAAAACCTTTTTCTCAAGACCGAATTCCCGGCGGAGCACATGAAGATCATGGCCGACCGGGACAAGCTGATCCAGGTATTGACGAATCTTGTGGACAATGCGATAAAATTCACCGAAGCAGGCGGGGTCACCATCGGCGCCCTAATCGAGAACGGCAAGCTCTGCCTGTATGTGGAAGACACCGGCATCGGCATCCCTGATAAGCACCTGTCACGCGTAGGTGAGCGGTTCTACCGGGTGGATACTGCCCGGTCGCGGAAGATGGGCGGCACGGGCCTGGGCCTGGCCATTGTCAAGCATCTGGTGAAGGCCCTCGGTTGGGAGATGCAGATCGAGAGCGTGCCGCTCAAGGGCACAAAGGTAAAGATATATGTGAGCGACGTTCTCTAGCCGTTTGCTGCTTCCCTTGTCCATATCAGTTTAATCTCGGGCAGAGCAGTTCCTTATACGCTCAATGCGTGGGACAAACATTTAACCGAAGCTTAAACAACCTGTAATACTCCTGTAACAATCCCCGTGTAAGATCATTCCATGATAAACTTATCCAAGGAGACCAGCCAAATGACGAAGATAGCCTTTGCAGCACTATTATGCCTTATGACTTTCTACACCTCGCCCGGAAGCGCTGAAGAGATGCTGAACGGCGCAGGCGCCACGTTCCCGTATCCCGTGTATTCGGCATGGGCAAATGAGTACAACAAGATCACGGGCATGAAGCTGAACTACCAGTCCATCGGTTCGGGTGGCGGCATCAAACAGGTCACGGAGCGGACGGTCGACTTCGGCGCCTCGGACAAACCGCTCAAGCCGGAGGAGCTTGCCAAGGCGAACCTGATCCAGTTCCCGGCAGTTATCGGCGGTGTCGTACCCGTGGTCAATCTGGCGGGCATCAAGCCGGGAGAATTGAAACTGGACTCCGAAGCCATGTGCAGGATCTATCTGGGAGAGATCAAGACCTGGATTGATCCGAAGATCAAGGGGCTGAACCCGGGACTGAACCTGCCCGCAAAACAGATCACCGTGGTCCACCGGTCCGATGGTTCGGGCACGACGGCGATCTTTACCGACTACCTGAGCAAAGTATGCACAACCTGGAAAGAGAAGGTGGGCGCGGGCACATCGGTAAGCTGGCCCGCGGGCATCGGCGGAAAAGGGAATGAGGGTGTTGCGAATTATGTGCAGCAGCAGGCGAACTCGATCGGATACGTGGAATTCGCTTATGCCAAGCAGAACAACATGGTCAGCGTGCTTCTCAAGAACCGGGCGGGCATGTTCGTGAAGCCGAGTTTTGAGAGTTTTGAGGATGCGGCCGCAACCGCTGATTTCGACCCGAAAAAGGATTTTTATCTCTGGCTGAACGACGCTCCAGGTAAAAAAGCATGGCCGATCGCGGGGGCAACCTTCATTCTTCTCGGAAAAGATAAAAAGGATTCCAATGTGAAGGTCGTGAGGTTCTTTGACTGGGCGTTCAGGAACGGCGATGCGAAGGCAAAGGAGCTGGTGTATGTGCCGCTTCCGAAAGCGCTGAAGGCAAAGGTGCAGGCTTATTGGAAGGCGAATGGTGTTCAGTAAGATATGAATATTCAGTGACGCAACTTCGTCATTCCCGCAGCGATTTTGAGCGGGAATCCAGTCTTGGCCCCCGCAGGATACTGGATCCCCGATAGAGGCGCTCGGGGATGACCAACGGGGGATAGGTTTGCATTTCGGCGATGACCCATCCCCCTCCTAACCTCCCCCTTGAAGGGGAGGCATAATAAAAAAGCCGAGTGCGGAAGGGTCCTTATCCTTGGCCACAACATCCAAAAAAAACATCCCTGAGCTGCTCTTTTACTCCCTCACCGTAGTTGCGTCCGTGAGCGTCATCGTTTTTATCATCGGCATCATCGTTGTGTTGTTCAAGGAGTCCTCGCTCGCAATGGCGAAGTTCGGAGTGATCGATTTCCTGACCTCGACGGCCTGGAACCCCGTGACCGGAATGTTCGGCGCGGCGACCACGATCTACGGCACGTTCCTCACGACCGGTCTCGCCCTGCTCTTCGCCATTCCCACTGCGATCGGCATTGCGATCTTTGTCACCGAGATTGCGCCGAATTTTCTGAAAGGGCCCATCGGAATCGCCATAGAACTGCTGGCAGCCATTCCGAGCATTATCTACGGCATGTGGGGACTGTTCACCCTTGCGCCTCTCATGGCAGCATATGTCGAGCCCGCGCTCCAGAGCACGATCGGAAGCCTTCCTCTTGTCGGGTTCCTGTTCCAGGGAACGCCCATGGGCATTGACCTGCTGACCGCGAGCGTTATCCTCGCCATCATGATCATTCCGTTCACGGCAAGCATCGCGCGAGACTCGTTCAATCTGACGCCTTCCGTGGTAAAGGAGTCGGCCTACGCCATAGGCGCGACGAAGTGGGAAGTGGTCAAGAATGTCGTGCTCCCGTACTCGAAATTAGGGGTGTTCGGCGGCGTTGCGCTGTCCCTAGGCAGGGCGCTCGGCGAGACAATGGCGGTCGCCTTTGTGCTCGGGAACAATCACAAGATCGCCACGTCGCTTCTTGACGCCGCGTCCACCATCACGGTCAGCCTGGCGAACGAATTCACGGAAGCGGACAGCGACCTGTATCTGTCGTCGCTCTATTATCTCGCGCTCGTCCTGTTCGTGATGAGCTTCATCATTCTGGCGATCGCGAAGTTCTTTCTGCTGAAGGCGGAGAGGAAGTATTCGAGATAAAAAGAAATATATTCAACACTGAGGGCACTGATTAGAAACTATGAAAAGAAATGATGAAGTTGTTTGGAACGTGAAAGCCAAGGTTTAATCAGTGTCCTCAGTGTCTAAAAGTTTGCGAACGGTATTGCTATGACCTTTGAACAAAAAAGAAAAATTGAAAGTCTTGTCGCCCTCAGCTTTTCGGGCCTTGCAGCGGCCATCGGACTATTCTGGCTGGTGTATATCCTTGCCGACGTGCTTATCCACGGCCTCGGCGCCCTGCATATCAGCCTGTTCTTCAATGATCCGGCGCCTGCCGGGGTTGACGGCGGCGGGCTCAGGAATGCCTTTCTCGGGCAGATGATGATCACCCTGGCTGCTACCCTGATCGGGGTCCCGGTCGGCGTTCTGGGCGGCACGTTCCTGGCAGAGTATGCACGAGGGAAGGCGATCGCACGGATCATCAGCATTGTTTCCGACATCATGGTCAGCGTGCCGTCCATCGTTGTCGGCGCGTTCGTGTACGCGATCCTTGTCAAACCGCTGCACCATTTCAGCGGCTGGGCCGGCGCGATCGCGCTTTCGATCATCATGATCCCGGTGGTGCTCCGGACTACGGAGGACATGCTGTCGCTGGTGCCCTGGACCCTCCGGGAAGCGGCATTTGCGCTGGGCGCGCCGCGATACAAGGTCATCATTCAGGTTGTGTACCGGGGTGCGGCCACGGGTATCATGACCGGCATTCTCTTGTCCATCGCCCGCGTGGCAGGTGAAACAGCGCCGCTTCTGTTCACGTCGTTCAATAACAACTTTTTCTCAACCGACATGGACCGGCCGATCGCATCGCTGACGGTCACGATCTTCCAGTACGCCATGGGTCCTTATCAAAACTGGCATTCCCAGGCGTGGGGCGCGGCGCTGGTCATCACCCTTTTCATTCTGATGCTTACGATCGCCGGACGTCTCATTTTAAAGTGGAGGTATAAGCAGTGACGCCAACGACCGAGATAGAGGTCAAAAGCCTGAGTTTTTACTATAGCGGCACCATCCGCGCTCTCCAGAATATATCGCTGCCGGTGTACAAGAACAAGGTTACCGCCTTGATCGGGCCGTCCGGGTGCGGCAAGACCACGCTGCTCAGATGTTTCAACCGGATGCACGATCTTTATCCGAAGCACCGGTATGAAGGGGAGATCCTGTTTCAGGAGAAGAATATTCTGACGCCGGACATCGACCTGATCAATCTTCGCAGCCGCATCGGCATGGTGTTCCAGAAGCCCACGCCTTTTCCCATGTCTATTGCGGAAAATATTGCCTATGGCCTCCGGTTGAAGGGCATCAAGAAAAAAAGCGAGCTTGTCGAGCGGGTCGAGCGGGCCCTGCGACATGCCGCCCTGTGGGAAGAGGTGAGGGACAAGTTAAACTCCAGCGCCTACGACCTTTCCGGAGGTCAGCAGCAGCGATTGGTGATCGCGCGCGCGCTCGCCGTGGAGCCGGAGATTCTGCTGTTCGACGAGCCCACGTCCGCGCTGGACCCGATATCCACGGCCAAGATCGAGGAGCTCGTGTCGGTCCTGAAGAAGTATGTCACGATAATCATCGTCACCCATAACATGCAGCAGGCGGCCCGCGTTTCGGACATGACCGGCTTCCTCTACATGGGCGAACTGATCGAATACGGGACAACAGAGAAGATCTTCACGAACCCGGATAATAAGCAGACGGATGATTATATTACAGGGCGGTTTGGGTAGTAGACAGAGGGTCAAGTAGCAAGGGTCATGGGTCAAGGAAAGGTTATAACCATCACGCCATCAAGTATGGCCAGTTTCATGCTACTTGCTACTTGACCCCTGCCCCTATCTTTACAAAGGAGGCCACATGGCCAGACAAAAAGAGCAGGACCTCGAAGCGCTCAAGGAACGGGTGCTCAAAATGGGTGGGTTTGTCGAAGAATCGATCAGAAAATCCGTCAAGGCCCTGGTTGAACGGGACAGGAACCTTGCGATCGAGGTGATCGACGGCGACGCTATTGTGAATAATTACGACGTCGAGATCGAGGAGGAATGCATCCGGTTTCTCGCCATCTGGCAGCCATCGGGCAGCAATCTCCGCTTTGTAACGACCGCGATCAAGATCATCACGGATCTCGAACGCATGGGAGATCTGGCCGTAGACATCAGCGAGCGAACGATCGAACTGAGCGACGAGCCGCCGCTCAAGCCCTATATCGACATCCCACGCATGGCAGAGGCCGCCCAGAAGATGCTCAAAGACAGCCTGGATGCGTTCGTTGCCAAGGATGCTGATCTCGCTTTGAGCGTGTGCGCTGCCGATGATTTCGTGGACAATCTGAACCATCAGATCTTCAATGAACTGCTGGTGTATATGCTTCAAGACCCGAAGAATATCTCGCGCGCTGTGCGCCTCACCTATATCACGAAATATCTGGAGCGCATAGGAGATCACGCCACCAATATTGCGGAAATGGTCGTGTATATGGTCCAGGGGAAGGTGATTCGGCACACTGCGTGTGAGGCACGGACTCGGGAAGGCAAGAAGTAGGCGCGATAATTAAGAAAACAACAGTTGGAACCACAGATGAACACGGTTAAAGCCAAAAACAAAAACTTGTAGACGAGTAGACACTTGCCCAAAGGGTAAAATATATGTTCTCTTTAAGATTATGATCTATCCGCGTTTATCTGTGTTCATCTGTGGTTACATAAGGATTATGCTGCGGGATCACTTTGTTT
>Ga0315268_10004611_pt1 | contig 14933 bp, 11 predicted proteins | sample C1_top_MG_FD_204535 | JGI IMG/M metagenome (GOLD analysis project Ga0315268, IMG submission 204535) | Sediment microbial communities from Yellowstone Lake, YNP, Wyoming, USA - C1_top | ecosystem: Environmental > Aquatic > Freshwater > Lake > Sediment | place: USA: Wyoming | collected 2017-08-01
CTGGCGCCGGCCAAGACCAACTGAATTTATGAGCGTTGAAATCCTGACCTTCTTCGTATTTGTTCTGGCCATCTTTCTGGGCTTCGAACTGATCTCCAAAGTGCCTTCGATGCTGCACACGCCGCTCATGTCCGGCACGAACGCCATTCACGGGATCATTTTGCTGGGCGGCATGCTGGTGCTGGCCGGCGCCGAGAACATGCTGGCGCACGTGCTGGGTTTCGTCGCGGTGGTTTTTGGTTCGGCCAACGTATTCGGCGGCTTCATGGTCACCGACCGGATGCTCCAGATGTTCAAGAAGAAGAAGAAATGAGTTCCACCTTTGCCATTATATTCATCGCGGTCGCGGCTTCGTTCATTCTGGGAATCAAGCTGCTGGGTTCGCCCAAGACGGCACGGCTGGGCAACCTGTTGGCGGCGTTCGGCATGCTCGTCGCCATCATTGCCACCGTGCCCCTGATGAAGGGCATGCGCTCCGAACCGGTCCCGCACGGTCAAACGCTGAATTACATCCTCATCGTCGTCGGGATCGTGCTGGGCCTCATCGCCGGCGCGGTCGGCGCCTACTCGGTGAAGATGACGGCCATGCCCCAAATGGTCGCCCTGTTCAATGGCGTGGGTGGCGGCGCGGCGGCGCTGGTGGCGTCACTGGATTTCCTGGAGCGCACTTCCAACGGCGGGGATACGTCGAAATCCTTCATGGTCGCCATTCTGTTTGCGACCATTATTGGTTCGCTGTCCTTTACCGGCAGCATCATCGCGTTCGCCAAGTTGCAGGGATACCTCGACAAGCCTGTTACCTTCCCGGGACAGAATTTCGTCAACGGACTCGTGCTGGCGGGCATCGTCGGCTTGTTCGTTTATCTGACGGGCTGGAGCGCGAACACAACCCTGTTCACCGTGATGTTCGTCCTGGCGTTGGTGTTCGGCGTCGCCATGGTCATGCCCATCGGCGGCGCGGACATGCCGGTGGTCATCTCGCTGTTGAATTCATTCACGGGCCTGGCCGTCGCGGCGGATGGCTTCACCATCAACAACATTTCGATGATCGTTGCCGGAACGCTCGTCGGCTCTTCGGGCACGCTGCTGACTTTGCTCATGTGCAAAGCCATGAATCGTCCCGTTACCAATGTCCTTTTCGGCGCGTTCGGTTCGACCACTGCCGCTGCGGCCAGCGGCGCGTCTGCCGACGGTCGCTCCGTCAAACCGATTCAGGCCGACGAAGCGGCCATCCTGCTCGGCAACGCCAGCCAGGTGGTCATTGTGCCCGGTTACGGCATGGCGGTCGCACAGGCGCAACATCAAGTCCGCGAACTGGCCGACGAACTCGGCAAACGCGGCATCGAGGTCAAGTTTGCCATCCACCCGGTGGCTGGCCGCATGCCCGGCCACATGAACGTGCTGCTGGCCGAAGCCAACGTGCCTTACGACCAGCTTTGCGAAATGGAAGCCATCAACCCCTCGATGGACCGCGTGGACGTCTGCCTCGTCATCGGCGCCAACGACGTCGTCAATCCCGCCGCGCGCGAGGACAAGACCAGCCCGATTTACGGCATGCCCATCATTGACGCGGACAAATGCGCGACGACCATCGTGATGAAACGCTCGATGGCGGCGGGCTTTGCCGGCATTGAAAATCTCCTGTTCTACAAGGACAACACGCGCATGCTTTTCGGCGATGCCAAGGCGTCCCTCCAGGCGCTGGTGGCGCAAGTGAAGGCAAACTGACAGGCCGTTAACGTGTTGGTGAGGAACTGCGAGGAGGTGATGGAAATTCCCACTTTCGGTCGGTATCATGGCAGGCATGTATGCGGAAAGTCACATTTCGCCCGCGCACTGAACCTTTTTGTAGCGTCGCTCCATGAGCGACGGTTTGAGTGACGGTCATAGACCGCCGCTACTGTTCAGACGGAGTAAGTGGAACTGGCCACGCGGCCACCGGTGCCGGTCCAGTTGGTGTGGAAAAACTCGCCGCGCGGTTTGTCCACGCGTTCGTAGGTGTGTGCGCCGAAATAATCGCGCTGGGCCTGGAGCAGGTTTGCTGGCAGACGTTCGCTGCGAATGCCGTCGAAGAACGCCAGTGCCGTGCCGATCGCCGGGACCGGGATGCCTTTGCGCACCGCAGTGCTCACCACTTTGCGCCAGCCCCGCGCACAACTCTTGATCGCCTTCTTGAAGAACGGATCGAGCAGCAGGTTCTCCAGGTTCGGGTTCTTGTCGAAGGCCTTCTTGATGTCGCCCAGGAACGCGCTCCGGATGATGCAGCCACCCCGCCACATCAACGCGATGCCGCCGTAGTTGAGATTCCAACCGTAATGCTTCGCCGCCGCGCGCATCAGCATGTAGCCCTGCGTGTAGCTGATTATTTTCGAGGCATAAAGCGCCTTGCGGATGTCGGCCACCCATTGCTTCCGGTCTCCGGAGAACTTCGGATTGCTCGGCTTGAACACCTTCGCCGCCTCGACCCGCTGGGGCTTCATCGCTGAGACGCAGCGCGAATAGACGGCTTCCGCGATCAGTGTGATCGGGATGCCCATATCCTGCGAGGAGATGACCGTCCACTTGCCAGTGCCCTTCTGGCCGGCGGTGTCGAGAATTTTGTCCACGAGCGGTGTGCCGTCGTCGTCTTTCTTGGCGAGGATGTCGCGCGTGATCTCGATCAGGTAGGAGTCGAGTTCGCCGGTGTTCCATTCTTTGAAGACTTCGTGCATTTCGTCGGGCGTCATGCCGAGGCCATCCTTCATCAAGTGGTAGGCTTCGCAGGTGAGCTGCATGTCGCCGTATTCGATGCCGTTGTGGGTCATCTTCACGAAATGACCAGCGCCGCCTTCGCCCACCCAGTCGCAACAGGGCGTGCCGTCCGACACTTTCGCGGCGATAGCCTGAAAGATCGGCTTCACGTGCTCCCACGCTGCCGGGCTGCCGCCGGGCATGATGCTCGGACCGCGCCGCGCGCCTTCCTCGCCGCCGCTGACGCCGGTGCCGATGTAGAGCAAGCCCTTGCTCTCGACGTATTTCGTGCGGCGGATGGTGTCCTCGAAGAGCGAGTTGCCGCCATCAATGATGATGTCGCCGGGTTCGAGCACGCCGAGCAGGGATTCGATGAACTCGTCCACGGCCGCGCCGGCCTTGACCATAAGCATCACGCGGCGGGGTTTCTTGAGCAGGGCGACCATCTCGGCCAGGGAGTGCGCGCCGAGGACGTTCGTACCCTTGGCCTCGTTGGCGAGGAAGTCGTCCACCTTGGAGACGGTGCGGTTGTAGGCCACGACTGTGAAGCCGTGGTCGTTCATGTTCAGAATCAGGTTCCGGCCCATCACGGCCAAGCCAATCAGAGCAATGTCAGCTTTTGGTTCCACGCCGTTTTTTCCTTTAGTGTGATCCGAGTTGCAACCGCGCATCGCCTTCGAGCATGGTCTTCAAATTAGACCAGTTGGCTTCGTTCATGTCATTAAACGCATTCAAATAGACCGCGACCGCTTCGGGCGGATGTTTTGCCAGCAAAATGTCCACAGCGGATTTTAATTTTGCGTCGTCCATCGTTGGCGGCAGGTTGTCCACCACGCCGTCCTTGTGTTCGATGCCGAGCGCAGTGAGAAAATCCACGAGCATGGCCTTGTGCTTCTTCACCAGCCAGGCGCGGATCAGGACGCCGGCTGTCACTTCGAGGGCGGGGCGGGTGAGGGTGGCAAGCATCGTAACGTGACGCTGCTCGCGAGGCTGGCGTTCGAGAAACACCGGGCGCAAATGCCGCGCCTGGGCGACCGCGGCCAGGACGGCCTTGTAGGTCGGTTTGTCCGATTCGTACGCGAAAGTGAGGATTTCGTTCGCGAGGCCCGGCGACACGAAGCCGATCAATTCATGAGAAGTGAGCATCTGCCTGTTCCATTTCCCGATTTAAGTGAAACCGTTTGGCGACGTTCGCTCTACGCAACCGTCGTTAGCGAGATTTTGTGCCCGTTGGCCAGCCGGGCGCAAGTCTCTTGTTCGAGCAACAAAGACTTCCCAGCTTCCAGCGCGAGCACGGCGATTCGCGCCGCCGCGCACGTTTCCAACGTTTGCGGGCCAAGACACGGAATGTCAAAACGCATGTCGTGATTCGCCTTGGCGACCTTGATGGCGACCGCCCTGCCGTCCTTGCCAGCTAGTTCGCCGCCGCGCGCGAGACATTTGTCCGTTCCCTCAAAACCCTCGACGGCCAGCACGGCACCGTCTTTGACTACGACCGTCTGGCCGATTTCCAGCCGGGAAACTTCCTTCGCGATGCGAAAGGCGAACGTCACATCTTCGCTTTGCGCGGCGGAAAGTTTCGGGCCGAGGTGAAAACCCGCGCCCGGCATCAGCGACGCGAGCCACGGTGTGGCTTCAACCAATTCCACCCCGTCTTTCTTCAACTCCTCGGCAATCGCGCCGAAAATCGTGTGCGCATTCTTTTCCTTCAGCCGGAGCAACATGCCCACCGCCCGCAGATCCGGGCGCACGTCGTAGAGATTTTTCGGCGCGATCTGGCCGGCCATGACGCATTGGCGCACACCGCGGTCGGTAAAAGTGGAAATCAATTTTTCGAGCCGGCCGACCTTGAGCCACACGATCTCGTCCACAAGCGAGGCGAGGGCCGGATCGGTTTCGCCTTCAAACGCGACGGCAACGAGGCGCTGGACGCCAAGCCGCCGCGCTTCCTGGGCAAACAGCAACGGCAGCGAGCGGTTGCCGGCGATGAGGCCAAGGGTTTCGACGGCATTTTTCATTCAGCGTGTCCGGTCTTCATGCAACGCATGGTTCATTTAAGGACAAGCGGCGACAGTTGTAAACTCGCGAGCGCGAGCACAACGACAATTGCGCCCGTCTTGCCGTCGCAAATTCGTCCGCCCTCGTCGAGTGGTCTTATAGGTGCTTGCCATAGGTAGATGTTCCGGATGCAAGTCGAGACGCGATGACCGTGGTGGATCGCGAAGATGCAGCCGGGAAACGTCTTATGCCCGAATCAGTAGCAGCCATTTCAACAGTCGTGGAAATCGGCGAAGCCAACGCCGCACAGGCGTCTGCTGCCCACGCGAAGCCCGACATTGGATGTCGGGGCAGGATGCCGTTGCCCGCACTGGCGGTCATTTGGATGGCCTTGGTTGTGGCGCTGACCGTTTGCGGGAACAGTTGGGTCTATTATGAGGGTTCACAAATTCTCAAGTGCTATCAGCAGATGAAAAGTCACGTGCCCGGCGTCGCGGGGAGGAGCGAGGCAGAATTCGTGGCGCGGGTCGGGCGTTGGCAGTTGGCGATGACGCTGGTGATGGCGGGTGGTGGCGGCGTTCTCATCATGACCGCGGTGGGCGGTTTCCGGGCGCGGCAGCGGGTGTGGCCACTACGACTGGTGCAAAGCGATGAGGAGTGGAAGAAACAGGTGGGCGAGTTGCGTGCGCTGTTGGCCGGGAAAGATCAAGTAGTGGTTGAGATGTACGAAGAACAGGAATCGCTGCTTACGCAAATCGCCAACCTGTCACGCGCCAAGGCCGTGCTTGACGAGGAATTGAATCACCGCCGGCAAATGGAGAAATCGCTCGCGCTGCAACGTCAGGAACTGGCACGCGCGAAGGACGTGCTCGAGTTGCATGTGCGGGCGCGCACGCAGGAGGTGGAAAAACTGCAACGACGCTCCGAGTTGATTCTCAATTCCGCAGCGGAAGGCATTTGTGGTTTCGATCTTCACGGCAAGGTCACGTTCGCCAACCCCGCCGCCGCGCGTGTGATGGGATTGAGCGTGCCGGAAATGATCGGGCGACCGGAACAGAATCTATTTCCCGCCTTCAGGGCGCAACCCGGGTCGGCTGCGGCCAAGACTAATGGCCATCAGCCGGTTGAAGTGGCCGCGCCGCGGCCCGATGGTTCCACCTTCGCCGCCGAATACATCCGTTCGCCCATTCACGAAGACCGCCGCGTCGTGGGCGAGGTGCTCATGTTCAAGGACATCACGGAACGCAAGCAAGCGGCGGAAATGCTCGCCCAGCGCGTTGCGGAACTGGCGCGGTCCAACGCCGAACTTGAACAATTTGCTTTCGTCGCATCGCACGACTTGCAGGAACCGCTGCGGAAGATTCAAGCGTTTGGAGACCGCCTCAAAACCAAATGCGACGAGGTCAAACTCGAATCGGGCCGCGACTATCTGGACCGGATGCAAAACGCGGCGGCGCGGATGCAGACCTTGATCAACGACCTGCTCACGTTCTCGCGTGTCATCAGCCGCACGCAGCCGTTCGCGTCGGTGAATCTCACAACCGTCACGCGCGAAGTGCTGTCCGATTTGGAAATCCGCATCGAGAAAAACAACGCCCAGGTCCAGGTGGGCGAGTTGCCGACGGTTGAGGCCGACGCGATGCAGATCCGACAGTTGCTGCAAAACCTGATCGGCAACGCGTTGAAATTCCAGCCGCCCGGCGCGACGCCAATGGTGCGGATTCAGGGTCAGGTCGTCGTCCAGCCCAGCGGGCGTGGCAACACGGTGTTTGTCGCCAACAAATCCACCGATGGCAGCGAAGTTACGCTCGGCGAAGAGTTTTGCGAGTTGACCGTGCAGGACAACGGGATCGGCTTCGACGAAAAATACCTCGACAAGATATTCGCCGTGTTCACCCGTCTGCATGGCCGGCAGGAATACGAAGGCACAGGCATCGGCCTGGCCGTATGCCGGCGCATCGCGGATCGCCACGGCGGGACGATCACCGCGCGCAGCAAACCCGGCGAGGGCGCCACGTTCATTGTACGACTGCCACTTAAACAACCGCCGCAACCCGTTCAACCCGCATGAATGCCCCAAGACAAAAGGTGATTTTGATGGCGGAGGACGACGCGGATGACCGATTGCTCGTTCAGGAGGCGTTGGTGGAGTGCAAGCTGGAAGGCACGATCCGCTTCGTGGCCGACGGCGAGGAGTTGATGGATTACCTGTTGCGGCAAGGCAAATACCTCACGCCCGAAGCGGCGCCGCGGCCGACCTTCATCTTGCTCGACTTGAACATGCCCCGCAAAGATGGCCTGCAGGCGTTGCACGAAATCCGCGCCCATCCCGACCTGCGTCGCCTCCCCGTCGTGGTGTTCACCACCTCGAAAGCCGAGGCGGACGTGGAGAAGGTTTATGACCTGGGCGCCAACTCGTTCGTGATCAAACCGGTGGCGTTCGACGCGCTGGTAAAGATCGTGGGCGCGCTGGCCCAATACTGGTTTGGCATCGTCAAACAACCGTCGCCGCGACACCAATTCGCATGACCAATGTCCTGCTCATTAAAGTGCTGCTGGTCGAGGATGATGAGGACGATTTCATTCTTACGCGCGACATGCTTTCCGGCATTCGGACCTGGCGTTTTGAAGTGGATTGGATCCGCACCTACGACGCGGGGTTACAAGCTGCGCTCGAAAACCGGCACGACGTGTGCCTGGTGGATTACCACCTCGGCGGGCAAAACGGCGTCGAGTTGCTGCGGGCCGCGCTGGCAGGGGGCTGCCAGGCGCCGATCATTTTGCTGACCGGCATGGGCCAGCCAGAGGTGGACATGGCCGCGATGCGCGCGGGCGCGGCGGATTATCTAGTCAAAAGCAGGCTCGAAGCGATTCAGCTCGAACGCGCCATCCGCTATGCCATTGAACGGAAACGCGCGGCGGCGCAGGCCGCGTTTGAACAAGCCCGCCTCGCGGCGTTTGGCGCGGACGTGGGACTCGCCCTCACGCGTTGCGATTCGCTGGACGTCATTCTCGAACATTGCGCCGGGATCATGGCGCAATATCTGAACGGGGCGCTGGCCCAAATCTGGACTTACGACAAGGACAAACGCGTGTTGATGCCACGTGTCGGCGCCGGTGTGCTGTTCAAGGCGAACGTCTCGGCGTTGGACTTGCCGATTGTGACGCTGAACCTCGAGGAGTTGCACAGCGGCAAGCCGGCCTTGATTAAGAACGTCGCCGGTGATTCGCGCCTAGCCGATCAGGCATGGGCGAAGCAGGAAGGCGTCATTTCGTTCGCAGCCCAGCCGCTGTTGCTGGAAAATCGGCTCGTCGGCATGATGTCGCTGTATTCGGCGACACCCCTCACGGAGGCCACGCTTCAGGAAATGGCTTCCGTTGCAAACGGCATCGCGCTTTGCATCGAGCGCAAACACTCCGAACTGGCGCTCAATGAGAGCGAGGGCCGATACCGCCTGGTCGTGGAAAACATTCGTGAGATCATCTTCCAGATGGATGAATTCGGCCACTGGACGTTCCTCAATCCCGCCTGGACGACGGCCACCGGTTTCACAGTCAAGGAAGCGATCGGCACATTTTTCCTCGATTATATTCATCATGACGACCGACAGCAAAACCGCCACATCTTCCTCGAACTCATTGAGCGCAAGATGGATTATTGCCGCTACGAGACGCGCTTCCTCACCAAGGATGGCAAGACCCGCTGGATGGAAGTCTATGCGCAACTCACGCAAAACCCGGACGGGACCGTGCTCGGCACATCGGGCAGTCTCAATGACATTTCGGAGCGTAAGCAGGCTGAGGACGAAATCCGGAAACTTGCCGCCTTCCCGCGGGTGAATCCCAATCCGGTGCTGGAATTCGCCGCGGACGGGAACATCAGCTATTTCAACGACGCGGCCAAGCAAATGGCCGCAACGCTCGATAACAATGATCTGCTGGCCATTCTGCCGCCGCATCCGGGCCGGATTGCGCAGGAATGTCTGGCATCCGGTCAGAACCGCTTGCACCTGCAAACGGTCGTCGCCGGCCACACGCTCACGTGGTCGTTCTTCCCCGTGGTCGCCAACCGGGTCGTGCATTGTTACGGCGCGGATGTCACCGACGTCGTCAGTCTGGAAGCCCAGTTCCGCCACGCGCAGAAACTCGAATCGGTCGGCCAGCTCGCCGCCGGGGTTGCGCACGACTTCAATAACATTCTCACGGTCATTCAGGGTTACTCCGACCACTTGCTCGCCGGCTGCAAAGACAATCCGGTCGTTGTCGGCCAGTTGAAGCAGATTTCCGACGCAGCCCGGCGCGCGGCCGCGCTCACGCGCCAGTTGCTCACGTTCAGCCGCAAGCAAGTCATCCAGACCCGCGTCATCGCGCTGAACAAGGTATTGGAGAACCTCGGTTCAATTCTTTCCCGCTTGCTCGGCGAGGACGTTGCGCTCAAGACCGAATTCGCGGCGGACTTGCCTTCGATCCAAGCCGATCCCGGCATGATCGAGCAGGTCGTCATGAACCTGGCCGTCAACGCACGCGACGCCATGCCCAAGGGCGGCCAATTACGCGTGGCGTCTTTCCTCATAGAAGTGGACGCCGCGCACGCGTTGCGGCAAGTCGGCGCGCGGCAGGGTCGCTTCGTTTGTCTGGAAGTCGTGGACACCGGTTGCGGCATGAGCCCGGAAACCTTGAGCCGCATTTTCGAGCCGTTCTTTTCGACCAAGGATGTCGGCAAAGGCACCGGCCTCGGCCTCGCCACCGTTTACGGCATCGTCAAACAACACCAGGGCTGGATTGAGGTCGCCAGCGAAGTCGGCGCGGGCACGACCTTCAAAATCTTCCTGCCCGCCATCGGCAAGCCGGCGGAAGAAACCGCGGACACTTCCTTCCGCACACAAAATGTCCGCGGCGGCCAGGAAACGATCCTGCTGGTGGAGGACGAACCCGACTTGCGCGAACTGGTGCGCGAGATTTTGCAGAGCTACGATTACAAGGTCGTCTCTGCTGCCAACGGCGTCGAAGCCTTGAAATTATGGGATCAAAACGATGGGCGCATTGACCTGTTGTTGACCGACATCGTGATGCCCGAGGGCATGAACGGCCGCCAGCTGGTGTTGCTACTGCGCCAGCGCCGGCCCGATCTCAAAGTCATCTACACCAGCGGTTACAGCGCAGCCATGGCGGACACGGAACCGAACCAACGAGATGGTTTGTTCCTAGCCAAGCCCTATCGCCCGCCCGCGCTGGCCAAACTTGTCCGCGAATGTCTCGACGGTGCGGCGAATTGATTCGGACCTATCGTTAGCCCGGGGTGGCAACACCATTTCCCAGCCGTGAGGTTCAATTTGATGCTCAATCGCCTCACTCTTCTTCCGTAACCGTATCGTAGAATTCGAGGACGTCGCCCTTTTGGCCTTTCAGTTCGGCTTCTTTGAATTTGATGGCGGTGCGCGGGTGCTGGTTCAACATGCCGGTGAGCAGATAAGGAAGATCGTAACCCCACAAGAGTTTCGAGCGCATAGGCTCGACGTGATTTTGCACACATTCGAGCACGGGGCGCAGATCGTATTTCGGGTTGTGCAGGAAGCCGATGAGCAGTTCCATCGGGCAATTGCCTGCGCCGCGGCCCAAGCCAGCCATCGTGGCGTCGAGGTAATTTGCGCCCAGGATAATGCCCTCGATGGTGTTCGCGAAGGCCAGTTGCAGGTTGTTGTGCATATGCACGCCCACCTCTTTACCGGTGGACTTGCAGAAGTGCAGGTATTTCTTCACCAGATGATGCACCTTCTCGCTGTAGAGCGCGCCGAAACTGTCCACGACGTAAATCGCCTTGGCCTCGGACCGGGCAAACATTTCCAACCCCTCATCCAGCTCGCCTTCGGCCACAACCGAGGAGGCCATCAGGTTGATGGTCGTTTCGTAGCCCTTGTCGTGGGCGTCCTTGACCATGTCGAGCGCGGTGGGAATCTGGTTGATGTAGGTCGCCACGCGGATCAGGTCCACGACGGATTCCTTTTTCGGCGGGATGTCTTCGTGATAATCGCAACGCTCGGCGTCAGCCATGACGGCGAGTTTCAAATCCGTCTTGTTCTCGCCGACGATGCGGCGGAGGTCTTCCTCCTGACAATACTTCCAGCACCCGTGCTCGCCTACCTTAATGCCCTTGCGCGACGCTTTGTAGCCCAGTTCCATGTAATCAATGCCGGCGGCGACACAGGTGTCGTAAACCACCTTCACGATTTTGTCGTCGAAGTGGTGGTTGTTCATCAAGCCGCCATCGCGGATGGTGCAGTCCACAACTTTGATTTCCGGGCGATAGGAAAGCCAGCGGCTGGCTGGCGTGTCTTTGAGTTTTGCGGTTTTCATGATTTTGCGCAGGGAGAAGTAATTCGTCCCGGCGTTAAGGGCAAGCTTAAGCACTCAGCCGGGTGCATAAAATGTAACAATCCCACCGTTTCAACCAGCGGCCAGTCGCACTCAATTATGCTCTTTGCTCCCAGCCTATCACTTTTTACTGAAGAAATCCTTGATCACCGAGACCACGCGCTGGATTTGGGCATCGGTCAGTTCCGGATAAATCGGCAGGCTCAGACATTCGCGCGCCGCTTTTTCAGCGATTGGGAAAGCTCCTTCCTTGTGGCCGAGGTGGGCGTAGCACTTTTGTAGGTGCAATGACATCGGGTAGTGCAACGCACAGCCGACGCCGTTGGCTTCGAGATGTTTTTTTAATTCGTCGCGCTTGGAATGGCGCACCACGTAGAGGTGGTAGGCGCTTTCCGCGTAACCGGCCTCACGCGGCAGTTGCAGCGGCGTGTCGGCGAGCAGTTCGTGATACCGGCGCGCAACTCGGCGGCGTTCGCGCGTCCACGTATCAAGGTGCTTCAACTTTACACCCAACACCGCGCCCTGAAAACCTTCCATGCGATAGTTGAAACCGACTTCGTCGTGGTAGTAGCGCACGGTCGAGCCATGTTCCCGCAACGCGCGCGCGCGGGCAGCAAACGCGGCATTGTTCGTCACCAGCGCGCCACCTTCGCCGGTCGCACCGAGATTCTTGCCCGGATAAAAACTGTAGCAGGACATTTCGCCAAACGTGCCGACGACCTTGCCCTTGTATTTCGCGCCGTGAGCCTGGCAGGCGTCTTCGATGAGCGGGAGCTTGTGTTTCCTGCAGATGGCCAGAAGCGAATCAACGTCGAAAGGATGGCCGTAGAGGTGCACGGGAAGAATGGCCTTCGTGCGCGGTGTAATGGCGCGCTCAACAAGTTTCGGGTTCAGGTTGAATGTCGCGTCCTCGATGTCCACGTAAACCGGCTTGGCGCCGACGTAGGAAATCGCCCAACTCGTCGCCACAAACGTGCATGGCGTGCTGATAACCTCATCGCCCGGGCCGACCCCGGCCAACAGCATGGCGACATGCAGCGCCGACGTGCCGCTATTGAAACCCACGCAATGTTCCGCGCCGCAGAATTTCGCGAAATCTTTCTCAAACTGCGCCACGTCCGGGCCGAGGCAAAACGAGCAGTTGTCCAGCGTGCGTGCGAGCGCCGCGTCAATTTCCTTGCGGATGCCGCGCAACTGTGCGGGTAGATCGAGGTATGGCACTTTGTCGGTCATAATGTTTCCTTTGCTGCGTACAAAAAATCGTGCTCGAAGGTAATCACTCTCGCGACATTTGAACAACGCGAAAACTGCGGATTCGTTCCCGCAATAATACGCATCCCGCCAAGTTGGAGTTTAAGCTTCAACTTGTTCGTGCAGCGTGCGCTGCTCCGGAACACGTCGAAACATGAACTCCAAAGTCAGAACCAAACGGATGAACGATGAACTATATTCTCACCGAGTTTCGTTTCGGCGGCGGCTATCTGCGACGTTGCTGGGCGCGGTTGGCGTGCGGCGTGTTTGCAAGCTTGGTAGCGCGGCAGGAAATTCTCCCGACGGCAGGCTTATTTGAGCCCGACTTCGGAACCGAATGGGGTGTTTTGACAAGTGGCACGGGGTGTGCCAGTATTTTGCTGCATGAGTAAAAAGTTACTTTTTTTGGCCACGGCCATGGTCGTGGGTGTTGTTTCATTCGCTGTCCAGCCACCCAAACCCCTGTCGGGCGGTACGGATATTTTGCACTTGTTTCTTCACAAAGACATGGCGAACGAGGGCCTGCTGACAAACGCCACGGGCCAGGTGAACCTTGGCCTCAATCGTCAGGGCAAAGCCAACAACCAGCGACTCGACATCGCCGCCGCGAACCTGGAAACTAACACAACCTATCAGCTGTGGGCGGCGCTCGGTGAAGACACGAATTTCACTTTTGCCGGGAGCTTCATGACCAGCAGCAAGGGCCGCGGATTGGTGCGCTTCATGCAAGTGGGTTCCAGCAACGGCAAGGCTCCAGGCAAAGGCAAGACCCCGTTGCCCGCCGAACTCGACCCGATCAGCAACATCCGTGCTTTGGTGATTGCCAACGTCAACACGCAGGCCGTGCTTACAGCCGAACTGCGCGAACCGGAAAAATTACAGTATCTGGTCAAGCGCGCGTTGAGCAACGGAGACGCGGCGGCAGACCTGCACCTCAAGGCGACGACCCAGAAGGTTCAGTTCCGCCTGCTGGCAACGGGTCTGGCCCCAACCGCAAATTATTTCCTCGCGCTGAACGGTGACGCGGTGGCGAGTGCGACCAGCGGAACGAACGGAGTTTTGAGTTTCACGAGTCTGCCGGTTGCTGCGATCAACATCCTGGATGTCCGCACGCTGGCCATCTGGGATAGCGCGAGCAATAGTGTGTTGAGCACGACCTTGCCGTAAGCGAACTCTCACAAATTGGAATCGGTTGACCGAAAGCGGCGCTTGATGAGCGTCGCTTTTGTTTTCGCTTCCACTACCGGATCGCCAGCGACGTGGCGCTGAAATCAGTCCGGGTTTTCCTTCAACCAACTCTCCATTTTCTGCTGCCACTTGTTCCAATCCGTGCCGTAATCGTCTTCAAGGTAAAGCTCGAGCATTTCTTTGGCTTCGGCGGCTTTGGCGTTATCTGGGTTGCGCGCGGTTTCCAGCAGCAGCGGCAGCTTGATCCCGTTGGGCCGGTTTAACACGTCGGCCAAGATGACATCCTGCACGCTCGTCGGCGTGTGTGAGTTGGTGAGATAGCTGCCAAACTTCGGGTACTCCTCATCCGCCAGCAGATTGGCAATGTGCTGTGCCGTTTCGACCTGGCCGGCTTCGGGGAAATGCGGAAATAGTTCGAGCATCTTCCTCGCCTTCTCCCCCACTTCCGAATCGTCGCCCAGAATCCGATCAACCCGGTCTTCCCAATCGGTCATCAAATTGGTGTTGGCGACTGAACCTTCAGCGACTGCGACATTCGTTGCGCGGCTCTTGGTTCCGGAGCGTGTGAAAAATGACGAGGTGTTGGACTTGAAGGGCCTGGTTTCGGCCACCGACGATGGCGCCGTTTGCGGCGCAGGTTCGGCCCTGCGTAACGACCCCACCCAAATGGCCACCACCACCGCGATTATCGCGAGTGTCGCCAGGATTTTCGCAGTTGAACTCATGATTCCCGAACCTGTTAAAAAACTTGAACGGCGAAAAGTTGCGCGATTTTTTGCGCGGAAGCAACCCTTTGAACACACCACCCGACCACGTTGACCGGTAGTTTGCCCCTCACTTACGCACCAGAATATCCCCCAGTGCCAGATGTCGCAGATTGTTCCTGTAAGACATGCTCAACACGCCGTTACGACACTACCACGTCCCAAAAGCCAGACGCGAAATACGATTCTCTCACAACCTCGGCCACCGCAATCAAGAAGCGGTTGGTGCGGATGAGACCTCGGAACTCCCGGAATCAGATTGGAGGTTGTGAAGCCGGGCGTAGAGGCCATTGCGTTGAAGCAACTCCGCGTGCTTGCCCGTCTCCACAATCCGGCCCTGATCCAGCACCACGATCAAATCGGCCCGCTGGATCGTGGAGAGCCGGTGCGCGATGCAGAGGGTTGTGCGCCCGCGCATCAAATCATCCAACGCCGACTGCACGGCGCGCTCGGATTCCGTGTCCAGCGAACTTGTGGCTTCGTCGAGTACCAGGATGGGGGCGTTTTTCACAATTGCACGAGCGATGGCCACACGTTGGCGCTGTCCGCCGGACAGCATCACGCCCTTCTCGCCAACCAGCGTGTCGTAGCCCTCGGGCCGTTGTAGAATGAACTCATGCGCGCTCGCGT
>Ga0315268_10004612_pt1 | contig 14932 bp, 18 predicted proteins | sample C1_top_MG_FD_204535 | JGI IMG/M metagenome (GOLD analysis project Ga0315268, IMG submission 204535) | Sediment microbial communities from Yellowstone Lake, YNP, Wyoming, USA - C1_top | ecosystem: Environmental > Aquatic > Freshwater > Lake > Sediment | place: USA: Wyoming | collected 2017-08-01
GAAGTATGTATGTGAAGAGCAAATACCAAGCACTCTTGTTGTCATGGATCTGGATTGAAGAGACGATTCAGGATGGCAGAAACTACGATAGGTAATCGTCACGAGTTCTGGAAGAGGTTATTGAGAAAGCATTGGAAAATGCTTGTCTTGTTTGCAGCGGCAGCTATCTTGGCGTTGATTGGTGCAATCCTTGTCTGCTTATGGTTCGTAGGAGATGCTCAATCAACCGGTATGGTGCCCAAGAGTCTAGGCCTATGGACAATGGGACATCTGGTGACTTTCATCTTGCATCTGATCCTCCGGGAGATTCTCTTCATCGGAATCCCGGTAATCATAGCAGCAATAGCAGGTTGGTTCTGGTGGAGGAAGTTACCTGACGAGGAAAGGAAGGAATATCATTTCTTTGGCGCTCGCTCGCGCGCGACAGGCGGAGGAGGATCAATATCGCTTCTGTTTTGGATTGCGTTCTGCATCAAGATCTATCTTGATGGAAACTGGAATGTTGCTATTTCAACTTGGACATTCGACTATCTCGTGTATTCTTGTCTTACGACATTGATCTGGATCATAATCATCTTCGGGATTCCTATAGCTTTGGGAATCATCTGGTGGATAGACCATGAGATGAAAGAGAAGCCCTAGAATCTCTTTCGCTTGCTCCTTACCCTTTGGGAGGCGCGACGACACACTGGTTCCGTTTGAATGAAGCTCAAGCGGCGGTACGCGATACATTGTAGCGAATGTGAGCGGAAGACTCGGCTGTTGATCTTGGTTCTGAGTGCCGTGCCGTACCGAAAGTTCAAGGCAGGATCGTTAGGGCAGCAACGAATGCCGTGCTAGGGAACGTCGAAATGAAGCATAGCTTTCGTCTCGTCACGAAAGATCGTTGTGGGGGGAACACCAATCATGAACGTCTCGATACGCTTTCTCGGGCGTACGTGTATCCAGATGCTTTCTCCCCACGCTTCCGTATCCACGTTGTTCAAGAGATGGCGCATAACACGACGCATCACAAACGAGCTGCGTTCCAGCGCCTCGTTGGCGCTGGCGTCATCGATGGGCAAGATTTCCGCGTTGCCACGGAACTGGATGCTCTTCATAGGAGCGGGGACCACTGGCCAAGGCACCGGGATATGAACCGCGACCCGTGGGTCACGTCGCACATTACGAGCTTTCGCAGTCTTGGCGCTTGTTGGGATATACAAGTCAAGTCCCCGAGCGAAGTAGCCTACACCTGAAACATGCGGACCGCGCAGCCCCTGCGTACCCAGTACGCAGAAATTGCGCTTGGCGATAAGTCGAGTAAGATCTGCAAGCCCATAAGCCAAAGGCATCCCCCTCGGTAGGTCCGTATGACCTCGACGCTCTTGAGAATTACCCAAAGGGTTAGTGATTCCGGTGCCGGGCGAGAAAGCTCAGCGCCCATATATAGCAACAGATTTCACGATATCAACGAAGGCCAAGAAGATGGATGCTCAAGTTGAACAGTACATAGAAAAGCAGAGCTCTCCCCAGAGGGAAATTGTTGAGACATTGCGGAAGATTATCCTGAAGACCTTTCCTGACGTGAAGGAGGAGATGAAGATGGGTGTACCATGGTATGAGGAGAAGCTCTATGTTGTCGCGCTGAAGGATCACGTCAATCTGGGATTCTGTCTGAAGGGGCTGTCACAGAAAGAGAAGGGACTTCTTGAAGGTAGTGGAAAGACGATGAGACATGTCAAGATTCACTCGTTGAAGGACATTGATGACAAGAAGATTGAGAACTTGTTGATGATGGCAAGAAGAAGATGGTCTTGAATGTGCGGTCGTTGGATAGGCGATTCCCGATCCTTGTGAGCAGTTCCGGCCTGTCTTCTTCCTAATCAGCTTGTCGCGATTGTTCCGCGAACGCGTGCTTCATCTTCAATCTTCTTGAACCCAACGAAGCCGACTACCAGCATGCAGACTGACAGCAACATGGCTATCACATATTCAATAGGTCCAGGTAGGATCGTCGGCGTCGCGAGGGCCGCGTGCCGCACTAGGTCATTGAAGTATGTGAACGGAATTATCATGCAGACGTAGCGGAATGGGACCGGTATCACACTGACCGGAAAGAGAGCGCCAGTCAAAACCATGTAACCGAAGAAAACGAGGTTGGAGATTGTGTTGTAGGATCTCATGCGCATCGTCAACCCTGCGAAGAGGAGCCCGAAACCGACCAGTCCCAACTCATAGAGACCAAGCGAGAATAGGAAGAGCAACGGATCATGGAGCGTCACAAGGCCACCGCCAACGAGATAGAGAAGTAGGGTCGTGTAACCTATGATCACCCCATCTGTGAGGAATATGCGAGCCCATCTTCCTATGATTAGCGTGACACGACTCGCAGGAGCAAGGAAGAACTGTTCCAGCGTACCGGCCATCTGCTCGTTTCTCACGGTTTGTCCCATGCCCCACACGCCTGTGCCGAAGAGAATTATGAAGACAAATCCAAAGAAGAAGAAACTGACTCCACCCTCATGTGGCGCGCCAGAAGAGAGAGATGTTGGCGCGAAGAGCGTCACACCAAGAGCGAAGAAGAAGAACCATAATGGTGTGCTTATGAATTCACCCACCATCCAGGCGGGGTAACGCACGTATGAACGCAGGTCCTTCGGGAAGGCCGCTCTGAATTCGACGACAAATCTCAGGACTGGACTAGTATTTCGAAAATTCACCTGTCATACTCGCCTTCTTCTCAAGATACTTGAAAATCGCATAGCCGAACGTCGGATATGCCAGAGCCAAAACGATGAGCATGAAAATGCTTCCGTAGATGCTGACGAGAGTCTGGTTGGCTATGACTATTCGACGCATATCCTCGATCACATACGTTTGTGGCAATGCGCCGGATAGGAATTGGACCCAATAGGGCAGGAGTGAGACTGGATAGTAGGTGCCCGTGAGCGTCGCGAAGAGAAGGTTCAGGATCTGAGTAAAAATGTACGGCTCCTTGAACCTGAGAACAAAACCTGCAAAGAGGAAACCTATCCCAAACAAGGGAATCAGACCAACCAACAGGATCAGAAAAGCCTCTAGGAGACTCAGAAAAGCTGCCGGCAGCATGATCATCGTTGTCACCCCAACGACCATGATAAAGACCAGACTAGTGATCACTATGTCAGTCAAACTGAGCCCGATCAGGAGCGTGAAACGGTTGACGGGCGCCAAGAAGTTCTGTTCGAGCGTTCCTTTCATCTGCTCATCCCTCAAGGCAACTCCAACATCCTCGACAACAACCCACCCTATCATCCAAACAGCGCTTCCAAGAATCTCGTAGACCAAGATGTTGCTGGTGCCAGTCCGCGCAGCAAAATTCACGGAAGCATTCGAACCACCGACAAACTGCCCCATCCCGAAAATCATTGCAGTGAACAGGAAGGGCATCACGAGGATCAGGACGAAGCTTCCTGGATATCTGATGTAATGCTTTATTCCCTTCCAGAAGATCGCGGTCAGAGCGCCAGTTGTGGCCCTGTACCCTGATACGGTTCGCATTCTAGTCTCGGAGGCTCCTGCCGGTTTCTGCTATGAAAAACGTCTTCCAAGGTGGGTTCGATGAAACTCACCTTGGTTACGCTGACCTGTTTGCGAACCAAGAACTCAAGGATCTTGGGTAACACCTCTTTTCCTTTCTCCGCATGAATTCTGAGCGAGCCCTTCTCGCTCGATTGCGGATCCGAGGTGACGGCTACCTTCGATACCTCGCTGAAAGTTTCAATAGCACTCACGGTGCGGTCGGAAAGGTTTCGGGCCTCAATCTCGATGACATCATTGCTCTTCACCTTCTCCTTGAGTTCCGATGGCGATCCAAGCGCTACTATGCTGCCGCGATCGATGATGGCAACACGATCGCTCAGCAAGTCAGCTTCTTCCATGTTGTGAGTTGTCAGGATAATCGCATGCCCTTCACTTTTCAAGCCCCGAATCGTGTCGCGAATGAGCCGCGATGACTGAGGGTCCAGGCTCGCGGTCGGCTCATCAAAAAGGAGCACGGGGGCATCATTGAGGATCGCTTTGACAAATGAGAGGCGTACTCGCATGCCTGTAGAATAGTTCTCGACAAGCATGTGCTCATGTTGCTTCAAACCGACCAGGTCAAGCAGTTCATCAATGCGTTTCTTGGCGTCCAGAGGATCGAGATGGTATAGCGCCGCAAAATACTCCAGATTCTCCCGTCCCGTCAACTTCCAGTAGAGCGTTCGCTCTCCCGTCAACATGACGCTCAAGCTCTCGCGTACCTTCTGCTCGTCCCTGACAACGCTGTACTTGTTGACGTACGCGTCGCCCGATGTGGGGGTAATCAAGGTGCATAGCATCTTGATCGTCGTAGTCTTGCCGGCCCCGTTTGGTCCAAGAAGCCCGAAGATCTCTCCTTTCGGGACGCTGAAACTGATCCCGTCCACAGCGACAACCTTCTTTGGAACCTTGCGTAGTAGCGGCCCCTCTTTCGTTTCGAATATCTTGGATAATGATTGAACTTCGACAGAGTTCAAAGCGCATCGCTAAATTGGAAGCAAGACGACGAGCAGACGTGCTCCTAATTAACTTGGCTAAGAAGTCTCTCAGTGCACATACACAATTGAGTTCAGACTGTCTCGACGCATCTAGCTTGTTTTTTCAATGTTCTTCCGGTCTTTCGACGTGGCAACGCAGAGGCATCACTTCTTGTCTGTTTCTTCGCCACGAGAACTCTGACCTCTTTCAAGCATAGTCGCTGTCCATATATCTACGACCTGCCTAGGACCTCCCCTATCTCGGCGCCCATTTTCTCGAACAGCTCTTCCATGCCCTGTTCGAGCGTGACCTTTGCTCTCTTTTCCTCCTTCTCTCTGGCTCTCCTTGCTTTCCTTTCCTGCTTAGTCTCGCCTGTCTTCGCCTCCTTGCCCCCTTCTCCCTCTCCCTCAGCGCGCCTAACCACAGCTGACGCATGAGGCCTAACGATCTGTAGTCCCAGTGCCTTCAGCTTGTTCTCGATGAATTTCGCGGCACTACCAGCCCAGAAGGAGTCTACCCGCGTGTCGAAGGCGAAGCCGTACTTGCCTCTGAGATCAGCTTGTTCCAGTCTATCCAAGAAGTCTTTCATCGGCTTGGATGCGGTTGTGTAGTGCGTTGGGCCGCCAACCGCAAGAAAGTCATACTCAGCGAATGTGCCAATCTGCACTTCGTTAATGTTGAAACACGCAACCTCTATTGCGCTCCTTTGGATTCCTCTCGCTAGTGCCTTCGCAACCTTCTCGGCGTTTCCATACCAAATGGGCTGGTGAATACAACCCCGAGAACAGGGTTAGGATAATGGAGTGTTTCGGTGGCCAGGTTGAAGCGTTCTCGACGAAAGGATACGAGAAGCTTGTCGACGGACTTTCCCCCACTGAGGCTCCAGCGGCCGTGTTTGCTATCGGCATGAAGAAGTGCTACGACTTGGAGAGAAAGGATCCGACGATCTGGTGGGCTAACCAAACCGACAACCCCGACAACGCACGAGCTCACAGAGACACCACTGGAAAGGAAATCCTCCAACAGTTAGACAACAAGATCGACGCCTGGGTGGTCTCCATGGGAACTGGTGGCACGATGCTCGGAGTTGCCGAAGCGTTGCGAGAGAAGATCGGGCACGTGAAGATCGTGGGTTTGGAACCTGAAGATGGTCGGGTAACCGAATGGTCAAGATCTGGTTCAATGAACAAGTACAGAGCAGCCGTCGGGCTACCCCCGGCAAAGTCTCTAGTTGATGTGATGTTGGAGAGAAGTCTGCCAGACGAGATTCTGACGGTTAAGGACGATGAAGCCAGAGATACAATGAACCGATTGTGTCGCGAGGAAGGACTATTCTGCGGCATGTCTTCCGGCGCAAACGTTTGCGTTGCTCTGAGGATTGCGAAGAAGCTTGGACGTAGTGCGAACGTAGTCACTGTGTTGGTAGACAGAAGAGAACGCTACTTTCCAGAGTATCCACGAGAGCACTACGTAATCTAGTGCCTCTTTCAATCCAATGAACTTATGTTCTTACTAGAGTCCAAGGCTGCTCTTCGAGTAATGCACGGAACTTCACGCACCGCAGGTTTCTCTCCTATCTTGGCCGTTTTTGCCCAGCTAGTTCTGAATCAAGTCAACTCCAGAGCTACGACTACCCCGGTTCAATCTGATGCGTCAATTCAAGCCGTCGTATACTCTCGTTGATTTCATCCGGAGAAACGTCGAGTGCAGCTGCCGTCTTGAATATTGAGATTAACCCTCCACGAAGCTTGATAATCGCAAGGACTGCTTGGTCAAGAGCGTCGAAATCCCAGGTCTGCCAGGTGATTACCTTGGCAATCTCGCTCGTAGGAGGCGAGATCGTCATTGAGTGTCCACATATGTGGCAGAAGCGTCCGATGGAGACGTTGATTGATCTACATTTGGCACAGAGCGTTAGTGCAGCGCCGCACTTCGAGCAATAGTGAGCGCGTCCGTCAACAATAATGCCGCATTGAGGACACTGTGAGGTTGCTATCTTCTCCTTGCTCGCCATCGTCCTAGGCGCAAGGTAGGAGCTTGCAGAATTCGTAAGCATTTTCTTCATCTGAAACGACCTTTGCAGCAATGCTTACCCTGAACGGACACTGACTGTGAGCATGCTATCTGATGTGCGAGTTCGAGCCGTTCGATACTCTCAATGATTTCACGAAGCTTGACTATTGCAAGCGCTGCCTCGTCAAGAATGTCAAAATCCCGAGTTTTCGATGCGATGGTAATTTCGTTCGGAGCAGGTGAGCGTACTATTGGCTGTCCGCACCTGTGGCAAGATTGAGCGTGTCCCACATTGGGTGATTTGCATCCGTGGCATACGATCAGTTTAGCACCGCACTTCGCGCAGTAGTGGTCATCTCTGGTGATAGCAGATGCACATCGGGGACATTCGAAGGTTGCTGTCTCCTCGGTGTTTGACGCTCTTTCGCAGGTGCGATTTGACTGCGGAAGGATTTCATTCATCTCCAGCGCTTCCTTAGCAACTCGAATAGAACTAGTACGCCACTCATGTTGATCCAACCCCATATGGTCCCGAATGCGCTCTCAGCGACCCATTGAGTTGGCGTCATGCCGACGAGGCAAGTTGAATAGAGGAACCAAATGACTCCGCCGGCTGCCTGCCAGATAGCAAACGCGACGACCATGCATCGAAGCGCCGGGAGCCCCTTGGCGCTGGCCGCTCCAGCTCGACTGATCAAGTCGCTGCCGAGCATTCCGAACATGACTCGGCGACCTAGGGCTTGAAACTGAGGCCGTCGCATCATGGCTGTCTCGCCTCAAGCCAGACGCGCGTGACCTTCACCGGAACCGGAGCAGGTACACGTTTCACCCGAACAGCTGGGTAATATTGCATGACTCGGGTGCTGGGGAAAGCCGGAAATGCCCAGATTGATGCAGGCGTTTCTCTCGTGCTCCAGAAGAGCGGCAGGAGACCGATGATCAGACCGAGCGATCCTACCGCTACCAATACTACGAAGATCAGTGTTTCTGACAACGTATCCACCTGTCGAGACACATATCGACAGTATGAGACGAGCGACGAATATATGTGTTTCGATACTGACGATACATTATTATACACGTATAGCCACACAATGTCCCGACCATAGTTGAACGGAGATCTTTCAGTTTGGCTAAAGGCGAGGATGGGAAGGATCGATCAGAGACTTTGCGAGCTGAGCCGACGACTCGCCACATGCGAGGTGATAAATGATGCCAGGAAACGATGAGCTGAAAAAGTGGCTGGAGTCACGTTTCCAGAAGATAGAGCAGCGAATAGATGAACTTGAGAAATCAATCTGGGAAGAGAAGCAACCCACAGTTCGAATGTCATGGTACAGAACACTACTAGGAATGGTAGACATGGGAGGAGAAGTCGGCACCGAACAACTTGCGAGTCATCTTCGCATAAGCAGAAGCGTCATCAGCGAGTACCTGAACAGGATGGAAGAAGAAGGACTAGTCAAGAGGGACTTCAATGAAGATCCAGCCCAGAAGTCGCGATACGTTTGGCGAATAGACTGGAACTCACTACCACCCGAAATAGCATCAAGACTCAAGAAGAAGTAGCAATCAAGAGACCAGGACACGAATTGCCTTCGTCCTGTAGACATCTATCAGGCAGAGTCCTGCTGACGACAGCGATTGTACTCCTGTTCACGGTCAGCTGCAGCTTCTTGCTGAACGACCCCGTGCAGGCGACTCTCCTCGATCTCAACAACAAGATTGCGTTTGCGAGCGACCAAGACGGTGGCAACCGCACCTGCCAGACGACTTTGACTAGTTACATAATAGCCTACAACACCACAACATTAACCGAGACAACCTATCGCACTAGTACGACACTGATGCCCGTCACCTCAACTACCTTTGTTCCAAAAACCACTACGGCGACGAAAACACAACTCTTCACAAGCACTGAGAAATCAGTCATAACCACCCTAAGTACAGTAACTCTCACGAGCACCTCCTTCGCAAATGTGACAAACACGCAGATAGTCACGACATCCGCTGCGCAGACAACGATACGTACAACTGAAACGGCAACAGAAACCAGCACTACATACACGAACGTACTGACGACAAGTACACTTACGGAACTGACAACCCTGATTTCATCAGCTCAGGTAACTCAAACGATCGATGTCTTCGCTAATCCGGTTGGCGAGGTAGCAACCGTCTTTCTCGCCCTAGCTGCTCTTGCGACGATCTTGGTGCCTCGCATTCGTTCACGTCGGTTCACCGGCAAGGTGTGTCCGCAGTGTGGCTACAGTAATCCACCTTACGCGCACTCGTTCTGTATCAAATGCGGAAATCCTTTGAAAGCTTCCAAAACCTAGGGGATTATGGGTACGCGATAGAAGTTTTGGAGAAACGGTCGCATCGTTTCTGGGATCTCATCAACATCACAATCAGCACATGATGGATCAAGATTTGCTCGAATCAACCTGTCTCTCTCGGATAGCTCGACTTCGAGCATCACATGTCCTTGCATCGTTCTCTCTCCGCCGCCTTTCGTGTCGAGATACTTGCCTGGAGGGAGAACGAGCAGATGCATCCTACGGAAGGCGAGACTAGCCAGCATCGTTGCCAGCAAGACCACCTTACAGTCGCAGTCTCCTCCAGTCTTAACGGTCTCCCATGGCCACCTCACGTGCTCTCCGAAGACTTCACCCTTGTAACCCACTTTGTCTCGCACGTACTCGAACACCAGCGTAAGCAGTCTGAGTTGGTCCGGGAAGGACAATTCATGTGCATCGTGAGGTTTTTCCTTGCCCAACGCGACCTCGCCGATCGTTGTCGTGAGTTCGTCGATAGCAGAATACTCTGGGTGATCCTTCGCCTCCGTGATCCTAGCTAGCATCATGACCGCAACTTTCATTGTGTGCGGATCAAGCTGTGCCTGGACTTCTGCATGAGAGATTTCTTGCTTTGTCCCACAGTACGAACAGAACGGCTCGCCTTCACCAATGGCCTTCTTGCAAGTAAGACACAGATGCATTCTCTGGATCGCGACAGGTTCGGTTGGAAGGGACTTGACCGGTGCTTGAGAGGAGAGCTTTGATGAAACCTCGCCCGATTCCTTCTCCATTCGTTTTCCACAGTTGTGGCAGAAATCTGACCACACCAGATTGGCTCCTCCGCAGACACGACAAAAAACGAGTTGCTGACCGCAAGTGCCGCAGAAGGTGCGTCCGCCTGGTGCGAGTGCTGAAGATACAGGGCTGCCGCATTGAGGGCAATTCTGCGGACCGGTCTTCGGGGCCAAGGGGAAGCTGCTTCCAATCAAGAAATCAGAATGAGATCTCTTAAATGACTATCATTTAACCGCGTGCGCCACTATGGTGATGTCTTGGACGTGTTGTAGGAGAGAAACGCGACGTAGCCTAGTGCTGTGAAGACCGTGAACCATTCGAGCATTGATGTGTACGAGAAGCCGACAAAGACTAGGTTGATCACGGCCACGATGAAGCCATAGTAGCCGATAGGCCTGATGAACTTGATGTGCGTCATCAGCGCCATGTTCCCCAATATCAAGACCAAGAGGTTGAAGACGAAGAACGTCACCGACCACAAATGATGTATTGCTCCATAATCCTCGGAGAAGACACCGATCATTACCAATGCGAAGGCCCCGCCAAACCCGACGGCCTGAGTGACTATTATCAGCGACTTCCTCCACTTCTCGCTAGTGTACCACTGGTAGAATCCCACGAAGAACGGAAACAATGCAAGCCCCGTGAGAACGCAGCCGACATTGTAGAAGATCGCACCTAGAGGATTGTAACTAGAGTTCCCCAAATCGCTCAGCCAAGCCGTCAGAGGACTTACTGGTCCGGGAAAGAGGACTATGGATGCGAGGGTTAACGTGCAATAGAAGACAATGACTAGAACCCCTCCGATAGAAAGTACGCGCCATTTCGATACCTTCCGAGCCAATGTTCAACTCCCCGTCAGGGTTTGCTAGGACAACAAGATATCTCTTACCTGACAGAAGGCGAAGATGGAATCGACACTATCCAGACCGATGCCCCTGCCACTGTGCCGACGGAGAGATACATCTTATCAGAAGCATTTGAAACCTAGTCACGAAGGTCTATCTTGTCAGACTATCGATTAGCCTTCTTCGATGAGATCGATGATCCTTACAAAGTCACGTTGATCTTTCAACTCAGCCTCTACTGGCCCACCACACCGAGACTGCTCCAAGAACTCAGGTCCAATGATGATAGGTACACGCGCGAATTCGGCATCTTCGCAGTCATGCAAGACGGAACCGTAGCAAGCGGACTTCTCTTGATGCGAATCTCCACCCAAACTACGCAAGGAAGGCTAGAGGTCGGCGGAATTAGCGCCGTGAGCACCAGGCCGGACTTTGCTAGACGCGGACTCATGAGAGCCATCACGAACAGAGCGCATGAGTATTTCCGGGAACATGGCCTCGAGTACAGCGTCTTGACAACTTCCAAACGTCTAGTAGCGATGACAATGTATCAACAGCTAGGCTACGGCGAGGTCGATCACTCTGAAGTGGCTGTGAAATATCCAAATCAACCACGCACACCCTCACCGAAAGAGACGCATATCCGTCCGTTCTCGGAAGCAGATGTTGACAGCATAGATAGCGTCTACAAGCGAGCGATTGAGGGAACGACTGGATTCATCTACAGACCAAAGAACTTCTTGAAGGCACGCAACTGCACGAGCGGTTGCGAGATCAGACCCGCTGAAAACGTGCGAATCGTGGAAAGTGGAGGCTCAATAACCGGGTATGCGTACTGGAATTCGAACGCAAGAATCTCGGAAGCTCCGGAAATCATGGCCCTCGACGAAGCCTCCTTTCACGCCCTCTTGGCTGATGTGGAGCGCCGAAGCCCCGACGGCGCAGTGATGGTCTGGTGTGATGGCCTCACGGACCAAGAGACCAGCTGGCTAAGGAAGGCCGGCTATCAGGGTCCTCTTGAAGCGTACGGAAGCTTCCTGGTGAAGCCCTTGAGGCAGAAGTTCGATTCTAGCAGGATCAGAGAAATGTATGGCGTGGAGTCAGGCAAGTTCCGGATGGGTCTTTGGGACGGCACCTAAAGCCTCTCCGCAGCAAGCTGACAGGATCGTTGTCTTGAATGTGAGATGGTGGGCCGGACCGGGATCGAACCGGCGACCTTCGGCGTGTAAGGCCGACGTTAAAGCCAAGCACCAGGCTTTCTAACCAGCTGAACTACCGGCCCAAGCAAGCTAACCTTACCCTCTCCATATGATAACGGTTTTCTCCGGTTCTGCTTTCTCAAGCAAAGAAGCAGCCTTATCTTGTCCAGATTGTCGGAACAAGAACTCGGAAGTCTAAGGTTTCAGATTCGAGGCCGGCCTCTGGAAGCTCTTGTCCGTGAAAGAGAACGGATACGGCACACCAGAAATGTCCAGGAACGCAATGTCGCTGGCTGGTCTCCTCGAAGTGATCTCGGGAGATTCAGCAGCATAGCCAACCGGCATGATAACGATTGGGCGCCTGTTTCCCGTGAGACCGACCGCTCTTGCCGCAGCTTCCTCGTTGAACGCCCCTACCCACGTGGACGATAGCTCGAGCGCTGTAGCCGCAAGCATCGCGTATGTCGCTGCTATTGTCGCATCCTGGATGCAGTAGAGCTCGGAACCTCTCCGTCCGTACTTCTTCGAGGATCGCTCAGGATATGCGACAAAGACAAAGCAGACAGGAGCCTCGCAAACAAAGGCCTGGTCCAGAGCTGCCTTTGCCAGCTTGTCCTTCAGCATCGGATCCTTGACAACTATAACCTCGTATGCTTGAAGGTCTCCTGCCGATGGCGCCAAGTTGATGACTTCAATGATCCTACGGATCTTCTCTTCCTCTACGGGTTTATCCTGAAAAGCTCGTATTGAGTGTCTGCTCTTTACCGCTTCGAAGTAGTCCATCTCGACTCTGTACTTGACAGAGAATGTCACAGGCGATAAAGAAGTACCGCTCGTAACTGTCAGGCTCGACTCGTGTGTAGTGTCTCTAGACGCCGAGGATTATGAACAGGCCGGTCATGATACCTACGATGAAAGTGATCGCTAGCACGATTGGTACGTGGCTTCTCATGATCTCGCTTTCCAGCTTTGCGTCAGCGCCAATTGTGGCAGCGGCGTTGTTTATTTTGGAAGGCGTGATGGCTGAGGCGATGCCGCCTCCGTTTGCGTGCGATCCATAGATCGTCATGAAAGCCGAGCTGTTCTGTCCAGCGGCGGTGAGTCCTATGCCTTCCGCGGCCTTGTACTGGATTGGGAAGAACATCACGTTCGAACTTGCCTCCGAGCCTCCGACCACCGCTCCGAATAGGCCGAGCCAAGGTGCCACAAGCACGAACATGGAACTGAACAGCGAGGCCAGAGTTAACCCAACAACATTGTTCATGTTCACGGCCGCAAATGCGCTTGTGGGAACTATCTTACCGTTCGAGATGTCCATCGCGCTCCAAGCCATCACGTAGGCAACCCCGAAGAACAGAGCGTAAGCAACGAAGGGTTGCCAGATTCTCCTCAGCCAGAGGTTCACAGTCTTACTGAGTTGCTGCCGACTAGGTTTCAGGATAGGCAGTGAGAGGACTATTGCCACGAGGATCCAAGTGTATACCTGAGCAAATGCGTCAAAGTCCATGGGCTTATCGAAGATCCAGAAAGCTGGTCCGTCTAGACGCCTGAGCCAATCTGTAACCTGAGGAACACTGACCACCAATGCTAGAGCGATGAGAATCAACCATGGACTAAGTGCTCTGAGTGTCTGCGCTCGATCGATCGGCTCAAGGCCACGCGCAGGCATAGCCGTCAGGCTACGTAGCGAGTAGAGAACGACCATGCTGACAAGTCCAGCCAAAACTCCGATCAGCATGATCGGCACCCGAATGAGCCCAAAGAGCAGACAGGAGAACCCGATCGAGAGGCCGGTTATGATCGCCGGGATGATGCCTTTCTTGACGGATGATCTGCCTCCGACCACCCAGAGCATAGCGATCGAGACTAGAACAGAAACAACTGGAAGGAAGATGTTCACCTTGTACGCAAACGCGAACAGGTCGAGCTTGAAAATGTCCGCGGGCAGACTGATTGGAACCGCAAGAAGCGCGTAGGATGTTGTTGCGTTGTAACCTAGCACCGCGATAGCTATTGCAGCGAAGGGTGAGAATCCCATCGCGACCAGCAGTGGAGGAAAGAGCGATGGAGTCACTACGCCGAGCGATGTGGCGAGAGATCCGAACCCGACTCCGAGAAAAAGAGCCTGCTGTTCCTTTGTTGTGGCTGCAGCTTTTGCTGCAGCTGAAATCTTCTCAAGCGCTCCGACCTCCTTCATTAGGAAGATCATTAGCATTGTCGCGAGTACGGAGATCGTTACGCCAAAGGACTTGAAGATCCCATAGACCGCAGCGCCGAGAGCCACCATGGAGTTAGTATTGAAGCAAGCAACAGCCAAGAGAGAAGCCACCGCCAGACCCACTATTGCCATGGTCGCTCCTGATTGTCGAAACTCGACAATTCCCACGAACACGACTATCAGTGCTAGAATCGCAAGAACGAATCTCAAATTGAGACATGCCCCAGCTACGACTAGGGCTACAAGCAGCATCAGACCTGCTGAGGGTCTTCTCAAATCAGCACTGCCCCGGGATCTATTCCTTGGGTCGGAGGTCAACGACACGACGCGCCTTGCCTTCCAAGCGTGGAAGAACCCCCTCCTCAACAAGGTCGACTCTTGCGCGTATTCCGAGAGTAGCGAAGAGGTCGGTCTCGACTTTCTTCAGCAGATTCGGGTCATTCAATCTGTCTTTGGGCACCTCGGCTTTCACGGCTAAGTGGTCAAGCTCTTCCCGTGACAGGACGATCTGATACTGATCGCCAAGCCCGGGCACGTTCATCAAGACATGTTCAACTTGGCTCGGAAAGACGTTCACGCCGCCAATGATTAGCATGTCATCGCTTCGTCCCTTGATACGCTGAATTCTGCTGTGATATCTGCCGCATCCGCATTCTTCCTCGCAGACTCTCGAGAGGTCACGCGTTCTGTAGCGGAGGAGAGGCATCGCTTCCCGTGAGAGCATCGTGAAAACAAGCTCCCCTTCGGTGCCGGGCTCAAGAACTTCCCCAGTCTCAGGGTTGATCGTCTCGACTAGGAATTCATCGCCCCAAACATGGAGCCCGCTTCGCTGATCACACTCGATCGCCACCCCTGGACCATACAGTTCAGACATCCCGAAGCAATCATGCGCTCGCAGGCCGAAAGTATCCTCGATTCGCTTTCGCGCTTCCTCACTCCACGGCTCCGCTCCGAAGAGCCCAACCCTAAGCGCAAAATCAGTTCTTGGGTTGTAGCCTTCAGCTCGGCTTGCTTCACACAGATAAACCATGTATGAGG
>Ga0315268_10004613_pt1 | contig 14931 bp, 14 predicted proteins | sample C1_top_MG_FD_204535 | JGI IMG/M metagenome (GOLD analysis project Ga0315268, IMG submission 204535) | Sediment microbial communities from Yellowstone Lake, YNP, Wyoming, USA - C1_top | ecosystem: Environmental > Aquatic > Freshwater > Lake > Sediment | place: USA: Wyoming | collected 2017-08-01
CTTTAGAATGTGCTCCAATCCCCTTGCAAGCATCACTATGCATGCATCGTTACTATCGCCTACGTATGCTTTGAACGCCTGCATCAGGTAGTATTCGACACGTGGATGAAGACCTCGCTCGCGTAATTCCTTCGCTTGAGCGAGAGACGCATGATTCGCAGCTGTCTCGATTGCTGATCCGACAAACTTCGGAATCTGGTAAGACATGCTCTTCGCAGTGCCGTAGGCGCCGCGTTGCTTCTTCGTGAATTTGAACCACACGTGATCAGGGACCTTTCCGACGTTATTGATCTTGGCTTGCCGCAGATCCTCCAGCATGGAAGCGACACGCTTCATGTAACCTGGTTCAATGACCTCGTGGACCGCGATGGACAATGCAAGCTGGTCAGAGACACTTCTTACGCGATCAAATACGTCAACAGCGGTCTCGCCGAAGAAATCCTGTTTCTCCGTTCTAACGGCCTCAGGGACATCCCCAAGTTCTGCAATCTTCTTTGCCAGGGCTTCTACCCCAATTGAATTCAGTTTGTGTGATCGCGAAAGAGCGTCGACAAGCACTTCCTTCTTCCAGCTGTGTTCGAATTCAACCCCGAATTCCCTGGCGAGAGATATCAGCTGCTGTCTATTCAGGTCATTCAGTAAATCGCGCTTGACAGTCACAATCCCACTTCCTCCAGGAGACGAACAACGTTGTCTTGTCGGCTACAGCCGACGCAGCTGCTGTATCCTACTCACCAGGTGAAGAACTTTCCGGAGTACCGTGCTAGATTAGCGGGCCGCCGCCTCTCGTTCTCTGCAACTTGATCACCATTCTCGCGAACCTGACGAAGGCAAGAAGGAACGCAATAACCATTAGGGCTTCGAGAAAAACAATGAGGCCTCCCGCATCGGATCCTATCTGAAGTCCAGACGCGCTCAAAGGCAGTAGAACGAATGCCGCCAACAGCTCCACGAGTGGTTTCTTCATTTCGCGCGTATATGACTCCATTTCCTTGACCACTATTTCGAGTTGTTTCTCGGGCTTGATCAAGGTCTGTATTATCTCCTCGCTGATGAACATCCTGATGAAGGGCGACCCGAGAAGATGTTGGTAGGTAAAGAGGCGCCAAGATGACCAGGCAGTGTATATCATTACCTTCGGTAACGATATTGCCATCAAGAAGATTGAGGAGGTGACAAGAGCCGCATACACTTGATCTGTCGTAAGTACCATGCTCCATGCATCGGACCCCTATCCTTAGAACTTTTGCTGAGATGGTCTCTCGGCTCATGAGACTGACATTCGACGCGATTCGAAAGAGACCTACTTGGCAGATTCCAGGGAGTGCACGAATTCCACCTTTCGCCGATCGAGAGTAATGTGCTGCGTGAGCATTGGCTCAGGAATGCTTCTCGTGGCTCTCGGGAAACAGTTCGCCAAGCGCTAGCCTTAGGATTCCCATTGCCTGTTTCATGTCTTCTTGGTCAATGATGATCTTGTAGCTGTGGGCACCGGCGTCTCCATACGACTTGATCTGCTTGACTTCCTTGGCCCTTTGGGGGCTCAGGTAGTTTTGGCTTTGAGCCCTGTCAACCTTCTCAGAGAATGACAGCGTATCCCCCTTCTCAGTTGTTATGAGGCTAGTCATGCGATCCTGTTCGAACCGGAGGAAGATGGCGACCTCGACGGCCTTCCGCACCAAGACCGAGGCAGCTGTGAGGGCACCGCTCTTGAGACACAAATCTATCTCAAATACAACTGTCTCCAAAGGGGGAGGGAACGAGCCCCTCGGCATTGCAGGATCAAATCCCCTCAGTGACGGATGCTTGAGAACAATATGCGGAGTCGCTGTGTCCAAGATAATCTTCGCCTCATCGATGCAATTCTTGAAATCTGGCCCCGGATCATCGGGCCAGGGGATATCATCGAAGCTTCTTGCCGCAAGCGATTCTGGGCCGAGCAGGGTGACAAGGGCGTCCTCCACCTCGTGTTTCCATTTCTTGAACTTCAAAGATAGCGGACCCACTCGTTTCAGGGCCGCCAGTTTGGGCGTCTCCACATTCTTGAAGAACGACATGTAGTACGCCATTTCGATCGTGTTTGTTGCGTCGTTCATAACATAGCCGTATTGTCGAGCGCCCTTTAAGGCCTCCGTCAACAATCAGACGCGCAGGAGATATTGCAGGAGTACACAGGAGTACAGAACCCAAGGATGCTTTCTATCGACCGGCCGCTGGTTCACGCCAACTGGGTCACGGCTCATATCCCGCTAGATTTCAACGAGCCTCTTGCGCGTGTTAGTCATTCAAATGCGTAGCATACTCAATCTCTAGGACTCCATGGAAGTTGATATTACTCGAGAAACCCTTGACCATGGGGGCGAGAAGATGACGGAGGGGGATATCCATGTCAATACAAAGTCGTGTCGTTCACTCCTCTTCCTTGATCAGTCAGATCGTGATGAAACACGTCTCGTTGTCGTTGCACCAGATGACTTGTATACCAGCACGGTGAGGTCGGTTGTCCTACAAGGAGACTTTCACGCATTTGCAAGACCGTTTGATTGGGTTGTCAAGTTGGGCAAGCGAGATCCTGGCAAGGTCTTCTATTTCTTGCTAGAGCTAGGAGAACCTGGGCGCCTTGCAGCCCTTTTCTCTCTGTCGCTGGCAGGAATGAACAGGGCGGCTCCAGATCCACGACTTGGAGGCCGGAGACTCCTCATCTTCCCCGGCTGGGGTCCTGAGATGCTTTTCTCAGGCATGGAGCATTCGAGAAGAAACGTTGGGACACATGCGCATCACATCTCTATCGAGGCAGATCGAGTATCTGGCGAAGTTACTTCTCACATCACGCCATCCAGGGCTCCAGATGGGAATCCAATTTGGCCTCGCCTGGCGAAGAAGATCAGAGCCAATGGAAAGGAATCGCTTCTTGCCGGAACACTACTGGTGAAAAGGCCTCAGGCGCTAGATCCCTCCGGCATTATCGTGACCAAGGCGAGCGCCCTGAGACGGGAGCACATCCCATCGACGGAGCAGATACTGAAGGCACATCTGTCGGAATTGCATCCAATACTGGTGCTGCCTCAGGGACTCCCTTGGGGCTCAGGCTGCCATCTTCAGGTTCACTTCATAGTATCGCCGTCAGGGAGACTTGATGAACGGGAATATCCGGTTCTTACGGTCATGAATCCTCGCTTGTCCTCTCCTAAAGGTCGCATACCAGATGAGATAATGTATCGTTTCACGAAAATCGAGCTATCTTCAACCGCCAACTTCATTGTCGCCTACGCAATAGTCCCAGGCAGTCTGACCAGCGACTTCTACTGGGTGTGATATTCGAGGTCTGCATCCTGTTCTATGCACTCACGGTCTGAGGAACAGAAGACTTGATATCGCTTTCGTTGACCAAACATTCCAGCTTCGTTTGATAGGCATCTAGACCATGAAAGTCTTCAGGAAACCACGCATCAGGAAAGGCTCTCTTGATCTCTCGCTTGGACATCCTTTTTGACTCCCTTGCAAGTCTTCTTGACACATGCATTAGCTCAAGCTTCTTCGAATAAAATCTGAATCCGTGTCTCACGCAGATGTTGTGTTTACGGACGTTCGCTCTGAACTTCTTGACGTCATCATCTGCCCACTCAGGGTGGATGAAATAGTCCCGCGATGTCTGCCTCTTCTTGGAGTTGAAATGATCAAACAGCTGGTCTAATGGGCGATACCGGCAATCTGATATCTGCACTCCCCATTCCCAGCATCTCAAACGCTTCTTTTCGAGGGTCTGAAAGTCGTAATTCCAGTTGTACAGCATGAAAACGTATATGTCCTTGGCCTTGTAGCCTGCTTTGACAAGCATCTGTATTTGCTCGTGAATCTTATCAGCATCATCAAGTGAATTATCCCATGCGATTCTGGGATTTATGAACCTAGCTTCCTTCAGAAGATTGGCCAGTTCATGATCCATTATCCTTCCATCAAAACCGCTTTGGGATTCAAACCTCACTGGCTTGCCGTTGACTCTTACAGTTGAAAGCTCGCGAAGGATGTCATTGATACGAGGGTTCCTGAGGAAATTGTTGTCGTAGAAAACTACGTGATTCTTTACGATCCTGCCTGCTATACCGAAATCGAAGGTCTCTTTCGGCTCGATCTTCCATGTTCCACAGAACTTGCACCTACGAAAGCACCCACGCATCCCATGTGCAATCTGAAAATCAACCGTATCTGATAGCAATGAATAGTCTACTCCGTTAACGCGACACCAGTCTTCTGCTGGACGATACACTCCTTGATGGACTTCCCCACCAGTCCCCTTTCTTGCGGCATCAGGCAACAATGACGCGTATATCCCTCCGACTCTGATCTTGGCATCGGGAAACAAGGATCGGAAGAAAGCAGCGCTCTCATGGACATACTCGGACCAATAGGTGAATAGAGACGTGATCCAGATTTCATCCGGAGTGATGTCTGGTTTCCCGTTCCCTATGACCACCTGAACTTCATATCCCTTTCTGTGCCGCAGATAAGTGCCTATCTTCAATAGGCCAATCGGCAGATAGTCGTGATGAATCTTCCTTTTCGATGGAATGGGAAATGCGGGGCACACAAGGAGGACTTTCTTACGGCGGCCGCAATATGACCTAGCTTTCACTTCTTCTTCACCAGCTTTTTCTTGTATTCGTCTCTCAGAATGTCTTCGAGCTTCTTGTAGAAATCGCCGTGACTCTCAATGAGTTCCTTCAGAGCCTGCGTGCCTCCAGTTGCAAGCTCCTCGCCTGTGCAGAATATCGTGCTCCAGTCGACGGCCTTCGTCAGATCCCCACCATGTTCCTCCACGCAAACAGCTCTAAGGAGTGTGAATGGTATGAAATCGTGGAAGTACTCAGTTCTGAAATAGCCACCCGGGGCCCTTTGCACGCTCTTAGCACGAAGCTTGTTGTGAAATCCCAGTGCAAAAGCCAGCAACCAAATTTGGGAGTTTTCTAGATTCCTAAGAGGGCTCGACGCCTTCTTCAGTCCATCATAGAATGCCTTGTGTCTCTGATCGATGCTTATGATAGCGTATCTGTCATCTTCAGGCATAGTCAGTCACCACCGATGCACCATAGCCTTCTTCTTTTTCGCTATACAGTATCTGATACTCTCTGCAGAGTATGGGTGAGAAATTGTCCCTTACCGGTCGGTATTCTTTGTCAAGCATCAGAAGGCATACTTGTTTGCTTTCAAAGCACTTCGGAAATGCTTCGACGATTCTCTCCGTTGGGGCCTCAGAAATCCTTGCGAGAGGAGCGTCGATGAATATGGGCATGTCAAGACCAGACACTCTGTGGAGTGCTGCGAAGAATGCGAGCGCCAGCATTTGGGTCTCACCCGTCGACAAGTACTGGCGCGCCTGCCAACCAAGGGCATGAACAACATTGACTTCATATTCGTCGGTTATCTCCACTTTTTCAAATGCGGTCTTCTTGGAAATGAAGGAGAAGAAGTTCTCATTGGTCAAACGAGCCACTTCACCTTTTACTTCTTTTGTGATGCTGTCCCGAACCCGCTCTGCCGTTTCTATAGCATCACCAAGGAAGTCTATCTTCTTCTTGAGTTTGAGGCCTTTTTCTGTCTTCTTTAGCTCTTCGTCGAGTTCCTCAGCTTTGTCGCTTTCATCGTCCTTAAGATCCGATATCCTTCCTTCGCAAGCACCAATTCTCTTCGACCATTCATCCTTTGCTTTCTCAGCTTCATGTAATCGCTCCTGAAGTCTCGACACCTTCTCGATATTGATCCCTTTCAGCTTGCCGTCAATGTCCGCTATCTTGATCCGCCTTTTTTCTATCTCTGTCTCGATTTTCTTGATGGTTGAGCCATGCTCATCTAATTGTTCCCAGAAGGCCGTTGCTTCGCTTTCAAGTCGATCCATGTCTCCGTCGAAACGGGAAATATCAGCGCTTGCTTCGCTCAGCTCATCAGTATCATTAAGCAACTTCTGAACTGAGGTCCTTCTATCTTTACTGCCGGCCTTTCCACTCAGATCCTCTCCACATATGCATTTGCCTTCTTGCAGCAGTCTCTTCAAGAAAGATCTGCGGTACTCGGGAGGCAATTCACCAGCCTTTTTCAATCTAGCGATCACGTGAGAGGTGGATTTTATTGCTGGCAGAGTAAGTATGATTGGTGCATACTTCACTAGCGCCTTTTGCTTTTTCACTTCGTTGCTCTCCAATTCGTCTTCAAGCTTTCGAATGGCTTCATCATACTCTTCCTTCAGTTTTTGCAGAGAAGCCACGTTCTCTTCCGTGCATCCCCTAAGCTCTGTCTCTATCATCTGAATGGTATCGTAGCAGGCTTTTTTCTGCGCCTCGAAGTCCCGGAGTTCACCCCTCTCACCAGCTAAGCAGTCCCTGATCTTTTGGAGCTCCTCCTGCAGCTTAGCCGTACTGACGCTGATGGGTCTGCTTTCCCTTCGAAAATCGTCTTGTTTCTTCTCCAGGCGTTCTATGGCCCTGCTTAGAGTATCCACTTGTGAAAGCTTGTTGACCTCTTCCTTAATGGCTGCAGCCACATGCACGGTGAAGTAGTCCCTTATCTTCTCCGCATCGAACAAGAAATACTGCTCTAGGGCTTTTGGTACAAGACTCCCTATTCTTTCGACAGGATTGTCTTGAGGTTCGTAGTTCCCTCCCTTCTTTTTCTGAATGGTCAAGGATACAAAAGAACTGTCTGGGCTGTTCGAACCAAGAGGAAACATCGCTGCTTTGTCTCCTTTCAGCTTCTGAAACTTCTTGGTACGTTCTATGACCCATTTCTGGCCTGATGAATCGTTCATTACTATCTCAACTGATACTGAGAAAACCTGCATTGGTTTGGCTTCGACAAATGCAGGTATGTTGTAGATCGGCAGAACGTTCTCGTCCTGAGGCGATATATTCTTTCCACCGGTCAAATGCAGTTCTTCACCATAAAGACACCAGGAAATGGCGTTCAGAATGTTGGTCTTTCCAAATCCTGACTCACCAACAATCACCGTAAGGAACTTGGTCCGCTCGGGAGAGGTAAAATCCAGCTTGGCTTTGGAATACTGTCGATAGTTCGTCAGCGTAATTGATTCGATCTGCAATTGGATCACTTCTCCTTTTCGGTGATACGTTCAATCATGCTCTCGTAGGCCGACTTCCAGTGTTTCTCTCCACTCTCGAGACTGCCCAGTTCAAAGAGAACGATACCTTTCAGGAATTCCTTCGTGTGCTCCTCACACTTGCATTTCTCAATCCTGTCAAGAATCCATTTTGTTCTCTCCACATTGCCGAGCATTTCGTCACCTATCCATTCAAACGATCCCCAATTCTAATCGGGTGATCTCCTTCAGACAAGAAGCAGAGTTTTTGGCTATGCCCGCGAATTCTCTGAATCTTCTGTACTCGTGTGAGACCAAGTAGCCTCCGGGTTCGTTCCTCCACTTATCCTGGCGTATCTTGCCATATCTGAACACAGGAATGATGTCATAGATCTCTGCGTGGCTCTTCCCATCAGACCGCCTGAGCAATCGTCCTCTCCTCTGAATGAACTGTATTTCGTTTCCCGAACTGCACATAAGAATGCCGATTCTAGCGGGCTTGATATCCACACCCTCGTCAAGGCATCTAATGGCTACAAGTGGATTAATAATTCCTTGCTCAAATCTTTTCAGTATCTCCTCCCTTTCAGAATGACCACCAAATTCCTTTCTTGAGGTGGTCCCCTCGTCCATAGTGAACCGGTGAGGTCTGTGGCCTTTGGAGTCTAGGATTTGCATGACCCGGTCAATCTGGTCAGGAGAACAGTATACGAGGCAAAAGGGCAACTCCTTCAGTTCGCCGATGAGCTTCTCCAGCAATTGGTATTTGGCCACAGCATTATTCAGAATATCCTGCCTCTTGATCATTTCCATCTCGAGACGCTTGTATTGCTGGGGGTCTTTTTTGGCGATCTGATATAGCTTGGCAATCTTTTCTGAGGATTCGCGATACTCCTCGATTTCCTCAGAGGTCAGATCAACGAACTTTGGGTAGTAGTAGTAAGGCACAAGATAGGTCTCGCCTGTGTCAGGATTGATTGTATCGATTGCCTCTTTGAGGCCGAAACTAAACACAGTTCCTCCAAAATAGCTGAAGATTGCATCCGTTCCTTCTGCATCCATCCATCTTCTAGGTGTCGCACTGAGTCCCAAGCGCAACTCATATTCATCCAGAAGCCCCAGTTGTCTCTGTGGAGCTCCTATGCCGTGCACTTCATCCACAATGACGAACTTCTTGGTTGGAGATTTCTCGACAATTGCCATGAAGTCTGTCGATGACAAAGTGTTGGGCGTAGTCAAGACAATCAACTGCTTGATCTGTCCGTGTTTCAAATCAATGAGAAAATCAGTAACCGTGTCTTTCCATGCATGGGCGGAACTGTCAGCCACAACGATGTTGGAGTCTATTCCGAACCTGCCAATCTCTCTCTGCCACTGCTTCACAAGATGGTCATAAGGAGTCGAGATGACACAAAGCATCGATGGATTGGTTTCGAACTCTTGGGACATGCATGCAAGTGCAGCGATTGTCTTCCCAGTTCCCGTAGCCATCTCAAGTATGCCTCGTCTGCCTGCTTCGGTCCATTTCTGCCTGGCCTGTATCTGGATGTCCCGTAACTTTGGCCGTTTCACGCCAGGAATGTGCACTCCTCTCGTCCATTTCTCCAAGCAGAGTTCCTCTTCTGATTCTGGTGCCAGTGAGAGCAGTTTTCCTCTTATCGCATCCGAGACAAGCATAGTCTTGCTTCGATGGCCCTCGGACTTCCAAAAGTGATCGAAATCCTCTATGTCACTTTCTACATACTTCTTTTCACTTTCATCCCAATCTCGGAAGACCTTGAATTGTTCAATATGTGTTGTCCACCCCAGAGCAGTCTCGTTTTCTGACCCACTGAACGAGATCCTGCTACCGAATTCATCTTCCAGGATTCCCACTTTGGGATGGAAAATCGCTCTCTCTAGATCGCCAGGATATGACAAAAGACTCCCATTCGCCTCTTCAACGAATACGATCCTTATCTCAAGGTAATTCTTTGAAACCATCCATGCAAGAGCTGTTACATGGTCCTTCACAAACTCACTTTGGATCGAAGAGATATCCTTTGATATCCTGTCTTCAAGAACTTGGCTTCTGCTTGCTCCCTGCTTCTCAATCGCCTCAACATCACTTGGGGTGAGTCTTGCGCTGCAGAGCAACTCCATTCTTCCGTGATTCTTTATGAAGTCCTGGATCCCCTTTGCAGCAACAGCGAGACTTGTCGAAGAGAAGAACCCTGCCATCCTTCGATAGCGAACCGAATTACCAAGGGTGGGTATGTAGAAATCCTCCAAGATGTAATCAACATCTGAGTTGTACTTGATCTTGAGATTCAGGTCTCTTAAACCACCCAACAGTCCACTTCCCGAGGATCCACAACACCAGATGGCAACCTCGCACTACATCCTATCTAGTCCGTTGAGAGATCCAGGAAGGGATGGGATTCACTGATATAAGAGCCTTCAAGGTTAACCATCAGAAACCAAGAATCGCGAGCATCGGGGACATATGATATCGTAGTGACTGAAACGATGTCCTGGGACGGACCGCCTTATCAAGCAAACAAACAAGGAGTTTAGCTCGGTGCAATAATCCTCAGATTGAAAGATAGCCAGATATTCGATTTCAAATCCCGCGGTCAGAACTCAACAGTGGCGCCTACGAAAACTCATCATTCCCATCCTCGTTTGGTTCTGTTTGCATGTCCTTCAGTGGGTCAAGTCCAAGCAATCCTGCGAGGTGTCTGAAGCCTTCTGCCCCCTCCTCTGTGGTTATCTCTATGAAGGGGGATCTACCCCCAGCAATCTCCTCCCTCGGAATTGATCCGATCAACATCCGAGTGAGGTGTTCATTCTCCCATGCGACAAATACATCTGGATTATCAGCATATCCGGACCGAACTCTCACTCTGCCTTCTCTGGTGATAATCAGAGTAAATGTCTCGTACTCTGTCTGGAAGACCCAGCTTTGAGGAAGAAACAACACCCAATCCTGGTGATCGGCTTGGGTCAGCGCAGCTTTAAGCTTATCCCCAGAAATGTACTTCAATATCATCTCGATTTCTGACATATTGCAGACGATTAGAATCCGGATGCGTAGACTTAATCCTGCTCTTCAAATGCAAGCGAACGTAGGAGACAGCCCTCACATTCGGTCAGAAAATGGGCGTCGAGCGAATTGCGTTGGAAATGGGCTCGGCGCAGTAGTCCTCCAATTGAATATGGCCAAGCATTCGATTTCATATCCGATAGGATGCACGCGGCTCATCTTCGGAAAAGACCTTAGGGAAGGAAAGGCGATTCGATAGAGGGTTACAACATGAGCGAAGAGAAAATCCCTCCATCAATCAAGAGCCCGCTGTCCCTGGAGGCCGACTATGCGAATCCTCTGATATACGGCTGGGCAAGCGTGATCTTTGGGATTCTTGGGCTTGGAGTCGGAATCGCTGTGCTGGTGAGTTCTGGTAATCCTTCGATATTGGTGCTCGTCATTCTAGGTGGAGTCTTGCTCCTTGCTGGAGTCCTCATGATAAAGAAAGGGAAATGAGGAAGGCGTTTGCGCCTCGCCTCGGAAAAGCCCATAGGGGAGGAAAGGCGAAAAAAAGAGAAGAAGAAGACCGGCCCGGTGCAATAATCCCGTGATTGAGAGATGGCCACACCTCTGGGTTCACATGGCGCGGACTCTAAACTCCCTCCCTCCGCGCTTGGTATGACAATACTCGAACTTTCGAGGTGACTTCACGCTGACCAGCATTCTTCTCCAGGGCGTTTCTCCTTCGGCGGCGGCGTCCGCAGGCATAAAATACTGGCCTCGCAAATCGTATGGGAGGTGATGCATACCACCGCCGCATCTGTCGCAGCCATAGCCGGTATCGTCGTCGTACTTTTCTTCTGCTTCACGAACGGGTTCCAGGACGCTGGAGCGAACACGGCAACCATCGTCGCTAGCAGGAGTCTCAACCACAGAAGGGCTGCGATCCTCGCCTCGGTAGCGGGGTTCCTGGGGGCGCTACTCGGGGGCAGCGCAGTCGCCTTCACAGTCTTCAGACTGATCGACCTGCACGATTTGGGGCTCCTGCCGTTCGTTGCACTGGCCGCAGTTGTCGGAGCGACGATCTGGAACCTCTTCACCTGGTGGATGGGGATACCGTCCTCTTCCGCGTACGCGCTCATCGGAGGGCTGATCGGCGCGTCCTTGGCCTCTGTCGGGTCCGACGGCGTCCTGTGGGGGCTCGGAGACCTCCTCGGGGCGTCTCACAGGCTGGTCGGGGTGACGAAGGTCTTCCTCTTCTTCGCGTTCGCGATCGCTATCGGATTTGTCGGAGGATACATCAGCCTCCGGATCTCAGCTCTGCTGCTGAGGAATGCGAAGCGAAAGACGAACGGATCCATCAAAAAGACCCAGTGGCTCGCGACGAGCGTTGTCGCCTTCGGCGCGGGAGCGAACAACGCCCAGAAGCATATGGGGATGATCGCCCTCCTCCTCGCATCCTACGAGGGGACGACCGCGTTCGAGATACCACTTTGGGCGAGGCTCGCATGCTCGGCGGCGCTGGGGCTGGGAGCGCTCATAGGCGGCTGGAGGATCATGCGTACGCTCGGACGGGTGATATACGAGATGGAGCCAGTGCACGGGCTCGACTCCCAAGTCGTGTCGGCCTCTTCAATCGCGATATCCACACTCGCAGGGTCGCCCATTTCCTCGACCCAGGTCATCGCATCCAGCATAGTGGGGGCAGGCGCCGCGAATAACGCCAAGAAGGTTAGGTGGTCCGTCGGGCGAGACATGGCCGTCTCGTGGATACTCACGATACCTGCCTCGCTGCTGATAGCGGGAGCGACATTTCTCATACTGAAGATCGTATTGAACCTCTGAAGGTGATGGTAGCATGGATGAGCAGAACGCCGGACACGCCCCCAGCAAGAAGAGACTCGCAGACAGACTGTTCCCTCCAAGACATAATTTCTACAAGATGCTCCAGGACCAGGCAGACCAGACAGTCATCGCGGTGAAGGCCCTGGTCGACTGGCTCAAGGCAGGCGACTTGTCCGAGCGTCACGAGCTCGTCCATATAGAGCAGCACGCCGACGACATAAGGCACCACATGGAGGCGGTCCTCGTCGAGTCGTTCTCGACCCCCTTCGACCGGCAGGACATATACAGCATCTCGAGGCAGATGGACTATGTCATCAACTGGTCGTTGTCGACCGCTTTGGAGATGAAGGCTTTCAAGATCAAGCCCGATGCCGCCATGCTCCGGATGGCGGAGGCGCTCCTGAGCGGTGTGAAGCTCATGTCGGATGCGATCAGGATCATGCAGTCGGAGCCCGCCAAGGCGGAGACCTACGTCCCCCTCATGAGAAAGGCCGAGCGGGACATCGACGAGACCTATGTGAGCGCGCTCGCCCAGGCCTTCGAGGAGGAGGACCTGAGGATACCGCTCAAGAAGAGGGAAATATACCACCACCTCAGGGACGCCGGCAGGAACCTCGTGGCCACAGTCGACACCCTGCACAGGATCATTGTCGGGATTCTGTGAGTGTCGGACCGGCTCACTTCCTCTCCAGCTGCTTGTGCCTCTGGACTCTAGCCGAATTGAATTCAGGACTCCATCGGCATGAATGCATCGCGCATCCTGTTCCCTACGCAACTCATAGTTTGAACACGGCGAATCTATTACGATTAGAGAGCCTCCAAATTCCTGCTCTGAGAAAAGACCTTATGGGGGAAAGGTGATGCTGGCCAACATGAAAATCGAATACTTCCACGCTTCGAAGTACGGCAACGGGGCCATGGTCGCGGAGGAGTTCAAGAAGCTGATGGCCGCAAAGGGGGTCACCGTGAACGTCTACCACATCCGAGACGCGCGGCCGAAGGAACTCATGCCGGCGGATCTGTACGTCTTCAGCTCGCCTGGCCGCTTTGGCAAGCCGATCAGCAGCATGCGCCGGTTTCTGAAGAAGGCGCAGCTGCCGCCAGGAGCCAGGTATGCCATCTTGACGACCGAGTCGCCTCCCCAGCCTGATAAGAAGACCGGCAAGATGCCAACCGAGGAGGAATTCGCGAGGTATGAGCGCGTCAGACCGATAATGAATGAGCTTCTCCAGGCGAAGGGCATGAAGAAGGTCGCAGAGGGGAAGGTCCTTGTGAATCCAAACACCCTCAAGGGGCCGCTGGAAGAGGGCTGGCAGAAAAGGGTGGAGACCTTCGCGGCCCAGATCCTAGTAGAGGGTTGAGGACGCCTCCGTTTCCATCTCTAGATAGGACGTGCTGGTCGCGTTCGCAGATGCGCCCATCGTATTATAACAGATATTGCCATTGCCGTGGCGAGTGAACAGTATGAAAGTCCTCGTCGCATACAAGTCGTCTACGGGCAAGACCAAAAAGGTCGCCGAGGCGATCTACGAAGGGATATCTGCCGAGAAGGAAATCAAGCCGATTGCAGATGTGAACGACATCGGAACCTATGATCTCGCGTTCCTCGGTTTCCCGACGCACGGGTATGGCCCTGACAAGAAGACCAGGAAGCTACTGGGGAGGCTCTGCACCAATGGCAGGAAGGTCGCACTGTTCGTGACCCATGCGGCCCCAGAAAGCGAACCAGAGGTCTCGGAGTGGATGGACAAGTTCAAGCAGGCGGCTGCAGGCGCGGTGGTGGTGGGCTTCTTCGATTGCCAGGGCGAGCTGGCCAAGGGCGTGAAGTTCATAATGAAGATCTCTCCCAACAAGGACATGAGATCTCAGGCCAAGAGAGACAACAGCAAAGGTCAACCTGATCAAGCGCGGCTTGAGAAGGCTCGGTCTTTCGCGATGGAGACCATGTCTCGAGTTGTCTAGGCATCGTTCTTGTTCACATCGATGCCTTCCTCTGGATTGATACGGACCTCTGAGTCTCCCAGCTAAGATGCCATTCAGCGGACCGCCTAGGAGATAAGTAGGAGGATTGTGCCTCGCCTCGGAAAAGACCGTGGGAAAAAAGAAAAGAGTCCAGTTCGGCGCAGTAATCTCTTGATTGAGGGATAGCCATACCTTTGAGTTCACACGGCGTGGACTCTGGACTCGATTTTCACGAGGAAAAGAAATGAAAAGGTTTTTATCTCGGTACCAAAACCCCCCTGATTGAGGATTAGCCAGATGTTCAAGTTCAAGTCCGGCTCAATACGTCACCTATGGTTTGAGCATGAATTCATCTGAAAGAACAGAACCGTGCGAGGGCCCGGATTATGATCTGGAATCTACCGGTGACTAGAACGGGAGAGCAAGGGTCCTCGATGAAGAAATGGGGGTATCATGCCTCGATTCTCTGCTGCAGATACTGTTCGGCTTCGATTTCCTTCTGTACGGTCCTTCTCCAATTGACTCTATTCTCGTGAATAATCCGTTCCGAATCAATCGCAGTTCCGTCATTGATTTAGCTCGAAAGGGCATACGCAAGATTAGTTCAAGCAATCGAGTTGGGTGATTGTACTGTTTGCGGTCTCATGGAGTGGGGGCAAGGACTGCTGCTTAGCATACTGGAAAGCAGTATCTGAAGGGTTTGATGTCCAATATCTCCTCAATACATATCGCGAAGACAGCGGAAGAGTCGCATTTCATGGTGTCAGAGCGGAATTGATTCGGAGACAGGCAAAGGCTATCGGAAAAGCTCTGGTCCAGAAGACAGTTGGTTACAACAACTATGAGGAGATATTCTTCGGAGCTCTCATGGAGCTGAGATCCAAAGGCGTTGAGGGAGTGATTTTCGGAGACATTGATGTGAGACAGAACCGCGAGTGGTGTGAGAGTGTGGCCCGCAGGGCAGGATTGGAATCAGTATTTCCTTTGTGGAACATGGATCAGAAGAAGATAATAGAGGAGTTCATCGGAG
>Ga0315268_10004614_pt1 | contig 14928 bp, 12 predicted proteins | sample C1_top_MG_FD_204535 | JGI IMG/M metagenome (GOLD analysis project Ga0315268, IMG submission 204535) | Sediment microbial communities from Yellowstone Lake, YNP, Wyoming, USA - C1_top | ecosystem: Environmental > Aquatic > Freshwater > Lake > Sediment | place: USA: Wyoming | collected 2017-08-01
AAGGATCGCAGGAATCCTCCTTGTTGGACTTGCGACATGCAGTTTGCTCCTGGCCCGTGCCGATCAACCTTCCGCTTCAGCAAGGACGATCTCGATCACGGCCAGGCGTTTTTCCTTCGAACCGGCCGAGGTGACGCTCAAGAAGGGCGAGACCGTGACCCTCGTCTTCCATGCCGCCGACGTGACCCACGGATTCATCCTTCCGGAGTGGAGACTCCGCACCGAGATCCATAAGAATCATCCCGTGAAGATCACCATCCAGCCGGACACGGCCGGCTCGTTCGAAGCACGGTGCAGTTATTTCTGCGGAGTCGGCCACGGCTCGATGCGACTCTTCTTTCACGTGGTGGAATAGCGATGCGATCCAACGTCCCAATCATCGTGGCCGCTCTGATCCTCTGCCTCATGGGGTGCAAAGTCTCCACTCCCGGAAGCGTCGAGCGCACGCTGATCACGGGCGCCAAGCACAATTTCACGGTGCATGGCGATGAAGCCAAGAACCCTCACACGGTCACGCCGCAGGAAGTGGTGGCAGGGCGGGAAGCGTTCTCGCACTATTGCGTCTCGTGCCACGGTCTGGACGGCCAGAATACGGGGGTGCCGTTCGCCGCCAAGATGTCTCCGCCGGTGCCGTCGCTGAAGTCCAGCGACGTCCAGTCTTACTCCGACGGGCAACTGAAATGGATCATCGACAACGGGGTTGCGCCTTCGGGGATGCCGGCCTCCAAGGGAATCTTGAGCGACGATGAGATCTGGTCCATCGTCGTCTATCTCCGGCATCTTCCCCCGGAGGGAAGTCTTGGGGAACCGTGTTTCTATACCGGAGAGTGCGTCACTCCGCCACCGTCACTGGAGAGCACTGGGATCTCGCAAGGGACGGCCGGAAAGGGTCGGCCAGCGGCCCAGGGCGGAAGCAGCATCGCGCGTTAACTCGCCGACCGGAGCCCGCAGCCAACGCTCGGTCTCGCCGATCCACAGCGCTTCTAATCCATTGCACAACTGCGGCGAGAGCCTGGCAAAGATAGTGGGTGAAGCCAGCGACACCTTGCCGCCGACGATCACCATCTCGATATCCTTATAGGTCAGGGAACAGAGCCGCTCCGCCGGCGGTCTGCCGTCGTCGCGCACAGCGATGAGATCGGCGGCCGCGCCGGGCCGCAACGCGCCCTCTCCGCGGGCCAGCCGCAGCATCGCTGCGGGATTCTCCGTCACCAGCGCATACACGTCCGAGGCTTGTGTTCCCAGGGCGTGTGCGATCGCGATCTCATCGAGCAAGTCGCCGCGTCCGGTCAGAGGAGAATCGCTTCCCAGGGCGGCGAAACCCATGCCGGGCCAGGCCCGGGGATCGATGGTCTTGCCAAACAGGAACAAGTTGGAACTGGGGCACCAAACCATGCCGACACCGCGCCGCCGCAGCAGATCGAAATCCTGGGAGCGCAGCGCAAGCCCATGGATGATGACGGTGCCGGCACGGAGCGCGCCCAACGAGTCAAGCCACTGCAGCTCCGCGCGGCTGCGGTCGTCAACCCCTTCGGCGACATGCACGATCAACAACTCGTCCTCGGCGCGGTTCTCCAACTTCTTCTCAAGATCAGGATCGAAAGTCATCGAGTGCACCCACACGCACTTGGGAACCACGTGTACCGGGAAGTCCTGATCCTGGAGGCACTCCGAGGGAGGATTGTGATGGCAGACCGTGGTCACGCCGCAAAGCAGGTTGCGGAGCGCTCCCCACCATAGCCGGGTGTCTTTCGGGACCTGCAGCTGTTCCCGGATCGGAGAAGATTCAGGATGATAGATGTCGTTGGCCCACTCCACGGCATTCTCATAGTCGCCCCGGCCCAGTCGCGGGAATAGCGCAAAATCCAGATGATCGTGGGCATTGATCAAGCCGGGGAGCAGGAGATATCCACTCAGATCGATCTCTGCCGCCGTCGCATCGAGAAGCGACCGGCTTGCGATCGAGGCGATCGCGGAATCTTCGGTGCACAGATCGGCAGCCACCGACTGCTGGGCGTCAAGCGCGATGCGCGCGCCCGTCAGCCACAGCGCGTGCGTCCCGGCGGGTCGGGCGGCTTCCTCATGGCTTCGCTCAAGCTGAAGGAGGACGATCGCCGGATGGCTCGATGCGGCCTCGAAGAGGTCCTCGCGATGGTGATGCTCGAAGATCCATCGTTCTTGTTCCGCCATGGCGGGTTCCAGCACCGCGCGCACCTTCAGCCCACTTGCCTGGAAGATCTTGAGGACCTCCCGCAGCGGGCGGAATAACGATTCGATCTCGACGTGGTCCTCTCCGGCCCGGAAGGCCCGCTTCCAATTCAGTTCGCGGGCGGTGCCGGGGTGCAGATCGGTGATGAAGATTTGACCTCCCGGGCGCGTGATCCGCTTCAACTCCGAGGCGAATCCGGCAAGGTCGGCGATGTGCGAGAGCACGAATGAGTTCAGCACCAGGTCCGCAGAGTTCGCGGGAAGGCCGCTTTCGAGACAATCGTGACGCAGCAAGCGAACCCCGTCGAGCTGTCGCCGGGCAGCTTCAGCAAGCATCTCCGGCGAGCCGTCGACGCCGGTCACCGAGGCCGCGCCCTGGCCGTGGAGCCGCTGCAGCCAGCGCCCCGTGCCGCAGCCGAGATCGACCAGGTCTCTGCCTGCTAACTTCGGCAGCAACGGCTGGAGCAGCCGCTCTTCCAGGGCGAACATCGGGTTCGGTTCGGAGGTATAGGTCCTGGCCCAGCGCGCATAACCGTCCCGCACGCCGAGTCGCAACCTCGCGGAGGAAGTCACAGACTCTCGGCTTTCGGTTTGCGAAGTGAAATGAGATTCTGCGCCCACTTTAATTCGAAAGGATTCGCATACAGCCGTGTCCGGTAGCGCCAGGCGCTCAGGGATTGCAGCAGCATGCGGCTCCAGTGCGGAGCGCGGATGTCCTGGACGGTCGGCCAGCGCGACGAGATCACGGTCTCAAAATCATCGATCAGCCGCTTGTTGCTCTCGGTCATCCACGGAGTGGAAGGATCCTTGTGGACCGTGAAATCCATCCACTTGGAGCTCGCCCACTCCTCGGGAGTGGACGGGAATTCGAAATGCCCGTCCAGCTTCCCGTACATGGAATCTCTTTGCGGCACCGGCGTGTAGTGATAAAGGGTGATCTCGGAGTCGGGATTCAAAGATTTGATCTTGCGAATGAATTCAAGGGTCGCGCGGGTATCGCGCTCCGGGTCGCTCGGATTGCCGATCACGAACGAGAACTCGGGAATGATGCCGAAGCGCCGGGAACGCGACGCAAATTCGAGGGTCTGCGAGGTCGTGATGCCCTTGTTCATCTCCTCCAGCACCCAGTCGGAGCCTGATTCGGCGCCCGTAAAGATCATCGCGCATCCCGCCCGGCGAAGCTTTTCCAGGGTCGCGTCGGAATATTTCGTCAGGATATCCACGCGGCCTTCGCACCACCACCGCAGCTTCAAAGGCGTCAGGCGCTCGGCAAGCTCCACCGCCTGCGACTCCTTGAGGAAGAAGTTCATGTCGTAGAACTGGACGGAGTCGATGGCGTACTCCTGTACTTGATGCGCCAGGATGGCGGCTGTCCGTTCCGGCGCTTCCATCAGTTCGCGATTGCCATAGGCGGCATGGATGCCGCAGAAATTGCACTGGAACGGGCAGCCAATACTGGCGTGATGCACCGTCGTGCGCCGTCCAAAATAAGACGGCCGAAGGTAGCTCTCCACCGGCAGGCGGTGGTAAGGCATCCAGGGAAATGCATCCGGCGCTTTCATGGGCCGTTCCGGATTGTGATGCTGCAACAGGCCCGCTTCCTTGTAGGAAAGCCCCAGGATCGATTCCAGCGGGCGATTGCCACGGATGGCGTCGAGCAATTCCAGCAGCGTGTCCTCGCCTTGTCCGCGCACCGCAAAATCCACATAACGCGCGTTGAGCGCGGTCGAGGGATAGATGGAAGGGAAGTAGCCTCCCCAGCAGATCCGCACCTTTGGATATTTCTCGCGGATCGTCTTGCACACCGGGATCGCCGATGCCATCTGTGGCCCCGGCATCACGGTCACCGCCAGGAGTTCGATCTCGTGCTGCAAGATCATCTCCGCGATCGTCGCTGCGGGGTCGTCGTCCACGTTGCCATCGACGATGAGATATTGCTCGCGGCCTTCGAGCACGGCGGCGAGCGCCAGGACGGAGAGTGGAAGACGCCGATTGCGTGGCTTGGTGACGCGCGGATTGAAAAGAATGATCATTGAGGCAGCCTCGCTGCATAGATCCGGAACTGCGAAGGTTCTCTGCGACCCCGCAGCCTTGCCATCCACGGGCGAAGCGCCCAGCGCAATCCATAGGAAGGATGGTAGATCTCCCAGCGGATCCCGAACTCGCGCTCGAGCTTCGCAAGCCGCTCGTCAGTCAGGAACTCCAGCGAGGCGATGCTGTCCGAGGCAAATCCAAAGCGATCAAGAAACAGCTGCTGTCGTTCGCAAACCATCGCCCGCCCGCTGGCTTCCCGCGAGTACCAGGGCGTATCCGCGATCACCACCATGCCGCCTCGGCGAAGGCAACGGAGGGCCTCACCGAGAGTTGCCGTGTAATCCTCCGCGTAGTGGAACGAGGCATTGAAAACGGCAAAGTCGAATCCGGCGGCGGCGAAGGGCAGCTTGTCCAGTTCCGCGCGGTACAAAGGAAACGGCTCTGCCAGGTGACCCTGGTAGATGGTGGCCGCACCCAGCGCGTCGAAGTCGTTGGTCAGAAGATCGACTGCCGCCGGGCGGTGACCGGCCAGCGCCATGCGATAGCTGAACCAACCATTTCCGGCGCCGAGGTCGAGGATCTTCAGTCCCGAGCCCGGTCTCTGCAAGCTCGGCAGGAGCTGATCGCGGAGGCACAGGAAGGTGCGGGCCCGGATCGCCCACTGCCCCGGGTTCGATCCGCTGGCGTCATGGAAGGGAAGCCCCAGATAGTATTCCGCCGACGAGCTGCCGCGCCCTTCCGCCTGCCTCACGTACTCATATTCGCGAATGAATTGCCGATAACGCAGTAGCCGCTCGCGCGGAATCGCCTGCCAGATGCCGTTCTCGCTTCGCAGCTCGAACGAGCATTCCTGGCATCGGAACGATGCATCCGGTGGTTTCGAGGGCGCCAGCGGGGTGCGGCAGTCGGGGCATGCCAGTTCGAAATCATGAGCAAGTCGGTTCTCATGACCGCGCTTGACCGTGGATGGGGCAGGAATCGAGCTCACGCGCTGGTCCTCTCCAAGCACAACAACACATGGTCTCCGAGGCGAGAGACCAACGGAAATCCGGAGATCGACCGGTCGATGTCCTCGGCCATCGCCAAGAGCCGTGGATGTGCGGCCGCAATGGGATTGAGGTAGGAAGGAGGTACGGCGAGACCGATCGCCCGCACCGAACGCAGGCGGAACCACGGCGCAAACGCGCGTCGAATCTTCGCCACCGAAGGGTAAAAGACTTTCAGCGTCGAAGCGCCGACCGTGGCTTCACATCCCGTCCGTGTCAGACGCCGAAACGCCCGCCGCAAGTCACCATGGGCGGCGTACCAGCCGACCTCCCATAAACAAACGCGAGTGGAGAAACAGAGCAGCACCGGCGCGCCCGCGCGAGTCCGGGCGCCGAGGGCGCGCGCGACGATCCCAAGATCCTCGACGCAGTTCAATCCCGAGAAATTCGAGAACACCCCATCGAACGGCTGGGCGCCGGGCAATTCCGCCAGTCGTTCGCTGGCCAGGACCTCGAAAGAGACGCGATCCCGAAACGACTGCGACTTTCGCCGCGCGATCACGATCATCTGCGGCGACGCATCCAGGCCCACCACCCTCATCCCCCGTGACGCCAGGAAGCAGGCATCTTCGCCGGTGCCGCAGTTGAGCTCGAGGATGCTGTCGCCCGCGCGAAAAACCTCTTTTACTTGTTTCCAAACCGCTTTCCGCTGCGCTATCCCGACCGGAGTGAATGAAAAGACGCGGTCATAGTCCTCCGCGATCTGGTCGAACGCGATCGTGCCACGATTCGTCGCGGTTGAGCTCATGCCTCCACCTCGTCGAAGGATGCGTGCAGCCCCTGCCGTGCGACTTGGATCTGTTGTTCGAGATTCTCTGCCGCGGCTCTGGCGATTCCCTGGCGCCGCGCCCGGGCAAGCTCCACTTCCGACTTCAGCAGGCGGTCGGCGTGCTGATAGTAGGCCTTGGAATGCCGACCCTGTATCTGGATCTCCCGATCCGATCCTGTCGCCCAGGGCTTCAGCTGCACGAGCCGGTCGGCCACCGCTTTGTGGTAGGGCGTGCCTTGGATGGGATAGGCCACGGTGGTGAAGAAGATGTCGGGGTCGGAGGCCTTGACGTGTTCCACCGTCAGCTCGATGTCGTCCAGGGATTCGCCTTCGTAACCCCACATCAGGAACATTCCTGTCTGGATGCCGCGCTCGCGCAGCAGCTTCATCGCGTTCTGCACCTGGGCTACGGTCACGCCGCGTTGCATCGCGTCGAGGATCCTCTGCGAGCCGCTCTCCGAGCCGATCCACAGGCGGAAGCATCCCAACTCAGCCAGGGTGTCGGCGACTTCCTCGTTGATGCGGTCGGCCCGCGAGATGCATTCAAACGGAATGTGAAGACTGCGGGCGCGCATCTCGGACGCATATTGCTTCAACCATCCGTGATGGATGGTGAAGACATCATCGGCGACCCAGACCATCTCCGGGGAGTACCGATTGACGATCCACTCCACCTCGTCCACCACCTTGCTTGCCGAGCGCCGGCGGTGGCTGTGGCCAAAGACCTGGTGGCTGCACCACTGGCACTTGTAGGGGCATCCCCGGGCCGTGATGAAGGAGACGGAACCCTGGCCGTGGGCCTTGCGCCAGGTGGCGAGATATTGCCCGATATCCACGCTTTCGCGCGCGGGCCAAGGCTGTCCATCGAGGTCCTCGATCTGCCCTCGAGGGGCGGTCGTCTGCACGGTTCGCGTTTCGTCCAGGTAAGCGATGCCCGCGATGGAGTCCAGTGCGGCGTGTGCCTGCAAGGCCGGTAACAGCTCTTCCAGCGTGCGTTCGCCTTCTCCGACCACCACCACGTCGGCGCCACTGGCCAGGTATTCCTGCGCGTACGCTCCTGGCTCCGGACCTCCGACGATCACCTTCCACCCGCAAGCTTTGGCTTCGCGGATGATCTCCACGACATTGGGACGTGTCATCAGGTTCGCGTAGATCCCCAGCACCGAAGGGGACGAGGTCTTCAAGCTCGAATAAAGGTCCGCCCGGGATGCGAAGGTGGTGTCGAAGACGTCGACCGCGAATCCCTTGGCGCGCAGGTGGGAGCACAGGTACAGCATCCCCATCGGCACGTAGGGCTTCATGATCTGAAGCTCCTTGGGATCTTCGTGGAGAAAATATCCATGCGTTAAGAGGAGATCGGGCTTCATGCCTCGCCTCCCCGCACGGTGAGAGTGTTCAGCGGCAGGAAGCCGCTGCCGTGGATTTGCGGCCCTGGCTCCACCCCGGCTTCCGGCAAAACCGTCGCGTCCTTGTTGCGCGCCGCCGGTTCCGAACGTTCAATCGCCTTCCACATCATGCGGATCTCCCGACCGGTTGTTCCTGAGCCGCTGCCCCAGCTTTCAACCTCGGCGTGGAGCGCATTCCGGATCGAGCGGTAGAAGTCGTCGCTATATGCGCCTCGGAACATCACCGTCAGGTCCGCGCTGTCGTCCCAATTCCGCTTGGCACCCAACTGCTGCTGCACCTTTTCGTAGAAGCGTGTATTGGGAAGCGGATACGAGACCGAGACGCCTATGTCATTCGGACGCGTCTCGCGCACCAGGGCGACCGTCTTCTGAATGTCGCTCCAGGTTTCGCCAGGGTAGCCGAACTGCAGGAAATATCCTGCGCGGATGCCCTGCGATCCGAGCAGGCGCCGAGCCCGCCGGATCTCCTCCACGAGCAAGCCCTTTTCCATCGCGTCCAGTACTTTTTGCGACCCGGATTCAGCGCCCATCCACACTTCGGCGCATCCCGCGCGCCGCAGGTTGCGGACGTTCTCGGCCGTAAGCAGGTCGGCACGCGCCTGTATCTTGAAGGGCAATGCTGCCTTGCGCGCCTCGACCTCGTCGGCGAACTGCGCCAGCCAGCGGTGATCCAATCCGAAGATGTCGTCCGCGAACCAAAGCTGGTCGGGCGAGTAGGCCGTCTTCAGGTGAAGCATTTCCTCGGCCACCGCTTGCGGCGAACGAACCCGGTAGCGGTCGCCGAAGATCGGCTTGGCGCACCAGTTGCAGCGGAACGGACAACCCCGGCTCGAGATCAGGTTGAGCGTGAAGTGGCCGTGACGGCGCATCCACGCCGTTCGATAAGCTTCGATGTCTACCAGGGAGCGGTCTGCCTCGGGCAGTCCGTTGCGCTGGTCGTGAGGCGCGGCGATCACTCGTCCCTGCACGGCGCGGCCCGCCAGCGACGCTTCGACGGTGTCGAGCAGCGCCCATTCGCCTTCGCCGAAGAGCACCACGTCCACGTTGTTCCGCAAGTAGAGGTCAGGCTGATCGGTCGCGTCCGACCCATGCGCGATCACCAGGGCCCCCGCTCGATGCGCAGCTTCCGCCATGCGGAAGGCCACTTCGCGCATCCGGGTGAGACACATCTTCGACAGGAAATTGAAGCTGTCTTCGAAGATGGCGACAACCTTGGGGCGGTGCGCTCGTAACGCTGCCTCAAAGGTCCCGGGGTCGCGCAGCATGGTGTCGAACACGGTCACGCTGATCCCACGGGATTTCAAGAGCGAGGCGGCGTACAAGGTCGCCAAGGGAGGGAAGGGCTGCATCCGTTCCCACTGCTTGCGGTCGTAGGCGAGGTGGTACGAATGGGTCAGCAGCACATCGACCGTGCCGTCTTCCTCTGACGACTCCATTCGCGGTGAAGCTCGCTCACCGATGAATCTGCCATCGCCCGCCATTGACTGCAGCCCTCCGGGGTTCGTCCTTGGTTTTCTTAGGAGCGAAGCGAGCGTAAAACCGGCGGAATCCTCCTTTGTCACTGACCTGTCAACACTTTGTCACTTGTTCGCAAGCCCAGTATTTTCGCGGCATTTTGCGCTAAAGTGAACTCCGTATGAGAGCGCTCCAGGGATGCACCGTCGACTTCGATTCGCAGCTGGAAGTGTGCCGTTGCTTCGACGCCGCGGGCGCTTGCATCCGCCTGGAAACCAATTCCTCCGACATCGTGGAACACTTCTCGCGACAATTCTCCGCCAGCGACCTGCGGCCGGGATTCACCTTTCAAGTCCGCGTGCATAACCATCCGAACGATCTGCAATTGGGCGCACCGCGATTCTTCGGGATCGATCAATACGCGGGAGCCTTGTTCGGCGACACGGACTTCCTGAGTTTCGACTTGCTGCAGAATTCCGGACTCGGCTTCTTTTCCTTCGTCACCGCCTCCGATGATCAGCTGTGGAGGCGGACGATACTGCCAACGGCGCTTGGCCTGATCGGACCGCAACTCGGGGTCATCCCGATCCATTGTGCGGCGTTGCAGGTTGGCGGTCGAGGCGTGCTGATCAGCGGCCTTTCCGGAGCCGGCAAGTCCACGCTGGCTGCCGCACTGGCCGAAGCCGGCATGGGCCTGGTCTCCGACGATTGGGCGTTCGCCTCCGACGACGACGGCCTGCGCATCGCGGGAATGGCCGCGCCCCTCAAGCTGATGCCGGACGCGGCTCGATTCTTCCCACGCCTCGCGAATTATTCGCCGAGGACCACGCTCAATGGGGAGATCGCGTATGAAGTCGAGGCCGCGGAACTGTTCGGTGGGCAACCCGTGCGCGAATGTAAGCCCCAGGTCCTGCTTCTTCTCGAGCGCGGCGGGCGGGAATGCCACTTCTCAAAAGTCGGCAGCGAAGAGGCCCTGGCCCAGCTCTACGCAAGCCTGGAGCCGGCGCCGAAAGCCCTGAAAGAGTCGGAGCGTAATCGTGAGCGCGTGCTTCGGGCGATCTCGCGGCTCTCTTGGTGGAGGTTCGTATGCGGTGGGACTCCACAAGAAGCGGCCCAGGCTGTCATCGAATTCCTCTCGCGCGAGGTCGCAGCGTGATCGACCTGGATCCACGGTTTGCCGATTCCGACATGCTGGGACGGTTTACCCCGTTGGACGTGACCAGCGTGGTGCGAGTCGGGGATCGGAAGCTTCAGGTCACGACCAACAGTCCCAGTCTTATCGAACACCTGGCTTCTACGATGCTGGCCGCTGACCTCGGGCAGATGCCCTCGACGTGGAAGATCGTTTTGCAAACGCCCATGGGATCCTTTGTGCTGGACCCGGTCATTCTCAAGAAGGGAAGCGTCTTTCACGTTGCCTTTGGCACGACGGGATGGATGGTCGTCGACCGGGGTCGCGAGGAACTCATCGCATTCTTGCTGGCCACTCCGGAAGAGGCGTCGCAGGCTCTCGCGACCGTGGGGGAGATCCTGGAAGGATCGCCCTTGGGGAAGGGAAGCAATGCTGAGTCTTAAGATCCGCAAAGCCGCATTTCAGTGTTTTGCTCCCGTGATCGACGCTGGTACGTTGTCACGGCTGCGACGTTGCTCAAAGTTCCAGCGACGAGATCTGTTGCGCTGGTTAGACGACGCCGGCCTCTCGGTCTACCTTCTCGATCGCCTTGAGAGACAGGGGCACGCCGAAGATATTGGTCCCTGGCTGCGAGACGAATTGATTCTTCGGAAAGAAGCGAACCGTCTGCGCGTCCTCGGATTGTTGGCGGAGTTCAACGAAATGATCCGGAAAGTGGAAAGCTACAATGTCCGATACGCTGTCTCCAAGGGCTTCGGTCTCGCCCCCGATTTCTGCTCCCATCCATACCTCCGCCATCACAGCGACGTAGACTTACTCGTCTTTCGAGACGATTGTGAAAGCGCCTGTTCGGCGATCACCTCCTTGGGGTTTCAGCGGTCTCCCTTCAGTTCGGCGGACGAAATCATCTTTGACGGCAAAGGGCCATCGGCCGGCAACGGTGCCCTGCGTTCCTACAAACTACGATGCCATTCCAAGATCGAGATCCATGTCGAGCGTGAAGTTCCGCTCGCCGTTCGCAAGCGGGTTGAGGGGTTGGAGTTTCCGGTGCAGCCACTTTCGCTTCAATTTTCCGGGCACGTGCTGCATGCCTTTCGGCATCTGCGCGAGGGCTGGATCCGACCTTCGTGGCTGGTCGAGATCGGATACTTCATCGAGCTGCATCGCGGGGACGCACATCTCTGGGAGGATGCTTACGCTGCCTGGCATCCAGAAGAAGTGCAAGCGGCCTGGCTGATCCTCCGGATGGTCGAGGCGCGAGTGGGGATTGCGATGCCGCAAGCCTTCCGAGAGAAGAACGTGGAACTCGCGCCGGGAGTCGAGGCTTGGATCCACGCCTGCAGCGCAGCCTTCCTTCTGGCGGGTTGCAACGGATCGCGACTGAACCTCTTGCTGGCGGATGCAATGGGCCCTTCAGTCTCCCGCGTGAACGGCCTAAAGGTTTTTCCGATCCACAAGGTGGCTCATCCCTCCCTGGTGGGAAAGGTCCAATTGCAGGGTTTTGTGAGATCGATCCCCTTTCTCTTTACAAGAACCATTCAGCACGCGGTCAATGCGGTGGGCTTCTACTATCACCGGGCCTCTTGGCGCGCAGAACTGGCGAGATTATCGATGGATTCAGGGAATCGGCCGCAGCGCTCGGTGATTTAACGTAAGTTTTGATGTGTTTTGTCCAACAATGCGCGGCATAATATGCGCGACAGCGGGAGCGAACAGGGATGGAAGAGATTCTGGTAGTGGAAGACAGTCGAGCGATGCAAAAGGCGCTACGCAGGATATTCGAAGCGGACACGCTCAAGGTGCACGTCGCCGGCGATGGCATCGAGGCTCTTGCACGTTTTCGCGAACACACCCCCACCGCCGTCATCCTCGATCTCAAGCTTCCCGGCCGCTCCGGCAAGGAGTTGTGCCGCGAATTCAAGTCGCTGGCTCCCCACGTCCCGATCGTCGTGGTCTCCGCCAACTCGGAAGTCGAGGACAAGGTGCTGCTGCTGGAACTTGGGGCCGACGATTACGTCACCAAGCCTTTCAGTCCGAAGGAGCTTCTCGCCCGGGTCCGTCGCGCGATCCGACGCGGCGCCGAGGGCGACAGCGGCCAGCACCCGAAGCTCCACGAGGTTACCGCCGCGGCGCAGGAGCAGGAAGTCGTTCGCTTTGACGATGTCATCGTGAACTTCACCACCATGGAGGCGCACAAAGGTTCGCGGACTCTGACCATGACCGCGCAGGAGTTCAAGGTCGTTCGCTTCTTCGCAAAGTTTCCTGGACGCGTGATCTCGCGGGAAGAACTCCTCAACGAGGTGTGGGGATACCAGAACTACCCGTCGACGAGGACGGTCGATAACCACATCCTGCGTCTTCGCCAGAAACTCGAAGGCGATCCCGCGAATCCTACCCATTTCCTGACCGTGCACGGGGCCGGTTACAAGTTTCTATTGAACGAACGAACCGCCGGTGCCCATAGCTGAGGCAAATGTTAAAGCTGAGGCTTCGAACCCAATTCCTGGTCGCCACCCTGCTCGTCATCGCGACGCTCACCGGCGCCAGTCTGCTCATCATCCGGTACACGGTCCGCTCCGAGGTCGCGTCCCAGGTCAGCCGCGGAGTGGTCGCATCGGTGCGGGCCTTTGAGAGTGTCCAGCAGCAGCGCGAGCTTCAACTATCGAGGACGGCGGCGATGCTCGCGGAGCAGCCGATCCTCAAGGCGCTGATGACCACCGAACACGCGCCAACCATCCAGGATGCTTCCGGAGAGCTTTGGAAATTATCGGGCTCCGACCTGATGGTGCTCACTTCTCCTTCCGGACGCCTCCTCGCCTACCATGTCAGCTCCGCACCCGCGCCGGAATCGGCGGTTTCGGAATTCGTCGAGCGCAGCATCCGCGAGGGACACGAATCCGCCTGGTGGTTCAGCAACGGCAGCCTCTTCTGGACTTTCCTGCGCCCGGTCACCGCCGGGGACGCCGGGGACACTCACCTGCTCGGATACGTGATCCTCGGTTACCAGATCGACTCCCACGTCGCGGAAGAACTGGCCCGGGTGTCGGGCAGCCAGATCGTCCTCGCCACCGAACACGAGGTGATCGCTTCCACACTTCCCAAGCAGACCGACGCGGAACTGTCGATGATCGTTGCCATGCAGCGCGAACGTCTCACCCTTGGAACGCAAGACATCGCGGTTGCCGGGAAGGCCTATGCGGCCGGGTCGGTCCTCGTGCAAAAAGATCCAACGACCTCGATCTATTGCTATGTCCTGATGCCCTTGTCGCAGGCCGAGGGATTCCTGCGGCGCCTCAACGAGACCATCTTTGTGCTGGGCTTCGCCGCGGTGTGCGCCGCCGCCGCCCTCATCACCTGGATCTCGAGGGCGATCACGCGCCCGCTCGATAACCTGGTGGCGGGAGTCCGCGCGCTTTCAACCGGCGATTATTCTTACCGCATCAGTCCCACCGGAAGTGCGGAAGTAGCGGAACTTGGGACGGCCTTCTCGGGGATGCGGATCCGCCTGCAGGAATCGCAGCGCCTACGGCTCGAGGCCGAACAACACGCCGTCGTCGCCCGGACGGCGAGCGCCATCTCTCACGACCTTCGCCACTACCTGGCCGCCGTCCTCGCCAATGCGGAATTCCTCTACGACTCCCGGGGCAGCGATGCCGAGCGTCGCGAAATCTATGATGAGATCCGCACCGCCTCCGACCAGATGGTCGATCTGATCGATTCCTTGCGGGAACTTTCCAACGAACAGGCTGCGATGACGATGCGTCCGGCGAGCATCGACGAAACCATGGAGCGCGCGATCACCGCCGTCAAGGCGCGCCCCGAGTTCAAGAACTGTGAAGTCACGGTGGTCAAGAACGGGGACATGAAAGGCTCCTTCGACGATCGCAAGATGGAGCGCGTGTTCTTTAATCTCGTCTTGAATGCTTGCGAAGCCGGGCCCGTACCGGAAGGCGCCGTCACCGTCGTCATCGACTCGGACGATTCGAGTTTTGACATCAAGGTCGGCGATCACGGCTCGGGCATCCCTCCCAGCATCCGGGAAAACGTTTTCGATCCCTTCGTCAGCGTCGGCAAGCCGAATGGCAGCGGCCTCGGCCTGGCGATCGTGCAGAAGATCGTGCGCGATCACCGCGGAAGTGTGTGCGTCGCCAAGACCTCCGAAAAGGGAACCACCATTCGAATCTCCTTACCCCGCGAAATGATGTTGGAAACAGCCACTGAATCGGTTTGAACCCCGATTCCCACAACCGCAGAGTGGGTTGACGCGAGTCGAGGTTTGCACCGAGCCTGGGGTTCGTGCCGGGGCAAGCCCGTCCAGTGACGTCACGGAAACCGGCATTGTGGGTGTGGTAGACTCCGGCAACGCTCTTCGTCCTAACTCACTCTAGACGTTCCCGGAGGCTGCTTGATGCCACCGCGGTGCGAAGTTGCGGTTAGGTTGATTCGCACAGTGCGCCAGCTTTCGATCCTGGCGATGGTACTGATTTCGGGCGGTGCAGGGGTAGCGCAGATCTCGCCCGGGCCGCTTTCGCGCTCCCATTCTTCCCTGGAAGGCACGACCAACTGTACCCAGTGCCACAAGCCGGGAAGCACGGCCACCTTTCGCTGCCTGGATTGCCATTCGGAGATAGCGTCGCGACTGGCCCGCGGCCGCGGCTTCCACACCCGCGTCGTGCAGAAAGACTCAGCGAGCCAGGCGTGTGCGAGTTGTCACTCGGAGCACAATGGCGCCGACTTCGCGCTGGTGAAGTGGACGCCTTCGCAACCGCAGTTCGATCATGCGAAGACCGGCTGGATCCTCGATGGCAAACACGCCAACCTGCAATGCGCCAAATGCCATACAGCCGCGCGTGTCGATCCGGTCGAGAAGACGACGAT
>Ga0315268_10004615_pt1 | contig 14928 bp, 14 predicted proteins | sample C1_top_MG_FD_204535 | JGI IMG/M metagenome (GOLD analysis project Ga0315268, IMG submission 204535) | Sediment microbial communities from Yellowstone Lake, YNP, Wyoming, USA - C1_top | ecosystem: Environmental > Aquatic > Freshwater > Lake > Sediment | place: USA: Wyoming | collected 2017-08-01
ATCGCAGACGAACACGCACGGCTCGCCGCGCGGTTCAATCACGCCGCCGTCGCGCAGAAGTAAGCAGCAAGGGTTTGCGGCCTGTGTAGTCCATCTTGCCGGGTCGTCCGGAGCACAAACGACCCGGCTTTCTCTTCAGGCCCTGACGCTCTGCCACCCCGGTCAAGCTGTTCCACTTGACCCCGCCGAAACCCATTTCCCGGGTAACAAGAAGAGACAAGCGTCCCTTTTTGAAGCGGCAAAACTCATACCTCAACTCCCCTTGCGGTTGTATCCCCGGGGCCGGCGGGCGTTATTCGGTTCTCTACAAGGGGGTTATGGTAAGGAGGGTAGTACCAGGGAACTATTCCCGAATGGCGTTTGATGTGCTGTAGTGTAATGGGTGCGTTTGCCCGGTCGTCGCAGCAGAACTACGAAAGACAAGGATTTGCGCCGTGGCAGGTAACCGAAAAGAGCCCCGAGCCCCGAAGAAGATCCAGGTGCGCGTCTGGGGTATGGACGCTAGTGACAGGTCTTTCCAGCAGACTGTCACCACGGTAAACCTCAGCCGAAGGGGCGCACGGCTGGAAGGCCTAGAGTGCCTGAAGGGTCCGGGCGAGATCATCGGGATCCAATGCGGCAAAGAAAAGGCGCGATTCAAAGTCGTCTGGATGGGCCGGCGCGACTCGGCCCTCCGCGGCCAAATCGGGGTGGAATCTCTCGAGCCGGAGAAAATCATTTGGGGCGTTGACCTACCGTTGCCCCGCCCCGACCATTACCAAGCGCCGCAAATTCTTTCTGCCGAGGACCCGTTCGCTCCCGCGCCGCAAACTTCTCAGACGGCCACCGAGGAGCGCCGCAAGTCGGAGCGCTACCCGTGCGGTGGGCAGGCAGAGGTTTGGCGCGTGGGCGAAAAAGCTTCCTTTGTCGGCTTGATTGCGGACATCAGCGAAGGCGGTTGCTACATCCAAGTGATGTCGCCGCTGGAGGAAGGCGCTCGGATCGAAGTGGCCATCTCCACGGATGGGACCACGTTCCGTGCTCTGGGTGAAGTGCGCACTTCCCACCCCACAATGGGGATGGGCGTCGCTTTCATTCGCATGTCGGATTCGGACCGGCGCGCGCTTCGCAAACTTGTTCGTCACCTAGCAGGGTTGCCGGACCTGCCCGAAGCCGCACAGCCCGCCACCCCCGAACCGCCGGTCTCCCCCGGTGAACCCGAGCCCTGGGCTGCCCATCAACCTACACCAGCGCGCAGCTTGGAACCGTTCGAGGCCCTGGCCGCTCTCGAGACCCTGCTTGAACTCCTCAGCCGCAAAGGTCTGGTCTCCCGCGAAGAATTCTGGGCTGCCCTTGAAAAGGCCAGCCAGGCTTCCCGCCACTAGAACTTATCTCATAAATGCAGAGAATGCGTTGAACGGGAGGCGACTTGACCCTCAGGGGCTAAAGCCCCTGTGTTTATGCGGCCCTTACGGCACGGCTAAAGCCGTGCCCTCCCGATTGCCGCAAAGCTCAGTATTTATGAGACAGCTTCTAGAGAATCCCGCGGATCTGCGCGTCAATCGTCAGATGGGTCTGCGGAAAACCGTTGATGCTGTAGGCTTGCCCTTTGCCGTGGGTGAAATGGAGGAACCTACTGATGTTGTAGTCCTCGTCGAAAACGCTAAAGACGCGTTCGGTTTCTTCGGGGCTCAGCCCGAACGCGGCCAGCGCCACCGGCCGCCCGAACTCGCCCGCCAGCGTGAGATACTGTTCCATCACCTGTCGAAGTTCCATCGTCAAATCCAGAGGTACGTCCCGCTCTTGCCGTAGGGCACATTCACGTAAAACAGGTTGGCCTCGGCAATCCCCCGGAACGCACGGCAGAGTGATTCCGCGCCATGTGTCGCGCAGAGCTGGCGACCGGTAGCCGTGCGGATCTGCTCGGATTCATCAAGGTTCGGCACTTCGCTGTGGGCGACCCAGAGCCACCGAGCCGGGCGAGAACATTCTGCGCACGAGCCCCAATTCTCGGCCAGTCGGCATTGGAGCGCCGCTGCAACCTCGGGTCGCAGGCCCGCAGGTTCGAACTCGCTTGCGCCGACGAAAAAATACTGCGAGAAGACCTCCGGGCTCGGCTCGAACGCGACCACGCGGCCAGGATAAGCAACCAACTCCGGCTTGAGCAGGCTCAGCAGGCAGTCGCGACAGATCGAAATCTCGGGCCGCGGTGGCTCGCGCCGTGCCGAGGCTTCCCCGCGCAGATAGAGGGTGTCCGGCGCATAGGTGGCCATCCAACCGTGTTCGGTTTCCAGGTGCCGGCATTCCGGCGGGACGCGCGTGAGCTGCGCCCACCAGTTGAGAGTGCGGCGGCGGAAGTCAATTCCCGGATAGGCGGTTTCGAGTGCTGGATTAGCCACGGCGTTGCGCGCCTATGTTAACAGAACTTCCGCCCGACATTTTCTCCGCCGAGCAATCAAGTGTCGCGCAATCCGGCGTGCTGCGGTAAGCTGTTGCGGTTCGAAATATCTTTCCTCGATTGGAGGGAGAATTCATGGCACTGACTGTGGGACAACCTGCCCCGGATTTCACTCTGAAGGCGCACGACGATTCCGAAGTGAAGCTCAGCGATTTTCGCGGCAAGAAAAACGTCGTCCTGATGTTCTACCCGCTCGACTGGAGCCCGGTGTGCACGAAGGAACACGCCTGCTTCGTGAACGAGATGAAGCAGTTTGAGACGCTCGAGGCGCAGGTGCTCGGCGTCAGCGTCGATAGCGTCTGGTCGCACAAGGCCTATGCCGAAAAGCTCGGCATCCGCTATCCGCTGCTCGCCGACTTCCATCCGCGCGGGGAGGTGGCTGCGAAGTACGGCGTCTATCTCGGCGACAAAGGCATCACCGGCCGCGCTATCGCCATCGTCGACAAACAGGGCAAGCTGGCCTGGTTCCGCAACTACGAAATTCTGCAGGTGCCCGACGTCAACGAGGTCCGCCAGGCCCTCTCGCAGGTCAAATAGCGGCAAGGCCCTCAGGGGCTAAAGCCCCTCCGTTCTGCCGGCTCTTTCGGCACGGCTGAAGCCGTGCCCTCCCGGCTGCCGAATCGGCCGGTTTTTACGAGGCAGCTTTTAGTGTTTGCGCGGGGGTGTCTTGGCAGGAGTTTTCGGGTCGGGCTTTCTCGCAAATTCGCGAATGTAGTGCACCAACTGCCAACGTTCTTCGTCCGTGAGTTTTTTCTTGAAACTCGGCATTGGCTTGCGGCCTTCGGTCATCTTGTAGAACAACTCGCCGTCGGTCATCATGCCCATCATCTTGGCGTCGGCAAAACTGGCGGGAACGGGATCGTACATATCAGCTTCCGGGCCGTCGCCCATTCCTGTATCCCCGTGGCACTTCGAGCAGGTGTCGGCATAGATGGCAGCCGCGGCTTTGAGTGTCGCTTCGCTTTTCGGGACCGGGTTTTTCATCTTCCTGAATTCGTCCGGCACCGGCCAGAGCCTGTCGTGCGCAGCGCCGTACAGCGCAAATGCCAGGGGCACGCTCAGCAACCCTAACCGTACGAGAGACTTCCTACGCCCGCTCATTCTCAACCGATTCCCCCTGTCTTTTGGAATAGACGATATCATCTCATAAGACGCGCGGTGCGGCACCAGAGGCTGGAAGGAATCCGGGAAACGACTACGCTCACGCGCGGAAAGTCAGCCACAAGAGTTCGCAGTTCAGCAGGATGATTGCCGCGGCCACTGCCCAAGCGAGCGCCGCCACCCACCGGCGATTCGCGAACTCGCCCATTTTTGCTTTCTCGCTGGTGAATTTCACCAGCGGCACCACCGCGAACGGCAATTGGAAACTCAGGATCACCTGGCTCAGGATCAGCAGGTTGGTAACCTGCTTTTCTCCCATGAAGCCGATGACCAGTACCGCCGGGAGGATGGCGAGCATCCGGGTGATCAACCGCCGGAGCCACGGCGACAGCCGCAAATTCAAAAACCCTTCCATCACGATCTGCCCCGCCAGTGTTCCGGTCAGCGTCGAATTCTGCCCGGAACACAGCAGCGCCACGGCGAACAGGGCGCTGGCGAGGCTGGCGCCCAGCACGGGGCTCAGCAGCTGGTACGCTTGCGAGATGTCCGCCACCTCCGTCATTCCCCGGTGATGGAACGCCGCGGCGCCCAAAACCAGGATGGCGCTGTTGATGAACAACGCGAGTCCCAGCGCCACGCTGGAATCGAGGACGGCGTAGCGAATCGCCTCGCGCTTGGACTCCGCCGCAAAATCGAAGGCGCGCGTCTGCACCACGCTTGAATGGAGGTAGAGGTTGTGCGGCATCACCGTCGCGCCCAGGATGCCGATCGCCAGGTACAACATTTCGCGGTTCCGCAGGACTTCAGCGCTGGGAACAAATCCGGCGGCTGCTTCGAGCCACAGCGGCCGGGCAAAGAAGATTTCGTAGGCGAAACATGCACCGATCATCAGAATCAGAGTAATGACCAGAGCTTCGATCCACCGGAATCCGCGTCCCTGCAACGCCAGTACGATGAGGACATCGACGGAGGTCAGGCACACGCCGGCCAGCAGCGGCAACCCGAACAACAGCTTGAGCGCCACCGCGGAGCCCAGCACCTCCGCTAAGTCGCAGGCGGCGATGGCAATCTCGCAGAGCACCCAAAGCGCCACGGCCACGCGTTTGGAGTAATGGTCACGGCAGGCCTGCGCCAAGTCGCGGCCAGTGGCGATGCCCAACTTGGCCGCGAGCGCTTGGAGAAACACCGCCATCAGGCTGCTCAGCAGCACGACGCTCAACAGCGTGTAGCCGAACTTCGAGCCGCCGCCCAAGTCCGTGGCCCAATTCCCCGGATCCATGTAACCCACCGCTACCAGGTAACCCGGCCCGAAAAACGCGAACATCTTTCGCCAGACAGAACTGTTAGGATAGACGGGGATGGTGCGATAGGACTCCGGCAGCGAGGGCGAGCCCCGGCTTCGCCGCCAGCCGCGCTCCGTTTTTTCTTCGGCTGCGACTTCCAGATTCGTCGTGGAGTTCATCACACGGGGCTGTACGCTGCAAAACGAGAGTACTTAATCACATTAAACCACTCCCATAAACTACACTTAATGAGTTGTCGAGTCAAGACCACAGACACATTGGGATTGCGCGGACATCGGCTCTTTGCTTCCCTGCAGGCGATTTGCGGGCTGCGGGTCGCAGCAGGTTTGTGATATGGTCTGGCGCGAGACATACGGAGGCGAATCATGCCGGACCAACCACAGCAGCAGGTGCAGATCAAAGCCGACGAGAAGGAGCTCCTGGGCCAGTACTCCAATCTGGCGATGATTCACCACAACGCCGAAGAGTTCACGCTGAACTTCATCTACATTTTCCCCAATGCCACCCAGGGCAAGTTGGTGGCCAGCATGATCCTGAGCCCCGGCCACGCCAAGCGACTGCTGCACGCGCTCGAAGAAAATATCAGCCGGTACGAAGCGCAGTTCGGCGCCATCCGCGAAATGCCGCAGCCCACTCCCCCGACGGTTGGGTTTGTGCAATAAGCCGGCGTTCCGCTGAGCCGAAGGCAACCTTTTATTCCCCGCCGCACCTAACTAAGCGAGAGGTTTTCATGCGGCGGGCGGGTCTGGCGACCATCCTTGCGTTGCTCCTTACTATGACGATGGTGTCCGCCGTGGCGGCGCAGCAAACCGGCCAGATTAATCCCCGGTTGCCGCCCCCGCCCCCGCCGTCCGAAGCGCCGGCTGCGGTGCCGGCTCCCCGCGCGGTCGAGATCACTCCCCTTCCGGTGACACGGGAAGAAGAGCCTGTGTCCATCCCGGATTCCGTGATGATTCCCCGAGGCACTCGCATCGCCGTTGTGCTGGACACTCCGCTGAGCACGCGCATCACCAAGAAGGGCGATCCCGTCCGTTTCCGCACTTCCGACGCGGTTCAACTGGACGATCTGCTTGCCATCCCGCCGGACACCGAAATCAGCGGTACGGTCCTCGAAGCGAAGCGTCCCGGGGGATTCGGCAAGCAGGGCGTGATGCGCGTAAGGGTGGAAGAAATCAAGCTCTCCTCAGGGGCGAGTGCGCCGATTATCGCGCGGCTCGATTCGCAAGACACCGACAAGCAGGGCCGCATCTCCGCCGACAGCAATCGCGGCGCAGACCTCTATACGTTGGCCACGTGGTCTGCGCAGGGTGCACTCCTTGGTGCGGGGATCAAAGGCGGCAAGGGTGCCGCCATCGGTGCCGGAGCCGGGGCGGCCATTGCCATGATTATTCTGATGTCGCGGCGCGGCCCGGACCTCTACCTGGAGCCGGGGATGCCCTTCGCCGTCATCCTGGACGAGCAGGTGGAGCTGCCCGGCGCGGACGTGTACACCGCGCAACGGTCGTACGCGAACCAGCAAGCTTCCAAAGCCGCCGATTCCGGCAATTCCAGCGAGGTCTCGCGCAACCCGGACAACGCCACCCTCGACAAGGACCGCCCGGTCCTAAAGCGCCGCCCCAAGAAAAAGCCGTAGGGCGCCCGCTTCCCTGCCAGCGACAGCTCCCTGTTTGCGCCATCCACAAACCGCTGTGGTAGAGTACTGCGGATGCAGGTCACCTGTGGCCAGTGCGGTGTCCGTTATCAGCTCAACGACGAGCAAGTCGCGGGGCATCCACGCGTGCAGTTCCACTGCGTAAAATGCGGTCACACAACGGTGGTGGAAATCACCAAACATCCAGACCGCACCGTTTCCACCACGCCGCTGCCCGACTTTGCGCGGGGCTCGGCACCGAGTATCGCGGCGACACTAGTCAGTGATTACCAGGGGCTGTCGCTCCCGGAGGATAAAACGATCACCATTACCGTGATCAGCGGCTCCGACCGCGGGATGGCGCAGGCGATGGCCAAGCCCCGCGTGGTGCTCGGCCGCGCCGGCGGCGGCGCCGACTTCGGCCTGACCGACCCGGAGGTTTCGCGCTGGCACTGCGCGCTGGAGGCCAAAGGCGAATTCGTACGCCTGCGCGACCTGGATTCGACCAACGGCACCTATTTCGATGACGAACGCGTGAAAGCCGCCGAAGTCGGGCACCAATCGGAATTCCGCATCGGCTCCACAAAATTGCTGATTACGATTACACCGAAATCGCAGTCATGAGAGAACGCATCGGTCGGTACGAAATCCTGGAAGAGCTCGGCCGCGGGAACATGGGCGCGGTCTACAAGGCTCGCGACCCGCAGATCGACCGCATCGTCGCCATCAAGAGCATTCTCACGGCCAGCTTCCCTCCCGATGAGCTCGAACACTACAAGGGCCGCTTCTACCGCGAGGCGCAGGCTGCCGGCAAGATGTCGCACCCGGGCATCGTCACCATCCACGACATCGCCGAAGACGAAAACGGCCAGCCCTATCTGGTGATGGAGTTCATCGAGGGGGCGACGCTCTTCAGCCTCCTAGCGCCGCCCGGGCCGGGCATGCCCCCCGAACGCCTGAGTTTTGAGCAGGCGCTCGATATCGGCATCCAGGTGGCCCAAGCGCTCGACTACGCGCACCGCCGCGGCGTGGTTCATCGCGACATCAAGCCCGCCAACGTCCTGATCACCTACGACGGCAAGGCCAAAATCACCGACTTCGGCATCGCCAAGCTCGAGGGCACCCAGCTCACGCAGGCCGGCACGATGGTCGGCACACCGGCTTTCATGTCCCCCGAGCAAATCACGGGCAGCGCAGTGGACGGCCGCAGCGACATCTTCTCTCTGGGTGGCGTGCTCTACTGGATGTTCACCGGCGAAAAACCCTTCGCCGGCGACACCGTCTCCGCGCTTTCTTTCAAGATTGTTTATGAGATGCCCGTGCCCGCCAAGCAGCGCAATGCCGCGCTGCCCCCCTCCGTCGAACAAATCATTTCGCGGTGCCTGGCCAAGAAACCTGAGGAACGCTACAAGACCGCCCGCGAATTGGCCGCCGACCTGATCGCGCTCCGCGACAAAAAGCTCGCCGCGGCGGCTGCCCCCGCGCCCAAAGCGGAAGAAGCCAAACCTGCCGCCGTCACGTCGGCTCCGCAAGGCCCTCCCCCGGCTGCGCTCAGGCCGGCTGCTCCGAAGCCTGCGGCCGAGGCGCCAAAGACACCGTTCGCCCCGCCGCTCCCTGCACGCGTCGTGTCACCCGCAAAGAGAGGGCTCGATCCCAAGCTTCTCGCGGGAATTGGTGCTGGCGCGTTGGTCGTTGTGGCGCTGGTCGTCTACCTGCTCTGGCCATCGAAGCCGGAAGTTTCGGCACCTGCACCCCCGCCCACCCAAACTTCGGCGCAGCCTGCAGCCGTTCCGGCAGGACCCGCGCCCAAATCCGCGCCGCGCGCAACCGCCAAAGTACCTGCTTCGCCGGGAACCCGCACGCCAAGCGTGCCCGCGGGCATGGCCTTGCTCAACATCGAATGCCGCCACGATTTCCGCACGGCGAAGCTCGAGGTCTACCTGAACGACAAGCTTCTTGCCGAAGGCACACTCCGCGCTTCCATGCAGCCGAACGGGCGGATGGCCGAAATCTTTCGCATGTCCAAGCCTATTGCCCCGGGTTCCCACACTTTCCGAGTTCTTTTGGCCTCGCCGCTTTACAACTTCGAGGACCAGAAGGAAATTACCGGCACCCTCCGCGAAGGCAGTTCCCGCACGCTGGTGATCAATGTGGGCTACAGCGGTCCCGAACGCTGGCTCAGCCTCTCGTGGCGCTAGCCTCCCACACCCAGGTTTTTAGCGTCCCCAATGAGGATTCTGGTTGCCGGGGAGAGGTTCGCCTGAATCCTTGGCGTCGAAATGTGCGGGGACGGAAACTCCCGCTGGAGGCGCGGGTTGAAGTGGATAGGCTGGTGTAAAATCGCGGCGATGGACCTATGACCACACCGGCAAAAATCGGCCGCTACGAAATCCTCGAGGAATTGGGACAAGGGGCGATGGGCGCCGTGTACAAGGCTCGCGACCCACTGATGGACCGTACCGTCGCGGTCAAGACCATCCTAGCCGCCGCACTGGCGGGGCCGCTTGCCGACGAGTACCTCGAGCGGTTCCAACGTGAAGCCCGCGCGGCGGGGCGTCTTTCGCACCCGGGAATCGTCACCGTCTTCGATGTGGGCCAGCACGATACGACGCCCTATTTGGTGATGGAATACATCTCCGGCCGCACGCTGGCCTCGGCGCTGGAGGCAGGTGAACGCTTCGACTTTGGCCGCATCTGCGAGATCGGCCAGCAAATCGCCGAAGCCCTCGGCTACGCGCATCAAAACGGCGTCATCCATCGCGACATCAAGCCCGCCAACATTCTGTTGGCGGTTCCGCCAAGCGGCGGGCCAGAGCGCGCGAAAATCACGGACTTCGGCGTCGCCAAGCTCAGCGCGGCGCAAGTGACCGTCACCGGCCAACTGCTGGGCACACCGTCGTTCATGCCACCCGAGTCGTTCACGGGAGCGCCCATCGACGGGCGCTCCGACCTGTTCTCACTCGGCGTGATGCTCTACTGGATGGCCACGGGCGATAAGCCGTTCGTCGGCGACACCCTCACCGCGGTTTCCTACAAGGTAGTCCACTCGGTGACGATCCCGCCCCGCAAACTGAATCCGGCCGTTCCGGCGGCGCTCGAGCGCATCATCCTTCGCTGCCTGGAAAAAGATCCCGCTCGCCGCTTCCAGACAGGGCAAGAACTGGCCGCCGCTCTCGCCGAGGTGCGCAAAGGCGGGGCCGGCGCCACCATCATGGCCGCGCCAGACGCATTGGTTCCTGAACAACTCGGCGATTCCGACGCCACCCTCGACGCGCACGCGCTGCCGAAAACGCAGATTTCCAGGCCATCTACGAGGGTCGCCCCGCCTCCTCCACCTCCACCGGCCGTCGAACCCAAGCGCGGCACGGGGAGCCGGTGGGTGCTTTACACTCTGCTGGCGCTCATCTGCTTCCTGCTTTATCGGAATCTGAATCGGCCGCAGGCTCCCATGCAGCTCCCTACTGAGGTACAAAAGGCAGCGCCTCTGACTTCACAGCCTCCGGAGGCGAAGGCCTCTCCCGACAGCGCTGCCAAAAAAACAGGTCAGCACCCCGAAAGTGTCGCGAGCAAAACGGCGCCGCCGCCGATCCCCGCTCCGCCCGCGCCGACTATCGAGAGTGAATTCTTCCCACCGCCTTCTGGTTCGACCAGCGTCCCCAGGATGAGCCGGGAAGAGTTCGAGAAGAAATTCGCGGAGCAGATTCGCAAAGACGTCGAGAGATACCGGCAGCAGGCCGAATCGCTGTCCACAGTGCGGAAATCTCTCGAAGCATCGCGCCGCGCGCAACGCCCCGCGCTCGAACCCGTGCCCGCCGACCGCGCGCGCTTGCTGATCGACACCTCGCGAATCCCCACCGGGCTCGGCTTGGTGGTGATGCTGGATGGTCAGCAGATCTTCCGCGGCACCGACCGACGCGGCACGGCGGAGAGCCACTGGTACCACCAGCTCATCTCGCCCGGAACGCACGAACTCCGCGCGATTGTCGGCGCCGGTAGCGTGCGCCTCGGCGCTTCCAATCTGGTAGCCGGCGAATTCGTCGCCGGGCAGGAACGCACGCTACGGATCGAACTGGGACTCGAGCGCCGCGCGCGACCTTCAGCCAAGGAAGGAGAACGCCAATCGCCGGCCCTCGAAGTCCGCGTCACGCTGGACTAGGGAGTCCTTGCGACTCACCCCCAGGGTTGCGCAGCCGTGGTTGTCTCGTTTCTGTTGAGCCAGTGCGCCGAGATTGCGTCAAAACTGCAGAGAGGGAGCGGGGAGTTCCCTGCTAAGCTTCTGAGTGCAAGACAACACGCTAACTTCTAGTTCGACTCGACGGGCAGGCGTCGGCGGCCTCGCCCCGTTGCTTGCCGTCTTCCTGGCGCTTCTGCCTGTGGGGAGTCCCTCCGTCCGCCCGCAGGCTCCGGGTTCAGGGCAAACCCAGCCGCAGAAAGCGGCGAAGCGACCAACGAAGGCGCCGCAGCCGGAAGTTGTCCCGCCGCCGGCGGCCTGGCCCAATCAGCTCGTCTACGCCGCGGGGATTGTGCCGCGCGGCTTGAATCCCCTGCTCAACCGCAACGGTTGGAACGAAGTCTCGAGCCTCATCCTGGGCCGGTTGTTTCGCCCCGACCACCGGGGGGGAATCGAGCGCGACCTCGTTGAATCGTGGAGGGTGCGCGCGGAGGGCCGGATTTACGATCTGAAACTGCGCGAGGACGTTTACTGGCACGACGGAGAACCGTTCACCGCCGACGACGTTTTTTTCACCTGGCAGAAACTATTCAGCGTGGACACGCAAACTTCACTCGACCTGAACCAGGCCATGCTGGTCTCACACCGACAGACCGGCAAGTACGAGATTGAATTCGAATTGAAGGCTCCGGACACCGGCTTCCTCGCCGCGCTGACCGAGATCCCCATCCTCCCCGAACACATTTTGAAATACGAAGACATCAACGGCACGGCCTTCGACGAGCACCCCATCGGCACGGGACCCTACAAGCTGGTGATGCAGAAAGACGGGCGCGAATACCATTTCGCACGCCACGAAAAATATCATCTGGGGCGCCCGGCCTTCGACACCTTGGTGATCCGGGTGATCCCCGATGACGATGAGCGTGCCCGCGCAGTTGCGGCCGGGGAGGTGGACCTAGCGCAGGTGAAACCGCCGCACATAGAGATGCTGCGCACGGCCGGGGCGCGTCTTTACCGGATGCGCACCGGTGCGTGGCGCGGGATGCCGCTCAATCTCCAGCGGGCCGCCCTCGCCGACTCGCGCGTACGCCAGGCGATTGACCTGGCCATCAACCGCGAAGCCGTTGTCCGCGAGGCGCTCGCCGGTTACGGCTCCGCAGCCTACAGTCCGATCCCGCCCGCGTCGTGGGCATATCGCGAGGAGATGAATACGCGTCGCTACGATCCGGAGCGTGCCGCGCAGCTCCTCGACACTGCCGGCTGGCATCGGGAAAATGGCGCTTCCCCGCGCAAGAAAAACGGCACAGCACTCGCCCTGGAATTGATTGTCTGGAAGGACGAGTTTTTCCGGCGGACAGCAGCTCAGGTCATCGCACGGCAACTCGGCGCCGTGGGCATCACCGTGAACCTGCACCTGGTGGATGGACCCACGTACAACCGCCTAGCCGACAACATGGACGACGAGTACGACGCCTACATCGGCGGCTGGGGCGGTCTGCTGGATCCCGGCGACAATCTCTACAAAAAATATCATTCCAAGGGCAGTCAGAACCGCACGGGCTATTCCAATCGCGACGTCGACAAGTGGATCGAGGAAGCCCGCCGCACCACCGACCGTCAGAAAGCGACTGACATTTATGAACGCATCGTCCGGCAAATCACCGAAGATGCCGTCTTCCTACCCCTGGCTTATCCCGATTACGTATTTGCTTCACGCGCAGACTTGGCGGGGATTGGAGAATTCACGCTGGACAGTTGGTACGAGTTCACTAAGTATGCCGCCGAATGGGCGCCCGCGAATCGCTGATTCCTTAGCGAGCGCAGTGATGAAAAGGCCGGCCACACGCAGTGCGACGCCCGTCCGGAATTGCAGCGATGGTCAGACGCACTCACGCGGATTGCGGCAGCTCCAGCGGCTGGTCGACCGGGTTGATCACCCAGCGGCCGCTCGGCGATCTGAACTCCAGCCCAACGGCGAAGCCCCGGTTGGGCACCTTGACGCAGTAAGCCACGCGCGCGTGTGCCTGAAAGTTTCCGGCCAGTGAGGCCAGTGTCAGGCGCTCGTTCGGCGGCCAGCGCCGTGAGGTCAGTACCCGGGCCCCCCGCCCGCTCACGTTTTCGGTGAACGTCAGTTCGACACCGGGAATCGTGGGGTGGCCGGCAATCTGTACGGCCACCTCCATCGGGATGCGGCGTTCGGTTCGTTGCACAGCATAGTCTTTTGGCATCACTTTCCCCCAGCAGTTGGCGTTACAACAGGGCCGCCACACGGTTCATGACTCTCTTGCCGTGGTGGCGGGCCTTCATTCCGTAGAGAGCGCGGTCGGCGGCGCCCAGCAGGGCTTCGATGGTTTCGCCGTCGCGCGGAAACGTTGCGACCCCCACGCTAACGGTCAGCGCGGGCTGCTCGACCTCGCGAGCGAGCGCCTGGCAGATGCGCCGCGCGGCATGCCAGGCGGCATCAGCTTGTGTCTCGGGCAGCACCAGCGCGAACTCGTCGCCGCCGTAGCGCGCCGCTGTGTCAATGGCGCGGCACTGCGAGCGGATCGCCTCGGCCACGCGGATGATGGCGCGCGTGCCCACCAAGTGCCCCAGCCGGTCGTTGATCTGCTTCAGCCCGTCGAGGTCGAGCAACAGCACCGCGAACGTCCGCTTCGTGCGCAGGGAGCGCTTCACCTCGAGCTCGAGCGCGTCGAGGAACCGTCTGTAGTTGGCCAGCCCCGTCAGCGGATCACTAACGGCAAGGTGGCGCACCTGGTCAAACAACCGTGCGTTATCGAGCAGCGCGCCGCCGAGTACGACCGCGTAGCTCGATATCTTCACCGCTTGCGCTGCGGCAAACGCCGCGTCCAGCAGGTGCTCGGACTGGCTCGCCATCAAGTGGCACAGCACGTTGAGCGAAGCGGCAAAGAAGACGGCGCGGTCGAGCGAAGAGGGTGCGCCTGCCAGCCGCTCGCGGTACCCGACTGCCGCTAGCAGAAACAGGCTCGCGGGGACCAGGTCCCAGACGCGCGGGATCCACGCGCCGGGGTTCACGGCCGGATTCACCGGAGCACCAAAGTAGATTGCACTGGTGAAGTAGGCCACACCCCCGACCAGCAAGAGCGCACCAACGATTTCGCGGCCCGGTTCTCGGGAGTTCGGAAGACGGCGCTCCACCCAGACACCGGCGACAAGCAGCAGGGCAAGAAGGGTGCGGCTCACCATCCACGAAAGCGGAATGCTGATCTGCGGCTCAGAGGCTTCGCTCAGCAATCGGAAGAAGGAAAGACTCGAAACCGATTCAATCAAGCCGGTCAGGACGAAGCCGAAGGCCAGGATCAGCGAGATGCGGTCGTGCGTGCCGCGAAATCGGACCAACGCATTGGCGGCGAAGGTGAAGGCGATAAAACTGCCGAGGATTTCCAGGTGGCTATAGACCAGCGGGTCTTCGGTATAGCGGAAGTGCCGCAGCCACCAGAGCAGGGTGAAAAAGCCGCCGGCCGCCAGCAGAGACACCAGTACCCAGCGATACTTTTTCAGAAACGAGCCGAGAATCGTCAGTTGCCGCACAGCTCCCCCGACGGTTCCCGCGACTACGTCTCTGGCGCAATTTGCAAGTGTGATACCTCAAGGCAGGCTTTTGGAAGGGAGTACTAAGCTAAGTGTAAACAATTAGTTACTCAAAACAGAAAAGCGCCCGGCGCAGGCCGCGCCACGCCGCGCCCCAGTTACCTATGTAGAAATGGCGCGCATCCTTTCCTATTTTCCGGTGATGGGCAGGCTCGAAATCTTGTGGGGAATCGGTGCTTCAGCTCTGACAAGACGAGCTCCCCGAATCTATTTCCCTCGGTGTCTGGTGCCCGGTGCCCTCGCATCGCGCTAGAAGCTATGGCTCGCGGGAGCGCGGTACCGCGCCCCATGACTTTTCACAACTCGGTATCGGACGGATTTGCCAGTGAATTTCCTGGCCTGCCTCGCGTATCGGCGGGCACATGTAGCGGCCGACCTTAGGCCGGCCATGGGCAAGGAGCGACAGCCGGGCGGATGCCCCGATTGCGTTGGGACGATTTCCGTCCACAGCTACAAAAAAGAAATCAGATTCAGGGCTTGGGCGCAGGTGGAGGCAGGTCGCGAGCGTGCTGCTCGTCCTGGAAGCCGGCTTTTTTGTGCGCGCCGTCGCAGAAGGGTTTGTTCGCGGAATGGCCGCAGCGGCAAAGCGAAACCGTTGTGCGGCCGGCGAGTCCGAAGGCCTTGCCCTGCGGGTCGACAATTTCGAAGTCGCCTTCGACGCGCAACGGGC